>JAEEGK010000676.1_pt1 | contig 85297 bp, 61 predicted proteins | sample 8958771 | NCBI WGS metagenome assembly JAEEGK01 (sample SAMN16246547, study PRJNA631951) | gut metagenome | biome: gut microbiome; feature: rumen; material: SC-attached | host: Bos | place: Iran: Karaj | collected 2018-10
CGGACCTTCGTCGTGAATGGGTACTTACAAACGGTATAGGAGGATATGCGGGAGGCTCGGTAACAGGCGCTCTGAACAGGACACATCAGGGCTATCTGATAGCGAGCCTTCATCCTCCCGTGGAGAGGGTTATCGCTCTTTCAAAAACCGAGGAGCGCGTGATCGCGAACGAATGCGTAACGGACCTTTCGGCATCTGTGCATCTGAAGGACGGCAGGGAGACTGCATGTGAGGGCAACCGTTACATGAAGTCTTTCTTAAGTGACGGCGCTGTGACATTTTCCTATGAGGTCGGGAGTCTGCGCATACGCAAGACGATCGCTCTTCAATACGGTGAGAATAAATGTGCGATCATCTACAGAATCGAGAATCTTGGGAGTGCAGCAAAGTTCATCGTGACGCCTCTGTTTAACTGGAGAGAGCACAGCAGCCCGCATACTCCCGAAACCGTAAAAGCGGTGCTGGCAGCAGACTGTGCCTGCGCTGGCAACCGGGATACAGTTGGGAACGAGACTGCATATGCGGCAGAAAAAGGACAGCCTGAGGAGACCGAAAACGGCTCCGACGCAGCCGGACTGATAACTGTCGTGCCGCGGACGGGAGAAAATGCCTGTATCCGGTTCACGTTCAGCGGCGGCAGGGTGCAGGAGCGCAGTGATAAATATGACCTGAACATGCTTTTAAAGACCGAGACCGACAACGAGGCGGAGGGCCTCGACTGTGCCTTTAAGCCGTACGATATCGTGTATGAAGTCGGCGCGGGTGAGACAAAGGTCATCGGATGCATATGCGAGGTATCATCGGCAGAGGATGATCGGAGCGCCGATAACGCAGCCTCCGAAGATAAGAATATCGCAAACGAAGCGCAGGCAATCATCATGGGTGCCCGAGAGCGCGCGGGGGAACTGGCTGATACAGCGCTTAGGGATCCTGAAGCCTTTCCCCATCATAAGCATATTCTCACCGTCCCTGCAGACGTTTCTGACAGTATGCTTTTCGAGGCACTGTCTCAGGCGGCCGACAATTTTATAACCTTCCGCAGCTCCACAGGGCTCTCTACGGTCCTTGCGGGGCTTCCGTGGTTCACGGACTGGGGACGCGACACGATGATCGCGTTTACGGGGCTTACGCTCGTTACAGGGCGGTTTGATGAGGCGGAGGCGATATTAAAGACCTTTGCCCGTTACGAAAAGGACGGTCTGATCCCGAACATGTTCCCGGACGGCGGGCAGGAGCCTCTGTATAATACCGCCGACGCGTCGCTGTGGTATTTTTATGCCGTGCATAAATATCTCGAGTATACAGAGAGCAGACATGCGGACGGAGAGAACGGCATGCTGCAGGAAGCAGACCGGCAGCCAGAAAAAGACCGCGCTCACCGGGGAGCTGACGAATTCATAAGAACGGAGATCTGGCCCTGCCTGAAGAACATAATCGCCGGTTATAAAAACGGGACGCATTTCTCGATAAAAATGGACGAGGACGGCCTGATACACGCGGGCGGAGGCTTCGACCAGGTGACCTGGATGGATGTGCGCGTCGGCGACTGGGTGGCTACACCACGCCACGGCAAGCCCGTCGAGATCAACGCGCTCTGGTACAACGCTTTGAGGATCGCGGAGCGGCTTGCGAAAGACTATGGTGACCCCGATGCGGGAGAATATGCCGCACTCGCAGATAAAGTCAAAGACAGCTTCAATAATCGCTTCCGGTACGAACAGGGCGGATATCTGTTCGACGTGGTGGACTGCGACGTGGACAGTCTGCCCGGCAGGAAAGATTACGACACCGAAGGAACTAAAGCAGCGGACGGTGAGGCAGTCGATACAGGAGCTGCAGCAGCCGTTGCATGGAACGCCGCGGTTGATGCCGGAGACGATCCCCGTCTGCGCCCTAACCAGATATATGCCGTGAGCCTGCCGTATCCTCTGCTCGATCCCGGATACGAGCTCAGCGTGGTCGAAGCCGTTAAGGAAAAACTGTATGCGGGCTGCGGCCTGCGTTCCCTCGATCCTGCAGATCCCGACTATCATCCGATCTATCTCGGCTCGCTCGAGAAACGCGATCACGCATATCATCAGGGGACGGCATGGGGCTTCCTGCTCGGCGCTTTCATCACGGCTTATGTTAAAACTCACGGTCGGACCGAAGAGACGCGCAGCGAGGCAGCAGGGCTTATCGCGCCGGTCAAGGCGCATCTGTTTGAGAACTGCATCGGTTCCGTCAGCGAGATATTTGACGGCGATGCGCCTCACAACGGCAGAGGCTGCTACGCGCAGGCATGGAGCGTGGGAGAGATCCTTCGCTGTCTGTACGAGGATATTCTTATGTCCCGGGATGTATAAGTATAAGAGAAATCTTCAAGATATTATTGCAAAAACAAAAGAAGAGTGATAAAATATCTTATCTGCGCGGATGGCGTTTTGAAGAATGTGTAGTTTGACGAAACCTACACATGTTCTCTGAATAAGACGGAGATTATATATGGCTGAAGTTGGGTATATTTATTTTGATATGGACGGAGTATTGTCGGATTTTGCCAGAGGGGTCAAAGAGCTGCTGCATCTCGAACCTCGCGACCAGGAGCATTCCACGGCGGAGAGCGACGAGGAGCTGTTTGGCGCCATGCGCGGTTATCCCCATTTTTACGACAGTCTTGAGCCTATACCCGGCAGCATAGAGATATTTAACGAGCTGTATGCCGAGTACGGCGACCGGTGCAGGATACTTTCGGGTATACCCAAGCCCCGCAGAGGCATCGTTACGGCGGCCGAGGATAAGAATTCCTGGGTGAGGAGATACCTGCCCGAGGGAGTTATCGTCCACACGGTCTCACGCGCGGAAAAAAAGGATTTTGTGCATAACAGGAACGACATCCTGATAGACGATTATACCAAGAATATCTCCGAATGGGAGACGGCGGGCGGCACGGGCGTGCACTGTACCTCTTCCGAGGAGCTTAAAAACAAACTGACAGAAATGGGAATTCTGCATAAGCGCTGAAGCGGCTTGCAGAAGGAGCGGATATGAAGGAAAAAACCGGCGTTAACGGCGAACCGAAATCGTCGATACTTTTTAAGACGGTGCAGATAGGACTGAGTATCATACTTGCGTGCATACTCGGGTTCTTTATCTATGGCCAGTTTTTCACTCAGTCGACTCATTATTTCACCGGCAGCTGTGAGGTTTTCAACAATACCTGGTCATACGCGGACTCAGACGGGGAGGTCCGTCATGTGCGCTTCCCCGGATCGCTCGAGATCGGGGTCGGAGATACGGTAACGCTGACTTCGAGGCTTCCCGGAGCTGTGGACGAGAATTCCTACGCATGTTTCCTGACCAACAGGAGCATGAGGGTATATGTGAACAATGAGCTTCGTCTTGATTTCGACAGCAGCGATAATCCGCTTCCCGGCGGCTACGTAAAGAGCCATTATATGCTGGTGGAGCTGCATGCCCGCGACGCGGGTCAGGCGATCGTGCTCGAGTGCTATGACGAGGGCAAGGACAATACCAATTTCAACGCCGTGCTGATCGGCGATAAGATCGGCATGATCCTTTATATGCTCAAAAAGGACGGAACGCAGTTTATCGCTGCGGTGATCCTTTTCATACTCGCGCTGATGTTCTCGGTCGTTACGATCGTGATGCGCTTCATCTACAAGAGAAAATTCTATATCATCAACCTGGCGATCGGCGTCATGCTGCTGTCGCTGTGGTTTATCTTCGACTCATTCCTTTACCAGATCGCCATGCGGAACTATTACGTAGACGGACCCATGGAATATATGCTGGTAATGACGATCCCGTTCTTCTTCCTGCTGTGCCTTAACTACGCGCAGGACAGAAGACATGAGCCGTTGCTGATGATCGTAGGGCTCATATACCTGATCACCGATGTAGTCGTCGCGATCAGTCATTTCTGCGGGATCCGTTCTTTCCAGGACAATCTTTTGTACATCGGACTGGCAGGTATCATAATGCTGGTTACGATGATCGTCACGATCGTCACCGATGTGGTCAAAAAACGGGCAAAGGGATACTTCTTCCTTGTCAGCGGTTTTGTGGCGCTGTTCGTAGCGGCCATCTTCCAGGCGATAAGGTTAGTCACGACCTATGACAATCATGACGCGTATCCGTTCATCGTGGGCATGTACCTGATGCTTTTCTCGGGCGTGTTCACCTTTGTAAAGAACATCTCGGGCATACTCGACGAGGAGCGCTATGCGCAGCATGTAAGCGAGCTGAAATCCAATTTCCTTGCGAATATGTCGCATGAGATCAGAACCCCTGTCAACGCGATCCTCGGAATGAATGAGATGATCAGCCGCGAATCGGGCGAGGAGGATATCAGGAATTATTCCGAGAATATCAGGAACGCGGGCACGAACCTGCTCAGCATCATCAACGATATCCTCGATTTTACAAAGATCGAATCGGGCAAGCTTGAGCTGGTTTCCTCAGATTACAGTTTAAGAGACCTGATCAGGAATATCACGAATCAGATCGGCGAGCTGGCTAAGAAAAAGGATCTGGAGCTCAAGGTAGAGATGGATCCCAATCTCCCGAACGATCTGCACGGCGATGAGAACAGGATCGGACAGGTATTGCTCAACATCATGAACAATGCGGTCAAATATACCGAGAAGGGCTCCGTTATTCTGCGCGTCGGCGCTGAAAGCGATACGGGCGCGGAAAATGCGGATCAGGATCATTTCGTGATGCTTAAGTTCGAGGTCGAGGACACCGGCATCGGCATAAGACCAGAGGACATGGCAAAGCTCTTCAACAAGTTCGAACGATTCGAGATGCAGCGCAACAAGGGCATCGAAGGAACAGGTCTCGGACTTGCGATATCGAACAATCTGGTCCACATGATGGGCGGAAAGATAGACGTAAAGAGCACATACGGCGAGGGTTCGACCTTTACCGCGTATATTATCCAGGAGATCGCCGGACCCGGCAAGGTCGGAGAACTGAGCGATACCGAAAGCAGCCGCGAGGAAAGAAAACCGTACGTGCCGAGCTTTACGGCGCCTGAAGCAACGATACTCGTGATCGACGATTCGCCTGTAAACATCATGGTCGTAAAGGGATTGCTCAAGCAGACCGGCATTAATGTCGATCAGGCGCTCTCGGGCAAGGAAGGCATCGAGCTCTGCTCAAAGAACAGATACGATTTGATCCTGCTCGACCATATGATGCCGGGCATGGACGGCATAGAGACGCTCCACAGACTCAGGGAGGATCCGGACTTTGACTGTCCCGTCATCGCCCTTACCGCGAACGCCATAGAGGGCATGAGGGAGATGTATCTGTCGGAGGGCTTTGACGATTATCTTACGAAGCCCACAAAACCCGAAGACCTCGAGCGGACCCTTGCGGAGTATCTTCCGAAGGACAAGGTCAAAAAGGCCGTTAAAACAGAATGATCGCAGCCAATACTCTATAGAGGACAGACCCGTTCTGTCCTCTATAATTTTTTGGTGTAAAAAACAAAATCATTTAGTGTGACAAGCTTTCATCTTTGGTGTAACATAGATTGAAAAGGTTAAGCGACGGGGAAAGAGCAAAGGAGCTGAATCGAATGAACAAAAAAATCGTGCTTGAAGACGGTCTCGAGTTTGTGGGTACCGGATTCGGATCACCGGAAAACCGTATGGTCGAGCTGGTGTTCAACACTTCTATGGTCGGTTATCAGGAAATAGTTTCCGATCCTTCTTATACGGGGCAGGCAGTCGTGATGACTTATCCGCTTATCGGCAATTACGGTATGTGTGATGACGATTACGAAACCTTAAGACCCTCCGTATCGGGTCTCATAGTCAGAGAATATTGCGAAAAACCTTCAAATTTCCGTTATACCAGAACCCTCGAGGACGTCATGAAAGAATTTGACATCGTGGGTGTTTGCGGTATTGATACCAGAACGCTCGGCAGATACATTCGTAATTACGGTACCTGTAGGGCGTATATTTGTGATTCGGGGATTTCCACGGAGGATGCGGTCGCGGCGCTCAAGGCCTGGGTTCCCGCAACGGACTTCGTGGCGCAGGTCAGCACGCGTGAGACCTACGACTGGAGCACGGCAAAGATCAGCGATCTCTACCCTCTCCAGAGCAACCATGTTGTGGCCATCGACTGCGGCATGAAGCGCAATATCCCGAGGAGTCTTGCCCGCCGCGGATGCAAGGTCACTGTGGTTCCGTGGGACAGCAGCGCGGAGTATATCTTAAGCCTCAAGCCCGACGGAGTGTTCATCTCAAACGGCCCCGGCGATCCGCAGGACGCGGTTCCGACGATCGCGGCCATAAAGCAGCTGATCGGCAAAGTCCCGATATTCGGCATCTGCCTCGGACATCAGATCATCTCGCTCGCGTACGGTGCCGACACATACAAGCTTAAGTTCGGTCATCGCGGCGGCAATCACCCCGTGAAAAACTTAAAGACCGGCAAGATAGAGATCACCTCGCAGAACCATTCCTACGCGGTCAGGGAAGAATCCCTCGCCGGAACCGGTCTGGAGGTAACGCACATTAATATCCTCGACAATACGATCGAGGGCGTTGAATGCAAAAAAGACAGAGTCTTCTCGGTACAGTACCATCCCGAGAGCGCGCCGGGACCTCAGGACTCCGCGTACCTGTTTGATGAGTTTATCGATATCATGAATGAGTCAAAGGGGGTAGTGGAAAATGCCTAAGAGAACGGATCTGAAGAAAATACTCGTTATCGGTTCGGGCCCGATCGTTATCGGACAGGCCGCCGAATTTGACTATGCGGGCACACAGGCCTGCCTTTCCCTTCGTGAGGAGGGCTACAAGGTCATCCTGTGCAATTCCAACCCCGCGACCATCATGACGGACGAGACCATAGCGGACAAGGTCTATATGGAGCCGCTCAATCTCGAATTTTTGGCCAAGATTATCCGTATGGAGCGCCCCGACGCCATACTTCCCGGTATCGGCGGACAGACCGGTCTGAATCTGGCCATCCAACTGGAGAAAAAAGGAGGCCTGCGTGAGTGCGGCGTTGAGCTACTCGGCACGAGGACCGAAAGTATAGAGCGCGCCGAAGACAGAGAGCTGTTCAAGGAGCTCTGCATGAGCCTCGGCGAGCCCGTCCTGCCTTCCATCATAGCCGAGAATATGGAGGAGGGTCTCGACGCCGCAGAAAAGATCGGCTATCCGCTCGTTCTGCGCCCCGCGTTTACATTAGGCGGCACAGGCGGCGGCTTTGCGTACAACGAGGAGGAGTTCCGCGAGATCATGAAGAATGCTCTCGAGATGTCTCCCGTGCATCAGGTCCTCATCGAGCGCAGCGTAAAGGGCTATAAGGAGATCGAATACGAGGTCATCCGTGACGCGAACGATACCGCGATCACGGTCTGCAACATGGAAAATATCGATCCCGTCGGCATTCACACCGGCGATTCGATCGTGGTATGCCCTTCGCAGACACTGACCAACAAAGAATATCACATGCTCCGCGACAGCGCACTGAAGATCATCCGCGCGCTGAAGATCGAAGGCGGCTGCAACGTGCAGTTCGCGCTCGATCCCGAGTCGTTCGATTATTACCTGATAGAGGTCAATCCCAGGGTTTCGCGTTCATCGGCGCTGGCTTCAAAGGCGAGCGGATACCCGATCGCGCGCGTTTCGGCAAAGATCAGCGTAGGCATGCATCTCGATGAGATCATGCTCGCGAATACGCCCGCATCCTTCGAGCCCGCGCTGGATTATGTGGTATCGAAGATGCCCCGTTTCCCGTTCGACAAGTTCAACGACGCGAACAACCGCCTCGGCACCCAGATGAAGGCGACCGGTGAGGTCATGAGCGTCGGCAGGACCATAGAGGAAAGCATCTTAAAGGCCATCCGCTCACTCGAGATCGGCGTATTCCATCTGCATCACAAAAAGTTCGACCACATGCCTGCGGACGAGCTCAAAGAATATATCACGACGGGTACGGACGACCGTATCTACGCGATCGCGCAGCTGCTGCGTCTCGGCGTTGAAGTAAACGAGATCCATGATCTGACCGGCATCGATACCTTCTTCATCGAGAAGTTCCTGAACATCGTGAGGACAGAGAAGGAGACCGAAGCACACAAGGGCGACTTAGAGTACCTTAAAGCAGCCAAGAAAATGGGCTTCGCCGACAAGGAGATCGCCGTGCTCTGGGGCATGACCGAGCGGGAGATCTACGAGATCCGAAAGGCGGAGAATATCAGGCCCGTATACAAGATGATCGACTCCTGCGCTTCGGAGTTTGAGAGCTACATCCCTTATTTCTACTCGACTTACGAGCAGGAGAATGAGTCGCAGAAATCCGACAGGAAAAAGATCATCGTACTCGGTTCGGGTCCTATCCGTATCGGACAGGGCGTGGAGTTCGACTATTCCACCGTACACGCGGTCATGACGATAAAGGCGCACGGTTATGAGGCCATTATCATCAACAATAACCCCGAGACCGTATCTACGGATTACACGACGAGCGACAAGCTCTATTTCGAGCCTCTCGCGGTCGAGGATGTCATGAACATCATCGATTACGAGCAGCCCGACGGCGTTATCGCGATACTCGGCGGACAGACCGCGATCAATCTGGCCGAGCCCTTAAAGGAGCACGGAGTCAGGATCATCGGTACCGACTGCGACGCGATCGAGCGCGCGGAGAACCGCGACGCGTTTGAAAAAGTATTAAAGGACCTTAACATACCCCAGCCCAACGGTGAAGCAGTAACGAGCATCGAGGACGGCGTGGCCGCGGCCGAGCGCATCGGATATCCCGTGCTCGTGCGCCCGAGCTTCGTTCTCGGAGGCCGCGCGATGCAGATCGTATCAAAGGAAAACGACCTGCGCCATTACTTAAAGACCGCGGTTGAGGTCGATGTAGATAAGCCCGTTTTGGTCGACAAGTACATCATGGGCAAGGAGGTCGAGGTCGACGCGATCTGCGACGGCAGAGACGTATTCGTTCCCGGCATCATGGAGCTCGTAGAGCGTACCGGCGTGCATTCGGGCGACTCGATCAGCGTATATCCGACATTCAGCATCTCTGATAAGGTCAAGGGCACTATCCTGACCTATACGAAGCAGCTGGGTCTCGGCATCGGCATAGTGGGACTCTTCAACATCCAGTTCATTGTTGACGAAAAAGAGGACGTATACATCATCGAGGTCAACCCCCGCTCGTCGAGGACCGTTCCTTTCCTCTCAAAGGCGACAGGCTATCATCTCGCGGACATCGCTACCCTTGCGATACTCGGCGTCAGTCTTAAGGAACAGGGCATATTCGAGCTCTATCCTAAGGAGCGCGAGCGCTGGTGCGTAAAAGCGCCCGCATTCTCGTTCTCGAAGCTCAAGGGCATGGACGTATATCTCTCACCCGAGATGAAGTCGACCGGTGAGGCTATAGGCTACGACGAAAAAATGCACAGGGCCATGTACAAGGCGCTGATAGCGACCGGACTCAAGCTCTTAAACTACGGCACCGTCATCGTATCCCTAGCCGATGAGGACAAGATCGAGGGCATACCGCTCGTACGCAGATTCTACGACATGGGCTTCAACATCGAGGCTACCTCGCTTACCGGAGAGTACCTGCGCAATGCGGGCATCCGCTGCAGGATCAGAAAAAAGCTCAGCGAGGGCAGCGAGGACATCCTCGACTCGATCAGGAGCGGAAATGTCAGCTATGTGATCAATACCAGAGCCATTTTCTCGGGCGTGCATTTTGAGGACGGCGCCAAGATCCGCCGCTGCGCGATCGAAAACAATGTTACGATATTCACATCGCTTGACACCGTACGCGTGCTGCTCGACGTGCTCGAGGAGATTACGATCAAGGTTTCGACAATTTTTTAAAAAATGTTCTTGACAACCATTTTTAAGTGGTGTAGACTTCAGACCTATAAAAGACAAGGGCGTCTTGAAGACATAATCTTCAAGGCGCTTTTTCCGTTTTTTTCGGGATCCGGTAAGCTGTTCCCGTTGGGACGGAAAGACGGGGAGGCGTCAGCATGTGTTCTATTTTTGGTTTTTGCGGGACCGACATCAGATACGAAACGGTAAAGACCGCACTTTCAAAAACTCATTCGAGAGGACCCGATGCAAGCCGGGTAATAAATACGGGGAACGGCTGGCTCGGCTTTAACCGCCTGTCGATCATGGGACTTACCGATGCGGGGATGCAGCCCTTCCTTTTCGGAATGAAAAAGACTTTATCGGTAACCGCTTTTGACGATCCTATGACGGATCACGGCCCCGGCAAGTTCTGCGAGACAATTCTTGTATGCAACGGCGAGATATACGGCTTCAGACCGCTGAAGGACGAGCTGATCGCGAAGGGCTACACCTTCGGAAGCGATTCGGACTGTGAGATCCTTCCGGCACTGTACAAAGAGTACGGGACAGAGATGTTCAAAATGCTCGACGCCGAATACGCATTGATCATGTACGACGCAAAAAGCGGTTCGTACATCGCCGCAAGAGATCCGATAGGCATCAGGCCGCTCTACTATGGCAGGAGCGCGGCAGGCAGCTACATATTCGCGTCGGAACCGAAAAACCTGACGGGGCTTACCGATAAGATATACCCGTTCCCTCCAGGACATTACTTCAAGGACGGCGAGTTCATAAAATACCGCGACATGTCCGAGGTTAAGGAAGTAAAGCATGACGACATGGACGAGATCGCGAAGAACATACACGATCTGCTGACCGAGGGTGTCAGGAAAAGGCTTGATTCCGATACTCCGGTAGGCTTCCTGCTCTCGGGTGGACTCGATTCGTCTCTGGTATGCGGCATCGCGGCAAAAGAGCTCCCCAAGCCGCTCGAGACCTGGGCGATAGGCATGGATATCGACGCGATCGACTTAAAATACGCAAGAGAGGTCGCGGACTACATACATTCGAACCACCACGAGGTCATCATTTCGAAAAAGGATATCCTGAACGCTCTCGAAAGAGTCATCGAGCTGCTGGGAACTTACGATATCACAACGATCCGCGCATCGATCGGAATGTACCTCGTATGCAAGGCGATACATGAACAGTCCGATATACGCGTGATCATGACCGGCGAGATATCGGATGAGATATTCGGATACAAATATACGGACTTCGCCCCGAACGCGGAGGAGTTCCAGAAAGAAGCCGAGAAGAGGATCAGGGAGCTGCATATGTACGACGTACTCCGGGCGGACAGATGCATCAGCGTAAATTCCCTTGAAGCCCGTGTTCCGTTCGGGGATCTGGCATTCGTCGGGTACTGCATGGCGATCGATCCGGAGAAGAAGCTGAACCGTTACGGAAAAGGCAAATACCTCTTAAGGCACGCGTTCGAGAAGGACGCGCTGATCCCCGAGAGCATACTCTGGAGAGAAAAGGCGGCGTTTTCCGATGCGGTCGGGCATTCACTCAAGGACGACCTCGCGGAATACGCAGAGAGCCGGTACACCGATGCCGAGTTTGAAGAGGGCATCAAAAAATATAGTCACGCGAAGCCTTTTACAAAGGAATCGCTCCTGTACAGGAATATTTTTGAAAAGTATTATCCCGGGCAGTCGGAAATGGTCGTTGATTTCTGGATGCCGAACAAAAACTGGGAAGGCTGCGATGTTAAGGATCCGTCCGCGAGAGTGCTCGCAAACTACGGAGACAGCGGCAAGTAAAGCAATAATAAACCGAAAGACAAAGGCGTCTTAAGAGTTTATCTCTTTGGCGTCTGTTTTTTTATTCAAAATCACAGGAGGGAAAGATTATGGAAAAAAAGAATGTACCTGAACTATTCGGAACTTTGGTGTTTGACGACAGAGTAATGAAAGCAAGACTCTCTGCAAAGGTATACGATTCACTCAGAAGGACCATCGATGAGAACGGGCAGCTCGATGAAAGCGTTGCCGAGGCGGTGGCAAAGGAAATGCGCGACTGGGCGGTAGAGCACGGAGCCACTCATTTTACTCACTGGTTCCAGCCCCTGACGGGAGTTACGGCTGAGAAGCACGACAGTTTTATCTCTCCTTCACCCGACGGCGGCGTGATCATGGAGTTCTCGGGCAAGGAACTGATAAAGGGCGAGCCCGACGCGTCCTCATTCCCTTCGGGCGGTCTCAGAGCCACATTTGAGGCGAGAGGCTACACAGCATGGGATCCGACATCCTATGCGTTCATAAAGGGTCACACACTCTGCATCCCGACCGCGTTCTGTTCCTACAGCGGCGAGGCACTCGATAAGAAAACTCCTCTGCTGCGTTCGATGCAGGCTCTCGATAAGCAGGCAAAGCGCGTACTGAAGCTGTTCGGCAAGGATGTTAAATATGTCAGGACGAGCGTAGGTCCCGAGCAGGAATATTTCCTGATCGATGCCGAGATGTACCAGAAGCGCCCTGACCTTGTATATACGGGCAGGACACTGTTCGGCGCGAAGCCTCCCAAGGGACAGGAGCTCGACGACCATTACTTCGGCGTTATCAAGCCCAGGGTAAACGCGTTCATGGAGGACCTGAACGAGGAACTCTGGAAACTCGGCATCTTAGCCAAGACCGAGCATAACGAGGTTGCTCCCGCGCAGCATGAGCTGGCTCCTATCTATTCCACGACCAATGTGGCGACCGACAACAACCAGCTGACCATGGAGATCATGCAGAAGGTAGCCAGAAAGCACGGTCTCGTATGCCTGCTCCATGAAAAGCCTTTTGCGGGCGTAAACGGATCGGGCAAGCACAACAACTGGTCAATGGCAACCGATAAGGGCGCGAACCTTCTCTCACCCGGTGATACCCCTCATGAGAACGCGCAGTTCCTGCTTTTCCTGTGCGCGGTCATCCAGGCGGTCGACGATTATTCGGATCTGCTCCGTCTCTCCGTTGCAACCGCGGGCAACGATCACAGACTCGGCGCGAACGAGGCTCCGCCCGCCATTATCTCCGTATTCCTCGGCGATGAGCTCTCCGCCATCCTTGAGGCGATCAGGACCGATTCTCCTTACCAGGGAAAAGAAAAAGAAGTCATCAAGCTCGGCGTGGACAGCCTGCCGAAGTTCTCGAGAGATACCACCGACAGAAACCGTACTTCGCCGTTCGCGTTTACCGGAAACAAATTCGAGTTCAGATCGCTCGGCTCGTCAAACAGCATCGCATGCTGCAATATCATGCTGAATGCAGCGGTAGCCGAGAGCCTTAAGCAGTACGCCGACAGGCTCGAGGGAGCGTCGGATTTCGAGAGCGCTCTGCACGATCTGATCAAGGAGACCATTACAAAGCATCAGCGCATCCTCTTTAACGGCAACGGCTACGGTGAGGAATGGGTAAAGGAAGCGACCGAGGTCAGAGGTCTTTCGAACCTTAAGACCACGCCCGACGCGATGCCTCATCTGCTCGATGAGAAGAACAAGTCGATGCTGATGGCGCATAAGGTATTTACCGAGTCCGAGCTGCATTCGAGATGTGAGATCATGCTCGAGAATTACTGCAAGACCGTTACGATCGAGGCGCATACGATGGTCGACATGGTAAGGAAGGATTACCTTCCCGCGATCGAGGACTATCTGTACAAGCTGGCAAAGACCACTTCGATGATGAAGTCGGTCAGCGGCAATGTAAAATGCAATTACGAGATATCCACGATGGAGAGGCTGTCCGAGCTCACCGACTATATACTCGAGAGAGTAAAGGATCTCGAGCAGTCGCTCGAAAGCGTAAAGAGCTTTGATACAGTGCTGGCGACCTCAGAGTTCATCAGGGACGATATGATCCCCAAGATGGAGCATTTGAGAAAGCACGTGGACGAGGCCGAAATGCTCGCGAGCGAGGAGTGCTGGCCGGTTCCGAGCTACGGAAAGCTGCTGTTCAGTGTATACTGAGCCAATTTTTGAAAAAAATGAGTTGCCACAAAGGGGTGGTGAAATAACACCCCGAGTGGCAGCTCTTTTTTAATAGTTAAAGGGAGGATAAAGATTATGATTGATGAGATTATGAGTTTGGTGAATGAACAGATCTTTGCGGTGTGGTTTTTGATCGGCGCCGCACTGGTTTTCTGGATGCAGGCAGGTTTTGCGATGTGCGAGACGGGCTTTACGAGAGCGAAGAACGCCGGCAACATCATCATGAAGAACCTGATGGATTTCTGTATCGGTACCGTAATGTGGTTTATCTGCGGCGCGTCCCTGATGCTGGGGCCCAACATTTTAAAGGGCTTTATGGGCGGCTTCAGCTTTGACGTTTTCTCGGGTTATGCGGATTTTGACTATTCCGCATTTGTATTCAACCTTGTATTCTGTGCGACTACAGCTACGATCGTTTCCGGATCGATGGCAGAGCGCACCAAGTTCTCGAGCTACTGTATCTATTCGGCTATCATTTCCGCTATCATTTACCCCATCGAGGCTCACTGGGTATGGGGCGGCGGCTTCCTGACAGACTGGGGCTTCCACGATTACGCAGGTTCTAACTGCATTCACATGGTAGGCGGTATCTGTGCTTTCATCGGCGCATGGATGTTAGGCCCCAGAATGGGTAAGTTCGAGCGTGACAGAAACGGCAAGGTAACCAAGGTCAACGCATTCCCCGGCCACAACCTCGTTATCGCAGCACTCGGCGTATTCATCCTGTGGCTCGGCTGGTACGGCTTCAACGGCGCTGCGGCTACCGACGTTCCCACTATGGGTTCGGTATTCCTTACAACGACCGTCGCTCCCGCTGTTGCGACTGTAGTATGTATGTTATTTACCTGGATCAAGTACGGCAAGCCCGATGTTTCGATGTGTCTTAACGCTTCACTTGCGGGCCTTGTTGCGATCACCGCTCCCTGCGACGTTACCGACTGCGCGGGCGCTGCGATCATCGGCGCCGTATCCGGACTTCTCGTAGTATTCGGCGTTTGGTTCAATGATAATGTTTCTCATGTCGACGATCCCGTCGGTGCCGTTGCGGTTCATATGTTCAACGGTATCTGGGGTACTCTGGCGGTAGGTCTGTTTGCGACTGAGACAGCTCCCGGCTTTGCTGTTGCAGGCATCGAGGAAGGTCTTTTCTACGGCGGAGGCTTTAAGCAGCTCGGCATCCAGTTTGCGGGCATGTTCGTAACCGCGGCATGGACTGCGGTAACTATCTTCATCGCATTCCTGCTCATCAAGAAGACTGTCGGCTTACGTGTTTCGGAAGAAGAGGAGATCACCGGTCTCGACGCTACCGAGCACGGTCTTCCTTCGGCATATGCAGGTTTCTCGATCATGGATATTTCGAACACCATGACCATGAGCGTAAACGAGAACACGAACCTCGGAACCGAGAGTTATGAGCAGGCATCCGAGGCCAAGAGAAAGGCTGCGGTACCTGTGATACGCGAGACTCCGACGGGCTCAGCGGACTTCGATACCGGAATTTCAAAGGTTGTAATCATCGCGAAACTCTCCAGATACGAGACATTAAAGCGCGCAATGAACGATCTGGGCGTTACGGGCATGACCGTTACTCAGGTTATGGGCTGCGGTATCCAGAAGGGCGCGGGCGAGAAATACCGCGGAGTCGAGATCGATATGACCCTGCTCCCGAAGGTTAAGATCGAAGTAGTCGTAAGCGAGATCCCCGTTGACAAAGTCATCGAAGCGGCAAAGAAGGCTCTTTATACCGGCCGCATCGGCGACGGCAAGATATTCGTATATCCGGTCAGCCGTGTCGTAAAGATAAGGACGGGCGAAGAGAATTACGCAGCGCTGCAGGACGTAGAATAACGTTAACCGGTAATCTTTGGTTTCTTATTTCTCCCCGGGAAAATGGTATAATCCTTCCCGGGGAGGTTTTGTGATAATTCGGAATTATTGTATTGACACTTTAAAGTGACAGAGTTATAATATCTTCCTGTAAAAGGCAAAGGCGCCCCGGAGGAAACTCCCGGGGCGCCTTCTCTTTTTTTAAGAGCTTTTCGGGGACCATAAAAACAACAGGCGGTGAAGGATCATGACCGGTACGGCATCGGAAGACAAATTGCATGAGGAATGCGGCGTTTTCGGCATATATGCGCAGGAAGGCGCCGAAGCGGCTAAGGACATATACCACGGTCTTACCGCACTGCAGCACCGGGGACAGGAATCCGCCGGGATTTCGGTTTCGGATACTCAGGGACCCAAGGGCAATTCGATGACAAAAAAGGGCATGGGACTCGTAAGCGAGGTATTCTCCGCATCCGATATCGAGGCCCTGAAAGGCAACATAGGTGTCGGACATGTCCGCTATTCGACTACGGGAGGCAGCATCCCGGAGAATGCCCAGCCGATCACCATGAACTACATAAAGGGCATGATATCGCTGGTCTATAACGGCAATCTGGTGAATACGAAAGCCCTTAAAGAAAAACAGATGTATCGCGGACAGGCGCATTTTACCACATCCGATTCGGAGGTTATCGCTTACGAGATCATCAGCGCGAGGATCGGCTCCGACAGTATCGAGAGCGCGGTCCTGAACGCCGCAAAAGGCCTTAAAGGCGGTTACGCGCTAATAATCATGAGCCCGAGAAAGCTCGTGGCACTCAGGGATCCGTTCGGTATAAAGCCGCTGATCATGGGGCGCAGAGACGATGCGTACATCATAGCGTCGGAGAGCGCAGCGATCGAGGCGGTCGGAGGCGAGATACTGAGGGATATAGAACCCGGTGAAATGGTCACGGTCGGCACCGACGGCATTAAGTCGGACAGGAGCCTTTGCGGATCGAAGCATGCGCACTGCGCTTTTGAATACATATATTTCGCGAGATCGGATTCGCGCATCGACGGTGTTGAAGTGCGGGACGCGAGGACGGAGGCGGGCAGGCTGCTGGCGGCCAATGATAAGGTTGAAGCGGATATCGTTGTGGGTGTTCCGGATTCGGGCCTGCTGGCCGCGGAGGGATATGCACGGGCTTCCGGAATACCGTTTGCGATAGGCTTTCACAAAAACAGCTACATCGGAAGGAGCTTTATCAAGCCGTCCGACAGTGAGAGACAGACTGCGGTTCATATGAAACTGAGCGTACTGAAGCCGGTTGTGAACGGAAAGCGCATCGTACTGATCGATGACTCGATCGTGCGCGGCACCACGATGCGGCAGATAATCGAAATGCTTAAGGCTGCGGGAGCAAAGGAAGTACACGTACGCATAAGCTCCCCGCCGTTTTTGTATCCGTGCTATTACGGCACGGACGTGCCTACAGCCAAGCAGCTCATCGCGTCGGAGCATTCGACCGAAGAGGTATGCGGACGGATAGGCGCGGATTCACTGGAATATTTAAGAGTTGAGGACCTGAATGTAATGGCCGGCGGCCTGGGTTTGTGCAAGGCCTGCTTTGACAATGACTATCCCATAGATTATCCGGAGGAAAAATAAATGGCCGATCTTTTTGAAAAAGTTAAGGGACAGGGGCTTTACCGCCCGGAATTTGAGCATGACAACTGCGGTATCGGAGCCATCATCGATATCGAGGGGAAGCCGAGCCATGCCCTGGTTTCCGACGCGCTCTCGATCGTTGAGAATCTGGAGCACAGGGCAGGCAAGGACGCGGAAGGCAAAACTGGCGACGGAGTAGGCATACTTACCCAGATACCTCATGCGTTTTTCGTAAAAAAGCTTAAAGAGCAGGGTATCACGCTCCCCGGTCCGAGACAGTACGGCGTCGGCATGTTCTTTTTCCCGCAGAACGATCTCGATATGCGTCAGGCAAAGTCGATGTTCGAGATAATCGCGAGAAAATCGGGACTTAAGATACTGGCCTGGAGAAAGGTCGATACAGAGCCTGAGGTGCTCGGCAGCAGGGCAAGAGAGTGCATGCCGGCTATTTACCAGGTATTTATCGCGAGACCCGAGGGACTCAGCACGGACCTCGATTTTGACAGACAGCTCTACATCCTTAGGAGGGAGTTTGAGCAGTCGAGCGCAAATACCTACGTGCCTTCGCTCTCATGCAGGACCGTTGTCTATAAGGGAATGTTCCTTGTGGGCCAGCTCCGCACATTCTTTGCGGATCTCAGGGACGAGTCCTACGAGTCCGCGATAGCCATGGTACATTCGCGTTTTTCGACCAATACGATGCCCAGCTGGAACAGGGCGCATCCCAACAGATTCATCGTTCACAACGGCGAGATCAATACTATCAAAGGCAATGCGGACAAGATGCTCGCGCGCGAGGAGACCATGCATACTTCGGCTTTTTCGGCTGAGGACATGACTAAAGTGCTCCCTGTTATCTCACAGAGCGGCTCGGATTCCGCGATGCTCGACAATGTGCTCGAATTCCTCGTAATGAGCGGCATCGACCTTCCGCTCGCGATGAGCATCATGATCCCCGAACCCTGGACGCACAACGAAACGCTCACTCAGGAAGAGAGGGATTTCTACCAGTATTACGCGACGATGATGGAGCCCTGGGACGGTCCTGCGTCGATACTTTTCTCGGACGGCGATGTGATGGGCGCGATCCTCGACCGCAACGGACTCCGCCCTTCAAGATACGTTGTTACCGATGACGGAAGGCTGATCCTTTCATCGGAGGTCGGCGTTCTGCCTTTGGACGAGAGCCGTATAGTGAAAAAAGAAAGACTCCATCCCGGCAAGATACTGCTCGTGGATACCAAGCAGAAGCGGATATTCGTTGACGAGGAGATCAAGGAAAAATACGCGCTTTCCGAGCCTTTCGGCGAGTGGCTCGACAGCAATCTGATACATCTGGCGGATCTGAAGATCCCCAACAGGAAGGTGCCCATGCCCACAGGCAAGGTAAGGTCACGCCTGCAGAAAGCCTTCGGCTACACATGGGAGGATTATTACGACGGCATCAGGAACATGGCACTGACCGGCAGCGAGAGCATCGGCTCGATGGGTATCGATACACCCATAGCGGCGCTGTCCGACAAGTACCAGCCCCTGTTCTACTATTTCAAGCAGCAGTTCGCGCAGGTAACGAACCCTCCGATCGATGCGCAGCGCGAGGAGATCGTAACCTCACGTACCGTATATGTAGGCAAGAACGGCAATCTGCTCGAGCAGAAACCCGGCAACTGCCATGTGCTCAAGATCAACAATCCGATCCTTACCGACCTCGATCTTCTGAAGATAGAGAGCATGAAGAAGGACGGGTTTAAGGTATCAAAGGTTTCGACCCTGTATTATAAGAGCTCTCCGATGAAGATGGTATTAAAGCACCTCTTCCTCGAGGTCGACAAGGCCTACAAAGAGGGCGCGAACATCCTGATCCTCTCCGACAGGGGAGTAGACGAGAACCATGTGGCTATCCCGTCCCTGCTGGCGGTGGCGGCGGTTCACAAGCATCTCGTAGACACGAGGAAATGTACCGCGATGTCGCTGATCCTTGAGTCCGCAGAGCCCAGACAGGTTCATCATTTCGCGGCCCTGCTCGGCTACGGTGCATCGGCTGTCAATCCTTATCTTGCGCACGCCACGGTCGCTCAGCTGATCGAAGAGGAACTGCTCGACAAAGACTATTATGCGGCCGTTGACGATTATGACGACGCGATCCTTTTCGGCATCGTAAAGATCGCCTCAAAGATGGGCATCTCCACGATCCAGTCATATCAGGGCAGCAAGATATTCGAGGCGATCGGCATCTCTCCCGAGGTTATTGACGAGTACTTTACCGGCACGGTAAGCCGTGTGGGAGGCATCACACTCGAAGACATAGGCAGAGCGGCAGACGCCCAGCACAGCCTGGCGTTCGATCCTTTGGGACTCGATGTTAATCTTGAATTTACCGCTCTCGGAAGGCATAAGTCGAGAAGCCAGGGTGAGAACCACAGATACAATCCCGCGACCATACATGCGCTGCAGACCGCGACCAGAGAGGGCAATTACGAGCGCTTCAAGGAGTACACAAAGCTCGCGGATGCGGAAAGAACCGGGTATTTGAGGACCCTGCTTGATTTCAATGAAACGGCGGAAAAGGTACCGCTTGAGGAAGTAGAGGACGAGCATTCGATAGTAAAGCGCTTCAAGACCGGAGCCATGTCCTACGGATCGATCTCGGAGGAAGCGCATGAGACGCTCGCGATCGCGATGAACCGGCTTCAGGGCAAGTCAAACAGCGGCGAGGGCGGCGAGAGCGACGAAAGACTGATGTCGGCCGGAACCGACCATGACAGGAGTTCGGCGATCAAGCAGGTAGCGAGCGGACGTTTCGGCGTGACCAGCAGATATCTGGTGAGCGCCAAGGAACTCCAGATCAAGATGGCGCAGGGCGCGAAGCCCGGCGAGGGCGGTCATCTGCCCGGCAAGAAGGTTTATCCGTGGATCGCGAAGACCAGGCATTCAACGCCCGGCGTGAGCCTTATCTCACCTCCTCCGCACCACGATATCTATTCGATCGAGGATCTGGCACAGCTGATCTACGATCTGAAGAATGCAAACAAGAACGCGAGGATATCTGTAAAGCTTGTTTCCGAAGCAGGCGTCGGCACGGTTGCTGCGGGTGTTGCGAAGGCCGGAGCCGGAGTCATTCTGATCTCGGGCTATGACGGCGGAACGGGCGCCGCACCGCTTTCCTCGATACATAACGCGGGACTTCCGTGGGAGCTCGGACTGGCGGAGACTCATCAGACGCTGATCGCGAACGGCCTCAGGAATAAGGTCGTAATCGAGACGGACGGCAAACTGATGACCGGCAGGGACGTGGCGATCGCCGCGATCCTGGGCGCCGAGGAATTCGGATTTGCCACGGCTCCGCTTATCACGATGGGCTGCGTGATGATGAGACAGTGCCAGTCGGATACATGTCCGATGGGCGTTGCGACACAGAATCCCGAGCTCAGGAAGAGATTTGCGGGCAAGCCCGAATACGTAGAGAACTTCATGCTCTTTATAGCGCGGCAGCTCCGCGAGATCATGGCGTCGTTGGGCGTCCGCTCGGTTGAGGAACTCGTCGGAAGAACGGATCTGCTCAAACTTAAAGAAGGCCTGACCGACGCGCAGAAAAAGCTCGATCTTTCGGGAATTCTGCTCGACATGTCCGATACGCCCCGCGACAAGGCTGTATTCGGCAAGGGTAATCTCTTTGATTTCGGACTTGAGAAGACTCTCGACGAGAGAGTGCTCTTAAAGTCAAAGAAGCTGTTAAAGTCGATAAAGGAAGGCACGGCGTCGACTATCCAGGTCAATGTCGGCAATACCGACAGAACCTTCGGAACCCTGCTCGGCGCTGAGATCACGAGACATCACGCCGACGGTCTTGCCGAGGATACGATCACGATCGACTGTGCGGGAGCGGGCGGACAGAGCTTCGGAGCGTTTATACCGAAGGGTCTGACGCTGAACCTCACGGGCGACGCGAACGATTACTTCGGAAAGGGTCTTTCGGGCGGAAAACTGACCGTTCAGGCACCGAAGGAAGCCAAATACGATCCTTCGGAGAACATCATGGTCGGCAATGTGGCTCTGTACGGCGCGACCTCCGGACAGGCTTACATCGCGGGAATGGCGGGCGAGCGCTTCGCCATCAGAAATTCCGGCGCTGTGGCTGTGGTTGAGGGCGTCGGTGAACACGGCTGCGAATACATGACAGGCGGATGCGTGGTAATCCTCGGACCTACCGGAAAGAACTTCGCGGCAGGCATGAGCGGCGGCGTGGCTTACGTGCTCGACATGGACAACAGGCTGTACAGGAACCTGAACAAGCAGCTCGTCAACATGGAGACCGTTGAGCACAAGGCCGACCTCGACGAGCTGAAGCGCCTGATCACGGCACATGTCGAGAATACGGGTTCGGCGAAGGGAAAAAAGATACTCGATGATTTTGACAGGTATGTATCGCATTTTAAGAAGATCATACCCGTGGACTATAAGGAAATGCTGAGACTGATCGCGAAGGCCGAGGAAGAGGGAATGGATCCCGAAGCCGCGAAGATCGAAGCATTCAGGACGTTTGTCGGCGAAAAGGCTTAATTAACGAAGGAGAAGACAATGGGAAAGACAACCGGTTTTCTTGAATATGAGAGAAGAGAAGGGAAGGTCAGGGAAGAAGCGGAACGCGTGCAGGATTTCAAAGAGTTCCACGAGAGGCTTCCTCTCTCGGAGCAGCAGATCCAGGCGTGCAGATGTATGAACTGCGGCGTTCCTTTCTGCCAGGCGGGCGCTATGCTCGCCGGGATGGCTTCGGGATGCCCGCTGCATAACCTTGTTCCTGAGATAAACGAACTGGTCTATCGCGGAAGGATGGCTGAGGCATTCAGAAGGCTTTCCGTCACGCATCCGTTCCCCGAGTTTACCTGCAGGGTCTGCCCCGCGCTGTGCGAAGCGGCCTGCACCTGCGGATACGAGGGCGAGGCTGTTTCGACGAAGGAAAACGAGAAAGCCGTTATCGAGTATGCTTTTGAGCACGGTCTCGTTTCGGACGGTGAGCCCGCGGTCAGAACCGGAAAGAGAGTGGCGATAGTCGGAAGCGGACCTTCCGGACTTGCTGCTGCGAAGGAGCTTAACCGCAGAGGTCATCTCGTAACCGTTTACGAGCGCCGCGACCGTATAGGCGGACTGCTGCGCTACGGCATCCCGAACATGAAGCTTGACAAATCGGTGATCGACCGCAGAATAGAACTTATGGAAAGGGCAGGGATCAGTTTTGTGATCAACACCGACATCGGTAAGGACATTCCCGCGTCGAAGCTTGTCAGCGAATACGATGCTGTCGTACTTGCGTGCGGAGCATCTAATCCCAGGGACATCAAGGTTCCGGGACGCGATGCGAAGGGCATACGCTTTGCGGTGGATTTCCTTTCCGAGGTTACGAAGAGCCTGCTTGATACGGGCTTTGCGAAGTTCCCGACAGAGCTTGCGAAAGGTAAGCATGTGATCGTCATCGGCGGCGGAGATACGGGCAACGACTGCGTTGGAACGAGCATCAGACTCGGCGCGAAGAGCGTTACCCAGCTCGAGATGATGCCCGAGCCTCCGGCAAAGAGACTTCCTTCGAATTCCTGGCCCGAGTGGCCCAGAGTCCTCAAGACCGATTACGGCCAGGAGGAGGCTATCTGGAAGTTCGGTTCGGACCCCCGCATTTACCGGACTACCGTCAAGGAATTCATTAAAGATAAAAAGGGTAATGTGAAGGCTGCGGTGCTGATCTCGCTCGAACCGAAAAAGGACCCCGCTACCGGACGCATGAACATGGTTCCGATCGAGGGCAGCGAAAAAGAGGTACCCGCGGATCTCGTGCTGATCGCGGCAGGTTTCCTCGGCAGTGAGAAATACGTGACGGACGATTTCGGAGTGGAGCTTGACGGCAGGACCAATGTCAGGACCGCACCCGGCGAACATGCGACATCGCGCGCTAAGGTTTATGTCACGGGAGATATGCATCGCGGACAGTCGCTGGTCGTATGGGCGCTTTCCGAAGGCGTGGGCGTCGCGAAACAGGTCGACAGGGACCTGATGGGGTATACGAATCTGTAATAAAGGAGTTAGGCTTAAAATGGCAAAGATCAACGCAAATTATAAAAAGCTTCCGGGAAGCTACCTCTTTTCGATGATCGGAAAGAAGGTCAGGGAATATCAGGAGGCGCATCCCGAGGCAAAGATAATCAGACTCGGTATCGGCGACGTAACGCAGCCGATAGCGCCGAAGGTCATTGAAACACTGCATTCGGCAGTGGACGAGATGGGGGACGCATCCACTTTTAAGGGCTACGCACCCGACCTCGGATACGAATTCTTAAGGAGCGTGATCGCCGAAAAGGACTACAGGGACAGAGGCTGCGACATTTCCGCCGACGAGATTTTTGTCTCCGACGGCGCGAAGTGTGATTGCGGTAATATACAGGAAATATTTGACACAGGAAACAGGATCGCCGTGTGCGACCCTGTTTATCCCGTTTATGTGGACTCAAATGTCATGGCGGGAAGGACCGGTGCCTACGATGCGGCAGCGGAGCGTTTTGAGAACGTTATCTACATGCCCTGCACGGCGGAGAACGGCTTTGTTCCGGACCTTCCAGAGGAGATCCCCGACCTGATCTACCTCTGCTTCCCGAACAATCCCACGGGAGCGGTCATCAAAAAGGCGGAACTTCAGAAGTGGGTCGATTTTGCAAGAAAACATGACAGCATTATACTTTACGATGCGGCTTATGAAGCGTATATTAGTGAAGAGGATGTTCCTCACAGCATCTATGAATGCGACGGTGCGAAGGAATGCGCGATAGAGTTCAGGTCATTTTCGAAAACAGCGGGCTTTACGGGCCTCAGGCTTGGTTTTACCGTTATTCCCAAAGATCTTGAGACCGGAGGAGAGCGGCTCTGGCCGCTGTGGGCGAGAAGGCACGGAACAAAGTACAACGGAGCGCCTTACATCGTACAGAAGGCCGGAGAAGCGGTTTATTCGCCCGAAGGCAGGCAGCAGGTGCGTGAGCAGATCGCTTATTATATGGGCAATGCGAAGATCATCCTCGACGGTCTGAAGGGGGCCGGCTTTGAGGTTTCGGGCGGCGTGAACGCGCCGTACATCTGGCTTAAGACGCCACGGAACATGACGAGCTGGGAGTTCTTTGACTATCTGCTCTCAGAGGCCAATGTGGTAGGAACTCCGGGATCGGGCTTCGGACCGCACGGAGAGCATTATTTCAGACTGACCGCTTTCGGAAGCAGGGAGAACACGGTCGAAGCGGTTGAGAGATTCAAAACATTATGATGGGGGAGAAGGCGATGGAGAATCGTAAAACAAAGTTTATTTTTGTTACAGGCGGTGTTGTTTCAGGTTTGGGAAAGGGCATCACGGCGGCGTCGCTCGGACGTCTGCTGAAGGCCAGGGGACTTAAGGTCGCCGCGCAGAAGCTTGATCCGTATATCAATGTCGATCCCGGCACGATGAGTCCATACCAGCACGGTGAGGTTTATGTGACCGAGGACGGAGCCGAGACCGATCTGGACCTCGGACATTACGAGCGCTTCATCGACGAGGATCTTACAAAGTACTCGAACCTTACTTCGGGTAAGGTTTACTGGAACGTTCTGAACAAGGAAAGAAGGGGAGAATATCTGGGCTCGACCGTACAGGTCATTCCCCATATCACCAATGAGATAAAAGAATTCGTATACCGCGCGGGACGCGAGAAGGACGCCGACATCGTCATCACCGAGATCGGAGGAACGATCGGTGATATCGAGTCGCAGCCTTTCCTCGAGGCGGTGAGACAGATCTCGCTCGAGATCGGAAAGCAGAACGCGCTGTTCATCCATGTGACGCTGGTTCCGTTCCTTCACGGCTCGGACGAGCATAAATCGAAGCCCACGCAGCATTCCGTAAAGGAGCTTCAGGGCATGGGCATCAACCCCGACATTATCGTGCTCCGCTGCGATGAGCCCCTTGAGGAGAGCATCTTCAAGAAGATCTCGATGTTCTGCAACGTTGAAGACGACTGCGTTATCGAGAATATTACGCTGGACAGCCTCTATGAGGCGCCGCTGATGCTCGAGAAGAGCAATTTCTCGGGCGTTGTCTGCAGAAAGCTCGGAATCTGGGCTCCGAAGCCCGATCTGAGGGAGTGGGAGGAGCTGGCCCACCGCATCAAGGGCAGACATAAGGACGTTACGATCGCTCTCGTCGGCAAGTATGTGCAGCTGCACGACGCGTATCTTTCGGTAGCGGAGGCGCTCACACACGCCGGCTTCGCGCTCAATGCGAAGGTACATATCGAGTGGATCGATTCCGAGGAACTCAACGAGTCAAATTATAAAGAGAGGCTGGGCGTCGCCCGGGGCATCATAGTTCCCGGCGGTTTCGGAGACCGCGGCATCGAGGGCATGATCCTCTCGGCAAAATACGCGCGTGAGGAGAAGATCCCTTATCTTGGAATATGCCTCGGAATGCAGATATCCGTTATTGAATTTGCAAGACATGTCGCGGGAATCGCCGACGCCTGCTCGGGTGAAGCCACCAACGCGACCGAGCACAAGGTCATCGACTTCATGCCCGGACAGTCCGATGAGGTGGACAAGGGCGGCACACTGCGCCTGGGCAGCTATCCCTGCGTGATCAAATCCGGTACGCTGATGGAGCGCTGCTACGGTGAAAAAGAGATCACCGAGAGACACCGTCACAGATACGAATTCAACAACGATTACAGAGAGGTGCTGACAAAGGCCGGCCTTGTTCTGTCGGGAATCTCGCCCGACGGCAATCTGGTCGAGACCGTGGAGATCGCGGATCATCCCTTCTTCCTCGGCGTACAGTACCACCCCGAATTTAAATCAAGACCGAACAGGCCGCACCCTGTATTTAAGGGCTTTGTGGAAGCTTCGTTAAAAAAAGACAGTGAGGAATAAAACAGGATGAAAAGAGAAGAAATCAACATACGTGATCCCTTCGTGCTTGTGCACGAAGGGAAATACTATCTCTACGGTACGAGAGGAAACGAGTGCTGGGGAAAGGGGACCGGGCTCGATGTGTATGTGAGCACGGATCTCGAGGAATTTGACGGTCCGTTCGTCTGCTTTGCGCCTCCCGCGGATTTCTGGTCGGATATGAATTACTGGGCGCCCGAGGTGCATAAATATGAGGGAAGCTTTTATATGTTCGCCTCATTCAAGGCCGAAGGAGTGTGCAGGGGAACGCAGATACTGAAGGCGGACAGTCCCTTAGGGCCGTTCGTGCCTCACTCCGACGGACCCGTAACTCCCCGTGACTGGGAGTGCCTCGACGGAACGCTCTATATCGAGACAGCCGAGGATAACAAACCCTACATGATATTCTGCCACGAATGGGTCCAGGTAAAGGACGGCGAGATCTGTGCTGTGGAGCTTACGCGTGACCTGAAAAAAGCGGTCGGGGAGCCGAAACTCCTTTTCCGCGCGTCCGAGGCACCGTGGATCAAAACGATACGCGACGGCGCATATGTGACCGACGGTCCGTTCGTTTACAGGAACGATGACGGCAGGATCACGATGCTCTGGTCGAGCTTCGGCGAGGAAGGCTATACGCTGGCGCTCGCGCACAGTGAAAGCAATACCGTGCACGGACCCTGGAAGCAGGAGCCCGAACTGCTCTTTTCGAAGAACGGCGGACACGGGATGCTGTTCAAGTCAATTGAAGGCAAATTGATGGTGTCATTACATTCTCCCAACGTCAATTTAGATGAAAAACCGGTCTTTTTCGAAGTAAAATGCAGTATTTGACAGACCGTATAAGTTAAATTAATGGGCGGCTCCGGCCGCCCTTTTGTTATGCAAGTAAAAATAAGTTGAAAACAATGAATTTCGAAGTGATTTTTGTTTGTTTTTCGATAAATATTGACTTGAAAACCGCCCTAAGTCTATACTGTGATTACCGTGAAGGTAACAACAAGAAACATCACAGAGAAGGGAGACTTATTTATGAGAATCAAGCGGTTTTTAGCTGTCCTTCTGGCACTGGCCATGGTACTCGGCACCGCAGCCTGCGCAAAGACTGCGGACGACAGCGACAGCAAAGTAACACAGGGGGCGGACAACAATGCGGCATCGACCGGAAATGACAAGACAGACAATTCCGGCAGCGCATCAAATGAGCCTGTTAAGCTCAGAATGGCATGGTGGGGTTCACAGACCAGACATGACAGAACCATCGCCGTTATCGAGCTTTATGAAAAGCTTCATCCCAATGTAGACATCGAGTACGAGCCCATGGATTTCGACGGCTATTTCAACAAGCTGGCAACACTTGTGGCTTCGAACGAGGTTTGGGATATCTTCCAGCTCGGCAGCAACTTCCCCACTTACCAGAGCAAGATCTATACCTTAAACGGATTCATCGCTGACGGAACGATCGACGTATCCGGTACGACAGACGCATTCTTAAGGATCGCGGCCGATGAGAAGGGCAATCAGGTTGGACTCTGCAGCGGCGTTAATACTTACGGTATCGCTTACGATCCCGCTCTTTTCGCCAAGGCAGGCGTAGCTGAGCCTACTGAGAACTGGACATGGGCAGACTACAAACAGGCATGCCTTACCATCCATGAAAAGCTCGGCATCTACGGTTCATCCAAGTTTGATGACTGGCAGGCAGGCGCTTCCATGGGCGTAAACCAGGAAGGCTTCGGCATCGGATTCTTCAACAAGACAAACGACAACCTCGGCTTCAGCGATTACAAGATGCTCACCGATTACATGCAGATGAGAGCGGATCTTGTTGACGCAGGCGCATATCCGGATCCCGGCGCATGCCAGGAGATCAGCGATATCGAGAACGACTTCGTTGTATCGGGCGAAGCAGCCATGACATGGGTTGCATCGAACCAGTTCGTATCACTTTGCACTGCTGCCGGCAGAGAGCTCAAGCTCATCAATCCTCCCCGCAAGACCGCTAACGGCCCTGCAGGCGTATCGATCCAGTCATCGCAGATGCTCTGCGTATCTTCGGATTCGAAGTATCCCGCTGAGGCAGCAAAGTTCATCGAGTTCTTCCAGAGCAACATCGAAGCAAACCAGATCCTGCTCGCTGAGCGCGGTATCCCTACATTCACCGCTGTACGTGAGGCACTCGCAGGCAATCTGACAGACGTTGAGAAGGCAGTTTACGCTTACGTTGACGTTGTAGGCGCTTTCGATACCGGCGGAGAGACCGTAAATCCTTCGAGCCCCGCATGCACCGATACCATCAAGGAGCAGTACAACTACTACCTCAACAAGGTTATCTACAAAGAAATGACTGCTGATGAGGCTGCAAAGGCACTCTACGATTTCGCGGCATCCCAGTTCTGATCATAGTCTTTTCACTTTTTCATAAAAGCCCCGGCGATGCCCGCAAAAAGGCATTTCCGGGGCGATTCCCCCAAGGAGCGTCTTTTAAATGAACATTGCAAGCAAAGCCACGGACAAAAGCGGCAGAACCCCCTGGAATAAGTTTGTCTACAATACGAACACGGTGGGCTATGTTTTCGCGTCGCCTTTTATCATAGGATTCCTGATCTTTACGATCATTCCGATGATCAGTTCGCTGTACTATTCGTGCACGAACTACAATCTTATCGAAAAGGAAGAATGGATCGGGCTTTCAAACTATATTTACCTCTTCCGTGATCCCAGATTCCTGAATTCCATAAAGGTCACGCTGCAGTATGTATTTCTTTCGGTACCGACCAAGCTCGCTTTTGCGCTGTTCATCGCTTTCCTGCTGACGAGACCGAGCAAGATGGTCAGTTTTTACCGTTCTCTCTACTACCTGCCTTCGCTGATCGGCGGAAGCGTGGCGGTAGCGCTCGTGTGGAAGGAGCTCTTTGCGAGAAAAGGACTGATCAACACAAATCTGGCGGCACTCGGACTGAAGACCGTCAACTGGTTCGGCGGCATGTCTACGGCAAAATGGCCTATCATCCTGATGACCGCATGGCAGTTCGGCTCTTCGATGCTGATATTCGCGGCGGGATTAAAAGAGATCCCGGGCAGTTACTATGAGGCTGCCAAGATCGACGGAGCGAACGGCTGGAAGATATTCTGGAAGATCACGATGCCGTGCCTGTCACCCGTTATCCTGTTCAACCTGATCATGCAGCTGATCTCGAGCTTCATGGTTTTCACGCAGGCATTCGTCATCACGGCCGGCGGACCGAACGATGCGACCATGTATTATGCGCTCTATGTTTACAAACAGGGTATACAAAGCAGAAATATGGGCTATGCAAGCGCGATGAGCTGGGTTATGCTGTTAATAATGGGTGTGATCACGGCTATCGTATTCAAAACTTCCAAGCATTGGGTTTTCAACGAATCTGAAGGTTAAGGTGGAATATGAAAGCTAAGAGAATTATATCTACAACGTTCTATCACATATTCATCCTCGGCCTCGGACTGCTGATGATCTACCCCGTGCTCTGGATGATATCGGGCTCGCTAAAAAACAATCCCGAGATTTTGAGCGGCTCGCTGAACCTGGTGCCTCCCGCATGGAGATGGGATAATTTCTCGCGCGGCTGGTCAGGCTTCGGACATGTTACATTTACAACGTATTTTAAAAATTCGATCATCATAACGGTGATCGCAACGCTGGGCACGGTACTGAGCTCTTCATGCATCGCGTACGCTCTCGCCAGGGTAAAGTTCCGCGGGAGCAAGATCATATTCACGATCATGATCGCAACGATGCTGCTGCCCGGACAGGTGGTAATGATACCCCAGTATCTGATCTACAACAGGATCGGATGGGTCGGAACGGTACTTCCCCTGATCGTTCCGCACTTTTTCGGAGCTGCGTTCTTCATTTACATGATGATGCAGTTCATGGCCGGCATCCCGAAGGAGCTCGACGAAGCCGCGATCATCGACGGCTGCAGTAAATACACGGTATTTACGAGAGTTGTGTTCCCGCTCCTTAAGCCCGCTCTCATTTCCACGATCATCATTCAGTTCTACTGGAAATGGGACGATTACATGGGGCCGATGCTGTACCTTGGCAAACCCGAATCCTACACCGTATCGATCGCGGTCAAGCTTTTCGCGGATGCTACGAGCACTACGGATTACGGCGCGATGTTTGCCATGTCGACTTTGTCAATGATACCTGTTTTCCTGATATTCCTGTTCTTTAACAGGTACCTGGTGGACGGTATAAGTACCAGTGGATTAAAAGGATAATTTATGATTCATCGTGAACTGCTGATAAGACATTTTAATCCTACCCTGAAAGAACGCGATCTTCGCTCCCCGCTTACGGTGGGGAACGGGGATTTCGCGTTTACTGCGGATATAACCGGACTGCAGACCTTCGCGGATGATCATTCCGCGGGCGGCGCTCCGCTGCTTACCATGGCATCGGCTTTCTGGCATACCGCGCCCGACGGGGACGGACATTTTGCGGCAGACACGGATATAACTTATACGGATTATGAGCGCCCCGACAGGATGGTAAGATATCCCACGGAGTGCAAAAAGGGTGAAGAAGAAAGTTATGACCGGTTACGGCAGAACCCTCACAGATACAATCTTGTGAGGCTCTCCCTGCTGCTCGACGGCAGGAAGGTCAGACCGGATGAAATAAATGCGGTGCGGCAGGAACTGGACCTGTATACGGGTGTATTAAGGAGCTGTTTTAAGCTCGAAGGCAGGGAAGTAAGCATCGAGACGGCGGTCGGAGACGGGCTGAGCCTGGGTGTTTCGATCGAGGCGAGACTGTTAAAGGACAGGCTCTCGGTGCTCGCGGAGTTCCCTTACGCGTCGCCTGAGCGTGACGGCGGTGTGTTTGACAGGCCCGAAGCGCATACGACCGAAGTTTTATCATTTGAGACAACAAAGGGGCACTCGAAGATGTGCCTTAAAAGAAACATGGACCGCGATGTGTACGGAGTATGCATATCCGGCCAGACGGGTATAAAAGAGGCGGGAGACCATTCATTCACACTCTCCGCCGCGGAAAGTGCAGGTGCCGCGTACTGGTTTAGCATGAGCTTTGCGGCAGAGGGGCTCGAGCCCGCGGAATACAGCTTCAGACAGATCAGGGAGGCTTCGGGGAAGCGCTTCTATCTGTTCTGGAACAGAGGCGCCATGATCGATGTCCTCGAGTCCGCGGACAAGAGAGCCGAAGAGCTCGAAAGAAGACTGATACTCTCTATGTATCTGACCTTCGTACAGTGCACCGCAACGCTCCCGCCTCAGGAAACCGGCCTTACCTGCAACAGCTGGTACGGCAAATTCCATCTCGAGATGCACCCGCTGCATACCGCATGGCTCGCGCTGTACGGCAGGGGAGACCTGCTCGAGAAGTCACTGGATTTTTATGTGCAAAATCTTCGGGAAGCGGTGGAACTGGCGCGTTCAAACGGGTTTGACGGAGCCAGATGGCCCAAAATGACCGGACCCGACGCCGCAAACTCGCCCTCGGTGATCGCGCCGCTCCTTATCTGGCAGCAGCCGCACATCATCTATATGCTCGGACTCTTAAGAGCCGCGCGCTATTCGGAAAAGAGATGCGAGGTAGCTGTTGAGGATGAGCGTACATTCCTCGAAAGATACAGAGAGGTCATAGAAAAGACCGCCGATTTCATGGCGGATTATGCGCTGTATGATGAGGCGGACGGGCATTATCATCTGCCCGCGCCCATGTATTCGGTGCAGGAAAAGGGTGATCCGAAGGTTATAAACGACGCGCCGTTTGAACTGGGGTACTGGCGATTCGGGCTGAAGCTCGCGTATGATATGCTCTCACCGATATCCGCGGTGAAGGAGAAATGGCTCGAAGTATCGGAAAAAATGGCCGCGCCGGAGATAAAGGACGGCCTGCTCCCCGCGTACAGGGGCTGCGATGACACGTTTACGGCTCTCAATATCGACCATCCCTCGATGGTATTTGCAGAAGCGCTGTTCGATACCGATACCGACAGGTCAGTCCTGCGCGCGACGCTCGGCAGGATAGAAGAGGCGTGGGACTTCGATTCGCTTTGGGGCTGGGATTTCGCGGTGCTCGCGATGGCTTACGCGAGGCTCGGGATGTACGGAAAAGCCTTCGATATGCTGCTGCGCGTGACCGGCAAAAACTCATATGCGGCCAGCGGCAACAACTATCAGGCTGACAGGCGCGACCTGCCGCTGTATCTGCCCGGGAACGGCGCGCTGCTGCTCGCGATGACAGCCATGCGCAATGCGCCCGGATGGTACATAGAGACCGAAGGGATCATGGAGTATCCGTTTTGACAAGTGAGGTGCGGCGCTTCATGCGGTGCTTGTACTCGCTGCGGTATTTCAGCGGAGTGATCTCCCTGTAGGTCTTGAAGACTTTTTCAAAATAGGTCAGGCTCTCATAGCCGCATTCCGACGCGATATCGGTTACGGACATGTCGGTCGAGGAGAGCAGCTCCTGAGCCTTCTGTATGCGGTGCACATTGATGTATTCGTTGATCGTAAAGCCGGTGATCTCCTTAAAGATACGGCTGAGATAACATTTGTTGACGAAGAAGGTGTCCGCGACGCTCTCGAGAGATAACGGGCTCGTGCAGTTGGTGGCGATGTATTTGGCCACATCGTCGACCTTCTGGTGCTTGGGATTCTTCGGCAATGATGAATGGGTGCTCTGCCCGTCCTCCGCGTGACGGTGAGCGAATATCAGCAGAGACGCCAGCCTGTTCATAACGGCCAACCTGTAGCCCGGCTTTTTATGGTGGATCTCGGACTGGATGCCGAGGAGCAGGTTCTCCACATGATTGCGCTCGCGCTCATCGAACTCCATGATGCCCTGATGCTTTTCGAAGAAGGCTTCGAGGCTCAGATCACCGAAGAACGAATAGAAGCTGCCGAAGGGCTCGCCCGCGAACTCTATGAGGATGCGGTCGTGATAGGGACCCGAAGCCAGACCGGTCTTGTGGATGACATTTTTGTTGATGAATACCATGGTGCCCTTGCCGATAAGGTAGGTATTCTGCCCGATAAAGTACAGGCGCTTGCCTTCGAGCAGATAATATATTTCATATTCATCGTGAAAATGTTTTGTCGGCATGGTATACTCATAATCGCGGATGACGCGGTCGATCGTGATGCCGTCGGTGGTCTCTTCAAAAACTGTCTGGCGCATGTGATACCTCAATAAGTAAATTATGATTGAAAATGAATAGAATAACCAAATAAAGTATAAGAAAATTATACTGCGGTTGGGATATAATGTAAACAAATAACAGAACGGAGAAAGACAAAAACATGAATTACCGCAACGGAAAGATCGAAGATCTGAACATCGCCTACATCGGAGGCGGTTCGAGAGGATGGGCATGGACCTTTATGACGGATCTGGCGCTGGAGCCGCAGCTGTCGGGCAGCATCCGCCTCTACGATATTGACAGGGCGGCGGCCGAGAACAACGCCGTTATCGGAAACCGCATTTCCAAGAGAGACGATGCGGTGGGCAAGTGGAACTATGTAGTGAGCGGGTCGCTGAAGGAAGCTCTCACCGGAGCCGATTTCGTAGTGATCTCGATCCTCCCCGGAACCTTCGATGAGATGGAATCGGATGTACATATGCCCGAAAGACTCGGCATCTACCAGTCCGTAGGCGATACGGCGGGCCCCGGAGGCATGATAAGGGCGCTGCGCACGCTGCCGATGTTCGTGGAGATCGCTGAGGCGATAAAGAGTTATTGCCCTTCGGCATGGATCATCAATTATACGAATCCCATGTCGCTGTGCGTCAAGGTACTCTATCATGTATTCCCGCAGATCAAGGCTTTCGGATGCTGCCACGAGGTATTCGGCACACAGGAAGTGCTGGCCGGCATCCTGCAGAAGGAGGGCTATGTGGCTGAAAAGCCCGAGCGCCACGAGATCAACATCAACGTGCTCGGCATCAACCACTTTACCTGGTTTGACTATGCTTCATATAAGGGAATAGATCTGTTCCCTGTTTACAGAAACTATATAGACAAGAATTTCGATAAGGGCTGGGTTGAGGACAACAGCGAACATTGGGCGAACAGCCATTTCACCTGCAAGCACAGGGTTAAGTTCGATCTGTTCAACAGATACGGTCTGATCGCCGCAGCGGGTGACAGACACCTGGCCGAGTTCATGCCCGGAGATATGTATCTGAAGGATCCCGAGACCGTCAGAGGCTGGGATTTTGACCTGACTCCGGTATCGTGGAGAAAAGAAGACTTAAAGCACCGTCTCGAGCGCTCCGCCAGACTGGCTTCCGGTGAGGAGGAGATCAATCTCAAGCCCACCGGCGAAGAGGGCATACTGCTGATCAAGGCGCTGTGCGGACTGACACGTGTCATCAGCAATGTAAATATCCCGAATACTTCGCTCCAGATCCCGAATCTGCCCGAGAGCGCCGTGGTTGAGACCAATGCGGTATTCGAGCGCGACGCGATCAGACCCGTGGCGGCGGGCAAGCTGCCCGAGCAGGTATATGCTCTCGTTATACCTCATGTGCGCAACCATGAGAGGATACTGAAGGCATCGCTTACCTGTGACCGCAGTCTGGTAAGAGAGGCGTTCATGACCGATCCCCAGGTTATCGGACGCGCATCCGAGGACGAGGTATACAAGCTTGTCGACGACATGATCGACGCGACGATCAAATACCTGCCCGACGGCTGGAAAAAGTAAAAAGGCGATAATAAAAGTGCCTGTCACCGAAACGGTGGCAGGCACTTTTGTCAGAAGAAATGGGTTTTGTATATTAACTGGTAGGTGAAACCTTGGAATCGATGTGCATGCCCATACCTGCGGTGTGAGCGGAAACCTCCGATGAAAGGAAGAGAACCGCGTCGGCAACCTCTTCAGGTTTAGCATAGCGCTTATCCATAGCATACTGACCTGCGATGGCAGCCATAGCCTGCTCGTGGGTCATCGAATCTCCGAAGAAATCCTTCTCGATACGGAGCATCATGGGTGTATCTACGGGGCCGGGGCAGATGTAGTTTACCTGTACGCCTACGGGGCCGAGCTCCATGGCTACGCACTTGGTAAGACCTGCTACAGCGTACTTCGATGATACATATGCGCTGTTGCCCGCTGTGGGCTCATATGCTGCGGCCGAAGCGATAACGACTACCGCGCCGGACTGCTTTTCGATAAGAGTGGGAGCAGCATACTTCATGAGAAGCATAACAGAGAATACGTTGAGCATGTATGTCTGCTCGAACAGCTCGAGTGTCATGTCCTGAACGGGATGTGACTTGCCCTCATAGCCTGCGTTGGGAATAACGATGTCGAGTGTGCCGAACTTTGCCTTTGCGCTCTCAACGAGGTTCTTTATGTCTTCCTCCTTATTCATGTCGGCAACAAATCCCGCTACCTGTCCGGGAGCCGCATTGAGTGTGGGGATCAGATCGTCGATCTTTTTCTGGCTGGTGGAAGAGAACGCTACCTTTGAGCCCTCTGCCAGGAAAGCCTTAACGATGGCGGTGCCGATGCCGCCTGTACCACCTGTTACAAGAACAACTTTGTCTTTAAGTTTGAGATCCATAAAATGCTCCTTTCATTTTCAATATAACATTATACGCAGTATGTAAGTATGATATCGATATACGATATATCGATTGTTACTGATTGTATTGTACAGCCCAAATTGTGATTTGTCAAATAAATTTTATTTTGCTTGAGGGCATATCGGGGGATATGCTATATTCTTATAGTGGAAAGTAAAGAAAACCCGCATGTTCGGGAGAAAAAGGAGGAAGGCCGTATCTGCGGCCGATGTAAAGATGAAAGAATACGTACCGGTTAAGTCGGGAAAAGTAAGAGAGATCTATGATCTCGGGGACAAAATGATCCTGGTCGCGTCGGACAGGATCAGCTGCTTTGATGTTATCCTGCACAATGTCATCAAGGGCAAGGGAAATGTGCTCACCCAGATGTCGAAGTTCTGGTTCGATCTGACCGAGGACATCGTGCCGAACCACATGATCTCGACAGACCCCGCGGATATGCCCGAGTTTTTCAGGACTCCCGAATTCGCAGGCAAGTGCATGCTCGTCAAAAAGCTGCGCATGCTGCCCGTAGAGTGTATCGTAAGAGGCTATATCTCCGGCTCGGGATGGAAGAGCTATAAGGAGGATCAGACCGTCTGCGGCATTAAGCTTCCGGCAGGCCTTAAGGAGTCGGATAAGCTGCCCGAGCCTATCTTCACGCCTTCCACAAAGGAGGAGCTCGGAGACCATGACATCAATATTTCCTACGAGCAGTGCATCGAGCACCTCGAGAAGTATTATCCCGGCAAGGGAAAGGAATATGCCGGGAAGATCCGTGATTACACGATCGCGATCTATAAGAAATGTGCTGATTACGCTCTGACCAAGGGCATCATCATAGCGGATACCAAGTTCGAGTTCGGCCTCGACGAGAATGACAATATCGTAGTCGGCGATGAGATGCTGACTCCCGATTCATCGAGATTCTGGCCCGCGGACAAATACGAGCCCGGCCACGGACAGCCTTCGTTCGACAAGCAGTTCGCACGCGACTGGCTGCTCGCGAACCCTCATGATGACTGGACTCTGCCCGGGGATGTCGCGCAGAAGACTATCGACATCTATCTCAAGGGCTATGAGCTGATCACGGGCAAAGCACTCGAGTGCTGATCACGGGTAAGGCACCGGAGTGCCGATAAGATCGCAGCAGTGAGTGTATCGGAAAGCGGGTGAAAGCTGTGGGAACGCAAGGGAAAGCATTGATAGCGATGAGCGGCGGCGTGGATTCATCCGTCGCTGCGAAGCTTACCCTGGATATGGGATATGACTGCATCGGATGCATGATGAAGCTCTATGATATCTCGGATGAAGGCGTGCCGGAGAGCGGAAATGCGGCGCGGACCTGCTGTTCGGTCGATGACGCCGAAGACGCGAGGAGTGTGGCGTACCGTCTCGGGATGCCGTTTTATGTCTTTAATTTCAAAGATGAGTTCAGGCAGCAGGTCATCGACAGGTTCATTGACAGTTATCTGAAAGGCATAACTCCCAACCCGTGCATAGAATGCAACCGACATCTGAAGTTCGAGAGGCTGTATCAGAGAGCGCTGGAGCTCGGCTGTGATAAGATAGTGACCGGACATTATGCGCGTATAGAGTATAACGGAGAAAGATATGTACTGAAAAAAGGGCTGGATGCGTCGAAGGATCAGAGCTACGTACTGTTCCGGCTGACGCAGGAACTGCTCGCGCATACGCTGTTCCCGCTCGGAGCACTCAGCAAGGACGAGTCGAGGCAGATTGCGGCGGAAAACGGTTTTGTGAACGCGTCAAAGCCTGACAGCCAGGATATATGTTTTGTGCCCGACGGGGATTACGCATCGGTGATAGAGCGATATACAGGCGTAAAGGTACCCGGGGGTGACTTTGTCGATATGTCCGGGAAAGTCCTGGGCAGGCATAAGGGGATCATCCACTATACGATAGGGCAGCGCAGGGGCCTCGGAATATCAGCTCCGGAACCGCTGTATGTGATCGCGATCGATGTGCCGGACAACAAAGTGGTTTTGGGACCCGACGAGGCGCTGTTCAAGCGGGAGGTTTTTGCGGCGGATGTGAACTGGATCCCGGGCGGAGACATACCGGCAAAGTACAGGTGTCTCGCAAAGATACGATATCATCATAGGGAGCAGCCGGGGACGCTGTATGCCGACGGCAACGGTCTCAGGTTTGTATTTGACGAGCCGCAGCGGGCGATCACGCCCGGGCAGTCGCTCGTGCTGTATGACGGCGACGAGGTGCTCGGCGGCGGAAGGATAGTTTGATATAAGAGTAAGACTAAGATTAAGAGGAAGACATGGGGACGGTTCTTTTGTCTGCGAATTCTGCAGAGAAGACAAAAGAACCGTCCCCATGTCTTCGGAACCGCCACTGCCTTCCCCTGTCTTCTCTTTCCTGAAAAGATCACAATCACAGCACCGTCAGGTAGATAGAGAAGAAATGCAGCACGCTGCCGCCCAGCACGAAGAAATGGAAGATCGAGTGGGTGTAGCGGATCTTGTCGCCGAGGCCGTAGAGGATCGCGCCGAGGGAGTAGATGACTCCGCCGATGATCAGGAGCTTCATACCCGTGCTGCCGATCGATGCGGCGAGATATCTGGCGGTAAATACGACCATCCAGCCCATGACGAGATTGATGACCGCGGATACGTTTTCAAATCTGTCGACATCGATCGCGTTAAATGTGATGCCGAGAGCGGTGAGGCCCCAGATGACTCCGAATACGGTCCATCCGAGGGCGCCGTGCAGACTTACGAGCGCGTAGGGAGTGTATGTGCCCGCGATCAGCAGGAACACGCTGCAGTGATCGATGACGCGGAATACACGCTTCGCGTCCCCGACAGGGAGCGCATGATATATGGCGGACATGCAGTAGAGCATGATCATCGTCGCTCCGAATATCGCGGCGCTGACAATTCCGATCGTGCCCACGGAGTCTATGTCGCGCGCGGCCTTTATGACGCCGAGCACGCAGGCCGAGATGGCCAGTCCCGCGCCGATACCGTGCGAGATCGAGCTGATGAGCTCTTCTGAAAATGAATATTTGGGAATAGAGATCGCCTTTGACATATTATCCTCCGTTCTGTGCCGTAAGACACTTTTTAATTCAAATAACAAATGTGATAATCACATCAAGTGGTAATGAATACTACGTTAGAAAGTATAGCACACGAGAAAACACGACGCAATACTTTTTATTCCTTTTTTATTATTCTAAAATCATTATTAAAAAACCGAAAAAGCCTTTCTTTCTGCAGAAAACATGGTATAATGCTAACGTAACGCAAAAATGTGACTATTTTTTCACGATTGTGCCAATGGCACGGAATGGAGTTAATTATGGAGATACAGCTTACAAACGATAACTTTAAGGAGAAGGTTCTTGAGTCCGATATCCCGGTACTGGTAGATTTCTGGGCTCCCTGGTGCGGCCCCTGCAAGATGCTCGGACCCGAGATCGAGAAACTGGCAGAGGAGCACGACGGCGAGTTCCTCGTAGGCAAGGTTAATATCGATGACGAGGAGGACCTCGCGGCAGAGTACAGGATCATGAGCATCCCTACTATGCTTGTGTTCAAGAAGGGACAGCAGGTCGGCAAAAAGGTCGGATATGCTCCCAGAGCCGAAGTGCTCGAGCTTATTCAGAATTCATAAGCTATAACGGACCGATAATGATCGGTGCCTGTGAAAAGGTGCCTGTCACCATAAAGAAAAGTTTATGGTGACAGGCACCTTTTTATTCAATTTCTGGAAACGTTTCCAAAAAATGATTGAAAACGTTTCCAACCTCTGTTATTATAGGTTCGTAGCGGGCCGGGAGGCCCATTTTGGACAGATATGAAATAAGGGGGTTTTTATGACTGCAAGGATTAAACGGATTACTGCAGGCCTGATCGCTGTATTGATGGTCGCTGCGCTGTTTGCCGGGATCATGCCCATGAGGGCTGTGCCCGTGAAAGCGGCGGACGGACCGGTCATCAGGCTGCATTATCACCGTCCGGACGGCAATTATGCCGGATGGGACGTATGGTTCTGGGAATACGGCAAGGACGGCGCGGCTTACGCGTTTGAGGACGTAAACGGCGAAAAGGTTGCCACGATGCAGGTGACCGCCGGAGTTACTTCGGTCGGATTTATCGTCAGGACCGAGAGCTGGGATAAGGATGTTTCCGAAGACCAGTTCATCGACATTGCCGAGCTCGTTACCGGATCGGTGGACATTTACGTCGAATCGGGCGTGAAGGGCTACACTAAGGAGTACGGCGGAGACGCTGCTGTCGGCATCAAGGTCAAGTCCGCAAAGTACAACATGGACGGTACGGTAACGGTTGAGATGACCGCTGAGCTCGAGGGAGATCTCGTTTCGCAGTTTTCCATGAAGGGAAAGGACGGCGATATCGGCATCACCGGCATTTCCCCGGATGGCAGCAAGATATACACTTTTACGATCGACAAGGAGCTGGATGTGTACGGAAAAGGCTATTATCTGACTTATGACGGCAATGACTATCCGATAACTCTGCCCGTGGTATTTTCGACGGATGAGTTTGAGGCTCAGTTCACATATAAGGGTGACGACCTCGGCGCCGTATGGAGCAAGACAGGCACGACCTTCAGGGTATGGGCGCCCACTGCGTCGGAGGTCAGCGTTAATCTCTATCAATCGGGCACCGACGGTACAGACGATCTGATCAAGACAGTTCCGATGACCGCAGATGTAAACGGAACATGGGTCGCAACAGTCAACGAGGACCTGAACGGAACCTATTATACTTACGCCGCGAACGTGGACGGAGAGCTGCGCGAGGCATGCGATCCCTACGCGAGGACGACCGGAGCGAACGGCAAGAGGGCGATGGTCATCGATCTCGATTCGACCGATCCCGAGGGCTGGAACAATGATAAGAATCCCCATGCGGGCGAGGGCATCAACGATGCGATCATCTACGAGGCGCATATCAGGGATCTGACGGTCAACAGCGAAGCAAATATACTGAACAAGGGCAAATACCTCGGACTTACCGAGACAGGCACCAAGACGCTTAAGGGTAAGGCTACCGCGGTCGATCATATGGTAGAGCTCGGCATCACGCATCTGCATCTGCTCCCCGTATATGATTTCGGTTCGGTCGATGAGACCTCCGCGATCAACAGATACAACTGGGGCTACGATCCCGTGAACTACAACGTTCCCGAGGGCTCGTATTCCACAGATGCTTACAACGGCGAGGTCCGCGTCAAAGAGTTCAAGCAGATGGTTCAGTCCCTGCATAACAGGGGCATCGGTGTGGTTATGGATGTGGTTTACAACCATGTTTACAGTGCCGCCGATTTCTGCTTCAACAAGCTGGTTCCCGGATATTTCTCGAGAATGAAGGACGGTGTTTATTCAAACGGTTCGGGCTGCGGAAACGATACGGCTTCGGAGCGTTCGATGGTCCGCAAATACATCGTGGATTCGGTGCTCTACTGGGCCGACGAGTATCATATCGACGGCTTCAGATTCGATCTGGTGGGCCTGCTCGATGTCGATACGGTGAATGAGATCGTCGAGACCGTTCACAAGACTCATCCCGACGTGATATTCTACGGCGAGGGCTGGAGTTTATCCACCAATCCCACGAAGGAAAACGTTGAGCTCGCGACACAGACCAACAGCAAGCTCACACCCGGATTCGCATACTTCAACGATACGATCCGCGATGCCTTAAAAGGCAGCGTGTTCAATACCGCGGCAGGGTTTGTTTCGGGCGCCGCAGGCAACGAGACAAAGATCCAGAGATGCTTCATCGGACTCGATACCTGGTGCAAGACACCTGCGCAGACGATTAATTACGCATCGTGCCACGACAACAACACCCTGTTTGACAGGCTGAGACTCTCCAATTCAAAGGACGATGAGGAGACGATCATCAAAATGAACAATCTCGCTGCGGCGATCTATATGACAGCGGAGGGCGTGCCTTTCATGTCGGCCGGCGAGGAGATGTTAAGGACCAAGACCAACAAAGACGGCACCTACAACTCCAACAGCTACAACGCCGGAGATACGGTTAATTCGATCAAATGGGCTACACTCGAGGAGCAGAAATACGCCGATGTATATGATTACTACAAAGGCCTCATCGCCTTCAGAAAGGCTCATCCTTCGTTAAGACTCGACAATGCGGCCGATATCGAGGCAAATGTTTCGACGATCGCGGAGCTGAACGATCAGGTGGTCGGATTCAATGTAAAGGGCGGTCAGGCAGGTGAGACCGTCGAAGAGATGTACCTGTTCTTCAATGCTAAGACAGAGCCTGTTGAGTACACACTTCCCGACGGCAGCTGGGATGTATATATCAACGGTACAAAGGCAGGCACCGATATCCTCGGCAGCGTATTGGGCAAGATCACGATCGAGCCTGTTTCGGCACTGGTTGTGGCAAAGACGATCCCGGGCGCTGCGGTAACCGATACACCTGCGCAGGACAACAGCGGCACACAGCCTCAGGTGACAGGCACCGACGGCACACAGCCGGCTGACGGCGCGACAAAGTCCAATACCGGCACACATATCGTTATCGGACTGGTAGGCCTCGCAGCAGTTGCGGCAGTGATCGCGCTGGCAAGAAGAAACAGAAAGAAATAAGATACGGTAAGATAAGGGTAAGACATAAGACATAAGACATGGGCAAGACATGGGGACGGTTCTTCTGTCTGCGTAATTCGCAGACAGAAGAACCGTCCCCATGTCTTCACTTGTCTTCCCGGGTCTCTTAGTGCCCGATCACGGTGTTCCCGGCATCTTTATAGTTTCCCGAAGGGGTGAAATCATCGGCGATGCCGGCGGTTATATATATCCGCCCGTCTTCGTCGATAAACAGCGCGTCGAAGTCGCCGGCAGAGGCGCAGAAATCGAACGCTCTGTCTTTTCCCATTACGAAAAGGGCGGTGGAGAGGGCATCGCACAGAACTCCTTTGTCGCCGACGACGGTGACCGAGACGAACCCGCCCGCAGCGGGAGAGCCGGTCGACGGATCTATGATGTGATGGTAGCGCACTCCGTTTTCCTCAAAAAAGCGCTGATAAGAGCCGGAGGTGATGACGCATTTATCCCGGACACTCAAGGCTCCCGCGTATTCGCCGCCGAAAGGGTCTGCGATACCGACACGCCAGGGGCTGCCGTCGGGCTTACTCCCGAGTGTCTGAACATTGCCGCCCAGGCTTACGATCGCGCTCGTGATGCCGTTTGCCCTGAAATGTCCGATCAGGCGGTCGCCGGTATAGCCCTTGGCTACCGAGCCCAGATCGACCATCGAATCATCGGGGATCGCAACGGTACTGCTGTTTATCTGCAATTTCTTATAGTCTGCGGTTTCGAGAAGTTTTTGCAGCTCATCGGCGGAAGGAATGCGATACTCGCCGGTCGTAAAACCCCACGCCTTTACGATGGGGTAGACCGTGATGTCGAGAGCTCCGTCCGTTCGCTCGCATATATCTTTTGCAAAGCCGATCAGCTCGAGCGTGTCTTCGCTCACATCGGCCTGTTTGTCTCTGTTTAATCTGTATATCTCACTGTTCTCATCGGTCACGGAGAGCTTATGCTCAAGACCGGTAATGATATCTTCGGCACTTTTTAAGACGGCGGGATCCCCGTAAACAGTCAGTTCCATGACCGTGTCCATTGCAAATAATTCCGCAGTCTGTTTTTGGCTGCCGGAAGCGCTGCCTGCACCGGAAAAAGCTGAACAACCGCAAAGAATCGCAAAAAACGCCGCCACGCAAAGAAGCGGGATTCTTCTTAAGTGACGGCAATTTATCATGATGAGCTCTCCTCCAGATCGTCTTTTCGGCAGTTCAGCAAAATCTGTCGGCTTTCCGATATGAGACTGCCTTTCCTTTCGATTATACCCCTGTTGTTCGGATGAGTACAAGCCCAAATGGGAGAAAGGGGGATCGGAAGACCCATGGCCATCCCGTGGCGGGCTCCGGGGATCGTATCGTCAGTCGGTGACGGGCTTTATCGCGGCCTCAATAGCTGCACTACACCGATAGAATGATAAAGATTTATTGAGATACGATAAATTTATATTGACATTTGAGAGAGCGTGTGTATAATCGATATCGTACAGGGCATCGGAAGGGTGTCCGAAACCGGATCCGGGGAGGAAGCTTCATATGAACAGACAAAACAAAAAGCGTCAAAAGGAGACCACGCAGGCAGGCATAGCCATGAGACTCAAGCTGCTCACGATAGGTGCCGCGATCGTCGGAGCCTTATTTTTCGGCGTCTGCGGGGTTAGTATAATCAGGAATGAACATTTGCTAGAGGAGCACGGCATAACGGATATGCCGGTGCTGTTGCTGCTGGGTATCACTGCCGTTTTCTGTTATGCGGCACTGTGGCAGTTCTGGAAAGTGTGCTGCGCGATAGGGAACGATAACTCATTCTCTAATGAAAACTATGTCGCGTTCAGGATCATGAGCGGCCTGTTCGCGATACTCGGCGTCATCTGGCTGCTCAGTATCGCGATATATTTCTTTATTGCGGAGAGTACGGACAATATGATCCTGTTCAGGATGTTTGAGTATTCGTTTGTCTGGTTCGCGGTGGGAGGCCTTACGGGTTCGCTGGCGAGGCTTATCGACAAAGCCCGCCGGATCCGTGAGGAAAACGATCTTACGATTTAAGGAGGCGGTGCGTTATGGCTATCATCATCAATGTGGATGTAATGCTCGCCAAGCGTAAGATGAGCGTTACGGAGCTTGCGGAGCGTGTAGGGATCACCATGGCAAATATTTCGATATTGAAGAACGGCAAGGCCAAGGCGATCAGGATCGACACTCTGGACAAGATCTGCCGTGCCCTGAACTGCCAGCCCGGAGATATCCTGGAGTTCGATCCGGATATCGCGGCTGTCGAGGCACTGGACGAGACCGAAAAATAATATGCAAAGGGTTGTGGGAGGTTTTTAAGAGAAAACATGGACGAGTATGATGTTAACAATATAACCGGAACGAGGAGTGAAGATATTTATACCGAGAGTGCTATGACGATGCCGACGGCAGCGCAGTCCGCGGCAGAGCAGTCTGTATCGGCTCAGCCCTCAGCGGAAACGGCTCAGGCAGGCCCGGCCGCGGCGGATGCCGAGCGCCAGCTTGAGCTCAACAGATCCTGGAATTTCAGGCTTCTGGCGCTGCCCTGCGCGATATACGCGCTGGTCTTCACATTCTGCATGTTTAAGAACTGGTCGGGAGTGCTCACTCCCGTATGGATCGGATCGCTGGTATTTCTGGTGGCGTATCTTACGCAAAAGACCGGAAAACAGCTTAAAAAAGGCAGCGTATTCATGATGACTGTCATGCTGATCATCAGCGTATCCTGTTTCTGCACGGCCAATGAGCTGGTGCTTTTCTCGAACTATGTGGCAGAGTTCCTGCTCCTCATGACACTGCTGCTGCATAATTACGCCGACGATTCGAAATGGGATCTGGCGCAGCTGTTCGGAGAGATAGTTATTGTATCCGCAGGCTCGATCACTAAAGTTATCACGCCTTTTTCAGACGGGGGATCGTATTTCAGCCTCAGTGATAAGGAAAAGAAGAGCAAGGCAGGCCCTATTCTGGCGGGTATCCTTATCGCGATACCCACATGCATAGTCCTCGGGCTCATCCTGGCGTCCGCGGATGCGGTATTCGAGAATATCTTCGCGAGGTTATTCGTAGAGATAATTCAGTGGCAGAACATCCTCGGCATATTGTTCATGCTGGCTTTCGGCTTCATCTCCGCATATTGCGGTATGAGGCATGTAAGGGATGAGGCTCCGCTGATCACCGTTAAGGAGCCCAAGAGAGCCGAGCCTGTGGCGGCGATCACGGTCACTTCGGTGGTGGCGCTGCTTTATCTGGTATTCTCCGCGGTGCAGATCCTGTACCTGTTCATCGGCGGGTTTGAGCTTCCCGAGGGCATCTCTTACGCGGAATACGCGCGCAGGGGCTTCTTCCAGCTGCTCATCGTGAGCGTCCTGAACCTCGCGGTGGTGCTCATCCTCAAAAAGCGCATCGAAAAGAGCAGGGTACTCAACGCGATACTGCTGGTGATCTGCTTCTGCACCTACGTTATGATCGCTTCGAGCGCGATCAGGATGATCATGTATATTCAGGTATACAATCTTACGATGTACAGGATATCCGTGCTGTTCGCGCTGCTGACGCTGGCGGTGCTGCTGATCGGAGTGATAATACTGGTACTTAAGGACGATTTCTCGTTCAGACGCTTCTGCGTTATCGCGGTGAGCATAGTGTATATCCCGTTTGCTTTCCTTAACGCCGATGCCAGGATCGCGAGATTCAATCTGGCAAACGATAATGTTATCAAAGGCGCGGTATCGACGCGCAGCCAATACGGCTACGATTATTACTATATCAGCAGCCTTTCGACCGATGCGGCACCTGCCATCCTCGAATACTTCGAAAACTCGGGCATACCCGAGAACGAGATGGTCGACACGGACTGGTATATCGAGTATTGCAGGAACAACGGGATCGACGGAAACTCTGTCGGGATCAGGACGTTTAATGTCTCTGAATATCGCGCAAACAGGATTCTCGCGATACCGGAAGAAGAGGATCCGTTCACCTGAAAAAACGACATTTATTCTATCGCTGTAAGACTTAGAAAAAGCACCGTTCTACAAATTGCGCATTACGTGAATTTTTACACATGTAAAATTCACAAAAAATATAAAAAAGGGGTATACGAATTCTTAAAGTATGATATAATTATCCTTGGAGGGTTCTGCAGGGGAGTGCGGAAACCCTCAGAGGGGTGTAACTGCATATGGCTGCTTTTAACTATTCGTATGACCTGATCGCGATCCTGCTGGCTGCGATCCTGCTTGGCATGTATTTGCTGCAGCGTCCGTATCCGACCAATTCGGGTTCGATCTATCTGTATCTGCTATGTATCACGATGCTGCTCGGGATATCGGATCTGTTCGCGCTGAGTGTTATCTGGTACCATCCGGACAGCGCTCTGTGGCTGAAGTATCTGGTACAGATCCCGTGCCTTCTGTGCTATATCTCACTTAACTGCGGATACTATTATTATATTCTGTTCATTGCGAAAGGAGAGTATTGCGGACTGTTCAACAAACTGTTCGGCATTACCCTCTGGGTCATCACATCCGCATTTATCATCACCACACCGTTCACTCATTTCATTGAGGACCTCTCCGTTCCGGGTGAGGTTATCATGGGTCCCTTCTTCTTCTGGATGTTCGCGGTCAACGGACTGCTGCTCATCGCGGACATAGCGATCACACTGTCGTTTCGGAAGTACCTCAGCAGGCTTCAGGTAGGTGCTGCGTTCACGGGTATCGTTCTGATATTTGCCGGCGCGTACGTACAGTATAATATGCCCACGGAGCATGTTATCACCGTAGCGGCAGCCATAGTTGCGGTTGTGGCATATGCGGCGATGGAGGATCCTTCGAACTATCTGTTCAACAATTCCAAGTGCTATAACGACAAGGCATTTTACATAGCCGTCGGAAAGAGCATCAACAGCAAGCGCGACAGGATCATCATCTTCAGGATAGAGGGATATGAATATGTCAGCCACATGCTTGACGAGGTCCACATCAAAAAGCTCGGAGATGAGCTCAGCACCTTCTTCCGCAAGATATACGGCAGGTATTCGACATTCTGCCTCAGCAACGACATCTACGCGTCGATCGTTTCCAATGAATGGACGGACGCGGCATCGGAGGCCATCTCGTCATTCGGCGGCTACTTAAGCGTCGACGATACAAAGGTCGCAGCATCCTTAAAGGTAACCGAGCTTAATCCCGCGCATTTCAGTTCGTCGTCGGACGTTCGCCACATCGTCGAGACTGTCATCCAGCAGCACCTCGAGGGCGACGGACAGCGCGTCAACGAGATGACGAAGGAGTCCCTTGAGATGAGGGACAACGAGCAGAGGATACTGCAGTGCGTACGTCATGCGATCAAGACCGACGGCTTCGAGATATGGTACCAGCCGATCTATGAGGACCGCTCGGGCAAGTTCGTTTCGGCGGAGGCGCTGATCCGTCTCAGAGACAATCTCAACGGCAACGGCGGCTTCATCCCGCCTTCGGTATTCATTCCTTTGGCTGAGCGCAACGGTCTCATCGTACAGATAGGAGAGATCGTATTCGAGAGCGTCTGCAAGTTCTACACCGAGAGCAAGCTCGAAAAGCTCGGCGTGGAGTATATAGAGGTCAATCTTTCGCCGGTACAGTGCGTGCAGCAGGATCTGACCCTGCGCCTGCAGAATATCATGCGCAGATACGGCATAAGCCCCGAGCATATCAATCTCGAGATCACCGAGACCGCGCAGAGCCGCGACAAGCACGTTATGCAGCGCAACATCAGGACGCTGCTCAACCGCGGCGTGACATTCTCGCTCGACGATTTCGGTACGGGCTTCTCAAATATCGATAACCTCGCGAGTCTTCCGGTCAGCCTCATCAAGTTCGACAAATCGCTGATCGACAACGCCATCGCCGATGAGAATTCCAGGATAATCCTCGGCAGTCTCCTAAAGATGCTCAAGTGCCTCAAGTACAAATGCGTGGCGGAGGGCGTCGAAAACGAAGAAACGCTCGCGATGGTCCGCGAGATGGGCTGCGACTATTTCCAGGGCTATCTGTTCTCGCGTCCCGTACCCAGTCCGGAGTACATCCAGTTCCTTAAAAAGAACTGAACTTTTGCTTGACGAAAAAATCATCCGGCTTTAAAATGTATTTCACGCAGTTTTTTCAGCATCAAAAAAACCGCGTAAGGCAGAAAGAGACATGTTTCGCATACACTCATGTCTCTTTTTGTTTTGCGGGAAGTCAGCTTTGCTTGCGAGATGCCGTAAGGTGTGCTACGATAACTATGATTGGGGCAATCTGAAAATCTTCCTTGCGGAGGTGATCATATTGAATATACGTGAATTATTCGACAACAATATAAGACTGCTGGGCTTCGTCGAGAAGGCGATCCTGCTGTTCAGGCGCGGACGTTACGACGAGGCGCTCGGGATGGTGGCGGACAGCGCAGAGGGCATCAATAAGGTGTGCGATGCGGTGCTGGCCGACAGGAGCTTTTTTAAGAGCATTCCGTCCGATTTCGTCGGTGAGATGCTCGAGGCTGTGATCGCGGCTAAAAAGAACAGGGATTACGTGCTGCTCGCGGATCTGTACGAGATGCAGCTTTCCGCGTTCGTATGCAATGTGCAGGAGCTGATCATGACGGCTGAGGACCTCTACGGCTTTGACGTGAGCACCTACAACCGCAGGATCCGCATGATGGAGCAGAAGCTCACCGCAGGCATGGACGGGCTGGCTCAGAATCCGGACGATGAGGACGAACGCGAGAGGATGCGCGTCAACAGGAACGCCGAGCTCGAATCGCCGCTCTCTCCCGAGGAACTGCTCGAACGCGGCTACAGCGTGGAGTTTTCGTCGAGCGGACTGATGACCGTCAGGGTACCCTCGGCTACGGGTGCGCCGATCTATCTGCATACCAACGGCAATATACTTCGTGAGAGCTTTCTGCTCGCCGATGATTTCAGGGCGGAGGGCATAGACAGCTACATAGTTTTCGGACTGGGCATGGGCTACCATATCGAAGAGCTGCTCGAGCGCGACAGGTTCGCGAAGGTCACCGTCTTTGAGAGCGATATCAACATACTTAAGCTTTATGCGGCGTTCACCGACGGAACGCTTCTGGAGAACCGCAGGTTCGGCCTTGTATACGATCCGGACAGGACGCTGATCGAACAGCGGCTTTCGAATCTCGGACCAAACGAAAAGGGCTGCGTGCATTATCCTTCGATGAGACGCGCGGCATCGGGTAAGCGGCTCACCGAACTCGCGCCGTTCGCCGATATTGTTGAGAGGTGCTGAGATTGAGCGGATTTATGACACTGATCGTCTCCCTGCTGGGATTTGCGGGGGATGAGATTTCAAAAGAATGGGCCCGCAGGAACCTGGCGGGCAAAGACAAGTCACTGGCCAGCGGCAGGGTAAAACTCATGCTGCGCGAGAACAGGGGCTTTGCGATGAACAGGCTCGAATCGAACCGCAAGGCGGTGGTCACGGTTTCGGCCGCGGTGTTCGCGGTGCTGCTCGTATTTTACATCCCGGTCGTATTCGATTCGGGGTACCGCGCCGTGCGTCCCGGCTTTTCGCTGCTGTTCGCGGGAGCCGCGGGCAATGTTTACGACAGGCTCGTAAAAGGCAGAGTGACGGATTTTATCAATGTTTCATTCTTTAATAAAATAGTATTCAATATTGCGGATGTACTGATCGTGGTCGGAGGACTGATGGCGGTCATCGGCGAAGCCGCAGCTAAATAGGAGGAAATTGACATGTTGAACGGCGATATCAGTACTGTTCCGCTTACGAATCTCATCGAAAAGATGAATCTGGAGAATCTGACTCCGGATGTGGACATCAATAAGATCGAGCTTACCATGCCCGATATCAACAGACCCGCGCTTCAGCTGGCGGGCTTCATGAAGGATTTCGACCGTCACCGTATCCAGATCATAGGAAACGTTGAGCATTCCTATCTGAGGGCGCAGGAAGACGGTATCGAGAGGATGAAGGAGTTCTTAAAGACCGGTATCCCCTGCGTGGTCTTCTGCCGCAACATCGAGGTGGAGGATGAGATCATAGCGGCGGCGACCGAGGCACAGGTTGCGCTCCTTCGTACTTCCAAGACCACTTCGTCCTTCATGGCCGAGGTCATCAGATGGATGAACGTTCAGTTGGCACCTGCCATGACCATCCACGGAGTGCTCGTCGACGTATACGGCGAAGGACTGCTGATCACGGGTGAGAGCGGCATCGGTAAGTCGGAGGCTGCGCTCGAGCTGATCAAGAGAGGCCACCGTCTCGTAAGCGACGACGTCGTTGAGATCAGAAAGGTCAGCGACGATACGCTGATCGGCATGAGCCCCGAGATGACCAGGCATTTCATAGAGCTGCGCGGTATCGGCATCATCGACGTTAAGACGCTGTTCGGTATTGAAAGCGTTAAGAATACCCAGCAGATCGACCTCGTCATCAATCTCGAGGAGTGGGACAGGGACCGCGAGTACGACAGGATGGGTCTTGAAGAGCATTACGTAAATTATCTGGGCAACAACATCGTATGCCACAACATCCCGATCCGTCCCGGACGTAACCTCGCGATCATCTGCGAGTCCGCGGCGGTCAACTGCAGACAGAAGAAGATGGGCTACAATGCGGCAAAAGCGCTCTACGACAGGGCGATGGCAAATATAAACAAAACACAGGAATAATAATCGGGAGGATCATCATGAAATACTGTTTTGGTGTGGACATAGGCGGAACTACGGTTAAGCTGGGACTTTTTACCGAGGACGGAAGCATCCTTGAGAAATGGGAGATCCCGTCGAGGACCGAGAATCACGGAGTTAACGTTCCGACGGATATCGCGGAGGCTATTCTTTCAAAGCTTTCGGAGAGAGGCATAGACAAGGCCGATGTGCTCGGTGTGGGACTCGGAGTACCCGGACCCATCACTCCCGACGGCACGGTCATGAAATGCGCAAACCTTAAGTGGGATATCTTTAATGTCAATGAAAAGATGAGCAGCCTTACCGGACTTAAGTGCATCGCGGCGAACGACGCGAACGTCGCGGCTCTGGGCGAACTCTGGAAGGGCGGCGCGCAGGGCTGCAGGAGCATCGTATTCATCACGCTCGGCACGGGAGTCGGCGGCGGCATCGTTATCGACGGCAAGATCGTTCACGGTATCCACGGCGGCGGAGGCGAGATCGGCCACATCGTGGTCAACCCCAACGAGACCGAGCTGTGCGGCTGCGGCTGCAGGGGTCATCTCGAGCAGTACGCTTCGGCTACCGGCGTTGTAAGACTTGTTAAAAAGGCTCTTGCCGAGACCGACGAGGCGAGCTCACTCCGCGGCAGCGAGAGCATTACCGCAAAGGATATATTTGACGCGGCAAAGGCAGGCGACAAGCTTGCGGCGAAGGCTGTGGACACCATGTGCAGATATCTGGCACAGGCTCTTTCGGGCGTGGGCGCGACCGTTGATCCCGAGGCTTATGTCATCGGCGGCGGTGTTGCGCGTGCGGGCAGCATTATCACCGATACGGTAAAGAGATATTTCGACGAGAACAACCTCAATGTTCTCCGCAACCGTGAGTTCAGACTCGCGACACTCGGCAACGACGCGGGCATGTACGGCGCTGCGTACCTTACGTTATAAGATGGAAAAAGACCTGTTTTTAATGCTGAAAGAAGCCTCGCCCCGAGGACGGGTGCTTACCGGGGCGCCGCTTTCGGAATTCACGTCCTTCAGGACCGGAGGCCCTGCGGACTATGTCGCGATACCCTCGGACGAGGACGGGATCAGGAATATTATTTTACTTGCAAAAGCAAATGAAATTCCTTATTATATCATTGGCAACGGAACTAACCTTCTGGTTTCGGACGACGGATTCCGCGGGATCGTGATCGTCATAAAGGACGGAAAGGCTGATGTTTCCTACACTGAGCGCGGCGATGAAGTGCTTGTCACGGCGCATGCCGGCGCGTCTCTGGCTAAGGTCGCGTATGACGCCGCGAGGAAAGGTCTCGCGGGCTTTGAGTTTGCCGCGGGCATCCCGGGTTCGGTCGGAGGAGCGGTATTTATGAATGCCGGCGCCTACGGCGGAGAGATAAAGGATGTTATCGTGAGCGCGCGCGTGATGGACACGGACGGCAAAGTCTTTGACATCGAACGCGACGGGCTGGAGCTGTCTTACAGACACAGCGTGATCGGCGAGAAGGGTCTCATCGTGCTGAGCGCGGTATTCGCTCTGAAGCGCGGGGATACGGAGGCCATACTTGCGCAGATCTCGGAGCTTAACGCCAGAAGAAGAGAAAAGCAGCCGCTTGAATATCCGAGCGCGGGCAGCACTTTTAAGCGCCCCGAAGGGTATTTCGCGGGAAAACTTATAGAGGAAGCGGGGCTTAAAGGCTATTCGGTCGGCGATGCCTGCGTTTCCGAAAAGCATTGCGGATTCATCATCAATAAAGGCCGGGCTACATCGTCCGACATCATTAAACTGATCCGGGAGGTTTCCGAGCGGGTGTATCGGAATTCAGGGGTCAGGCTGGAACCCGAGGTCCGGATGATCGGCTTTGATTGATGTGACAATAAAGGGGTGAGGGCATGTCTTTCTCGCTTAATGTGAAAAAAGAACTGGTTTCGTCCATACCGAACGCGCGGCACTGCAGGATAGCGCAGATGGCGGCGGTAACGGCGATGTCAGCCGTTTTGCGGGACGGACGGATAGTGCTCTCGAGCGAAAACGAGACGGTTAACGAGTGTTTTGCGACACTTTTTAAAAAGCTGTCGGGCAGGGACCCCTCTTGCGGGACGCTGACAGAGAAAAAAGGCCGCAAGACGGTCTGGGTCACGGCTCTGACACCGGAGGAGACACAGGAACTGCTTAAGCTCCTCAAGATGCGGGACGATCTGGTACCCAACAGGATGATCACGCAGCAGACCTGCTGCAAGAGAGCGTTCTTAAAAGGCGCGTTCATCGCATGCGGTTCGATCACCGATCCGCACAAGGATTACCATCTTGAATTTGCCGCGGACGACGCTGATAAGGCGGCTTTTACGGCCGAGCTGATCACTTCGTTCGACATCGAGGCAAAAATAGTTAACAGAAAAAAATATAATGTAGTATACTTAAAAGACGGGGAGCATATCGTTGATGTCCTGAACATAATGGGAGCGCATGTAAGTCTCATGGAGCTCGAAAATGTCAGGATCGTCAAGGAGCTGCGCAATTCAATAAACAGACGTGTCAACTGCGAGGCTGCCAATATCGGAAAGACTACGGCGGCAGCGAACAGGCAGATAGAGGACATACGTTATCTGAGTGACACGATAGGGCTCGATTCATTGAGCGATGAGCTGAGAACTACGGCTCTGCTGCGGCTTGAGTATCCGGAGGCATCACTTGCCGAGCTTGGGGAGAAGCATGATCGGAAAGTGGGCAGATCGGGTGTCAACCACAGGCTGCAGAAACTCACGGACATGGCTGAAAAGCTGCGTTCGGGGAAGCCGTGACAATATCGTTATTTTTTCAAAAAGCGGAGGGAAAAAAGGAAATGGTTCAGAAGAAGATGGCTATCGACATTACAGCAGATCTGGACAGAAGGCCGATCGCCAAGCTTGTGCAGGAAGCTAGCAAATTTGAGAGCACGGTGTACTTCGAGTACAAGGACAAAAAGGTCAATGCCAAGAGCATCATGGGCATGATGACCTTTATCAGCATTATGAACAGGGCCACCGCGGCCAACGACCTGATCGACGTGATCGTCAACGGCAGCGATGAAGAGGAAGCCATGAAGAGTATCGAGGCTTTCTTCGCATAATGTCAAAACGGGAACGGGAGACCGTTCCTTTTTAAGAAAATGGGGGGAGCAATTTGAAGAACAGCAGAAACAGGACCATAGTCATAGCGGCGGAGCTGATCATCATCGGTATCCTTTTTGTCTGCATAGGCTTCAACGAGCTGAAAAAGGACAAGAAGACTAGAGCTTACGGCGGGGCTGAGACCGAGATGGCGGCGGATACGGTGGACATCGGCGACACAAAGGTTCCGACATCTTCAAATGTGAAGAAGGACACACCCGCTACGCCCACCCCGGAGCCCACGCCCACGCTTACTCCCGAGGAGCAGGCGGAGCTTGAGAGGCTCGCCCGTGAGGAAGAGGAGCGCATCGCGCGTGAGAAGCTCGAGGCAGAGGTCGACGGCATACTCGCGCAGACCGATGTCATGGCGCAGATGTATGACTATGACAAAGCAATAGAGACGGTCAAGGCTGTCGAGGGCTACGAGAGCGTTGAGCGCCTTTCGGCCGCGATAGCTTCGTATGAGGAGCAGAAATCAAAGCTCGTTAAGTGGCCCGACAACACGCAGATCAGCCACCTGTTCGTACATTCGCTGATCGTTGACACATCCCGTGCGTTCGGCAAGGGCAGCAGCCAGCCTTTGGGCTACAACCGCTACATGACGACGGTCGACGAGTTCAATAAGATGCTCGAGCAGATGTATGAGCGAGGCTACGTTATCGTGAGTGTTCATGATATGGCTGAGCGCGTTATAGGCGAGGACGGTCAGGAAAAACTCGTTATGAAGGATATCTGGCTGCCCGAAGGCAAGATACCGTTCGTGCTTTCGCAGGATGACGTCAACTACTACGTTTACATGCAGAAAAACGGCTTTGCCGAGAGGCTGGTCGTAGGTGAGGACGGACTGCCCACCTGTGAGTACATCGACAAGGACGGCAATGTCCTCTACGGCGAGTACGACATGGTTCCGATCATAGACCGTTTTGTGAGGGAGCATCCCGATTTCTCATACAGAGGCAGAAAGGGCATCCTCGGAATCACAGGTTTTGAGGGCGCTCTTGGGTATGATACCGGACTCAGCATGAAGATCTACGACGGCATGTCCGAAGCCGACAAGATGGCTAAGATCGAGGCCCAGAGAGAAGAGGCGATCAAGGTCGCCGAGGCTCTTAAGGCTGACGGCTGGGAGTTCGCGAGCCACAGCTATACTCACAGCAACATGACCGATATTTCTGTCAGCAAGCTCGAATATGACTGCCAGCGCTGGCATGACGAGGTCGAGATCATTCTCGGCGACACAGACATCTACATTTATCCGTACGGCGCCGATATCTGCGGCTGGAGAGGCTACAGCGGCGAAAAGTACGAGCTCATGAAAAAATACGGTTTCTGGTACTTCTGCAACGTGGATTCGGCGCAGTACTGGGTTCAGGTACGCGACGGTTATTTCAGACAGGGACGTATCAATGCGGACGGAGAGCGTATGGTAAAGACGCCCGAAAAACTGAAATACTTCTTTGACGTGGAATCCGTGTTCGACAAGACCAGACCTAAGCTTGATCTATGATAAATACGCCGCTTGAACGGCGTTTTACGGAGTTGGCAAAGGGGACGAACAATGGCATTTACACACTTGCATGTGCATACTGAGTACAGTCTGCTCGACGGATCGGGTAAGATAAAGGAGATCACGGCCAGGGCCGCGCAGCTCGGTATGGATTCGCTCGCGATCACCGATCACGGCGTGATGTACGGCTGTGTGGATTTTTACCGCGCGTGCAAGGCGGTGGGCATCAAGCCCATCATCGGCTGTGAGGTGTATGTTGCGCCCGCGTCCCGCTTTGAAAAGGAGAATTCGGTATCAGACGAGAGATACCGTCATATGATCCTTCTGGCCGAGAACAACGAAGGCTATCAGAACTTAATAAAGATCGTCTCACGGGGCTTTACCGAAGGTTTCTACTATAAGCCCCGCGTCGACGATGAGATACTGGAGCGCTATCATCAGGGGATAATAGCGCTTTCCGCATGTCTGGCCGGAGAGATACCCAATCTGATCCTCAAAGGCCGCTACGAGGACGCAAAGGCCTCGGCACTCAAATACGACCGTATATTCGGTCACGGCAATTTCTTTCTGGAACTGCAGGACCACGGCCTGCCCGATCAGGGTACGGTCAACTCGGCGCTTCTGCGCATGCACGAGGAGACCGGCATAGATCTGGTGGCGACGAACGACGTTCACTATACGTTCGCCGATGACGCCGTGCCTCACGACATCCTGCTCTGCATTCAGACGCAGAAAAAGGTCACCGATGAGGACCGCATGCGCTACGAGGGCGGGCAGTTCTATCTCAAATCCGAAGATGAGATGCGAAAGCTCTTCGGATATGTTCCCGAAGCACTGGACAATACCTATAAGATCGCGCAGAGGTGTAATGTCGATTTCGAGTTCGGACATTACAAGCTGCCGCATTTTGACGTGCCCGAAGGCTATAATTCGGAGACGTATCTTACCATGCTCTGCGAGCAGGGCCTTAAGGAGCGCTACGGGGACAAGAGCGAGACGGAGTTTAACGAGCTGAAAGAACGCATGGGCTATGAGCTCACCACGATCAGGAATATGGGCTTTGTCGACTATTTCCTGATCGTATGGGATTTCATACATTTCGCGAAGACCCACGACATACCGGTCGGCCCCGGCAGAGGCAGCGCGGCGGGCAGCATCGTATCCTACGTGCTCGATATAACCGAGATCGACCCGATGCCCTACAGCCTGGTATTCGAGCGTTTCCTCAATCCCGAGCGTGTAACGATGCCCGATATAGATATCGATTTCTGCCCCGAGAGGCGGCAGGAGGTAATAGATTACGTTATGCGCAAATACGGCAAGGACCATGTCGTGCAGATCGTAACGTTCGGTACACTGCAGGCCAGAGCCGTACTGCGCGATGTCGGACGTGCGCTCGATATGAGCTACGCCGATGTGGACCGCATCGCGAAGATGGTGCCGAAGGAGCTCGGCATCACACTGGACAAGGCGCTCAAATCCAATCCCGAATTCAAATCCGCATATGACAACGAACCCGAGACCCATAAGCTCATCGATATGTCGATGCGTCTTGAGGGACTTCCGAGGCACACAGGCATCCATGCCGCAGGCGTTGTTATCGCGCCGGCGCCCGTGGATGAGTTCGTGCCGCTGTCGCGTTCTTCCGATAATGTCATCACGACACAGTATACGATGACCACGCTCGAGGAGCTGGGACTGCTGAAAATGGACTTCCTCGGCCTTAGAAACCTGACCGTTATCGACGATGCCGCAAAGGCAGTCAGGAATTCGGGCAAGGATCCGGATTTTGACATTGATAAGATAGATTATTCCGACAGATCGGTCTACGATCTGATCTCGTCGGGACGCACCGAGGGCATATTCCAGCTCGAATCCGCGGGCATGACCGCGTTCATGAAGGAGCTGAAACCGGAAAATATTGAGGATATCATCGCGGGTATCGCTCTGTACAGACCGGGCCCGATGGATTTCATCCCCAAGTACATCAAGGGCAAGCAGGAAAAGGACTCCATACACTATGAGTGCGAGGAGCTGCGCCCTATCTTAGAGCCCACGCACGGATGCATAGTCTACCAGGAGCAGGTTATGCAGATCGTACGCGATCTGGCGGGCTACAGCTTCGGCCGCAGCGACCTGGTGCGCCGCGCGATGTCCAAGAAAAAAGCCGAGGTTATGGCGAAGGAGCGTCAGAACTTCGTATACGGCAATCCCGATGAAGGCGTTCCCGGATGCGCGGGCAGGGGCATTTCCGCGGAGGTCGGCAATAAGATATTCGATGAGATGACCGATTTCGCGAAATACGCTTTCAACAAGGCGCATGCGACCTGCTACGCGGTAGTCGCGTACCAGACGGCTTACCTGAAGCGATATTATCCCGCGGAGTTCATGGCGGCTCTGCTGACTTCGGTGCTCGACCAGTCGGGTAAGGTGGCTTCGTACATCTACGCCTGCAAACAGATGGGCATCGAGCTCATCGCTCCCGATATCAACGAGGGCGACGTGGCATTTACCGCAGTTAAGACCCCTGATGGGAAAGACGCGATACGCTACGCGCTTTCGGCGATCAAGGGCGTGGGCAACGCCGTTGTCGAGGGCATCGTTGAGGACAGGCGTGAGGGCGGGCCTTTTAAGGACCTGCAGGATTTCATCATCCGCATGACCTCAAAGGAGGCCAATAAGCGCGTCATCGAGAATATGATCAAGGCGGGCGCGTTTGATTCGCTGCCCGGCACGCGCAGGCAGAAGATGATGACCTACGCGAGGATCATTGACGATACCGCGAACGAGCGCAAAAGGAGCATTACGGGGCAGATGTCGCTGTTCGATATCTGCGAGGATGAGGAGACCTTTAAGGCCGATCTGTCCTTCCCCGATATCCCCGATTACACGAACGAGGAGATACTGAACTTCGAAAAGGAGGTTTTAGGTCTCTACATCAGCGGACATCCGCTCAATATGTACAAATACGCTCTCGATAAGAATACGACCGCGACCTCGCTCGATTTCATGATCGACGACGAGACGGGCAACGTATCGGTCGAGGACGGCTCGACGGCGGTGGTCGGAGGCATCATCGAGGCCAAAACGTTAAAGACCACGAGGTCCAATTCGGTCATGGCATTCCTCACACTTGAGGACATGTTCGGAAATATCGAAGTACTCGTATTTCCGAAGGATTACGAAAAGAGACGCAGCGACTTTGTCGAGGGCGAAAAGGTCCTGATAAAAGGCCGTGTGAGCGCTGAGGAGGACCGCGACGCAAAGCTGATATTCTCCGATATGGTAAAGCTTAACGAGCTCCCGAAAAAGCTCTGGGTAAAGTTCCCCGACATCCCCTCCTATCAGGCGGCGGAAAAGGAGCTGCTCGAGACGGTAGGCTCATACGACGGGCGCGACGCGGTAGTCATCTACTGCGAGGCCGAGCGCAGCATGAAGGAGCTGCCGATGTCCATGACCACGGGCATCTGCGATGAGCTCACCGCGAGACTAAAGAGCATGTACGGCGAAGAGGCGGTCAAGATAACCCAGGCGCAGGTACAGTGGAAGGGCGGACGATATTGACAAAGACAGGCAGCACTAAAACTGCAGGTTCCGGGAAAAAGAACCGGGCAGCAGGCGATCGGGAAAAGGCGGAGCAGAGGCTCGCGGGCGTCTATCCCGCCGTTAAAAAGGACGGAACGCCCTACTACCGGGCATCCCTGACCTACAGCTCAAAGCATATAAGTCTCGGCAGCTTTGATACGGCAGAGGCCGCGAACGCGGCATATAAGGCAGCTGCCGCGATCCTGCGGGGTGAGGGCGGCAGGCGGATAACGATCGACGATTACGATGAAGGCCCGCTCCCGTTCGAAAAATGGATCGCTATGATAAATCTCCGGGATAACGGCATCTACTGCCGCGGCCCGATATATCTGCGCAACAGGTATTTCGAGTATTATCTCGATAAAGACACTATACTCAGATTTGACGCGTCGGAGCTGTTTTATTATACGCATCATTCGATACAGAGGCGCGGCGGGCATCTGTTCGTCGCGGACTACGGCTCGCAGCTCAATGTTTACGCCAGATACGGGATCAAGAGCTTTGCGGTCTGCGGCAAAGACTATTATTTCAAGAACAACGACCGTTATGATTTCCGCTCGGGCAACGTCGTGATAGTCAATCCCTACTTCGGTGTGACAAAGGAGACCGTGCGGGCGAGGGATACATTTACCACGAGGATACATGTAAGATCCGATCTCATCGTCGGGCATTATTCGGAGCTGACGGACGCCGCGATCGCCTATAACAAGGCAGCGGATATCTTAGAGGCTGCGGGCGTCAGGTCGAATTTCAACAGGAATTATCTCGAGGACATTTCCGAAGCTGAGTATAAGCTGCGGTATGCGAGGATCAAAGTGTCGAAGCGGATCGCGAAAACTTGATTTTTGCGGGACGTGAGTTATACTGAAACTGAGGAAAATACTTAAACAGAGGCACGCGGAAACTGCGATGCCGGAACAAAATGAAGGTGGCGACTATGGCAGGAACCAAAAAAAACGAAGCTGTAAAAGACGAGACAAAGAAGGCAGCAAAGAAGGAAACCGCAAAGAAAGAAACCACAAAGAAAGAGCCCGCGAAGAAGGAGACCGCTAAAAAGGGAACCGGCGCAGGGAAGATCAAGCGCATAGGCGTACTGACCTCGGGCGGTGACGCTCCCGGTATGAACGCGGCCATCAGGGCCGTTGTGCGCACGGGTATCGCGTACGGCATGGAGGTAGTCGGAGTCAGGCGCGGATTCTCGGGCCTGATCGAAGAGGATTTTGTCGAGCTGACCTCAAAGAGTGTGGCCGACACCATACAGAAGGGCGGAACCTTCCTGTTTACCGCGCGCTGTCCCGAGATGCTCACGAAAGAGGGGCAGGATAAGGCAGCGGAGAACTGCCGCAAGCACGGCATCGAGGGTCTGGTAGTCATCGGCGGAGACGGCTCCTACCGCGGAGCGCAGAGTCTGGCCGCACGCGGGATCAACGTTATCGGCGTGCCCGGTACCATCGACCTCGACATTGCATGCACGGAATACACCATAGGCTTTGACACCGCAGTCAATACAGCGATGCAGGCCATCGACAATATCAGGGACACATCGACTTCCCAGGAGCGATGCTCGATCATCGAGGTTATGGGACGCCACGCCGGATTCATCGCGCTCTGGTGCGGTATCGCAAACGGCGCCGAGGCGGTGCTCTCGACGGAGATGTACAACTATGAGGAGCAGAAGCTGATCGGCGACATCCAGACTAAGCGTAAGTCCGGACGTAAGCATTACATCATAGTTAACGCAGAGGGCATAGGCGATTCCGAGGGCATGGCAAAGCGTATCGAGTACGCGACAGGCGTGCCCACGACAGCCACCAATCTCGGCTATATGCAGCGCGGCGGCAGCCCGACCTGTAAGGACAGGGTGTTTGCTTCGGCGATGGGCGCAAAGGCCGTGGACATCCTGCATAACGGCGGCAACCAGCGCGTTGTCGCTTTCAAGCACGGACAGTTCGTGGATTACGACATGGAAGAGGCGCTCGCGATGAAGAAGTCGCTCGATCCGTTCCTTGTAGATATGCTCTCAAAGCTTACCAGAAAGGGCGAGGGACGTCTCCTGCAGCGTGAGGGCATGCTCCCCGTCAACACCGAGTCCAAGGGCAGGAAAAAGATAGGTATCCTGACCTCAGGCAGCGACGCGCCCGGCATGAACGCCGCGATCCGTGCGGTCGTTCGTTCGGCGATCGGCTACAACATGAAGGTATTCGGCTTCTACAGAGGCTTTAACGGTCTGATCGAAAAAGACTATATAGAGATGTCCAACAGCACGATGTCCGAGACCGTGCAGAAGGGCGGCACGCTGCTGCTGGCAGCCGACTGCCCCGACTTTAAGACCGAAGAGGGACTGGAAAAGGCTGTCGAGACGATCAAAGAGCTGGAGCTGGACGCGCTCGTGGTCATCGGCGGAACCGGCACCATGCGCGGCGGCATGGACCTGATCGGACGCGGCATCAATGTTATCGGTGTTCCCGCCACGATCGACAATGACGTTGCGTGCACTGAATACACGATCGGATATGACACCGCGATCAATACGGCGATGGCGGCTATCGATAAGGTAAGGGATACTTCCGCCTCGCATGAACGCTGTTCCATCATTGAAGTAGCGGGCTTCAGGTCCGGACATAACGCGCTCTGGTGCGGTATCGCGACAGGCGCGGAGGAGATACTTACTCCCGAGTTCTACGACAATGACCAGCAGACGATCATCAGCGAGATCATCAATAAAAAGAAGCTCGGCAAGAGACTCCACCTGATCGTCAATTCCGAGGCGGTCGGCAAATCCGGGTCTCTCGCGAAGAATATCGAGTTCGCGACCGGACTCGAGACCAGAGCCACGATCCTCGGACTGATCCAGGGCGGCGGCACTCCTTCGTGTCAGGACAGAGTATATGCGTCGGCTATGGGCGGCAAGGCTGTCGAGGCGATCAACGCAGGCTCGAAGAACCGCATCGTTGCCTACTGCAACGGCGAATTTGTCGATTTCGACATGGAAAAGGCACTCCGCATGACGAAACAGCCCGACTCCTACATGTATGAGATGTCGAAAAAGCTCGCACGAAGCTGAAACGACAGAGAATTATAGATTTTTTTCGATTTTTTCGCAATTTGTCTATACATTTTTTTTGAAATTTGATAATATCATACATGAGGACGGCAAAAGCCGTAAAAAATCCACAAAGGGGATAAAAGAAGGAGGTTTTACCCATGGGTAAGTTCGTATTATCAGAGGCAAAAGCAGGCTTTAAGTTCAATCTCGTTGCAGGCAACGGAGAGGTTATTGCCACCAGTCAGGTTTACAAGTCAAAGGCTACCGCAAAGAACGGTGTTGCCAGCGTAGCTGCCAATGCACCCATCGCTGCTCTTGAGAATCAGACCGTTGACGGTTTCAAGGCAGAGTCCAACCCCAAGTTTGAGGTTTATAAGGACAAGAAGGGTGAGTTCCGTTTCAGACTTAAGGCTAAGAACGGCCAGATCATCGCTACCGGTGAAGGCTACTCGAAGCTTGACAGCTGCTTAAAGGGCGTTGAGTCCGTTCGCAAGAACGCGAAGGACGGCAAGATCGAAGACAAGACCGACGCTAAATAATCCGTAGCATATATTCAGATGCCCCCGGAACTTCCGGGGGCTTTTTTTGACGGTTCTTCGTATAAGGTGACAGCAAAAGCGGGCGCACAGATACCCGAACGAAGAACCGATAAGTCCGGCAAAAAGCCCCCGGGAGTTCCGAGGGCTTTGTATGGATGTGACGGATAATCTGTCGGTCTTGTACTCATTTGTTATCTGTGTCAGGGGTGGGAGCGGGCTGCTGCGCGGCCTGACGGGCTGCCCAGTCGGCCTGGAGCTTTGCCTGGAGCGCGGCCTGCTTCTTTTCCCTGCGCTTCTTTGTGCCTTTAACGATCTTAACGATCACGAAGATGATCACGAATATGATCAGTCCCCAGATAAGGATGTAGGGCAGATTTACAACGAAGCCTACAGCGAAATTCTCAAGGCCTACACCGAGATCGTAGAAAGTATCCGAAAGGCCCCTGCTGATGCGCTGTCCCATGGTGGTGGGCTCGGGCTCGGTGATCTTGACTACCTCTGTGAGGCCGATCGTAACGGTGCTGAAAGCTACGAGATTGTCGTAGTTTTTAAGGGTGCTTCTCTGTGCCTCGATCTGGTATCTGACGGTGGAAAGCCTGTCTTCGAGGGAGATGATCTCATCGACCGTCTCGGCCTTTTCGAGCAGGGCGAGCAGGCGTTCCTGCTGGATCTCTAAGGATTCGGTCCTGGCTTCGAGGTCGAGATACGAAAGAGTGATGTCCTCGGCGCTCGTCGACTGCGAAGTGATGTTGCCGATGTTTCCTACCTGGTTTAAGAAACCGTCGAGCCTCTCGCTCGGGATCCTGATCACATAGTTCGCGATCCTGGAATTGCGATAGTTGTTGATACTGTAATAGCTGTTCCTGTCGGTGATCGAAGAGCTCTCGATATAGCCGCCGAACGCGCCGACGCTGCTCTCGAGCGTATTTACGCTCTGTTCGAACTCAAGGGATTCAACGCTTAAGTTAACACGTCTGATGAGCTTTCTGCCGGACGCGGACTGTGACGCGTCGATATTGCTGCCGTCGGTATTGACGGGGGCGGCACTGCCCGGAGCATCGGTTTTGGCGTCGTTTGGAGCATAATCCTCGGTTGCCGCGTCTTCGGAATAGCCGTAGAACGCCTGGGTAGCCTTAGCGGCTTGAGGTGCGGAAGACCCGCCGCTGTAATAGGCATTGTTGTCTGCCATGCTCTTGGCGCATCCTGCGAGCATGACCGCACTCAGCAGTAATGCCGCAATGATCGAAAATCTTTTCTTCATAAACAGTTCCTCCTCTTTATCCTCGTTTATACGCCGGCGGATCGCCGTTTTCACACATTAGACGACAATATTATTATACAGGTTCCACAATATGTTTCGCAACAGTTCGGGCGATAAATGCCCCGATCAACTTCCGTATCATGAGTAGTGGACAACTGCCGCAAAAAAGTGGTAAAATGTAATGTGGCGGTTCATAAAAGCATTCAACCGCCGTAAGAAATCAACATAAGGAAGGCCTGAAAATGAACATCAACGAACAACTGGCAAAAGAACTGAATATTAAGGAGGCGCAGGTGGACGCCACAGTCAAGCTCATTGACGAGGGCAACACCATCCCCTTCATTGCACGATACAGAAAGGAGGTTACGGGCTCGTTAAACGACGAGGTGCTGCGTAATCTCTACGAAAGACTCACATATCTGCGCAATCTCGAAGAGCGCAAGGCTGCCGTTATCTCGAGCATCGAGGAGCAGGGCAAGCTCACAGACGAACTGAAAGAGGCTATTCTGGCCGCTACAACTCTTGTAGTCGTAGAGGACCTTTACCGTCCCTATAAGCAGAAAAAGAGAACCAGAGCGACCGTCGCGAAGGAAAAGGGACTCGAGCCCCTCGCCGACATCATCTGGGCACAGGAAGCGGACAAGCCCATCGAGGAGTATGCCGCGGAGTATATTTCCGAGGAAAAGGATGTCAAGACCGCAAAGGACGCCATTGCGGGCGCATGCGATATCATTGCCGAGAAAATATCGGATGAGGCGGATTACCGTATCTGGATCCGTAAGGCTACCGTCGATGAGGGCATCGTAACGAGCGAAGCAAAGGACGAGAAGGCGCAGTCCGTTTACGAGATGTACTATAAGTTCTCGGAGAAGGTCAGCACGATCCTCGGACACCGCGTGCTCGCGCTGAACCGCGGCGAGGAAGAGAAGTTCCTGACAGTCAAGATCGAGGCACCGGTTGAGCGGATCCTCGACTATCTGCAGAAAATGATCATCAAAAAGGACAATCAGTACACCAACGATCTCTTAAAGGCTACGATCGAGGACGCGTACGAGCGTCTTATCGCTCCCGCCATCGAGCGTGAGATCAGGAACGATCTCACGGAGAAGGCAGAGGACAGCGCGATCAAGGTATTCGGAAAGAACCTGACACAGCTCCTTATGGCACCTCCGGTTGCGGGACATGTGGTACTCGGCTGGGACCCCGCGTTCAGAACAGGATGTAAGCTCGCCGTAGTAGACCCTACCGGCAAGGTCATCGATACAGTCGTTATCTATCCCACCGACGGTCCCCAGAAGAACATCCCCAAGGCAAAGGCTATCTTAAAGCAGCTCATTGCCAAGTACAATATAACCCTTATCTCGGTCGGCAACGGAACAGCGTCGCGTGAGTCCGAGCAGGTCATCGTTGAGCTCTTAAAGGAGATCAACAAGCCGGATCTCAGCTACGTTATCGTAAGCGAGGCAGGCGCGTCCGTTTATTCCGCAAGTAAGCTCGCGACCGAGGAGTTCCCGAACTTCGATGTGGGACAGCGTTCGGCGGCTTCGATCGCGCGAAGGATCCAGGATCCGCTCGCGGAGCTCGTAAAGATCGATCCGAAGTCGATCGGCGTTGGCCAGTACCAGCATGACATGAACCAGAAGAAGCTCGGCGAGGCCCTTGAAGGCGTAGTTGAGGACTGTGTAAATAAGGTCGGCGTCGACCTTAATACCGCATCGGCGTCGCTGCTCGAGTACGTTTCGGGTATCTCAAAGCCCATTGCAAAGAACATCGTTGCATACCGCGAGGAGAACGGACGCTTCGTATCGCGTGCCCAGCTCCTTAAGGTTCCGAAGCTCGGACCGAAGGCTTACGAGCAGTGCGCGGGCTTCCTGCGCATCGTCGGAGGAAAGAACCCTCTCGACGCGACCAGCGTGCATCCCGAGTCTTATGAGGCTGCGACAAAGCTCCTCGAAAAGCTCGGATTTACACCCGATGATATCAAAAAGGTTCAGGCCGAGCAGGCCAAGGCCGTAAAGGCAGCGCAGAGCAAAGCGAAGGCAGAGGCCGACGCTGCGGATAAGGCGGCGCGCCGCGGCGACCGCAAGGGCGGAAACCGCGAGGTTACGATCAGAAACACCAACTCCGCGATGGGCCAGCTCCTGATGAAAGCCTATGCCAACTCCGGCATGACCGTTTCGGCAGGTAATGATGCAAAGCCCGACAAAAAGAGCGCGTCCCGCGGCAATGACAATTCATTTACCGATGTGAGCGCGGCAGGCAGCGGACTTTCGCATCTCGGCAGCCTCGTAAAGGATAAAAAGAAGCTGGCTGAGGAGCTCGGCATCGGCGAGATCACACTTACCGACATCATCAAGGAGCTCGAGAAGCCCGGCCGCGATCCCCGTGAGGATATGCCCAAGCCCATCCTCCGTACCGACGTTATGGAGATGAAGGACCTGAAGGAAGGCATGATCTTAAAGGGTACCGTGCGCAATGTCATCGATTTCGGCGTATTCGTTGATATCGGAGTACATCAGGACGGTCTCGTACATGTTTCGCAGATCACCAACAAAAAGTTCATCAAGCATCCTCTCGACGCCGTAAGCGTAGGCGATATCGTAGAGGTAAAAGTTATGAGCGTCGATCTCAAAAAACAGAGGATACAGCTCACCATGATCATCTGATCTTAAAACAGATACAGAATGCGCGTCCGCAGCACTTGAGCTAATCCAAACGGATGCGTTACCGGAACAAATATGTCAGGCAATACAACAGACGAAACCAAAAAGAAGAGAGGCATCAGCGAACTGGCCCACATCAGCACCCTTACAGAAGAGGAGCTCAGAGAGGCCGAAGAGGAGGCAGAGGCGGCCGGGAACGGAGCCGATGCCGCAGATGACGGGACCGAAGAAAGACAGAGCGTTGCAGATTATATGCCCGAGGCGGTCGCGGCAAAGACCGAACCTAAGAAAAGGATAGAGCACACCGAGCCGAGCTTTGTGATAGCCGCAAAGCCCGATCAGAGGTGCATGTTCGAGTTCATGTTCTATCATTCCTATATGAATGTGATGGGCGCGCTCTCGGCAGTGCTCGGCATCGCGGCCATAGTGTTCGTTGTCATAGGACTCGTGCAGGGTTATTCACCGATCCAGATAGTGCTGTTCGGCGCGATCGCTGCCATGTTCCTGGCCAACAGCCCCTTTACGCTGTGGTTCAAGGCGAAAAAGCAGTCCGATCTGATCTGCGATCCGAAGAATACGATCACATATACCTTCAGCGACGAGGGCTTTGACATGGCCAGAGGCGCCGACGAATACGCCGATTTTACCTGGGACAAGATGTTCAAGGTAAAGCAGGGCAAGTCGGGCTATTACATGTACATCGCGAGGAACCGCGCATTTGTGCTCCCCTGCGATGCGGTCATCGACAAAACGGGCTTTGAGTCGCTGCTCAAAAGGCATGTGGACGATAAGCGCCTTAAGCTGAAAAAAGAGGAGTTATAATGCTTACAGAGACTAATTCGGCCGAGGAAACCTTTGAAGCCGGACGCAGGATGGGCCTGGAGGCAAAACCGGGCACGGTCATAGCCTTAAGCGGCGATCTCGGCACCGGGAAAACCGTATTTACCAAGGGCGTGGCAGCGGGACTCGGTATTGCCGAGCCGGTAGTGAGCCCTACCTTTACGGTAGTCCAGATCTATGAGGAGGGGAGACTTCCCCTGTACCATTTCGACGTATACAGGATCGACGATCCCGGCGAGATGGAGGAGATCGGGTACCGCGATTATTTCTACGGAGACGGTGTCACGATCGTCGAGTGGCCGGAGCTGATAGAGGAACTGATCCCCGATGAGGCCGTCCGCGTCACGATCACCAAGGACACCTCACGCGGGTTTGATTATCGAAGGATTGAAGTAAAATGCTGATAATAGGTATTGAGAGTTCGGCACTCGTCGCGTCAGTCGCGATCGCGGAGGACGACAGGCTGGTCGCCGAATATACGATGAACAATAAAAAGACCCATTCGCAGACACTGCTCCCGATGCTGGAGGAGATAGTATCCGCGGCGGGCACAGATCTTAAAAATGCCGACGCGATAGCGATATCGCGCGGACCGGGCTCATTTACGGGACTGAGGATCGGTTCTGCTACGGCAAAGGGCCTGGGACTGGCTCTCGCAAAGCCTCTCGTTGAGGTACCGACGCTCGATTCGATGGCGTTTAACCTCTACGGGGCGGGAGACGCGCTTATCTGCCCGCTGATGGACGCGAGACGTCAGGAGGTCTATTCCGGAATATACGAATTCGTTCCGCTGAGCCGCTGCGACGCGGAGAAACAGGTCTATGCGCCGTTATCGGGCGTAATGAGAGGGGAGGACCCGCTGGTGCTCACTAATCCGGTTCCGGAGAGCGCCGGACCGGTCGCCGATGTTATCGGAAAGCTGAACACATACGGCAGACCCGTGATATTTTTGGGAGACGGTGTACCCGCATATGCCGATCTGATCGCGGAGGGCATGAAGACGGCATATTCGTTCGCGCCCGCACAGCACTCGAGACAGCGCGCAGGTTCTGTCGCACTGCTAGGAATGAGGCTTTTTGAGCACGGCATCACTGTGGATGCCGCGGATCACGCACCCACTTATCTGCGTGTATCGCAGGCGGAGAGAGAGAAAGGCTGAGGTGGATCATGGGAGTTATGCAGCTTCGAGACATGGCGGCGGCGGATCTGTTCATGGTGGCGGATCTGGAGAGACGGCTGTTTTCGGACCCCTGGAGCATCGATTCCTTCAGAGGGGCGCTGCGCAGCCGCAATCAGGTATTCCTCGTATGCGATGATGACGGAACGATCGCGGGCTACTGCGGGATGCTGCTCGTGCCCGGAGAGGGCCAGATACTGAATGTCGCGGTGGATGAGAGTTATCGCAGGAGAGGTCTGGCCACCGAGATGATAAATGCCATGATCGACATCGGCACGACGAATGAGATATTTCTGTACACGCTCGAGGTCAGGGAGAACAACGCTCCCGCGCTCGCGCTGTACAAAAGCATGGGCTTCGTTCCTACGGGACGGCGCAAAGGATATTACAAGAACCCCGAAGAGGATGCGATACTGATGGATCTGGACCTGACCGATCCCGAGACGCATAAACGCTTCGGTATAGAGGATTGAGGATAATAATGCTGGATGTTTGTTTACTGGGAACCGGAGGCATGATGCCGCTGCCCCGCAGGAGGCTGACCGCGCTGATGCTGAGGCTCGGCGGTCACAGTCTGCTGATCGACTGCGGCGAGGGCACTCAGGTTGCCATAAGGGAGCAGGGCTGGAGCTTTCACGATATCGATGTGATATGCTTCACGCATTTTCACGCGGACCATATCAGCGGCCTGCCCGGACTCCTGTTATCGATAGGCAATGCGGAGCGGACCGAGCCCGTGACTCTGATCGGACCCAAGGGCCTGATCCGTACGGTCGAGGCGCTGCGCACGATCGCGCCCGAGCTGCCTTTCGAGCTGAAATACATGGAGATACAGACTCCGGGACAGGAGTTTAAGCTGTTTGATTACAGGATCGGGACATTTAAGTGCAATCACAACGTACCCTGCTTCGGATACACGGTCAATGTCGACCGCCAGGGACGCTTCGAGCCCGAAAAAGCAAAGGAAAACAATGTTCCGCTCTGCTTATGGAGTCGGCTGCAGAAGGGCATGGAGCTCGACTACGACGGCAGGCATTTTACGCAGGACATGATCTTGGGCCCTGCAAGAAAGGGCATCAAGGTAACCTACTGCACCGATTCGAGGCCCGTGGAGGCCATGATCGGAGCCGCATCGGGCGCCGACCTGTTCATCTGCGAGGGCATGTACGGTGAGCCGGATTCCGAGGCAAAGGCGCGCGACCACAAGCACATGACATTTGCCGAGGCGGCAAAGATCGCCGCAAAGTCGGATCCGCAGCCCAAGGAGATGTGGCTGACGCATTACAGTCCGTCACTTATCAGGCCAGAGGAGTTCATGGAGCCGGTGCGGGGCATATTCCCGAACGCATATGCGGCCAAGGATCTTAAGAGCACAGTGATTCGTTTTGAAGAGGATTGATAAAATGGCACAGACCAAGAAGAAATCATCACTCGGGGCTACGATAGTAGGCATACTTTTCGGCGCGGTATTCATCGTGGGCATCTATCTGACCGTGACCAGAGGCAGGCAGCATAACGCCATTGAAGCTGACGCGGAAGTGAGCGAAGCCAACACGCTTATCTCGAGAGATCTCGAAAAGGATTATCCGGCGACCGTGCGTGAGGTCATGAAGTATTACTGTCGTATAACCAAGTGCCTCTACAGCGACGGCGTTTCAGAGGTACAGCTGACCGAGCTTACGGATAAGCTGCGCGAGCTGTACTCCGACGATCTGCTCGCGGCGAACGACAGGACTGAGATGATCGGACTCATCAAGACCGAGATCAAGAACTACGAAAAAGCGGGTTCAAAGATACAGAGCTACAATGTCGCGGAATCGGGCGAGATCAAATACTATCGCAATGAGACGCCCCAGCGCGCGATCATAAATATTTATTTTACGATAAAGCAGGAGAAGGACAATTCGTTTGACCGTGCTTACGAAGAGTTCGTTCTCGTGCAGGATGCGAAGGACCGTTGGAAGATAATGGGATGGCGCATGGCGGAAGGACAGTAACATTCATGGAAAAGGATACATTGATTCTTTCAATAGAATCGTCTTGTGACGAAACGGCAGCATCTGTCACGAAAAACGGACGCGAGCCGCTCTCAAACATCATTTATTCGCAGATAGATCTGCACACGCTGTACGGCGGAGTAGTCCCCGAGATAGCATCACGAAAACATATAGAGAAGATCAACCGCGTGGTGCAGGCCGCGCTCGATGAGGCGTCGGTGGGACTTAATGACCTCGACGCGATCGCGGTGACCTACGGCCCCGGACTGGTGGGAGCGCTGCTCGTGGGAGTGGCCGAAGCCAAGGCCATCAGCTATGCGGCGGGACTGCCGCTCGTGGGAGTGCATCATATCGCCGGCCATATAGCGGCCAATTATGTGGAGCATAAGGACCTCGAGCCGCCTTTTATGTGTCTGGTGGTTTCGGGAGGACATACCCATCTCGTGATCGTGCGCGATTACGACAAATTCGAGATAATCGGCAGGACGCATGACGATGCGGCGGGCGAGGCTTTCGACAAGATCGCCAGAGCCGTGGGACTCGGCTATCCGGGCGGACCGAAGGTCGACAAATGCGCGAAAGAGGGCAGGAGCGACGCGGTATTCTTCCCGCGCGGACATGTGGCCGGAAGTCCCTACGATTTCAGCTTCAGCGGACTCAAATCCGCGGTCCTCAATTATCTGAACTCCTGCAGGATGAAGCAGGGACTCGACGGGACGGTGGTATATTCGGCAAAGACCGGCAGATCGGATTTTGATCCGCACGAACTGATCGACCCCGAGGAGGGCATAACCGTCGCCGATGTGACTGCCTCGTTCCAGGCAGCGGTCGTAGATGTGCTCGTCAGCCATACGATCGAGGCCGCAAAGGAATACGGATTCGACAAAGTTGCCATGGCGGGCGGAGTTGCCTCGAATTCGGCACTGAGGGCCGGAATGAAGGAGGCCTGCGAGAAGAACGGGATGAAGCTGTACTATCCTTCGCCCGTACTCTGCACGGACAATGCGGTAATGATAGGCTGCGCGGCCTATTACGAGTATATATCGGGAACACGGCACGGGCTCGATCTGAACGCGATGCCGAACCTGAAACTTGAGGATTTTGCAAAGACTAAGGCAGCCCTCGGCAGCAGGATCGACTGAGGGCCGGCAAAAAAGGTGAACGCGGTTACCGATAACCGGAAAGGATGCCTATGATTAAAGACAAGACAATTGCGGCGATCATCGTTGCGGCAGGAAAAGGCCTGCGCATGGGTGCCGAAACCCCGAAACAGTATCTGATACTCGCGTCGGACATTGTGCTCGCTCACACGCTTGCCGCGTTTGAGGGCAGCAAGGTGGACTCAATCGTGGTAGTATGCCCCGAGGGAGATGAGGATTATGTCCAGCAGTATGTTGTACGCGACAGATTCCCGAAGGTAAAGTGCATCACGGGCGGCGGAAAGAAGCGTTTTGATTCCAGTTACGCAGGTATCAAAGCGGCCTGCGGACTCTATGAGTCGGGACCGGACTTCATCATGGTACACGACGGCGTCAGACCGCTCGTATCACCCCAGCTCATCAACTGCGTCGGAGAGGCATTGCTGAGCTACCCCGCGGTGTGCCCCGGCGTAAAGGCAAAGGAGACCGTCCGCACGGTCAATTCCGATGAGATCGCGACATCCGTTCCGGACAGGTCCATGCTGCGTATAATCCAGACACCGCAGGGCTTTGAGACCGGACTGATCCTTAAGGCCTACGAGCGTTTCTTTGAGGATACCGCAAAGGACCCGGCTAAGGCCGACGGCGTTACGGATGACGCCATGCTTGTAGAGAGATATATGCAGCAGTCTGTTTTTGTTGCAGAAGGAAGTTATGAGAACATTAAGATCACGACTCCCGAGGACCTGTTCCTCGCGGAGGCAATCCTCTCGAGGAGATATTGATAAACAGCATATTTTAGCGGTTGTGCTGCTGTTTGCGGCACTGATGCTCACTGCATGCACAGGCGGCGGGAATACGGGCAAAGGCGGTTATACCGCAAAGCCTTCTTCGGTGCCTGTGCTTACTTCTGTACCCTCGCCGGCCCCGACCTCAGCCGAGGCTCCGGACAGCGCGGGAGATAACGGCTCGGGACAGAGCGGAGAGATATCGGGACAGAGTACGAATGGTGCAGACGCACAGATCCCGGACAGCAGCGTCGATCAGGGACAGCAGGGTGACGACAGTTCAGACCGGGAACAGCAGGGTGACGCGTCCGCGCAGGATCCCGGCAATGAGCCGGAAGAGCCTCCGATCGGCCTCTACATCAACGAAGTATTGCCGACCAACAGCTCCGCCGTAAAGCACAACGGCGGATATTTTGACATGATCGAGCTGTATAACGGTTCGGATGAGACTGTCATGCTCTCCGACTTTTATCTCTCGGACTCGAAAAAGCATCTGACGGACTACCCTCTGCCCGCGGCAGAGCTCGAACCCGGCGGATACGCGGTATTTTACTGCACGGGTGAGTATTACAAAGAAAGTGAGTACGATCTGGCATTCAAGCTCTCGTATTTCGGAGAAAAGATATATCTTTCCGACGCGGAGGGCAATATCATCGATAAGGTCCAGTATACGCGCCTGCCCGCAGACGTGAGCTACGGCAGGGACGGGCTCGGAGGGTACAGACTCTATCCGTTCCCGAGCTTAGGTGCGGAAAACAGCGGCGGGTACGAGAGAATGGCGGAGCTCCCCGCGGTGGATGTTGAGCCGGGATTCTATGACGGCGCGGTATATATCAGCTTTACCACAGGCGGGACCATCCACTATACGCTCGACGGCAGCGCTCCCGACAAATACTCAAAGGTCTGGAACGGCGATCCGATCGCGGTCGACAAAACATGCCCGGTCAGGGCTTATGCCGAAGAGGAGGACTGCATCGACAGCTTTATCGCAAGCTACGGTTATTTCGTGGGCGAGCCCGATTATGAGATGGATGTTCTGATGGTATCGATCGCGGACAGGGATTTCGATACGATGAACGCCAACTACAGATCGAGCAAAAAGTATAAGGCGAATATCTCGCTGTTTTCCGAAGGAAAGGCAGAGTTTTCGATCGATTGCGGCATCTGTGTGACCGGATGCACGAGCAGGGCGTACGATAAAAAGAGCTATCGCGTGAAGTTTTCATCGGATTACGGGCCGACCAAGCTCAAATACAGGGTTTTCGACGGGCTCGACATAGATGAGTTTGACGCGCTGGTGCTGCGCTCGGGTTCACAGGATATCGACGGACCGATGATGAGGGACGAGTATATCTCATCGCTCTCATTAAGCAGCGGTTATATAGACAATGTGCTCGCGCAGGCATACAGACCGGTCAATCTCTATGTGAACGGCGATTATCGCGGCATCTACTATATCCGCGAACGCATAGACGAGGATATGATCGCGGCACATTGCGGCTGCGAGCCGGAGGAAGTGACGCTGATCGAGCAGATGAGCGAGATCAAAGCGGGCAAAGATTATAAAGAATGGCTGGATTTCTGGAAATATCTGAAGACGAACAAGCTGACGGACGATGCCGCGTATGAGTATGCGGAGTCGATAGTCGACTTAAAGAGCGTGGCGGATTATTTCATAATACAGCTCTGGTGCGGAAACATAGACACGGATAATGTGCGTGTGGCGAAAGCCGGAGACGGGAAATGGTTCTATGTGCTCTACGATCTGGACCTGTCGCTCTGCCGCGAAGTGCCCGGCAGCACCGACAGGCTGCTCGGGAAATTCAACAGCGGACTCTATACGTTTAACGCGCTGGCTTACAGGCTGCTCGAGACCGAACGGTTCAGGGAGCTGTTCTGCGAGAGGCTGGCCGAGCTCGCAAAGACCGTCTATTCGGACGAGACCGCGCTCGCGTATATAGACGCGTTGGCCGCAAAGCTGGACCACGATATGGTATACAGCTGCGAGAGATGGTACGGAGTCGAAGACTCGAGCAAGGACATCAAATACCGCAGCTATTCGAGCTGGCAGAAATCGGTGGAGGCGCTCAGAAAGAGCGTGACCGGACGCGCGGGGCTCGTGATAAAGGACTTTATCGCGGAAAAGGGTATCTCAAAAGAGCTGCAGGAGCGGTATTTTTCGGATTTCACCGGCACTGATCAATGATCTGCTCAAAGCCGATGACCTTCAGCTCTTTTATGACTTCCTTGATGCTGCGCATCTCAAATTTTTTCAGTATGCTGTGTATCTGGCTCTTTATCGTGACCGTCGAGACATAGCGGATCTCGGAGATCTGCTTGTAGGTCATGCCCAGATACAGACTCTTTAAAATTTCAAATTCACTGTTGGAAAGCCTGGTCAGAATGTTCATAAAATAGAGCAGGCTTTTTTGCTGCTCTTTTACGTGGCTGAGCTCGTCGATGATCTTTTCGGCGTATTTGGGGCGCAGGATCAGCTGGTTTTTGTAGACGTTCCGGATGGAGTTCAGCACCTGGCTGACCGAATCGGTCTTGATGATGTAGTCCATGACGCCCGCGCAGTATGCGCTGAAGAGCAGATCGTCGTCCTCTAAGATCGTGAGTATGACGATCTTGGTGTCGGAATGCTTCGCTAGGATCTGCGTGGCCGCGTCGATGCCGGCGGTCCTGGTCTCCATCTGTATGTCCATCAGTATGATGTCGGGCGCGTTGCTCTCGACAAAGCTCACGGCCTCATGGCCCGAGGAAACGGTACCTATGACCTCCATATCGGGCTCGTGCGAGAGGATATTCTCAAAATAATCCCGTATCTCTTTATTGTCATCGGCTATCAGCAGTTTGATCTTTTCCATTTTTTATCTCCTGTCTAATGCGGGCTCGCGGATCAATGACGCCCGGAACCCTTAAATACATGTCCGGGCGCTGCGGCCGAGGTCCTCGGCAGCAGTATTTCAACCAACGCGTGTCTGTTCTTTTCCTTTGTGCTTCCGGTGATGCGCATCTGTCCGAGCTGCGTGCTTATAACCCTGAACGCGTAGGGCAGACCGATGCCCCAGTTTGTATTTTTCGATTTTGTGGATGTAAAGGGCATCAGGTATTTGCGCACGGACCCGGTGTTGAGGCCCGAGCCGTTGTCGTAGAGCGACCAGTAGATCCACTCCTTGCTCGCGTCGATCGTGACGATCAGCTCCTTGTGCTCTGTATCGGACATCGCGAGGGAATCGAGCGAGTTGACTATAAGATTCAGCAGGGCATGCTCGGTGTGGTAAATGTCGAGAGTGCACAGCGCGGGGAAATCGCAGTATTTCTTTGTAACGGTGACATCCTCCGGAACATTGGCGCTCTCGAGCGCGGAATCCGTGAGGGACTTAAGGTCAACGGCACCGGGCTGGATGTGCAGGAGCTTGATGTAATTGAGCGACTCCGACACCGTGTTCATCTGCTTGTTCGAAATATCGAGGATGCGCTCGAGCTTTTCTTTGCCGTCGTCGGTCCCGTAGGAGGCGAGCGCTTCGTTTGCCAGGATGCTGATGCTGAACATCAGGTTTTTCTCGGAGTGGAATACGTCCTTTAAATTGTAATTCAGGTTATCGATCTGTTTTTTCAGGATCCTGTTCTGTGAGTAGGAGACCAGATCGAGCGCGAAGAAGCCGTTGATGCTGATGATTATGAGGATCAGCAGTATCAGCGAGATCACGGGATACAGGCTGATATAGACCGAAGGGATCCTCGATATCTTGTTGAAGAACCAGAAACCCGAGGAGAAAACATCGCCCGCTTTGTTCCTGAAAATGCCGAGGAACATAAAATAATAGAAGCCCGTGTGTATCAGTGTTACGCATGAACATAGCAGTATGACCGTGTTCGTAAAGCAGGTGACCTTTTTCCTGATGATATTGATAAGGAAAAACGCGAGCGGATAGAACATGTACAGCGCGATGAGCACGCTGACGAATACGTGCAGGCCGACAAAGAACAGCTGCAGACGGTCTCCCGCCGGGGCATCGGAACGCTGATATCTGAGGTAGGTCCGGTAGGCATTGTCGGGGCTGTAGAAAAACAGGTAAAAGAGGCTCAGCAGTACCAGCATGCATTTGGATATTATCGTCTCGCGCGCGGAGCTTTTGTACTCCTCATGCTTTAAGTTGCTGCGTATGACGTCGAGCAGGAACGAAACACCGCACAGATACGCGACAACGCTGATATTCCGCAGGGTCTGCATGAATGTCATAGGAAGCTTAAAGCTGCGGCCGACAAAGCGGTAGAGGTAAATATCGAGATTCCTGAAGGGCAGATATGCCGGCGGTACGTAGCTCGAGGAACTGTAGTACTGGAAGAGCACGGACAGGGTGGCGAGAACGACGCCGCTGATCATGAAAAAGAGCGGGAGGCCGTAGCGGCTGTGAGGAACCATAAATATCAGCACTATGGCGCAGATCATAAGCAGCAGCACGCTGATAGCCATGTGGTCACCTCCGTTTAATCGAATAAATTTCTCACTTGATTATATACCTAAATACACCTTAAGTAAATTGACGTAAAGGTGTAAAAAATTTCATCCTTCCGTGCTGTTGGACCTGCGCGGCTGGACAAAGGGTGGATGTTTTTTCTGACTACCGCGGGCGGGATCATTACACTAAAATGTAATTGCAAAGGATAAGCGGAAGGGGTTTCCGCGAGGTTTCTATGAGGAGGTAGTTATGAAAAAGAGACTTTTGGCACTGGTCCTTGTTCTGGCCATGACAGTCGTTTGTCTCGCCGCATGCGGCAAGAAGGAAAACGGCGATAACGGCTCGGCCGGCAAGACAGACAATCAGGCTCAGTCGGGAAACACGAATACGGGCTCGAACAGCTCGGATTCATCGAAGACCGACAGCAAGGCAAACAATGAGGTTCAGGTAGTTACGGTATGGAGCGACAGCGCGCATTCGCAGTCTATCAGAGACGCTCAGGTTGAGGAATTCAACAATACGATCGGTAAGGAAGAGGGCATCAAGATCGAGTATACGATCTACGGTTCCGACTACGCCGACACGATCAACGTTGCGCTGATGGCGAACGACGGTCCCGATCTGTTCAGCCCTTCGTCAAACACTTTTGCCCAGTACGTTGCGGCAGGATATGCGGTTCCGATCTCGGATCTCGAGGGCAGCGAGGCTCTGCTTTCCAAGTATGACAAGGCAGACCTGCTCATCGGCGATCAGATATTCAATGACAAGGTTTACACACTTCCTTTCAGCATTGAGTCTTACAAGATGATCATCAACAAAGATCTCTTCGACAAGGCCGGCATCGCTGAACCTCCCAAGACCTGGGACGAGGTAAGAAAGGACGCAAAGCTCATCACTGAGGCCAGCAACGGCGAAGCATACGGATACTTCCTGGCTCTCCAGAGCGGCTGGACACTCGATCACTACATCTACAGCGTTTCCGCTGCATCGCTCGGACATTTCGGATTTGATACCGTTACGGGCAAATACAGATATTCGGACGGTCTGCCGATCATCAACAACATCCTCGGCATGATCGACGACGGCAGCGTATTCCCCGGATACGAGAACATGGATGCGGATACCGCCAGGGCACAGTTCGCTGCAGGCAGGGTTGGTATCGTAATGGCAGCTTCGTTCGACGTTGCGGTCTACACCGACCAGTTCCCGGCAGTATGCAACTGGGTTGTATGCGATCCTCCTTCGATCAAGGAGAGCGGCTACGAGTACAAGGAAATGACCAGATCCGTCAACATCTTAGGTGTTGCGAAGAAGGCGCTCGAGGCAAAGGACACCTCCAAGATCGCCAAGGTTCTTGAGTTCTTCTATGCGGATGAGAACCTGGCTCCCATGTACGAGGCAGGCATGTATGTTCCTTACAGGAGCGAAGTAGTAGGAATGGCAAAGGAATCTTCCGTAAAGGGCTGGAAGGAATTCTCGACCTTTAAGGATGACCAGATGATCATCAGAATGCCCGATCCCAAGGGCGTTATCAAATACGAAGGACTTTCCGCGAGAGAGACTCTTGCGAAGCTCTTATCGGGCGGGTTCTCGGAAGATGCCGCCACTGTATTAAAGGATCTCGACGACAGACTCAACAGCGGTCTGGCAGCCCTCGATCCCGAGGTACTTAAGTCTTATGTGGCTCCTTCGAGCTACAATGTAAACAGGGAATAATTCTTCTCAGATATGGTTTCTTGATAATGCGGTCGAGTAGGGGGATGCTGCCTCCTACTCGGTTGCATGTAAAGGGGAGTTAAACATGCAGAAAAAAGGACGCAAGGTCAAAAGGATAAAAAGCGACAATGTGCAGGCGTTTCTGATGATCCTGCCGTTTCTTATCGGTTTTATCCTTTTCAGTTATGTTCCGATCATCTATATTCTCAGATACGCATTTACCGATTACAGCGGGTTCGGTGACAGCCATTTTACCGGTCTGGCCAATTTCGTGCGCGTATTTCAGCGCGATAAGGATTTCTGGCAGTCACTCGTCAATACCGTTGTCCTGTCGGCGGGCAAACTGGCGGTGGAGATCCCGCTGGCGCTGCTGCTAGCGGTATTGCTGAACAAAAAGCTTAAGGGACTTTCGTTCTTCAGGGTTACGCTTTTTATGCCCGCAGTCATTTCCGCGGTCATCATCGGACTGGTATTCTCACTGATGTTTGCCTCTTATAACGGCATGATCAACGGGATACTGCAGAATATCGGCCTGATAGAAAAGCCCATAAACTGGTTCAAGACAAAGCCCAAAGCGATGCTGATACTGGGTATTGCCTCCGTATGGCAGAACTACGGTATCAATATGATCTTCTTCCTGATGGCACTCCAGAGCATCCCCGAGGAGCTCTATGATTGCGCAAGCATTGACGGGGCGACTGGGATCAAGCGCTTTTTCAAGATTACACTCCCCATGATAGCGCCCATATTCCAGTCGATCCTGTTAATGGCCATTGTAGGCAGCCTGAAGATCTGCGATCTGGTGCTCGCCTGCACAAACGGACAGCCCGGAGGCACGACCGAAGTTGTTATGACGTACATTTACAAATCATTCTTCGGAAAATCGGGCAGGAACATAGAGGTCGGATATGCTTCGTCGATGGCGCTGATAACGGCCATATTCCTCGGAATAGTAACGGTGATCTACCTGAAAGCCACGAAGCGGCTTAAAGATGTGGAAGCGTAGGAGGGCGGACGTATGGGAAAGGCAAAAAGACATTTCTTCAACGCGCTCGTTTACCTCAGTCTGGCGCTGTTTTTCGTGATCAGTTTCTTTCCGGTATTTTTCACGTTCATGTCCTCGTTCAAGAGCAATCTGGACATACTTACGACCGGAAATACCCTGATACCGAAGCATTTTGTACTCGAGAACTACGCAAAAGCGTGGGAAGCGGCCGATTTCTCGACTTATACCAAGAACAGTGTCTTCCTGTCGCTGTTCTGCGTGCTCGGATCGATCCTTTCGAGCACCATGTGCGGATACGCGTTCTCGCGCGGCAAGTTTAAGGGCAAAGAGCTGATATTCTATTTCATGATCTCATCGATGTTTGTTTCGCTTGGATCGCTGACGCTGTATCCGCTGCTGATGATCATGAAAACGGTACATCTGAACAAATCGCTGTGGGGCGTTATCATCATCCGAGTATTCGGAATGAACGTCACGAACCTGTTTATCGCGCGCGGATTCATCACGTCGATACCTCAGGAGATAGATGAAGCGGCCAAGATCGACGGCTGCTCCTTCTTCGGGATCTACCGCAGGATCATATTCCCGCTGTGCAAGCCCCTGATCGCGACGGTCGCGATCCTCGCATTCAGGAGCGCCTGGAACGACTACATGCTGCCGATGGTATTCACGATGACGGATACCTCGAGAATGCCTCTGGTAGTCGGCATCATGCATCTTAAATCATCGGGTGAGGCGGCATCGAGCTGGAACCTGATGCTGGCCGGCACGGCGATATCGCTGATTCCCATGATACTTATTTACATCGGTTTCAACAGATTCTTCATATCCGGTATGACCGCAGGTGCGGTCAAAGGATAAACCCTCTGGTAAGGGGACGGTTCGTCCGTCCCCTGTCCTCCTGGCTGAAGACACGGGGACGGTTCTTTTGGCCTCAGAAAAAAACAGAACGCGGGGCTGCCGTACTTTTTCCGGTACGACAGCCCCGCGTTTGATATTCACATTAAGAAAGAGCGTGCAAGGTGACAGAATTGTCGCCGCAGTCTATGCCGTTGCGGGCGAGGAAGTCGGTGAGGCCTTCGATGTGTTCGGGCTGGCGGATGAGGTTGGGGTTGTGGGCGTCGAGGCCGATGACGAACTTCGGGTGGTATTCCGCTGCCATTTTGAAGAAGCGGTCGGAGGGATAATTGCGCCCGTCCACGAAGCCGTAGCCGTTGATCTCGAGAGGAAGATCGAGATCAACAGCGGTCTCGACCAGGCGGGACATGTGCTTTTTGTAGATGTCGTCGCTGCCCTCGAAATTGAACAGGTCGGGGTGTGCAAGATAAGTGAACAGGCCTGTCTTCATGCCCTCTATCGTATGAGCGACATAGGCCCTGAGCCTGTCCTCATCGTCTGTTTTAAATCCGACGTAAGAGCCGTCTACCTCATCGGGAACGTAGTGCTGGCCCTGGATGATGTAATCGACGGGGTATTTCTGCAGCTCCGAGATCAGGGGATCGAAGTATTTGAGTGTGTATTCCACTTCGAGGCCGATGAGTATATTGATGCGGTCCTTATATTCCTCGCGCAGGGCAAGGAGAGTGTCAACATATCCGGGCAGCTCCGCCATCGTCATCCGGATGCCAGATACGAACGAATCGGGATAGGGCTGGGGTGTATGGTCGGAGAAACCGAGTGTCTTAAAGCCTTCGGCGATCGCCGCTTCGATGTATTCCCTTTCGGTTCCGACCGCGTGATGGCAGCGGACGGTATGCGTGTGATAATTTGCGAGTATCATTTTCTTTACCTTCTTTCTTATAGCCTGATTATAGCGCATCTGCGAAATTTCGGCAATCGATAATATTATTATCGACAGGAAATGCTTGACATAGTATCGGAACACGTGGTATCATAATTTGCGTTGTCAGGAGAGTTGGCCGAGTGGTTTAAGGCGCTAGTCTTGAAAACTAGTGATCCCGCAAGGGACCGAGGGTTCGAATCCCTCATTCTCCGTCAGGGTTTCATCCGGATATTACCACCTGGTAAGAGGTGGTATTTTTGCGGAAACGGAACTCTCAAAAAATGAATACGTGATATTGTATTCGGTGTATTGGAGAAGTACCCAAGAGGCCGAAGGGGCTCCCCTGGAAAGGGAGTAGGGCGTTAGTAGCGTCGCATGGGTTCAAATCCCATCTTCTCCGCTCGGTAAGAAAAGCGTGTAAACATTGTGTTTGCACGCTTTTTTCGTTTTACGCAACACGATCCGGGCCAACGGCGATTTCACTCCTATGAACGATAGACCTTATTTCGGATGCATGATAGAATATATGAAAACGGAAAAACAAAGAGGAGGATACAGCAGTGAAAGATCCTGCCATAGAGAGCAATCGTATGCAGTGTATGTTTGCGCTGATCAGCGCCGGTATTGTGGCGGTGTGCGTGTGCGTCGGCGTGACCATGAACCTCGTGACGCCTTTTGATGAGAATTTTGACCATATGGGGATCCGCACCTTCTGCATGTTTACGGTGGATTCCAACATCCTTGCGGGACTGGCCATGCTGATGTGCCTTCCCTATACTCTGGACGGCCTGCGCACGGGCTATTATCATCTGCCCGACTGGGTGGTGGTCCTGATGCATATCGCGGTTACGGCCGTAGCGCTCACTTTTATGGTCTCGCTGTTCATACTCACCCCGGCCAAGGGCTTTGTGCTGATATTCTCAGGGTCCAGATTCTTCCTGCACGGAGTTTGTCCGCTGCTGTGCATCGTGGCCTTCTGCTGTTTTATCAACAGCCATCTGATCCGTCTGAAGGAGTCGGTGCTGGCCCTGATACCCGTGCTCATCTATGCGGCAGTCTATGTCGTGATGGTCGTTTTCATAGGCGAGGAGCGCGGCGGCTGGAACGATTTCTACGGATTTACGACCCGCGTGCCCATATGGGTATCATTTTCGGTGATCATACCGATGACCGTCGTTATCATACTGCTGCTCCGTCTGGGGCACAATAAGTGCTGTGAGCTGAGACGCCGCAAGGACGCCGAGCTCTATAAGGAGGCCTACAGCGGCAGCGACCTGCGTGAGGTGGTGGAGAATATGGCAGCGTCCCACAAAAAGGAGCTGAAGACCGAGAGCATCGTGATACCGTCTCAGACACTGGGCTACATGATACAGAACAGCGGCAATGACCTGGATATCAAAGAGGGGTGCCTGCTCTATCTGGAGTCCTATATGAGAGAAGCCTAGAGAGGCGCCTATCCGCGGAACCGAAGCGGGACTCATCTCGTCTAATGAGTGAGATGAGCGGGACAGCCGCTTTGAGTTTTGGTGTTGACAGGAGGGAGTATATGAAAAAAGGTTTAAGGACTGCTGCTGCGATGATACTGATCGCGGTTATGCTCTGCGGTACGGCAGGCTGCGCGAAGAGCGGGAACGGTGACGACAGGATTATAAAAGCAAAGGCTGCCGACCTGATGAAGGGCGTGACGCCCGGAGAGGTAACGGTCGATGCGGTGCCTTCGGATTTCGGCGCGGCTGTGAATGATTTTTCGCTGCGCCTGTTCAGAGCGAGCAATAAAGCAGCAAAGGACGGTGAAAATACTCTGGTTTCGCCGCTTTCCGTGATGCTGGCACTGTCGATGACTGCAAACGGCGCGCAGGCGGAGACGCTCACGCAGATGGAAGCCGTACTCGGAATGCCTGTGGATAAGCTCAACGAATTTGCTTATTCATATATGCATTCGCTTCCCAAGGACAGGAAGTTCTACGGAGCATTGAGCATCGCGGATTCAATCTGGTTCAAGGCGGATCCGGATTTTACCGCGGACCGGGATTTTCTGCAGACAAACGCGGACTACTATGACGCACAGATTTATTCCGCGCCGTTTGACGGAAAGACGCTTAAGGACATCAACAAGTGGGTAAAGGATAAAACCGACGGCATGATCCCCACCATTCTGGATTCGATACCGGAAAGCGCCATAATGTATCTGATCAACGCGATGGCTTTTGACGCCGAATGGCGGGATATATACAAAGACTATCAGGTGCAGGACGCGATCTTTACCACGGCTTCGGGCGAAGACAAAAGACTGCCTTTTATGTACTCGGAGGTAAGATCATATCTCGAAGACGACGGCGCAGTCGGATTTATCAGATATTATAAGGGCAGCAGATATGCGTTTGCGGCGCTGCTCCCGAATGAGGGCACGACTTCGGCGGAATACCTCGAGACACTTACCGGGGAGCATCTGAGCGATATGCTGGCAAATGCGCAGAACTGCAAAGTGGCCACGGCGCTGCCGAAGTTTAAGACCGAATATACGGTGGAAATGTCCGGAATCCTTCAGGAAATGGGCATGCAGCAGGCTTTTGACATGATGAACGCCGATTTCGGGAAAATGGGAACGGTACCGCCCGATCGCAACATCAGTATCGGCAGGGTACTCCATAAGACATTCATAGAGGTGACCGAGAAGGGCACCCGGGCCGGAGCTGCGACAGTGGTTGAGATGCTGGACGGAACGGCCGCGATGCCGGAGGAACGCAAAGAGGTTTATCTTAGCAGACCTTTCGTATATATGCTGATAGACTGCGAAGCCGGGATACCGTTTTTTATCGGAGTCATGAACGATCCGCAGTGAATCTTTGGTGCCTGTCACCATTAAAAACTATAAACTCACAGAAGTTTATAATTTTTTAATGGTGACAGGCACCTTTAAATTGTAAATGCGCATTTCTAAGGTTATAATTATAGAGTGTATGTTACAGAATTATGCAGTATTATTGCGGGAGAGTACAGGAATGAGTCATTTACACATCGGGAGGAAAAAAGGTTTTATCTTTTTCTGTGTGTTCTTATATGCTTTGAGCGCTTTTATGCCCGGAGCGTCTTTTGCTCGCGCGGATGATGCCGGCAAAAACGACATCCGCAGTTCGTTCATGGATTCTATCATCAATTATACGAATTATTCGATGACCGTTTACGATGCTTCGAACGGTCTGATGAATTCTTCGGCGAATGCGATTGCAGAAACGAAGGACGGTTTTATCTGGATAGGAACCTCCAACGGACTCGTAAGATACGACGGCAGAGTTTTCGAGAGGATTGATCCGACAGGGAATATTTCCAATGTATTAAGCCTCTATACGGATTCTGCTGACAGACTCTGGGTCGGTACGTATTACAGCGGAGCGGTCGTAAT
>JAEEGK010000678.1_pt1 | contig 85219 bp, 58 predicted proteins | sample 8958771 | NCBI WGS metagenome assembly JAEEGK01 (sample SAMN16246547, study PRJNA631951) | gut metagenome | biome: gut microbiome; feature: rumen; material: SC-attached | host: Bos | place: Iran: Karaj | collected 2018-10
CACCGTTCTTGTCCGCCAGCATCTTCGATGCAATCTCCTGCTGTCTGCGACTGTCCTCCGTGAGAATGCGCTCCACCTTCACGTTGCTCCGAATGCTTGCAACCGTAACCTTCTCGGGAAGAGAAAGCCCTTCAACAGCAGCCGAAAGCACATAAGAGGATGTGATTTGACTAAGATCAAGATCCTCTCCGTCGGGCGCGGTCAGATTGGCCACGGGAATCATCTCGCCTTCCTTCCCTTCTTCATCCGGCACATCATAATCAAGCGTCACAACAGAAGCCACTCTAAGCTCCGGCTTTTTGAGTCCGTGAAGCAGAAGCGGCAGGCAGATTCCGATGATTACAAACAGCACCGTCAGCCAGCCGAACACACCGGCCTTACGTTTCATATTCTGAAACACGCGGACCAGGTCAATCGCATCGCCTTCACCGGCATGATTCACAACAACGTTGATCTGCGAATCCTTGGAAACCGGCATCGCGGCGTTCTTATCCTTTTCCATATTGTCTGACACGGTTATCCTCCGTCATCAAAAGATTTTCATGGTAAATGCACTGGTTGCCTGCCACCTTTCCCCCTCGTTCATTTCCGGAAAAGGGCAAACTTCACCATTTCGAACATTATACGACAGATGGCGCAGAAAGTCAAATGAAAGGAGGGTGATTAGGAGCATAAGAAAACGCAAGCCCCGAAAGGCTTGCGTGGAGGTAAACATATATTAAGCCAGTCCTTTTTACGATTCAGCAAACAGCAAACTACTTTTAGTCTCTGAAATAGATTTCAAGATATCCTGTATTCTAATCCGAAACGCTTCATACGTGCTTTTTAAATCATTAAATCCATCCTGTAACCCAAGTAAATCATATTTATCATGAAGTGCCTCATCAAATGAGTAGACTGTCTGTAACGCCCCATCAATATATGGAACTGCCGCACTCTCCGGGTCGCTATGTGCAACATAGCGATTTCGAAAATCCTTCATCGCGTTATAGACTTGTTCCGCATTTATCCCCTTCTTTCTCAGTCTTAATACCATATCGCTCTGATCTATCCAATTGGTATAATGAATTGCATTTTTATCTGCTCCGAACACCTTTGCCCACTGTAAAACTCCCATTTGCAAGGAATTATTTGCGATACGAGCCCAAAACTCATCTTCACAGGGATTACTACTTGACCGTTCTCTTTCGAAGTAACATTTCAGCTCGTTATATAGAGTCAATGAGTATAGCACATCCTCAAGTATTCTATAAACCAGCGTAATCTTCTGCCTTTTATTCACATCCATAGGTTTTATCTCTTGCGATATTAACCGTTCTCTTTCCTCATAATGCTCCAAAAAACGGATGGAGAGAGCTCTTTCTCAACGTTTTATATATTCTCCCTGTCATTCTCTATAAAACCTTTCCTTTTCATTCGCAATGGCGTCGAAGGCTTTACATTCCTCATCATAAGCATATCTATTCGGCGTTGAGACCAACCGTTTTCTCTTTGATATCATTACACAGCAATTTCATAATGGTCCTTTAGTTCATTCAAAATACTGTGCTTAATGAATCCTTCTTTTTGCAGCCTTCCCACTACGATGCCTGGCGCAATGTTTTGTGTTTCAGCAAATGCACGAATGCTTGTTGCAGAAAAACTTTTTCTCTCAACAAAGCTTTCAAAAGCTTCAATCGGAATTAATTTGTCTCCAGCCCAAAGATTCGCTTGTTTTTCATCACCCTCAGTAGTTCCATCTGCACGATAGACGTGTCCTAATACGATATGAGCCAACTCATGAAACAAACTAAACCAAAACTTATCAGCATCCTTTCCTCTTGCCGTCAACCCCACAACAATCTTATTTCCGTCCATAAAAGTGGCCCCTTGTAAAAAGGATCCCTGTAAATGTGGCAAAAAAACAAGTGCTATTCCACACTCGGCAAGCATACTCTTAATCTTAGGGCAAAATTCCTTTGGTTTTTTAACCGTCATCTTCCTTATTTCAGGGATAATACTAGTTAGACCTTTAATATTGATTTGAGCGGTTTTAATGTCACGAGCCTTTATTCTTGCCTCTTGTGCCCATGCTAGTAGCGCAAAATCACTTTTTTCCGTTACAGCAAGTCTTCTGCACGCAATCCTTGTAATCTGACTATTCTCAAGTGATGATAGCTTTACAACTTCAAAGTATTTTCTGAGATTGATTACTTTCTCCTTTAATTCTCTTGTTCCGGGAATCCATCCATATTTAGCCATCTCGCTATAGGGAAGTTGCTTCGCCAAGGATTCATCAGCTTCCATATCATTTTCCGTCTCAATTTTAACTAGCTTTTCCCTATATGTTGCTTCTAGATTGTTCCAGAACTTTGCCGGTACCCCCAGCACTACTTCCAACCTTACAGCAACCTCAGGAGTTAACTGTACATCTCCATTTATAAGCCTACTAATATGCTTCTCAGACATGTCCATTCTTGCAGCAAACTCTTTCTGGCTCATTCCTCTATCGTTTAGCTGTTCCCTGATTGTTGCCCCAGGCGGTATTCCAATATAACTCCGACTTCTCACCATAGTGCCACCTCCTATTCGTTTTCTCTCCTAATGATAATCCACTATTTCCAGAATATTTGCTACTTGTACCTTACTTCCACTCTTTTCAAATACTAACCTGTACGGATGAACCAAATCAACTGCGAATTGCCCCTTTCTATTATTAGTTAGTGGATGGCATCTCCCAATATGATGTATAACCATTTCTTCAACTGTATCTGCAGCTTCGATTTCGCCTATTCTCATTTGTATTTTTTCCGACATCTCATTTCCATAGGCTCTATCTGAAACTTTGGCATCCGTACAAACTCTTTTAATCTTATTAGTTTTGTACGTGATTTCCAACGTATCACCTCTTCCTTCTCATTTACCTTTGAGGTAAACTAATTGTATCACATTTTTGCCGTGCGGTCAAGTGAAACTTTACCTGTAAGGTAAATCACCGTCCCGTATACAAGTCGATAACCTATGTCAATCAGCAGTAATGTCTTTCCCTCAAAAATAAAAGCTCTGTAAAATGATACAGAGCTTTTATTATATGAACCATTGTCTTAACAAACATCAAACTTCTTCCCCTGAGGCTTATCGCAAGACTCACTAACAATATAATAAGCCCCCTCTTTGTATGATAATCCTTTTCTAATCAGAAACACTTCTTCTCGTGGTCCTGCTTACAGGTCGCAACGGAAGGGCACTTGTAGCAAACTTCGTTCTTGCTGTACTCCTGCCGGAAGAAATCGATTACGTTTTGAAGCGTTGTGTCGGCGATGTTCGTCAATGCCTCTTCGGTGAGGAAAGCCTGGTGAGACGTAACGATAACATTGGGCATGGAAATCAGTCTTGCAAGGACATCGTCATCGACGATATGGTTCGAGTAATCATGGAAGAACACGTTCGATTCCTCTTCATATACATCAAGGCAGGCCGCACCGACTTTGCGCTGTTTGATGCCTTCGACCAAAGCCTCCGCATCGATCAGGGCGCCGCGCGAAGTGTTGATTAGGATGACGCCTTTCTTCATTTTGGCAATCGTTTCGGCATCGACCATGTGATAGTTCTCATCGGTCAGCGGGCAATGGAAGGAAATGATATCGCTGCGCTGCCACAGCTCATCAAGCGTGACATAATCGATTCTGCTGCCTTCGGCGGGGAATTTGTCATAGGCAATCACTTGCATGCCGAAACCGCGGCAGATATCAATGAAAATCCGACCGATTTTACCGGTACCGACAACACCAACGGTCTTTCCGTGCAGATCAAAACCGGTCAGGCCGTTCAGGCTGAAATTGAAATCCTTGGTGCGGATGTAGGCCTTATGAATGCGGCGCACAGACGTCAGCAGAAGCGCCATCGCATGCTCCGCAACCGCATACGGCGAATACGCCGGCACGCGGACAATATGAATCTTCTTATAAGCATACTCGACATCTACGTTATTGTAGCCCGCGCAGCGGAGCGCAATCAGCTTTACCTTCATCTCCACAAGGGCGTCAATCACGTTGCGGTTGATGTCATCATTCACGAACACGCACACCGCGTCGCAACCCTCGGCAAGCCGGCAGGTTTTCTCCGTCAGGCGGGTCTCATAATAGGTTATTTCAAACTCACGGTCCGCACTCGCCTTGATAAAGGAGTTGCGGTCGTAATCTTTTGCATCGAAAAATGCGATTTTGTAGGGCATAAGGACTCCTTTCTAACGTTCTATCAACACCCATTATATGTCGGATTTTTACTTTTTCTTAATTCTTAAGGAAAAACATTGCTAACAAAATAGTTATGACATCAGCCTCTTCTCACACATCTTTAGGTATTGCCTATACCATTGTTTTGGCCTTTCAGCACCTCTAAAATGCTTTTCCTATCATAGTTTAGGTAAAACCACGCTTCACCCATAACGGAAAGACCCGAAGCGAATAAGGGCGCATATAGTTTTGGCATTTCTATAAAACTAATGCCTACGCTTCCTCTTACTGCTGATATGCTCCATAGTAAAACCTCATATGCTTGCAACATATCTGTTGCAACCTTCACAGTTGCCTCACAATCTACCAAACCATGTTTGACATGAGTATAAATATCCCACCAATGCAAATGACCGCAGTCCCACCCCTCAAATGGCTTCGTAATAACATTGGTCTTTCTATTTCGAATTACCATGTTGACAATTCCGGGATATGCATTAAGAATCGTCTCCTTATATTCACCCATATTTCCTGCCGTCTCATCAGGTTTGATTTCTTTGCATAGTACCTTCAAGGCTGCTTCAATCTCTGCCCCAAGAAGGATTACCTCGCGGGTGAAGAACTCTGAAAAAGCATTCTGAACATCAAAAGACACATAGTATTGTGCATTCAGAAAATCATTTTCAATACTCAGGTAACGTTGCCATCCAAATATCTCCATATTACCTCCTCAAATGATAGAAGTTTTCTTCGTCTTCTTGAGAGTTCCTATTCATCGCCTAGCGTAGCCCTGGTACAAAACACTATATAATCTCCCAGCTCTTCACACCTTATGTTCTCCCTCATTCCATGACCATTCCGAAGAATATACTCGTCCCTATTCATACTAGGATAAATGAAGAATACATTCCTTTCGCCAACATACCCGTCTTCCTCTAAACGGGAATACACCGCTTGTAAAAAATCCGTACCCAATTGGAGGAAAATACGACCTGCTTCATCATTCACTATAGGAAATGGAAAGAATAGAATCGCATTCTCGTCAGTGCCAATACTATGTAACCTTTTTTTAAGGATTCTAAACAGATTTGTTTTCCTCACAAGAGACAAATCACGATGAATAATACTCTCTTCATACTCTCCACGCTCCTGAAGCATGATTTTAATCCATTCGCAGATGTTGTATTTCTTATCACCTATGATCTGCCCTTGTTCATTGTCTAGCACCAACTTGACATCATATTTCTGCCCTTTATTATCCACAAAATCGCATTGTCCTTGGTCCTGACGTTCAATATGACATCCAAGGCGTACCGCCTTGAATGCAATGGCCGCGATATGCGGCAACCATAACAACTGATTGCTAACCTGCGGCAACATGCCGCTCGGAGCGGAACAGCATGCCGTTCCTTCGGAACGGTTATGCTGTTTTCCCGGAATATACAATAAGTTGCAGGCGATTACTCCCCGCGAATGGTAAAGCGTCTCTCGAAGGTAAATGAAATTCCCTCCGGAATCACCGGCGAAAGGGCAGTAACCCAAATCCTGCAGAAGAGATTCTGGCCAAGCATGCCCACAACGTCCTTGTCAAAAAAATCGTCCATCTCGTTCTTCTTAAACGGCATCCCGGCCTTTTCAATCTTCTCCCGCAACTGATTGTCAAGACTCGCCGAAGAAAAATCCTGCCCGTCAATCAAAGCCTTAACATCTCCGCTCTGAGTCCACGGATAGTATATCACGCTGAAAACCCGGCAGTCTGCCGCACGCTTTGCCTTGCCGGAATCTCATCATCCGACTTTAGATAAGTGCCGTAACCATTCGTGTAATTGCATAACTCCAGGCCCTGATCCATAAGATCTCCGGCCTTCGTCCCGAGCTTAAACTGTACCCTGTTCACCTCAAACTTTGGCTTGTACTGTGTCTTCAGCAGAAGACAAATGATGACCCCGATCACCACAAACGGCACCAGCAGAAGCAGCAGAATAAGCTTGGAGTGCTTCTTTCAGGCCGCTGCAGGAGCAGGAGGGGTGAGTATAGGGGTGGGTTGGATGGGTTGCTGTTCCATCATAATTCTTTTTCTCCTCGCTATCGTATAATACTTGCATCTGACAGAAAGCATCCGTCATTATCGCTGCTTTCATGTCTTTTCTCCGGCTGACTTATTTCTCCACAGCCGGGACCTCATCCATCTGTATTTTTCTTTCATAAATCCGCACATATTCACTCTGGCAAGCAAGGACTGAACGCTATACCGAAAATTGTCCGAAAAAGTGAAATTTCCTTTATCACGGTTTGCTTCTAAAAACGGTGTGACGAATTCCTCATAGAATTCTTTACTCTGCATATTGACATATTTCATCCACCTTTTCTTTGACGGGCAATGACGACAATTCCATGGCTTCATCCGACCGGTGAAATGAACGATAACCGGCTTCTTTCTTGCCTCGGATAATTCCCTCCCATCATAAACGGCCCGCGGATATCTGATGTCTTTTATCCAAAGCCCTCTGGTATGGTTATATTTTGGCGGAATGAGATTAACCCCTCCGTCAAAAACCACATTTATGGCATCCTGATCGTTATATTTGTATGTATTGTTTTGTCCCGATACCACCAGGGCATCGTCTTTCCCATCTCTCCTGATGTCCCTAAGGTTCATCAGTAACACACCGGCATTTACGTATCTTTCAGGGAGTTTCGGAAGATAGTCCATCAGGTTTTCGCTCACATAATCGTGTACCCCGGCGATATAGTATCCTTCAATATTACTGTCATACAGCTCCGCAATATCCCCTTCAACCACTAAATCCGCGTCCAGATATATACACTTTTCAATATACGGGAACAGTTTGGGAATCAGCAGTCTGTACATCGTCGGGATCTTTATATGCCCCAGATTAATGGAGACCCCGTCAAAACAATTATCCACCGGGACAATATCTATCGAAAGTTTATTATATTCTTTTTGCAGATAAGAAAAGATATCGTAGGAGCACGGTAACTTCCCGGGAACAAGAATATGTACCTCAATCGGTCGCCTGTCTTTACAATTCTTCATCAAGGAGTATATGGTAATATATGTCGGCACCAGATAATCCGGATCCGCACTTAGAACTAACTGTATTGTTTCCTGATTCATTATTTCTCCCCTTTTAAATCTCTTCATTTCTTATGCGGCACAGAAGATATGCTCCACTTTGTACTCTCAAAAGCAAAACCCTTCCATTTCTAGTCTTTATCACTGAGTTTCAACGCAATTCCATCAATTGAGTGCCCCTCAGCATTCGGAGTTCCGTTTTACTCACCGCTCACTCGCGGCCAGATTATTCCGTTTCAGCCATATCCACGAGCAGCCTTGCAAGATCCGGCGTATATGTCGGCGTCCCGATCTGATCGTTTACGACCCGAACGGTATCATGCGTTTTCCCGACATTAATCATGGTTTTGATAAAGTTTTTCCCGTTCAAGCCGAACACCCACGCAGTCCGGACAATAAAATATTTTTCAAGGATACTGCTGACAGCAAACTCCCCGTCCAGTTTGCTCTGTCCGTAAACGTTTAAGGGAGCATAGCACTTGTCATCCGACTGCCATGGACGCTCTCCCTGCCCGTCGAATACATAGTCCGTGCTGATATAAATCATCTTCGCGTCAACTGTCTTCACGGCTTTGGCAATGTTTGCCGTTCCGTCGGCATTAATGGCATGGACCTTCGTCGCATTTTCCGGGGCTTCCGCGCCGTCCACATTGGTCCAGGCCGCGCAGTGAATGACTGCATCAGGCATACACTGTTTGATCGTTCTATCCACAGCTTCCGCATTGGTAATGTTCAGGGAAACATATGGTGCATTCACCGCTGCATCCTGAACTCCGGAATAATGCGGCTGGATGTCAGATCCAACCGCATTATATCCCCTTTTAAGCAATTCCTTAACTACATCGTGTCCAAGCTGACCGCAGACACCGGTAACAAAAACTTTCATTCGTCCACCATATGTTCTTCAGTTGCATAAATCAACTGAATACTCTTTTCAAAGATTACTGCGTTTTCCCGAAGAGTACCATAACAATCAATCCAGCTTCAGGTCTCCGTTCGATTCAAAATAGTACTCTTTGGTCCCGATTTTCTGCCATCCGGTCACATATTTACCGTTCACCATGTAACGAAGTGTACCGCCGACACGTTTCCAGTTGCTTCCGCTGACAGCCGTCTCACAAGCACCGCTTTGATTGAAATACTCGGGTCTGTGTTCTACCATAAAGACGCCGTCGCGATACATTTTGTAATCCAGGCCGAAATAGTACCATACTCCGTCTATTTTCTGCCATCCTTTGAGTGGATGTCCCGCGGCATCGACATAATACCAATCGTCTCCTAGTTTATTCCAACCCTTTTCTGCAAGCGTTCCTCCCTTTTGGAAGAAGTAATATTCAGGTTCATCTTTATCCTCTTCATAAACAAAGCCCACTCCGCCGTCACCATATGCTAAGGAGCCAATATAGTAAAATGGCAAATAAGTCGGGTAGAAATAGTACCATTTTCCGGAAATCTTCTTCCAACCGGTCTGAACCTCTCCGTTTTCATTAACATAAAAGTCCTGGAAACTATTATACCACCCTGCTTTCGTTATACGAGCGCCGTCCTTTCCAAACAGCATAAGCTCCCCGTTAATGGATTCGACAGTATCCGAATACATTACTCCGTCATACTCAGAAAAATAGTATCCTTTTCCTCCAATCAGACGATACCCGGTCCGTACTTTACCATAATCCTCAAAATAAAACCACTGCGTGCTTCCCTGATACCCGCTGTTCAGCTTATACCATCCTTTTTTGTCCAATACCAAGGCTCCGGAAGCATCAAAAAGATAAATCATACTGGATGAGCCCGAATACTGAAACAGTTTTACCGTATTGACATACATCTGACCGTCATAATCGTCAAAATAGTACTGTTTCCCGTCCTCATACAGCCAGCCCGTCTTCGCGGTTCCATCGTTTTTGATATAATACCATTTAGAATTCCCGTTGGAATCCGTTCCGGCCTTGTTCCATCCCGGGGTGTTAATCAGTTCTCCTCCGGGCCCGAAGACATATAAATCTCCGTCTATCGTTGCGGTTCCGGATGTATGTAGTATTCCCGAGGAATTAAAGTAATAGGTTTTCCCGTCAATCTCCGTAAAGCCGGTGCAAACGCTTCCATCCGAATTCAGATAGAACCAACTTCCGTCCGCGAGCTTCTGCCAGCCTTTCTTTCCCTGAACCAGGGCTCCGCCTTTTTCAAAACAGTACACGCCGTCTCCGGCTTTACAGAGTCCTCCGTTTAAGCCGGCCATGCGTCCATACGAGTTCTCATCATCAGATGAGTACGGGTCGTCATTAAACCAGTACCATTTGCCGTTGTCTTTCTGCCAGCCTGTCGCCAGTTCTTCTTTATCTCCGAAATAATACCATTCATAGGAAGTCTGCATTCCTTTAAACGCACTCCAGCGTTTCACGGTGAGTTTATAGAATCCGATTTTTCCTTCGACAAGCACTCCGTCACAATCGAATAAATAGTTTGCTCCGTTTATTCTTTTGGCGCAATTACATACCATGTTTCCGTTTTCGTCAAAATAGTATTTCTTGCCTTTGATCAGTTTCCATCCTGTTACGGGTTCCAGTGACGAATCCAAATACTGATAAAGCTCATAGTCATGGCTCCATCCGCCAGCTCTCGTCCGGGTCCAACCCGGTTGAACAGCTCCATTCTCGTCAATCGTATACCCGCTCCAATACGTCTCATAATAATCCCATCTCTGCCACTGTTCAGTACATTCAATCCATCCTGCCTTTCCTGTCAGCAGGGAACCGTCTTTGCGGAAGATATAGATCCGGCCGTTTACGCTTTTCGGGCAATAATCCACCCATGTCTGACACTCGTCCTCACTGGGATATAACAGCCCGGTGTCCTCTTCGAAATAATAGGTTCTGCCTTCAACTTCATGCCAACCGGTCATTACGGTTCCGGATTTCAGCAGATAACACCATCTGTCGCGGTACGAACCATAATCGTCGAGCTGGCGGATCTTACGCCATCCGCTTTCTCCCTGGATAAGTCCTCCGCCCATGTTGAAATAATACAGATTGCCTTCAACGGCATGAATGCTGCAGCCTACAGCGGCATCAGACTGAAAGCAAAGTGTTGAGTCCCAAAGATCAAAATAATACCACTTTCCGTTTATCTTCTGCCAGCCGTTCATTCTATCGCCGGAAGCATTCAGGCAATACCAATATGTAGCGGATTTTTCTCCGGAACTGTATACATACGCATAGCTCGCCCATCCGGCACATACCACACCCTCTGCATTCAACGTATAGCCATAGATTTCTTTTTCCCCTGAAGAATAGGTAATTGTCTGCTCATACCATCCGCTTCGGAACTGAATAAGCGCTCCGTTCTGGTCAAACAGATATGTTTTTCCGTCAATTTTATATGTTCCACCATCCTGAGGGCATAATTCCCCCCAGGAATCAAACCAATACCATTTATTGTTAATCTTCTTCCAACCGGTAACCAGTTCTCCTCCCGGTCCGGCGTACATCCAGGTTCCGTAGTCGCTTACCCACTTATTGGCCTGCATGATCCCCATGGAATCAAAATAGTACCGGTTGCCATCGATATAGTACGCGCCGTTTGTGTAGTACGTGTTTTGGGAAGAATAATAATACCAGTATCCGTCTTTCTTAACCCAGCCGGTATTCTCTGCTTTGGCATGCGAAATGCAGCACATCATGCAAATCGCGAGCAAAGCAATCACTTTACAAACCCAGGTTAATCTCCGCTTTTCCATAATGCTTCCTCCTTTATCGAAATTTCAATTGAATTCCGCATTCAATACCCGTTTCTACTGCCCTTCAGTCGGCAGAATCCTTAATCAGGTGCATGCAAACAGATCTTCCTCCATATAGTCTTTCAGTACGAAAACCCGCTTCACGTACAACCTTTACAAACGCGTCAATACTGCCATAATACGGCGCAACGTAATAAAACTCCATATAATCCAGAACTCCCATGCTTTTCAGTTGTTCCCGCATTTCTTCTTCATCAGCGGTGCGAATCCAAACGTCTGCCGCTATGATATCTTCCTCATATACGCTCTTGTAACGATCATCATGCGACAAATAAAAGTGGAAGACTGCATCATCCCATTGATGCACCAGCGTCCGGCTGTTATATGCCTCATCTTCATACCAGGCCAGTGTTGCCTCTCTGACATCATCTTTTCTCCAGCCGACAACATCAATCTCTTTTATACCAATATAGCAGAAATAACAGATAAATCCAAGTATCAGAATTGCCCACGGGATCATTAATTTTGCAGCTTTGTCATGCAGCCGCTCTCCCACGATCATTAATCCGCAGCACAGCATGATGACTATGAACGGCATCATGAAGAAAGAATACTTTCCTCCCAGATTCATCGTTCCGAGAGAGTCTTCATTCCAATCATTATAGCCGTATAAAGATGTTGCAACCGCAATAAAATACAGTACCCATGTAACGGCCATCGCAACCGTCGGGGCAATCATTCGCTTAAAATCAATGAAGAGAGCTGCAAGGCATACAAGCATTAATATAATGATTCCCTTGATAATCTTCTCCCCGAACATTGATTCCATCGTCCGCTTTATCCCGAAAAGAAAATCATTTATGAATCCGTTCTTCAGAAACGGCCTGTGCGAAACCGTCACGCTTCCCTGTCTGGTCATCTGCGGAATGAGAAATGCGAACATTAACGGAAGAACAGCAACCAAAAGCGTGATTCCCGTTGAGATTAACAGCCATTTCATCATTTTCCGGTTTTTAGAAACTGCGGCGCGGCCGAAAAGCGCAACATACATCCCAACAACCAGAAAAGCCGCTCCGTACTGAGTATAAACCGAAAGACTCGCAAAGACAAAGAAACAGATAATATCCCGAAGTCGTGGACCGTCCATCGATTTAAAGAAGAAGAATATGGTCCACGAAATGAAGCAGATCATAAGATTGTACTCTGCACACTCTAATCCGTAATAGGATATTCCCCAGGAGAAAATGTAAAGACTCAGCCCCGTTAAACTCCACAGTTTATTCCGTGACAGCAGATTGAGGGTGCAGTAGCAGCCAATCGCACCGATCATTGTAACAAGGATGCCGAAAAAGCGGAACATGAATTCTGTATCAAAAAAGAAAAGCCAGATGTGCATCAGGACATTATAGAGCGGAGGCTGATAGGTGTGAAGAACCCTTTCGTACATATTGGTTGTTTCAAATCCGCCGGGAACGTTTCCGGTCAGTTTTTTTGAATAAAAGTACTCCACTCCCTCATCATACCACAATCCGGTTTTCGTTGCCCCAAAAGAATAGACAACAAACCCGATGATGATCACAAGAATGCAGCATATATGTTTCTGTGTGATCCAATGTACGACCTTTCCGAACCCGGTTTTACTCATTTGTATACCGAAATCTTTCCTTTCATCCGAAGGATTACAAGACTATGAAGCCGCCATGCAATTTGCACAGCGGCTTCAATAGCTCAAACTACATTCGCAAGTTAATTATTCGTAGTAGTCTTCCAGGATTCCCCAGTCCATGCGCCGTCCTTATCCAAACGGTAGGAGCGGCCGTTATCACTTATATCGCAATTCGCCATCATCCACGGATTAAAGTAATACCATTTTCCGTTCAACTTCTTCCAGCCGGAATACATTCTTCCCTGACTGTCGGCATAGAAACACAGGTCTTCTTCGTTGCTGTAGTATCCGCCATAATTATTGAGCCAGATCGAGCCATCCCGAAGCAGCGATCCATCGGAATTAAAGATGTATTCGAAGCTTCTGCCTTCCTCGTCAGTAATCATGGCAACTCCTCCCGCGTACGGATTAGGGTTAAAGAAGAATGTCTTTCCATTATACTCCACCCATCCTGTCATCATTTCGCCGTTTTCATCGAAGAAGTAGTCTTTAGCTTCTATTGTCTTCCACCCCGTGGCATATGTCCCGTCAGTCTGAACATACCGGAGACCGTCGCCAACTCGGCGCCAGCTTCCGATTCCCATGGCAGTCTCACATATACCATTTTGATTGAAGTATTCACAAGTTCCGTCAATCCAATAGAGTCCATCACAATACATGTGTCCTCTCTCATCATAGTAGTCCTCTGAGAGATAATACCATTTTCCATCGATTTTCTGCCAACCGGTTTGAACTTCTCCGGCAGAATTCAGGTAATACCAGAATGTTTGCGTCTGACCGTCTACAGTCTTCGTCAACTTATTCCATCCCTTAGTTCCTAACGCTCCACCATTGGCGAAGAAGTAATACTTTTCGTCCTCATAGATATACTCTACTCCACCATTTGCGCACCGAAGTACTCCGCCATCGAAATAGTACCACTTTCCGTCTATCTTCTTCCAGCTGTCTGCCAATTCACCGTCGGAATCAATATAGTACCAGTATGTATACCAGGTGTTATCCCATTCGGAATAGTTTCTGCACTTATACCATCCCTGTGCTACTGCCTGCGAACCATCATTGGTGAACAGCTTGTCCTCGCCTTCCACCTCATATGTCTGTCCGCTTACCATGACACCGTCATAATCACGGAAATAGTACCATTTCCCGTCAATCTGCCTGTATCCGTACTGGGTTTCTCCTGCGGAATTCAGGTAATACCAGTCCGTAATCGTTACGCCGTTAACGGTATACGTTTTCTTGTTCCAGCCTGCATTGTATTGTACAAGGGCTCCGCTCTTATCAAAGAGATACTGTTTTCCGACATTTCCTTCTACAACAGTTACAGTCTCGTTACATGCCATTCTGGGGTACAGATAATACCACTTTCCGCCATCCTTCAGCCAACCCTCTTTAGCGGTTCCGTCTTCGTTGATGTAATACCAGGAATACTCCTGCGTATTGGGATTGGATAAAATCTTGCACCATCCGGACTTGGTAACCTGGGCACCGCCTGCGCCAAAGACATACCATTTTTCATCAAGGCTTATGTCTTCGTTTTCAATCATAACACCACGAGAATTGAAATAGTACTTCTTTCCTCCTATGGTTTGAAGCCCTGTTGCCGCAACTCCGTTATTATCAACATAGCACCAAATATAATCAGCAGAATAGTTATAGTAGTTTTCAATAAATTTTCTCGAGAATTTCTTCCATCCGGCATCATCTGTTAACAGTGCCCCGCCCTTGGCGAAGTAATAGTTCTTTTCATCATCTGCACGGAACAATCCTCCTTCCATGCAAACCATCTTTCCATAACCGTAGTAACCATCGCCTCTGAAATAATACCACTTCCCGTCTATCTTCTTCCATCCGGAAAGAACCTCACCATCCGTGGCGAGATAATACCAGTCAGATTCATGTTCCTCTCCCGAAGGATCTTTCACCTTGGGGGCTTTGTACAGTCCGGCATGGTACTGTAACAGTTTTCCGTTTTCATCAAAAGCATAATGCTTCGCACCGATGCTTACTATATTGTCCTCTCGGCCGAGCTGCTTTCCGTTTGTATCAAAATAATACCAATCTCCGCCAATCTTAGTCCAACCGGTTGCCACTTCTTCGACGGTAGTGAAGTAATACCAGTTTGAATATGTGGAACCGTCCCAATTGGTTTGCTGCACTTCATACCAGCCTATACCGTGCTGTACTAAAGAACCATCTTCTTTTGAAAAATAGTACAGTTTTCCGTCGATTGTCTCCGTACCGCCATTTACACCGACTTGCCTTCCATCCCAATCACGGAAATAGTACCACTCGCCGTCAATCTTCTTCCAACCGTAAACCTTCTGCCCGTTTGCATCAAAGTAATACTTATAATCAAACGTCTGTCCGTATCCGAGCCAGTAATGGGTTTCTATATACCACCCTTCTTGTATGACTCCACCGCTGTTGATATTGCAGGAATACTCGTCGTACTCGTGGTATTCATTATACTCCCGCACAGACTGCCATCCGGGCTTCCCGTAAACCAGTGTTCCATCAGTATCGAACAGGTAATACTTATCCTCAATTTGATAGATTCCGGCTTTTGTACTGTACAGTTCACCAGTCCAACTAAAGTAGTACCACTTACCGTCTATCTTGTACCATCCGGTCGCCAGTTCTTCATTCGTTTTGAAATAGCAACGAATTGTATATGAATAACCGTCATCAATTTCCGTCTGTTCATACCACCCAGGCTGACGCTGAATCAATGCACCATCCAATCCGAACAAATACGCTTTCCCATCAATGGAACAAGTCCCGCCATTACGGCAGACCTGATTCGAGTTGAAATAGTACCACTTGCCGTCTATCTTCTTCCAACCGTACTCGTAATCGCCTTCGCTGTTCAAATAACTCCAGTATTCCCACGTGCCACCGCTTGGGTATACATATTTCCGCATATGCCAGCCGCCTGGCAAGGCGCCCTCATTATCAATCGTAAATCCTTCAATTACTTCAGTGCCATCATCATATTGATTGGTCTTGCACTCATGCCATCCGGCCTGATTCTGCACTAAAGTCCCATCTTCGCCAAAGAAATAATACTTATTGTCTATATAGACTATTCCCGCTCCATTATGGCAAGCCTGCTGCGGATTAAAATAATACCACTTTCCGTCGATTTTCTTCCAGCCTCTTGCCACAACTTCAGTAGTAACAAAATAGTATGCTACAGGAACTGTAACGTTGTCTCCTTCCGATACAGTTGTCTCATACCAACCGGGCTGATGCTGAATGAGCGCGCCTTCACTGTCAAAGAGATATGTCTTATCATCAATTTGGTACGCTCCACCATCACGACAAACCTGCTGTGGATTAAAATAATACCATTTGCCGTCCAGTTTCTTCCATCCAAATGCGTTGTCGCCATTACTCTCAATATAATACCACGCATCAGAAGAATCTCCCCCGTCGTATGTATATCTGATTAAAGACCACCCCACCTGAACAACACCTTCAGAATCAACCGTAAATCCAAAGGTTTGCGTTATATTATCCCAGCTCGCCCGTGGTAAAGTGACCTCGTGCCATCCTGGCTGATTATAGATCAATGCCCCATCGTTTCCAAAAAGGTACCTCTTTCCATCAACCGTGCGAGTACCTCCATTCGGACAACACATTTCAAAGTTCCAACTATCAAAATAATACCACTTTCCGTCTATCTTCTTCCAGCCGATTGCCAGACTTCCATCTTCATTAACATACTTCTGCCCAAGCCAACCGGGAGCATTTTCCTGCAATGCCCCGTCACTGTCAAACATATATGGCTTGTCATCAGCATAGCATATTCCGCCGCCTCTGCCAACTTGCGTAGGCGCGAAATAATACTTTTTGCCGGAAATCTCCTTCCAGCCTGTTATTTGATTACCATTGCTATCGCAATAATACCGGTTGGTACTTATATAACCATAAGATTGCGAGTAATCCCAGGTCTCAATCATCCAACCGCTTGTGCGCTTTCCTTCACTGTCGATGTTGCATCCGCAGGTATAAGTATAATCCGTGTATTCTACAGCCGTCTCATGCCACCCGGCCTGGTTTTGAACCAATGCCCCGCCAACATCAAACAAATAAGTACCTTCGTCAACAGAGAAAAAACCTCCGTCTCGATACAGTTGCACTCCGGACACAGTATGGAAATAGTACCATTCCCCGTCGATTTTCTTCCATCCAGACGCTCGATCATGGTTTTCATCAAAATAATACCAAAAACTATATGAATACGATGTACTATCCGTGTACGCATCAAGATACCATCCAGGTTGAACCACTCCATGATTGTCAATTGTCGCCCCATAAGTATGCGAACTTGAGATTCCAGTGACGTCATCACTCCACGAGACTACAACTTCCTTCCATCCAGCCTGGTTTTCTGCCAAAGCTCCATCATTATCAAACAGATACTCTACATCGTTAACCCAAAGCATTCCACCGCCACGGCAAAGCTGGTTCACACTAAAATAATACTGCTTACCATCTATCTCCGTCCAACCATAAGCATCTGTTCCTGCTTCATCTATGATATAGAACCAATACTCTTCACGAACGCTTCCGCCTTCAGCGGAAAGATGCTTTTCAACATGCCATCCAGGCTGTACCGCTCCTTCGGCATCAATTGTATAACCATACGTGATATAATCGCCATATCGGAGGCATGTTACTTCTTTCCATCCGGTCTGGTTTTGTATCAGAGCCCCATCATTTCCGAACAAATATAGTTTATCTTCTATGCAGTAAGCTCCACCATTATGAGCGTATTGTTTCCCGCTCCACGTTTCAAAATAGTACCATTTACCTTCAATCTTCCTCCATCCTGTTGCCAGTTCGCCGTCAGCATAAACATAGAGCCAGGATATCTCTCCATTCTGCTCTTGTTCAATCCAACGCGCATTGTCTTTGTCTAAAGATCCATCACTAGCAAACAAATACAACGTGTCGTCAATACTGTATGTTCCACCATTTGGACATACTTGTGGATAATTAAAGTAATATGTTTTACCATCTATCTCCGCCCAACCGAGTACCGGGTTCCCCAACCGGTCTATACACTCTCTATATTCATAAGTGCCTCCATCCGGATAAACATACCTTGTAATAAACCACCCCGGTTGTACTACCCCTTCACTATCGATTGTATAAAAATAGGACACAGTGTAATCATACCCTTCATAAACCAGTTCATACTGGCCGGCATGATACTGCACCAATGAGCCGTCTGTCTCAAAAAGATAGCATTTATCACCAATTGCAGCTATACCGTTCGAATAGAATGTATCTTCACCGGTATAATAAAACCACTTGTCACCTATTTTGCGCCATCCGTATTCATCGTCCGCAAATGCCACACAATGTGACAGCAGCACGAAAAAAACAACCATGGTTGCCAAACCAATCAGGCGACGAAAAATACTCTTTTTCATTTTTTACCTCCTCTTTTTTTCGGCAACGAAAAAACATGCCATCATTATACTTTAATCATAGCAATGCAGGAAAAGGAAGTCAAGGAAAGCGGGCGCCGTTTCCACAGGAGAAAATGGCATAGCAATTTGACTTTTTTCCCGTCATGGAAACAGTGATAAGATTAAAAGAAACCCACTCATATAAAGATCTGTTTTCCCCTCGCGACCCGACAATTAAGAAGCAACAAAAAAGAGCCGGCCCGTGTGCCATGCACTTCCCCTTCCAGTTTCCCGTCAAGGGAAGTACATAGCAACGGACTGACTCTAATGAGCATCGTCGGATACCACTATATCAAGGGAATTCATCTTAATCCAGTCTTAAGTCCCCATTCGACTCGAAATAGTACTCTTTGGTTCCGATCTTCTGCCATCCGGTCACATATTTCCCGTTCACCATATAGCGCAGTGTACCCCCGACACGCTTCCAGTTGCTTCCACTCACAGCAGTCTCACAAGCGCCGCTATGATTGAAGTATTCCGGTCTACGGTCGATCATATATACGCCGTCATGATACATTTTGTGATTTGAGCCGAAATAGTACCAGGTTCCGTCGATTTTCTCCCATCCTATGCTTGGATGTCCTCCGGCATCAACATAATACCATTCTTCATCCAGTTTGTGCCATCCTGCAGAAGCAAGTGCTCCGCCTTTTTCCAGGAAGTATTCTACGTACTCACCATCTTCATAAACAGACAGCACACCGGCATAAAATGCTAAACCGCCCGGGTTGTAAAACTCCGTATCATCCTCGTAGAAATAGTACCATTTTCCTGAGATCTTCTTCCATCCGGTCTGAACCAGACCGTTTTCGTTAATATAATAGAAATCATTATACCAACCTGTTTTTGTTACCCTCGCACCGTCCTTTCCAAACAGCATAAGCTCGCCATTAACGGAAACAACAGAATCCTTGTACATTTCGCCATCGTAGTCGTCAAAATAGTATCCTTTTCCTCCGATCAGCTGATAACCCGTCAGCACTTCCCCGTATTCAGAAAAGAAATACCAGTTAGCACTGCCCTGATATCCACTGTTCAGTTTGTACCATCCCTTCTTTCCCGTCACCCTGGCTCCGGAGGCATCAAAAAGATAAATTACAGAATACGAATAATTACTACCCGAGGAATAAAACTTTCTTGCCGTATTGATATACATCGCACCGCTATACGTGTCAAAATAGTACTGTTTTCCGTTTAGGGTCATCCATCCAGTCGTCGCGGTTCCGTCGCTGTTGATATAATAATACCGGGGATTTCCGTTAGAATCTGTCCCGACTTTGTTCCATCCCGGGGTATTGATCAGTTCTCCTCCCGGGCCGAAAACATATAAAGACCCGCCAATCGTTGCAGTTCCGGCCGTATGAAGTATTCCCGAGGAGTAAAAATAGTAGGCTTTCCCATCAATCTCAGTAATTCCGGTGCAAACGCTTCCATCCGAATTCAGATAAAACCAGCTTCCGTCTGCGAGCTTCTGCCAGCCTTTCTTTCCCTGAACCAGAGCTCCGCCTTTTTCAAAATAGTACACTCCGTCGTCGGTTTCGCAGAGGCCTCCGTTGAGACCTGTCATTCTACCATACCGTTCCTTATAGTATGACTCTGTCACATTATCAAACCAGTACCATTTGCCATTGTCTTTTTGCCACCCGGTCAGCAGTTCACCTTTGTCACTGAAGTAATACCATTCATAGGAGGTCTTAATTCCCTCCCATGCATCCCACTTTTTCACCGCGGCCTTGTAGAATCCCGTCTTGCCTTCGACAAGCACACCGTCGCAATCGAACAAAAAGTATGTCCCGTTAATCTTCTCAGCGCGATTACACACCATGATTCCGTCTTCGTCAAAATAGTATTTCTTCCCTTTGATCAGTTTCCATCCCGTCGCCGGTTCATATGACGACTCCAGGTACATATAGCCTTCGTCAGAATCACCCATAACAGAGGTTCTTATCCGAATCCATCCCGGCTGAACAGCACCGTTGTTGTCAATCGTGCATCCAAAGTAAACAGTTTGGTAATAGTCGCAGCCAACCTGTTCCCGACTCATACATTCAACCCAGCCTGCTTTTCCGGTCAGCAGGGAACTGTCTTTGCGGAAGATATAGACCCGGTCGTTTACGCTGCTCGGTATATAATCCTGCCATTCCCGGTTTGAATTCTCATCGGGGTACAGCAGTCCTGTTTCCTCTTCGAAATAATAGGTTCTGCCGTCAACTTCATGCCAACCGGTCATTACGGTTCCGGATTTCTGCAGATAACACCATCTGTCACAGTATGAACCATAATTGGTGCTTTGGCGAATCTTGCGCCATCCGCTTTCTCCCTGGACAAGTCCTCCTCCCATATTGAAATAGTACAGCTCACCGTCAACAGCATGAATGCTGCAACCTACTGCGGCATCAGACTGAAAGCAAAGTGTTGAGTCCCAAAGATCAAAATAATACCACTTTCCGTTTATCTTCTGCCAGCCGTTCACCCTATCTCCGGAGGAATTTAAGCAATACCACTCCGTGTAACTTCCGCCGGAGCTGTATACGTAAGTATAGCTTGCCCATCCGGCGCATACTACACCCTCCGCATTCAATGTAAAACCATAAATTTCTTTCGCCCCGGAGGATTTGGTAAGCGTCAGCTCATACCATCCGCTTCGGAACTGAATCAAAGCTCCATTTTGGTCAAACAGATATGTTTTTCCGTCAATTTTATATGTTCCACCATCCTGTGGGCATAATTCTCCCCAGGAGTCAAACCAATACCATTTATTGTTGATTTTCTTCCAACCGGTAACCAGTTCTCCTCCCGGTCCGGCGTACATCCAGGTTCCGTAGTCGCTTACCCACTTGTTGGCCTGCATGATTCCAAAGGAATCAAAATAGTACCGGTTGCCATCGATATGGTACGCGCCGTTTGTGTAGTACGTGTTTTGGGAAGAATAATAATACCAATACCCGTCTATCTTCACCCAGCCGGTGTTTTCCGCCTTGGCATGCGAAAGGCCACACAAGAAGCAAATCGCAAGCAAAGCAACCATTTTACAAGCCCAGGTTAATCTCCGCCGTTTCATATCAAACCTCCTTCTCTTTTTGTTCCGGTAAACCTTCTATAGATCTTTCATACCGACAACTCTTGTGGATTCATCTCAATCCAATCTTAAGTCGCCGTTTGATTCAAAATAATACTCTTTGGTCCCGATCTTCTGCCAGCCGGTCACATATTTCCCGTTCACCATATAGCGCAGCGTACCGCCGACACGTTTCCAATTGCTTCCACTCACAGCAGTCTCACAAGCGCCGCTATGATTGAAGTATTCCGGTCTACGGTCGATCATATATACGCCATCATAATACATCTTATAGTTTGATCCGAAATAGTACCATGCTCCGTCAATTTTCTGCCATCCTTTCATCGGATGCCCAGCCGAATCAACATAATACCAATCATCATATTTCTTATTCCAACCCGCAGAAGCAAGTGCACCGCCTTTTTGGAAGAAATAATCCTCCCAGCCATCATCTCCCAAGACATCATACACTCCGCCATAATATCCTGCCATTTCTCCGAATCCCCAATACTCGGAGGAATCCGTATAGAAGAAATACCACTGTCCGCCTATTTTCTTCCATCCGGTTTGAATCTTTCCGCTTTCATTTATGTAGTAATAATGGTCGTCATATTCTGTTTTTGAATTGTACCATCCCGTTGATGTGACTCTGGCCCCGTCCATGCCAAATATCATGTACTCTCCGTCAATCTCCAAAATAGAATTAGAATACATTTCTCCATCGTACTCTGAAAAATAGTACCATTTTCCACCAATCAAACGATATCCCGTAACTACTTCACCCGATTCAAAATAGAACCATCTGTCGGCATACCCTCCTGTAAGTTTGTACCACCCTTGCGTTTTCTCAACCAAGGCTCCCGAAGCATCGAAAATGTATCTTCCTTTATAAGCACCAGCCGCGTAAACCCTGACTATGACATCACTGACAACAAGACGTCCATCCCAATCAAACATGTATGATTTACCATCTTCATAATACCAGTCCTTATGCGCCGTCCCGTCATCATGAATGTAATACCATATGGATTTTCCATAGTAATCTGTCCCGACTTTATTCCATCCGGGAGTACTGATCTGCTCGCCGCCCGGTCCAAAAACATACAGGTTTCCATCAAGTGTAATGGCTCCGCTGGTATGTAATTTGCCGGTACCATAGAAATAATAGTTTTTACCGTTTATCTCATGAAAACCCGTATAGAGCTGTCCGTCGGCCTGCAGATAAATCCAATCCCCTTCCGAGGTCTTCTTCCATCCGGATTGCCCTATCAGGGCTGCTCCTCCTTTTTCAAAATAGTACAATTCTGAACCCGCGGTGCAAACTCCTCCGTCATATCCGACCATCTTACCATACTGGTCTTCATAATAATACCCGTCAACCCAACCGTCACTGAACCAATACCATTTTCCGTTATCCTTCTGCCACCCGGTCTGGATCTCCCCTTTCTCGCTGAAATAATACCAGTTGTAGAATGTCCTCACGGTATCCCAGCCGCACCAACGGTTTTCAACATCTTTATAGAATCCGGTTTTGCCTTCCACCAGCACACCGTCACTTCCAAACAGACAGTAGGTTCCGTTGATTCTGCGGACGCAATTGGAGAGCATTTTCCCTTCATCATCAAAATAATACTTTTTTCCTTTGATTAATTGCCATCCCGTCACAGGGTTCAATGAAGAATCCAAATACTGATAATATTCTGTCGCGTCCCATGGGGAGCAATACCGTGTCCGGGTCCAACCCGGCTGAACTGCTCCATTATTATCAATGGTATATCCATAATTATGGGAAATGATATAATCATATCCTTCCTCATACTCACATTCAACCCAACCTGCTTTTCCGGTTAGCAAAGAGCTGTCCTGACGGAAGATATAGGTGACTCCGTCAATATCATATGGTCTGTAATCCACCCATCCGAGAATACTGCTGTCTTCTCCCGGTGACAGACATCCCGTTGTCTCACTAAAATAGTATGTCTTCCCGTCTATCACCGTCCAACCGGTCGAAACCCTGCCTGATTCCAGCAAATAATACCATACTTCCCGGGAATAGTCATATTCTGTAATAATGCTCTTTCTCCAGCCTCTCTCGCCCTGAACATTTGCTCCGCTTTCCGCGAAGTAATACAGTACGCCGTCAACGTTGAAAACGCCCCCGTTTGGATAGAAGCACAAAGTGTTTTCTGTTTCATCGAAATAATACCATTTCCCGTTGATCTTCTGCCAACCGTTCATCTGGTCGCCGGAAGCATCCAGGCAATACCAATATGTAGGGGTGCTTTCTCCGTAGGAGTACACGTATTCATACTTTGCCCATCCTGCGCATACCACTCCCTCAGCATTCAACGTAAACCCGTATTTTTCTGTTCCGCCCGATGAATTGGTAATAGACAGCTCATACCAGCCACTCCGGAATTGAATCAAGGCTCCGTTTTTATCAAACAGATATGTCTTTCCGTCAATTTTATAGGGTCCGCCTTCCCGAGGGCATAAATATCCCCAACTGTCAAACCAGTACCATTTATTGTTGATTTTCTTCCATCCTGTTACCAGTTCTCCTCCGGGGCCGGCATAAAGCCAATCTCCGTAGTAGCTTACCCACTTATTGGCCTGCATAATCCCCATGGAATCAAAATAGTATTTGTTGTTCCCGATATAGTACACACCATCTGTGTAGTATGTGTTTTGGGAAGAATAATAATACCAGTATCCGTCTTTCTTAACCCAACCGGTATCTTCCGCTTTTGCGCGCGAAAGGCAACACATGGTGCAAATCGCAAGCAGAGCAATTACTTGCCCAATCCGTATTAATCTCTGCCGATTCATATCATACCTCCTTCTTATTCGTCCCAACAAACCTACTATAGATTTATCATACCAATGCCCTGACACAGAGTCAAGGAAGGCGGGCCCTTTCTGTCTGATTTTTTTTCTCTCGCGCTATTATGACTTCTTTTTTGTCACGATAATCCTTTGGTTGAATAAGACAATAGCTTTTGAAGCTGCAATGAAACTCTCTGCAAGACATCAGCAGTTCATCTATTCCCATATGTAAAATGGAAGGACAGTTTTCTGTCCTTCCATTTCAAAAAACAACATATAGATTCCCGGATTAATAATCATCCGCGGCTCTCCAGGACTCTCCGGTCCAAACGCCGTCCTTATCTAACCGATAATACCTGCCATTATCTAAAATCAGACAGTCTTTGTTCATTCCGTAACCCTGGTATCCAAAGTAGTACCATTTTCCGTCAAGCTTCTTCCATCCGACATACAACTTTCCCTGATTGTCAACATAGCAGGTCTTCTCCACATTGGTTCCGTACTCATAGAATGTGAGTACAACAGGACCCTCCTGTCTCAATGCGCCATCCGAATCGAACACGAATGTTCCTTCATAGTACTCCTCATAAATATCATTCACTCCTCGAACAGCCATGGGATCAAAGAAGTACTTCTTTCCATTGTACTCAACCCATCCATGTTCAACCAGGTCACCGTTTGCGTCAAAGAAGTAATCATTGCTTCCGATTCTCTTCCATCCCTTGAAATAGGTTCCGTCTGCCTGAACATAACGAAGGCTGCTGCCGACACGACGCCAGTTTCCGGTGCCCATTGCGGTCTCACATACACCGCTCTGATTGAAGTACTCATATCTTCCGTCAACCCAGTAGAGCCCGTCGCAGTACATTACGCCGTGATCATATTCGTCACCCAGATAGTACCATTTGCCATCAATCTTCTGCCATTCGGTTTGTACTACTCCGGCTGCATTCAGATAATACCAGAATACCTGAGTGTTGCCATCCACGGACCGAGTCAGCTTATTCCATCCTTGTTTGCCTAATGCGCCACCGTTCGCGAAGAAGTACAGCTCATTATCACACCACGCAACGCCTCCGTCAGGGCACTGAAGCACCATGTAATAGAAATAATACCACTTGCCGTCAATCTTCTTCCAGCCATCAGCCAGTGTTCCGTCTGCATCAATGTAATACCAGAATGACTGATATTCATCTTCCATGTCATTGTAAACAGTACACTTATACCATCCCTGCCCGGTGGCCTCAGCTCCGTCATTAAGGAACAGCTTGGTCTTTCCGTCAACCGTAGCAAGTCTTCCGCTTACCATAAGACCATCTTCTTCACGGAGATAGTACCATTTTCCGTCTATCTGCCTGTATCCGTGCTCGGCCTCTCCGGCAGTATTCAGATAATACCAATCTGTTACGGTCACACCACCAATGGTGCGAATCTTCTTGTTCCAACCGGCCTTATATTGTACCAATGCACCACTCTTATCGAAGAGATAGGTTTTCATGGAATTACCATCTTCAATCCTAAGATCTTCATTGCATGCCATTCTGGGAAGAAGATAATACCATTTTCCACCATCTTTCAACCAACCGGTTTTAAGGGTTCCGTCTTCATTGATATAGTACCATTCGTAGCGATTGTTGAAGTCTGATGTAACTTTATTCCAGCCGGGTTTCGTAACCTGGGCTCCGCCTGCGCCAAACAGATAATACTCTTCGTCTAGGTACAGTTCACCATTCTCAAGCATGATTCCCCGTGCGTCGAGATAGTAGTTCTTTCCGTCGATGGTTTGCAAGCCGGTTGCCGCTACACCGTTATTGTCTATATAGCTCCAATAAGATCTTAAATCATTCCACAAAGCGCTCGTCCATTTCTTCCATCCGGCATCACCCGTTAACAGTGCGCCGCCCTTAGTGAAGAAGTAGTTCTTTCCGTCGTCTGCACGGAAAAGGCCACCTTCCATGCATACCATCTTTCCGTAATTGTAGTAATCATTATTCTTGAAGTAATACCACTTACCGTCAATCTTCTTCCATCCGGAAAGCACTTCGCCGTCAGTGGCAAGATAATACCACGCAGACTCATACTCTGTGCCGGAAGGATCTTTAATCTTGGAAGTCTTATACAATCCGGAGCGGTATTGTACCAGTTTGCCGCCTTCCTCAAAGAGATAATGCTTTCCATCAATCTCCATGACTCCGCCATCATGGCAGGACTGCAATCCGTTGTAATCAAAGTGATACCAGTCACCGCCTATCTTCGTCCAACCGCTTGCAAGTTCTTCCGCATTGATAAAGTAATACCAGTTGGAAGTCAGACTTCCGTCCCAATTGGTTTCGGGCGCTTCAAGCCAGCCTACGCCATGCTGAAGCAATGATCCGTCTTTATTGAAATAGTAAAGTTTCCCTTCGATATTGCTTACGCCGCCGTATCTGCATACCATTCTTCCTTCAGACCACTCATCCGGTTCGAAATAGTACCATTTTCCGTCGATCTTCTGCCATCCATGCACATACGCACCGTTTATGACATAATGACGATCATCAAATACGTTTCCATAGCCCGACCACTGATGGTACACAATGACCCATCCATCCCGGACGACTCCTCCGCTGGTTACGGAACAGGAGTACTCATCATACTCGTAATTATACCATACATAAACCGACTGCTGACCGGGCTTTCCGAAAACAAGGGAGCCGTCATTATTGAACAGGTACAGCTTTCCGTCAACGCTGTATATACCGCCCTCAGTGCACTGCTGGCTACCTCCCCAAGGGCTAAAGTAGTACCATTTTCCGTCAATCTTATACCACTCGGTTGCAAGCTCTTCGGCCGTTTTGAAATAGTAACGATAGGATTCGACCCAGCCATCATCATATTGCCTGGTATATTCGTACCAGCCGGGCTGACGCTGAATCAGCGCTCCGTCGTCACCGAACAGGTACATTTTGCCCTCTATCTCATAGGTACCACCTTCGCGGCATACTTGTTCGGGGTTAAAATAGTACCACTTGCCGTCTATCTTCTTCCAGCCAAACTCACGCTCGCCGTTTTCCTTCAGATAATACCAGTTTCCATCCCAATTATCATTATCACCGTAATATGTATATTTCCACTTATGCCATCCGGCCGTTACGGCACCCTCGGCATCAATGGTATACCCTTCCGTAACATATCCGTCATCGCGCCGTTCGGATACAAATTCATACCACCCGGCTTGATTCTGTACCAAAGCTCCGTCTTCGCCAAATATATATACTTTCCCTTCAACGACCTCGCCGTACTCATCATACGTGGCTATATAGGCATATCCGCCGCCATGATAACAGGCCTGTTCCGGGTAGAAATAATACGTCTTTCCGTCAATTGTCTGCCATCCGAGTGCCACTTCATCGTTTTGCAGGAAATAATACCGGACAACTAATGTTAATCCTTCGTCATAAGTCTTTGTCGTTTCATACCATCCCTGCTCATGACGAATCAAGGCACCATCATCTCCAAACAAATATGCCTTATCATCTATGAATTGTATTCCGCCATCCCGGCAGGCCTGGGAAGGATTAAAATAATACCTCTTTCCGTCAATATCTTTCCAACCATATTCCTCATAACCATTGGCATTAACACAATACCAATTATCATAGGATTCTCCGGTGGCATTGTTTGTGGTTCGAACAAGATGCCAACCCGGCTGTATAATACCCTCCGAATTAATGTAATATCCAACCAATACGGTATAACTCTCACCCGTTCCGACATAGTTCTCAAAGACGGAAGAGACTTCATACCATCCGTATCGATTCTGCACCAGCGTACCGTCGCTATCGAATAAATACGGAGTTCCATCGATGGCACCAAACCCTCCGGTCCGGTAGCACTGACTATGACTCCACGGATCAAAATAATACCGTTTTCCGTCGATTACAGTCCATCCGGCTGCCAGGCTTCCGTCTTCGGTAACATAGGCCTCGTCATACCAACCGGGGGTATCATGCAAGGTCCCATCGCTATCAAACAAATAGGTTTTGTCATCAATCCTAAAGAATCCTCCACCTATGCCGGTCTGCATGGGTGAGAAATAATATGTCTTTCCTGAAATCTGGAGCCAACCCGTTACCTGATTGCCATTGCTATCGCAATAATAGCGGTTGGTATTAATTGAACCGGATGATTTCGAGTAATCCCAGGTTTCAATCATCCACCCGGTTGAACACTTTCCGGCGCTGTCAATAGTGCATCCATAGGTATATGTATAAGTCTCGTACTCCGTCGTTGTCTCATGCCATCCGGCCTGGTTTTGAACCACTGCGCCGTCAGCATCAAACAGATATGTCGCTCCGTCCTCATCAACGAAGCCGAATCCACCCTCACGATACAGTTGGATTCCGGTTCCCTCCTGGAAATAGTACCACTTATCGCCAATCTTCTGCCAGCCACTCAACCGATTATAGTTTGCATCCAGACAATACCAATAGCTGTTTGAATACGAGTCGCTATTCGTATATCCTTCATAATACCATCCGGGTTGAATCACTCCCTGATTGTCAATTGTCACTCCATAGGTATTCGTCCAGGAGAAGTCATTGATACTATCCCTCTGTGTGACAGACAATTCCTTCCATCCTGCCTGACCTTCCGCCAAAGCACCATCACTGTCGATAAAATACCGCGTTCCGTCGGTCTCAAAAATACCGCCGTTACGATAGACCTGGTTAGGCTGGAAATAATACTTCTTCCCGTCTATCTCCTGCCAGCCGTTAGCAAATTCGCCTGCTTCATTTATGATACAGTACCAGTCCTCTCCCAAAGCACTGCCGTCTTCAGTGGAAAACCTCCTTTCGACATGCCATCCCGGCTGAACAGCACCTTCCGCATTAATTGTATAGCCCGCAACAATACGTTCACCGGACCACTCATAGGTTACTTCATTCCACCCTGCCTGGTTTTGTAACAGGGCTCCGTCATTTCCGAAAAGATACAGTACACCATCTACGTTGTAAACACCGCTTCCATGAATGCACTGCGCTCCGTTCCATGGATTAAAGTAATAGCATTTGCCATCAATCGTCTTCCAGCCTGTTGCCACTTCTCCGTCAGCGTCAACATAGTACCAGGACGTATACCCGTCTATGCTCTGCTCGATCCACCGTGCATTACCTGTTTCCAGGGATCCGTCGCTATTAAACGAGTAGATTTTGTCATCAGCATAACCAAAGCCGCCCTCACGGTACAGCTGTCTTCCGTCCCATTCTTGGAAGTAATACCGCTTGCCATCAATGTCATACCAACCGGTAACCCGGGTGCCGTTATTATCCAGATAATACCAGGACTCCTCCAGGTATTCACCGGAGCTGTATCTTTCCATATACCATCCCAGCTGGACCAGGCCCTGACTGTCGATGTTTACTCCATATGTGGTCGAACCTCCGTCACTCCAGATGGTCGTAGTTTCCATCCATCCCGCCTGGTTCTCCAACAGGGCTCCGTCAGTGCCGAAGAAGTACCCGCTGCCATCAATCCAAAGGATGCCACCCTCACGACAAGCCTGGTTCGCTTGGAAATAATACTTTTTGCCGTCTATCTCCTGCCATCCATATTGGTATTCTCCCGCTTCGTTCTTGATATAATACCAGTATTCGTACCGAACACTCCCGTCTTCCGCGGAAAGAAACCTTTCAACATGCCATCCGGGCTGTACTGCCCCTTCAGCATCAATTGTATAACCCTCGGTAATAAGGTCTTCGTTCCGTACATACGTTACTTCATTCCACCCTGCCTGGTTCTGTATCACTGCTCCGTCATTACCGAACAGATACAGCTTATTATCTATGTTGTAGGGGCCACCGTTATGACAGAACTGTTCCCCCGACCAGGGATTAAAGTAATACGTCTTCCCCTCGATCGTCTTCCAGCCTGCTGCCAGTTCACCGTTAGCATAGACATAGAACCAGCTATTATATCCATAATTGTACAGATCCTGTTCAAACCACCGCTCATTACCTGCGTCCAGTGATCCATCACTCGCAAACAGATACAGTTTGTTGTCAACATTAAGGATACCGCCGGATTGGCATAACTGGTCGGGATTAAAGTAATATGTTTTGCCGTCTATCTCTGCCCAGCCAAAGACCATATTCGCCAACCGGTCGATACACTGCCTGAGTTCAGTTCTGCTTCCATCCGGATAATCTAACGTTGTAATAAACCATCCCGGTTGAACTATGCCATTGTCATCAATTGTGTACCAACGAGTCTGCGTGAAATTTTCTGTCTCGTAAACCAGCCCATACTGGCCCGCATGATTCTTCACCAGTGATCCATCTGTCTCAAAAAGATAGCAATCACCGCCAATCACATAAGGTCCGTCTGCATAAAAGGCTTCATCATAGAGATAATAAAACCATTTGCCGTCTATTTCGCGCCATCCGGATTCGCCATCCGCAAAAGCCACGAATTGTGACAGCATTACGGAAAAGACGAAAACGGCTGCCAGACCCATCAGACGCCGAATAATGCTCTTCTTCATTCTTACCTCCTCATTTTCCGTCGACACCGAAAGCCGTGCCGTCAATATACAACAATCATAGCAACACAGGAAATGGAAGTCAAGGAATTATCAATCGGTTGCCTTCCAGGATTCTCCTGTCCAAACGCCGTCCTTATCCAGACGGTAGTACCGCTCGTTATCGTATACGACGCAGTCCTTCATCATCCACGGATTAAAGTAATACCATTTTCCGTTCAGCTGCTTCCAGCCGGAATACAGTCTTCCCTGATCGTCACCATAGAAGCATAACTCTTCTCCGTCATAACTGTATCCGCCATAACGGTACATCGGGATCATGATTGTTTTCTCACATACCAGAGCTCCGTCAGACTCAAAAAGATAATCGTGCTGATTTCCTTCTTCATCCCATGCGGAGCACCATCCGCGGAGAGGATTCGGATCGAAATAGTATTTGTTTCCGTTATACTCAATCCATCCACGCATCATCTCGCCGTTCTCATCGAAGAAGTAGTCTTTGGTTCCGATTTTATTCCATCCCGTGGCAAATGTTCCGTCAGCCAAAACATACCGGAGACCGTCGCCGACACGGCGCCACTTTGCGCTACCCATGGCCGTCACACAGATACCGTTCTGATCGAAGTATTCATAGGTTCCGTTAACCAGATAGATGCCGTCACTGTACATGCGGCCTCTCTCATCATAGTAGTCTTCAGCGAGATAATACCACTTGCCGTTTACCTTCTGCCATCCGGTTTGCACTTCGCCTGCCGCATTCAGGTAATACCAGTATGTTTGCGTCTGACCGTCCACTGTCTTCGTCAGCTTATTCCATCCCTTGGCTCCTAATGCGCCTCCGTTAGCGAAGAAATAATACTTTTCTTCAATACAGCTCACGCCGCCGTCTGCGCAATCAAGACGTCCTTCATAGAAATAGTACCACTTCCCGTCTATCTTCTTCCAGCCGTCTGCCAGTTTGCCGTCGGAATCAATATAGTACCATTGAGTATACCATTTTCCATCCCATTCGTAATAGTTTCTGCACTTATACCATCCCTGCGTAACGGCCTGTGAACCGTCGTTGGTGAACAGCTTGTATTCGCCATCCACCTCATACAACTGTCCGCTTACCATAGTGCCGTCATAATCGCGGAAGCAATACCATTTTCCGTCAATCTGCCTGTACCCGTACAGGGTTTCGCCAGCGGAATTCAAATAATACCAGTCCGTAAGTGTTTCACCTTTAACAGTGCGTATTCTCTTATTCCAGCCTGCATTGTATTGTACAAGGGCTCCGCTCTTATCGAAGAAATATTGTTTTCCGACATCTCCTTCTATAACTGTTGCAGTCTCGTTACATGCCATTCTGGGGAACAGATAATACCACTTTCCGCCATCCTTCAGCCAACCGGTTTTCGCCGTTCCGTCTTCATTGATGTAATACCAGGAATACTCCTGTGTATTGGGATTTGACAGGATCTTGCACCATCCGGCCTTGGTAACCTGGGCACCGCCTGCGCCAAAGACATAGTAATTGTCACCAACGTATGCAATATCGTTTTCAAACATGATACCGCGGTCATTGAAATAATACTTCTTCCCGTTAATCGTCTGAAGACCGGTTGCTGCAACGCCGTTATTATCAATATAACTCCAAAGACTGTCAAGCCACAGGTTGTCAACCCAATCGAAGCCCACCTTGTCCCAGTTCTTCCATCCGGGCTTTCCGGTCAGAAGCGATCCGTCTGTATCAAAGTAATACGGTTTTCCGTCTTCTGCAGTGTATGTTCCTCCTTCCGGACAAACCATTTGACCATATCGGGCGGAACTAGCAGAGTCATTAAAGTAATACCACTTTCCGTCAATCCTCTTCCATCCAACCAGAATCTCTCCGTCCGTGGCAAGGTAATACCATGCGGATTCATGCTCTACTCCGGAAGGATCTTTCATTTTGGGAGTTTTGTATAACCCGGCTTTGTATTGCAACAGTTTTCCATTCTCGTCAAAAGCGTAATACTTCTCCCCAATCTTCAGGAGAGTCTCCGCCCGACCGAGTTGTTTTCCGTTTGTATCAAAATAATACCAGTCGCCGCCGATCTTAGTCCAACCGGTCGCCAATTCTTCCGCGTTGACAAAGTAATACCAAACGGAATGAGGCCCGTCCCAATTGTTTTCAACTATTTCAAACCAGCCTGCACCATGCTGAAGCAAAGAACCGTCTTCGTTGAAATAATAGAGTTTTCCGTCGATGGTCTGCGTTCCGGCTTCCCTGCAGATCATTCTTCCGTCAGACCACTCTTCTAACGTGAAATAGTACCATTTTCCGTCAATCTTCTGCCAACCATGTGCGTACACGCCGCCGGAGACATAGTACCGGTCATCAATTATGCGTCCGTAACCCAGCCAATAATGGTGGACAACGACCCATCCATCCTGGACGATTCCTTCACTGTTAACGACGCATGAGTATTCATTGTACTCTGAATCATACGTTATCCGAACCGACTGCTGCCCGGGTTGACCATATACTAATGCGCAATCATTATCGAACAGGTACAGTTTTCCATCAATTTCATAAATGCCGCCATCTTCGAACTGCGGAGTGCCACTCCACTCATTAAAGTAATACCATTTCCCGTCTATCTTGTACCAACCGGTTGCAAGTTCTTCGGAATTTTTGAAATAGTATCGAATGGTAGTAACCCAACCACCTTCATATTGCTTGGTTACTACATACCAGCCAGGCTGCCGCTGAACCAGCGCTCCGTCCTCGCCGAACAGGTATAGTTTACCGTCTATTGTATAGGTTCCGCCTGTGCGGCATACTTGTGAAGGTTCGAAATAGTACCACTTACCGTCAAGCTTCTTCCAGCCAAGCTCACAACTGCCATCGTCCTTTAAGTACTCCCAGTACTCCCACGAACCACCTTCTTGGTATACATATTTCCGCATATGCCATCCGCCCTTGACAGCACCCTCGGCATCAATCGTATATCCTTCAATAAGCGTTGTTCCATCATCGTATTGATATGTTGTAAGTTCGTACCATCCTGCCTGATTCTGGACCAAAGCCCCATCGTCACCAAATACATAGCGCTTATCATCTATGTAGGCTATTCCGGCACCATTATGACAAGCCTGCTCCGGATAGAAATAATACCACTTTCCATCTATTTTCAGCCATCCTCTTGCCACCACTTCACTGTTAATAAAGTAATAAGCTCCGGGAAGTGTTAACTCATCTCCATAATGTACTGTTGTCTCATACCACCCGGGCTGACTTTGAATCAGGGCTCCCTCATCATCGAAGATATATGCTTTATCATCGATCAGGTCAGAGCCTCCATTACGACAGACCTGCTGCGGGCTAAAATAATACCACTTTCCGTTCAGTTTCTTCCAACCCAGTTCACTTTCACCGCTACTGTTTAGGTAATACCATTCCTCGCGGGAATACCCGGTCGAAATGTTAGTATATCTTGTTACCGACCATCCTTCCTGTACTGCGCCTTCCGCATCTATCGTATATCCGCTCACTATGTTGTACATTTCACCGGTTCCATAGTAGTCGCTTTCACGAGACACTTCATACCATCCGGCCTGATTCTGCACTAGTGCTCCGTCTTCACCAAACAGGTAAGTCTTTCCATCAATTAACGATGTTCCCCCATTTGGACAACAGATTTCATAATCCCAAGAGTTGAAATAGTACCATTTATCGTCTATCTTCTTCCAACCGATTGCCAGGCTTCCGTCTTCGTTAATGTAACGCTTCCCATGCCAACCGGGGGTATTGTCTTCCAATGCCCCATCCTTATCAAAGATATACGTCTTCCCGTCAATAGTATACACTCCCCCGCCATAACAAACCTGATCCTTGTTTGTTGGCGAAAAATAAAAGGTCTTGCCATCTATCGTTTGCCAGCCGGAAACAAATACTCCTTCGGCATTGGAATAACGCCTACTTTCATACGTATACCCGTACTCATATATATACCTTTCAATATACCAACCTGTTGTTATGGCTCCTTCTGTATTAATATTACAACCGATATAATGAGAGTTCTCCCCTTCCTCCATTGTCATTTCATGCCATCCGGGGGAATTCTGAATTACTGCGCCACCTTCTCCAAATAGATATGTTTTCCCATCGATAGCGTGGAATCCACCAGCCCGGTTTAGTTGAATCCCACTCCAAGTTTCAAAGTAATACTTTTCTGCACCAATTTGTTTCCAACCCTTTGCGCATTCCCCGTTACTATCCATATAAAACCAGTTCTCAACAGGGTTTGTATTATCACGGATTTCCATACGCCAACCAGGTTGAACAGCACCTTCGGAGTTAATTGTACACCCGATGGTATAGTTTCTTTCCGGAAGACTTACAACAAGTTCATGCCAACCGGGTTGATTCTGAATCAGTGCCCCGTCATTGCCAAATAAATAATACTTGTCCTCGACCCAGAGCATACCACCATTACGACACTCTTGAGCCCAGGAGAAATAGTACCATTTCCCATCGATTTTCTGCCAACCGGTTTGGAGTTCTCCGAGCGCATCAACGTAATACCAATACTCGTGAGTTTCTCCATTCTCATATATCTGCCGCTCAACAGACCATCCGGCTTGTACTGCTCCTTCATCGTCAATAGTATATCCTCGAATAATAGTCGTGATATCAGGGACATCACCCGGCCCTGAAATCTCGTACCAACCGGCATGACCCAACACCAATGCTCCTGTGCTATCAAAAGCATAGGCTTTGTCTCCAATTCTGCTAATTCCCCCGTTCATTGCAGCCTGTCCGGGACCAAAATAATAAGTTTTGCCGTCAAGTTGTTTCCAACCAACAAACGCATTTAAATCCTCTCCAAGATAGCATCGATACTCGAACCTATAGTCAGAATCATATTCAATAATCGTTTCGCTTATTCCTTCAACCACAACCCCTTCTGCATCGACAGTATAGCCATAAGAAGCGCAAATTATATGCGTATCATTTACAGTAGTGCATATTCCCGCTCCCGAATGCTGTTCCGGAGAAAAGGACTCACCAAAAACCGTATACTTTCCACGCCAACTTCCTCCGGCAGGGTAGACCACCTTGTACAACCCAGGGTGTCCAAGTACCAAGGAGCCATCTGTGTCAAATAAGTATACTTTGCCATCAATCCACCACACGCCTCCGGTCGGACATACCTGGGAGGGTGAAAAATAATACTTTTTCCCTTCAATTGTCCTCCAGCCACTTACAAGATTTCCATTCTCGTCAATGTAATTGCGCGTCTCAAAAAGATAACCGTCAGAAAACGTTATTTGGGTTATTTCCCACCCCTCAACAACCGCTCCCTCGCTGTCAAGATTGCACTTATAAACGTCTCTGCCGCCCTCCGGTCCAACCACTTCAACCTCGTACCAACCGGCATGACCCTGAGCCAGAGTTCCGTCCCCTTCGAATAAATATCTCTTTCCGCCAATCTGATAGAATCCGCAAGAACAGTGCTCTGTTTCAGAATAATAATAGTACCATTTTCCGTTATCATCCTTATGCCACCCTATCTCTTCCGCAAAACTCTCAGGACTCAGTATGACTATGAAGAAAAGACACAGACACACAAATTCTATTAATCGATGAACGATTCTCTTTTTCATTTTTACCTCCTCTTCCCCAAAGGGTTGTTAATGGATCTGACTCAACCCATTGGGTTGAGTCAGATCCATTATTTCAGTGCTTCAGTCAAAGTTTAGTAAGGACTTACCCAGGACTCGCCGGTCCAGGCTCCATCCGCAGCAAATCGATAGTATTTCCCATCGATGAGATATGACCCGTCAGTGTACATGTACTCGGCGGAGTCCCCCAAGTATCCGGAACTGAATGGCTTGAAGTAGTACCATTTCCCATCTATCTTCTTCCAACCGGACTGCGGAATACCCTTCGAATTCGTATAGTATGTACTTGTGCCACCAAAGCATTTATGAAGGCCTTCTCCCGCTAAGCTTCCGTCTTCACAGAGCAGATAACGGTTGCCATCGCTTTCATCAGAGATAATAGTATCACTAAGCATATGCGGATCAAAATAATACCACTTTCCGTCGACACGTTTCCATCCGGTCTCCATGTTACCGTTTGAAGCAAAATAGTAGTATTTTGTTCCAATCTTCTGCATTCCGGTAGCAGTTGTACCGTCCGGGAGTGTATATCGGAAAGTATCTCCGACTCGACGCCACGCACTTCCCGATGAAGCCGTCAGGCAGGCTCCGCTGACATCGAAATACTCCAAGCGACCGTCAATTTCATACAGTCCGTCGCTGTACATCTTACCTCGGTCTGTACCGCCGCCCCACCAATAACCATCATCTGACTCATCAAAGTAATACCATTTACCGCCTATTTTCTGCCATCCGACCTGAACGACTCCTTCCTCGTTCGCGTAATACCAGTTCGTACTGCTTCCTTCAAGCCATTTGCTTGTAGTAAGTTTATACCATCCGCCGGTTGCACGTGCGCCACCGTTGGCAATAAGAATAAAACTGCAGGTATCTAGTTGTTCTCCAGTCTCCAAATCCAAATCATAGAACCATGCCAATCCTCCGTTTGGGCTAAGAAGCGCTCCGCTATACTGGTTCAAATAATACTTTTTACCTCCGATTTCATTCCATCCGGTCAGGACAACTCCGCTTTCATTCACGTAAAACCATTCCGTGAACTCTTCGATACTTCCATGTTCTTCAAAGCGCCAGCCGGATAATTTGTGCCAGCCGACCTTCGTAATTCTCTCTCCGCCCGGTCCGAACAGATAAAGCTTCTCATCTCCATTCGCATCCGTAACGCTATATGAAGAATTGGCAACCATTTTGCCGTTGGCCCACTCATCAAAGTAGTATTCTTTTCCACCAATAGTCTGCAAACCGACACTCACAATACCATTGTTGTCAATGTAATACCAATTGTTTTCTGTATATAACTTTCCATAGGAATCATAGCGTTTAGTTATCTTATTCCATCCGGCTTTATTCTTTACAAGCGCGCCTCCTTCTGAGAACAAATAGTATATTCCTTCAATTTCCGCTGCTCCTCCGGAGACCATACCACTCCACACATCGAAGTAGTATTCTTCTCCACCGATAGTCTTCCATCCTTCAGCGACTTCCCCGGCATCTTCAAGATATATCCAGACCGTATAATCTACTCGCCCATTATAGTTTGTCATGACTGTTCTGGGTATCTTTCTCCATCCGGGAGTGGTTACCCTTTTCCCGCTTCCGTCATAATAATAGTATTTGCCATCATCGTACGCGAGCTCGTTCGCGTACATTACTCCCCCATCACCAAAGTAATACCATTCCCCTCCGATCTGCTGATTTCCAATCAGAACCTCACCGGAACTCCTCAGGTAATACCATTCGCTGACTGACTCTCCTTCACTATCCAGGTAAGTCCGCTTGTACCATCCGTTCTTGTACTGGACCAGCGAGCCATCGTTGGCAAAAAGATAAACTATGTAATGCCTCGCTTCAGCGTCCCAATAACGATATGTGCCTCCCCTCGGACAAATCATTGAGGGAATGCTTGAATCATCAAAGAGATACCACTTACCGTCAATCTTCTGCCACCCGGACAGCGCTTCACCTTCATTGGTAAGATAATACCATTGGTTATTTCTTTCGTATAATCCTGCATGAAACTGAACCAAGGCTCCGTCAGCATCAAACATATAATACTTTGACTTGCCGGCGTTCTCATCATAGATACTGTAAACCCCTCCGGTCCGTCCTTTCTGCCTGCCCGAATAATCGTAGTAATACCATTTTGTTCCAAACTTCTTCCAGCCTTGTGCCACCTCACCTTCAGAAGTCAGATAATAATAGTATCCGGAGTATAGAAAATCGCCCTGCTGGTTCTGAACAAGTGCTCCTTCCGAATCAAACATGTAGCACTTGCCGTCTTCTGCAGTTCCTGTTCCCCCGTTTCTGCATAATTGCACACCGCTGCTCTTAAAATAGTACCATCTTCCGTTTATCTTCTTCCATCCAGTCGCAACCTCTCCGGAGCTTGTGAGATAGTACCAATCTGAATATGATTCACCCCAACTGTTCGTGTCGACTTTTTCGTACCATCCGCTTTGCCCCTGAATCAAAGCACCATCGTCACCGAATATGTAGGTTTTCTCATCTATCGTATAGAAGCCCCCGCTGCGGCAGACCTGAAAAGGATCAAAGTAATACCATTCCCCGTCTATTTTCTTCCAACCGCTCTCTGAGAGACCTCCGGCATTTACATAATACCAACGTTCAGTGGTGTATCCGTAATTGTTGTTTATAATTCGTTCCAGGCTCCAACCTGCCTGAACAGCTCCCTCTGCATCTATAGTATATCCTCTCAGTGTTGTCTCATTGTTCGCCTCGTTCACAATCGAGAATTCATACCATCCGGCCTGATTCTGTAACAAAGCTCCATCTGTTCCAAACACATAAGTTTTCCCGTCTATTGAATACGTTCCGCCATTCCGGCAGACCTGTTGCTGATTGAAATAGTACCATTTTCCATCTATCTTCTTCCAGCCATAGACTCTGTGTCCACTTGCATCCAAATAATACCAAAATTCTTGAGGGTATCCGGAATAGTTATAAGTGGTTCGCTCCAAATGCCACCCTGCCTGAACAGCTCCTTCCGCATCTATAGTATATCCTTCCACTATGGTACAGCTTTCACCAGTCCCATAATAGTTTTCATCAATATAAGACAGCTCATACCATCCGGCCTGATTCTGTACTAATGCCCCATCATTCCCAAACAAGTACATTTTGTCATCTATTGAACAGGTTCCGCCTTCCCGACAAACCTGATAGTGATAGGCATCATATTGAGAAAAATAGAACCACTTTCCATCTATCTTCTTCCAACCGGTTGCCAACTCACCATTGGCATCAATGTAGAACCAATTCTCTCTTGTAACACCGTTTTCAATGAATACTCTGCGTTCCTGACACCACCCTGCCTGAACAACTCCTTCCGCATCGATGGTATAAATGTGTGACACCGATGGGAACTCTCCGTTATAAGAACCATACAAGGACGAAGATACGTGGCCAATCGAAAGCTCATACACTCCTGCCTGATTCTGTACTAAAGCGCCATCAGATCCAAACAAATAGGCCTTTCCATCAATGGTAGCGACTCCTCCATTCCGGCAAAGCTGATTCTGCCCAAAATAGTACCATTTTCCATCTATCTTCTTCCAGCCGGACACCTTTTCCCCATTTTCGTTCAGGTAATACCAGTCTTCAGAAGAGTACCCATCATAGCGGTATGTGGTTCGTTTCCAATGCCACCCGGCCTGTACAACGCCTTCTGCGTCAATAGTATATCCCTCCACGACGGTATAAAACTCATCCTTCCAATGAAGATCGTCAATATAAGTCACTTCATACCATCCTGCCTGATTCTGTACTAACGCCCCATCATTACCAAACACGTACCTTTTGTTATCTATTGTATCGGTTCCACCTCCCCGACAAACCTGATGTCTATCGTATTGAGAGAAATAGAACCACTTTCCATCAATCTTCTTCCAACCGATTGCCAACTCACCGCTAGCATCAATGTAATACCAGTAATCTATTGTAATCTCGTTTTCAATGTATGCATGATGTTCCCGGCACCACCCCGCCTGAACAACTCCTTCCGCATTAATGGTATAACTGCGTGACACCAACGGGGTTTCTTCGCCGTAAGTATTCCACGACAACAAAGAAGTGTAATTAATCGAAAGCTCATACACTCCAGCCTGATTCTGCACCAGCGAACCGTCCTGCTCAAAAAGATATCCCTTACCGTCTATAGAATACACGCCGCGACGGTAAAACGCATCCTCCCCGGTACCATAAAAATAGAACCATTTATTATCAATCTGACGCCAACCGGTCTCACTGTCTTCCGCAAAGGAAACCGTACGGGAAATCATGAATGCGAAAACTATCATGCCCGCTATCGCGACTAACCGGCGAACCAAACGCTTACTCATATTCAACCTCCTTCATACAAATAAAGCTACTGTGAATAGATTATATCACACAATTCGGGTGAAGAGTCAAGATGGTCTGACTATTTAAGTACTATTTCTCTATCACCTATTCTGACTTCATTTTTGTCAAGGAAAGCGCGATGCGTATAATTGCGTTTTCATCAGACCGAAAATGCCACAAAAAAACAAAAGGGAAGGGCGATTGCCCTTCCCTTACTAAAGCCAAATACAACTCACAAACTAGTAATCCGCTACCTTCCAGGATTCTCCGGTCCAAACGCCATCCTTATCCATCCGATAGTATCTGCCGTTATCGCAAGCCAGATTATCCTTTACCATGTGCGGACTGAAGTAATACCATTTTCCATCAAGCTGTTTCCATCCATAGTAGACTCTGCCAAGACTATCGGCATAATACCAGTCTTCAAACTCAGTAAAGAACATCCTCATAACAGCTTTCAGAAGACAATCTTTCGCCAGTACACCGTTTTCGTAAAAGATGTATTCATCCTCGTCAATCGAGCATACTCCGGTGCACGGATTCGGATCGAAATAGTACTTATTTCCGCTGTACTCAACCCATCCCCGTACCATATCTCCGTTTGTGTCAAAGAAGAAATCCTTCGTTCCTATTCTCTTCCACCCCGTAACATATGTTCCGTCAGCGAGAACGTATCGGAGCTTACCCCCGACGCGGCGCCAATTACTGTTACCCATTGCAGTCTCACAGATACCGTTCGGGTTGAAGTACTCATAGGCCCCATCAACCAGATAGAGGCCGTCGCTGAGCATGCTGCCCCATGCATCGTAGGACTCTTCGGTGAAATAGTACCATTTGCCATCAATCTTCTGCCATCCTGTTTGTACTACACCATCCGAGTTCAGATAATACCAATAAACTATGGATTCCCCGTTCTCGGTCCTCGTCAGTTTATTCCATCCCTTGGATCCCAGTGCGCCTCCGTTGGCGAAGAAATAATACTTTCCTTTAATACTGGCAACGCCACCATTCGGGCAATAGCACGCTCCGTAAGAGAAGTAGTACCATTTTCCATCTATCTTCTTCCACCCGTCAGCCAGCTTGCCATTGGCGTCGATATAATACCAGTACGTGCACCACTCGTGTTCCCACTCTTCATCAATTCTGTACCTGCACTTGTACCATCCCGGTGTTACTGCCTGCGATCCGTCATTTGTGAACAGCTTATATTCGCCTTCCACCTCCCATGCCTGGCCGCTTACCATACGACCGTCATTTTCACGGAGGTAGTACCATTCGCCATCAATCTTTTTATAACCGTATTGGATTTCGCCGGCCGTGTTCAGATAATACCAGTCAGTTAAGGTCTCCCCATTGACAGTGTATGTTTTCTTATTCCATCCGGCCTTGTACTGTACCAACGCTCCACTCTTATCAAAGAGGTACTCTTTCCCGATGCCGCCCTCGACAATGGTTGCCGTCTCGTTGCATGCCATTTTGGGGAACAGATAATACCACTTGCCACCGTCCTTCAACCAGCCGACTTTAGCGGTTCCGTTTTCGTCAATGTAATACCAGGAGTACTCCTGTGCGTAGGAATCTGTCAGGACCTTGCACCATCCGGACTTAGTAACCTGGGCACCGCCTGCGCCGAAAACATAATACTTTCCGTCAACTAATGCAACATCATTCTCAAGCATGATGCCCTGGTCATCGAAGTAGTATTTCTTCCCGCCGATGGTTTGAAGCCCGGTCGCAACAATACCATCAATGTCGATATAACTCCAAAGGGTTTTAATCTGTTGGTACTCTATTCTTGTCCATTTCTTCCACCCGGATTCACCGGTCACCAACGCTCCGTTCGTATCAAAGAAATACGGAGTTCCATTGTCCATCAGGTATGTTCCGCCTGCCGGGCAAACCATCTTTCCATACCGGTAGGTGTTTGGTGTCTCGTTAAAGTAGTACCACTTTCCATCAATCTTCTGCCATCCAAAGCGATAACAGAGTTTACCATCTGTGTCAAAAAAGAACCATTCACCATCAATCTTGAACCATCCGGTAGCCAACTCCTCCGCATTCTTGAAATAGTATCGGTCGATACCGCTATCGTTCTGGTTCTCGTACCAGCCGCGCTGTCTTTGGATTAATGCGCCGTCGCTTCCGAAGAGGTATAATTTGCCATCGATGGTAAATGTGCCGCCGTTACGGCCAACTAGCTCCGGACTGAAATAGTACCATTTCCCATCTATTTTATACCAGCCAACAACATCATGGTCAAAAACTGTGGAAAAGCTTTGCAAGGTAGTATAATACCATTTTTCTTCCACTTCGCCATTGGAATACTGATATCTCTCCATACTCAGTCCGACTTTAACAGCGCCTTCGGAATCAATCGTATACCCCGAAACAACCACACAGTTTTCATCTGCACTGCTTACAAATTCATACAACCCGGGATGATTCTGGACCAAAGCTCCGTCTTCTCCAAAAACGTATGGGTGTACACCGTCTTCATCAAAGAGAGTTATATAGACTCCGGCATTGTTATAACGCACCTGTTCCGGTATAAAAAAATACCATTTGCCATCAATCTTCTCCCATCCTGACGCCAGTTCTTCACTTGTTATAAAGTAATAAGCGCCCGGAAGTGTCTCGTTTCCATACGATATTGATGTCTTATACCAACCTGGTTGGTTCTGGATTTGCGCCCCACCTTCTCCAAAAAGATAGTACTTATCATCAATTCGAGCCGCTCCGCCATCTCGACAAGCCTGCTGACCGTATTCGTAGAAATAATACCACTTTCCATCTATCTTCTTCCATCCTACCTCATAACTGCCATCTTCCTTTAAGTAATACCAATACTCGCTCCCAGTTCCACTTCCGACATATTTCCGAACATGCCATCCGGCCGTAACAGCACCCTCGACATCAATCGTATATCCCTCAATAGTTGAATTACTTATATGGCACTCGTACCATCCAGCCTGGTTCTGAACTAATGCTCCGTCAGTCCCAAAAACATATGTTTTCCCATTAATAGTATAAGTTCCGCCGCCGTGACAAACCTGAGAGTAGTCTTCTTTAAAATAGTACCACTTGCCATCTATCTTTTTCCATCCGATTTCATAACTTTCATCGTTCTTTAGGTAATACCAACGTTCCCAAGAACTGCCATCCGAATAAAGAATTTTCTGCATACGCCATCCTGCCGCGAATGCACCTTCGGCATCAGTCGTGTATCCATCAATGTATTCTGTCCCCTCATCATTAGTTCTGCTCCACTCATGCCAACCTGGCTGATTCAGTATTAATGCTCCATCTGCCCCAAATACGTAAGTCTTTCCATCTATCTGAGTAAATCCGCCATCCCGACAAACCTGCAAAGGGGAAAAATAATAACGCTTCCCGTCTATATCTTTCCACCCGGATTCCTCGACACAATCGTTACTAATATAATACCAGTTTTCCCACGTACTCTCATTTGAGTATATGTATCTCCGCATATGCCATCCGGCTTTGACAGCCCCTTCATCATTAATCGTATATCCCTCGATAAGCACTGTCCCATCATCGAACTGAGTTGTAAGCTCATACCATCCGGCCTGATTCTGCGCCAAAGCTCCCTCTGGTCCAAATATGTATACTTTTCCATCTATTAAATAACTATGACCTCCTTGAGGGCAGGCCTGCTCCGGATTAAAATAATACCTTTTTCCATCAATAGTCTGCCATTTGTATGCCACCTCATTGTCCTGCAAAAAATAATACCGAACAAAGTATTCACCAGCTCCCTCTGCCCCATACGGTTTAGTCGTTTCATACCAGCCCGGCTGATGCTGAATCAATGCCCCGTCATTTCCAAACAAATACATCTTGCCATCAATTAGTAATTCTCCTCCATCACGGCAAGCCTGGTTGCTATAAAAGTAATACCACTTTCCATCGATTTCCTTCCAACCACGCCTAACACTACCATCAGACTGGATATAGTACCAATCCTCATAAGAATACCCTTCATCATCTGAGATTCGGCGAAAATGCCAACCTTCCTGAACAACGCCTTCCGCATCGATAGTATAGCCTTCCACAACAGAGTAAAGGACACCATTCCCATAATAGTCGCCTACGTAAGACAATTCATACCAGCCTGCCTGATTCTGTACCAACGAGCCATCTTTTTCGAGCAGATAGCACTTACCGTCAATACCAAAGGCGCCGCAGCTGTAATAATTTCCTTCTCCCGAAGCATAATAATAGTACCATTTGCCCTCGATCTGATTCCACCCGGCCTCATGGTCTTCCGCCAATGAAATTGACCGAGCGAACATGATTATAAAAACAATCATACATGCAATTCCTGTTAGCCGACGAATAGTATTCTTGCTCATGGTATCCCTCCTTTTTTCGTCCAAACAAATCTTCTCTATGTCAATCATACCAACCCACACGTTGAAGAGTCAAGGTTGCCTCCCTAGATTTGATTCAAATCCCCATTTTCATCATTCTGACTTCTTTTTTGTCAACTTCAACTGTTCAACCCTATACATATTTTTCCGGTTTCAAAAAGCCTTTATTCCTCGTCATTCCTTACTCATCCGAATTCAGGCAAAAAGAAAGACCGGGGATTTCTCTCCGGTCTTTCTCCTATCGCTCGTCGTATTGGCATTCCTGCACATCTGCAATTCGTTCAAGCGCATCCCTGATTCCTTTTAATTCCTCTTGTATGTCTGCCAAATGTGCGGAAATCAGAACCCAGTGAAATGTCTGAACAATTACAATCACAACTCCTGCAAATCCCAAGAAAGTTTTCACTATAGTCCCAAGTATTTACTCTTCCTCTTCTTCCTTCTCGCCTTCCTCTTTTCCTTTTTCCTCACCCAGATCATAGTCCGGCATGAAAGGTGTGACGGATTTTCTTGAGAAGTCCTTACGAAGCATTCTGAATACAGAATAGATAATGACAAATGCTATAAGTGCCAGAGGCAAACCGGCGATGTAACAAACGGACCTAACCGCCTTTGCGCCTCCTACCTGTACAACAACAAAAGCGATTACTGCGGCAACCGTCGCCCACAAAACACGCAGCCAACGGGGTGCAAGTTCGTCTGCTCCGGTCTGTCTGGATGTCATCTCGGCCGCTGCGAAAGCGCTGGAATCCATCGTCGTAGCAAGGAAGATAAATGCAATAGCCAACAGGATTACCATAAAGACTTTTGCTGCAGGAAGTGACTCAAGCAATGCGATAATTGCTCCTGCCTCATCCCCGTTACTGAGATATGACGATACATCTACAACGCCGTTCATCTGCTGCTTTACCGCGAAGTTTCCGAAGGTTCCCATGGCAACCCAACACCCCAGGGAACACAGAATCAACTGCCCGAATGCAATCTGGCGCAGAGTTCTACCCTTTGAAATCTTCGCATTGAATACACCCATTAACGGCATATAAACAAAGTAACATGCCCAATAACTGAATGTCCAACCACGTACAAATCCGCCGGAACCGTAAGGGTCCGTATAGGTATTCAATCTGATGAAATTCTGAGCCAGTAAACCGGTTGTATTGATCTCAGAAGAAAAGACATGAATCAGGCCTACAATCACACCAAATGCAAGCATGAAAATGAATGCAATCGTGATATTGAGATTACTCAGGCGCTTAATTCCCTTGTTTAATCCCAGATAAACGCTGGTTCCGAAAATGGCAACCCAGATTCCGAGAATGACAATCTGGATCATGGTTCTCTGCGCATCCGGCACATTAAAGATTTTCTGTACCAGTGCAGTAAGGAGCGGCATGCCTGTTCCGATGGAAATAACCGGTGCTACAACAGCTCCGCAGATGGCAATGATATCAACAAGAACGCCGACGCCCTTTCCCCATTTTTTCGGAGTGACGCTGCTAATTCCCGCACTGACTGTAGCGGCTTTTCCCTTTCGATTGTATAACGCATATCCAATGGCAATCGAAATCGGTACATAGATTGCCCATGCATTCGGTCCCCAATGAAAATGCGCATACGTCTGACCGAGTTCATATGCCTTGGCAGCGCTTCCGCCGTCCAGAATCGCATCCTGCGAAACACAGTAAATCGGTTCAAGGAAACCATATACAATCAGCCATGCTCCGCAGCTGGTCGTAAACATCATTCCTGCCCACGACAAAGTGCTGAAGTTAGGCTTACAATCCTCTCCGCCGAGACGAACATCTTTATAACGTCCGAACATCAGCCACAAAGAAAACACCAGGCAACAGATATCGGCGAAAATGAACAGCCACCCGAAGGTGCTGATACACCCGTCATAAATTGCGCCAATCGATTTCTGGAGAAAACTCAGATTGGTTGAGATGGCGACAATAATCGCGGTCAGTATAATAAGTGACGGGAAAAACAGTTTTTTTTCAACTTTCATGTATTGCTCCTCTTGCTTTATTCTTCTACTGCGGTTTTCTCATCTTCAACATGAGAATCATGATTCTTGTTCATTAACATTTTTACACATTCAATAATGCTCCAGATCATTAACGGGAGGAAAAGCAATGAAGAGTACTCATTGAATGCGAACGGTTCGCGGATGATTCCGGAAATGAAAAGGCTGAATACAAACAGTACAAATAAACCGTAGAACGGAATTGCCGATCTGCGCTTTACTTTTCCGTTTGTAATAATCTCCAAATCTTCCGTAAATACCTTACAGTCGGAATCCAGCGTTCCGGTCATAAACAAGATTCCGGAAATGATGAAAATTACGCAAGGGATGAAGGAAGAGATGTTTTTCGAGAGATTAAAGCTCATAATGACATCCTGATAAATCCAGGAAACGGTCATCCATACACCTGCCAACACGGTAGGCAGAAGCATGGTTCCGGCAATATACTCTTTCATCGTTCTGCCGCGGGAAATATACGCCAGCCAACGCGAAACCGTGGGAGTCCAGGAAAGGAACCAGAAAATCCAGCTGGCAGCAGTTGCTCCCATAAAGTATTCCTTCCAGAAATTCCCCGTAATTCCTCCGGTGATTTCTGCCTGAGCAAAATCCGTGAGAGGGGTGGACAGCACTGCCAAAAAGGCAAATACAAAGACCAGAAAGGCAAGCTTTGACATTCCTTTCAGCAGGTTATTTCTGGCGGAAATAATGGCAATCATTACAGTGATTGATGCGAGAAGGAATTTGAGCCCCGGAAAGGAAAGTCCAATAAATCTCGCGACCGTATTCATTCCGGTCCACAAGGAGATGGACATTCCAAGCACGGTAGAAAGCATGGCTGCAAGCTTACCGATCTTGGAATCCATGTGTTTCATGTACCAGATTCCCATAACGGAATACAGAGCCCAAACGGGTGCACCGTTTAACAGAGCAACCATGACAATTGACTCAATCGGATTCAATCCCTGTCCGATATAACCTACCAGGTCTCCCGGAGCATACATAAGCGCAACACCGGTTCCGGCAACAAATACGCCGGCAATCCATGTGGACAGAGGCCAGGGAGCTTCAGGTGATTTGTTATCCAGAACAATGCGCTTTCCCTGTTTGTCTTTACTCTTGCAAACGAAGAAAAGAACAAAACACAGGACAATGCTAGCTAATGTCAGGATTGAACCAGTCAGGAAAACGATACGATTAAAAATATCCATTACAGCAATCCTCCTTGTTTAAGTCCGAGTTCGTATTTTTCTCTTAAATAATCAAAATCAGTATACCTTATGATGACATCTTCTCCGGCTTCATCCGTAATGCTGATGGTACTGTTAATTTTTTGAATCTTTTCAATAAAGTCCTCAATATCTTCCGCTTCCACAGTAACTACACCGAGCGGCCTGTGTTCTACGAAGGATTCTCCGACATGGTGTTGTGAAAAGAAATCCACACCCGGGATTCTGCGTATTTCATCAATTCCATGAAATCCGCCTATTATTCCTCCTTTATGTGTCCAAAGTGAATAACCGGTGGTACACTTCCGGTATGAGTGCTCCTGCTCTTTGGGAAGATCAGCAACGGAATGCTTGATTCCTCTTGCATAGTCAGTGAGCCAGTGTATTGCATTAAACCCGCACAGGAAAGGATATGAATAATCCGGAAGGTCTCCCGGAAGACGATACCCCATCTCGATGATGTAGAAATGATCATCCTCGTCAAGCATTAACTGAACCCAGGCAATTCCTTCGCGACATCCAATGCGGCGAAGCACCTCTTTAATGTACGGGTCGATTTCTTTCGCCTCCCTTTCAACATTATCGGTGATAGAGGTGGTCAATGAATACACGTTCTTTAATTCTCCCGGTTGAGCTTCCATCGCATTAAGACATATCTGTCTGATTTCTCCGTCAGCCAAGGCATAATATGTATACCACTCTCTACCCCTGAGCATTCTCTCTACTACAATTTTAGGGTTTTTGGAAACAGAACGCGCATAGTGATAAGCTTCAATCAATTCCTCACGGTTATAACAATATGTAATGCCTCTGTTTCCGCTTAAATCAACCGGTTTTACTACAACGGGAAATTTAACCTTTGACAGTTCTTCTTCAGATAGAGCATCAGATAAGAAATAATCCTCCGGTATCGGCGCTCCTACTTCACGGCAAACCTTCTTAAAATCCGCTTTGTCTCTTGAAAAATGCCATGCTTCCGGCGTGCAGTAACACTGGAGATTCAATCTCTTACACAATTCCATTGTCATTTCAAGATTGAACTCACTCACCCCGCACATCACGCAGGTGATTCCTTCTTCCCGGCATTTCGCCTCCAATACGTCCAGATCTCCGGTATTGATCATCCAAAACTCATCTGCAATCAGTTTGGCCGTAGACTTTTCAGGCGGAAGAAAGTCTGTTACAATCGTGTACATTCCCTGGGATTTTGCATAGTTGATGATCACATCGCTTTCCAGGCTTGTACCTAACATCAAAAGCTTTTCCACAGAAAATAAGCCCTCCTTAATATATTGTCGCACTATTACATACAACAATATACAAAGGAGGGCCTTTTCAGCCAACCGACTGTTAGTTTACTAAACAGAGATGAAATTCCGATTCAAAGCCACCTCAGACAGATCATATACATCCTTTCCCATGCGATGTCTCAAGAACCGTAAGAAAAAGTATGTGTCCCACAGAGAGTCCTCATCCACAATCGAGTACTCTATCATTCCGCTCCCCATTGGCTCGGCAAAAAGCGGGTCTATCCGCAATACATCTCCCACCTTTTCAAGCTGATCAAAATACGTTTCCGGGAAAAATAAAACGGGCAACCCCATCAGTTTAATTCCTTTTGAAGCAGTATGATTTACCCGATAATTGCCCTTTGAGGCTACTACTTCCGTTCCTCCGACGGCTTGAGGCAGGGTTAACACCGAGACACCATTCAATCTTGACATTGCCCTTTGAAAATACTTTGTAAGATTTGGTCCGTAGATGAACGGATTATTGTAAACCACCATCGTATTTTTCCTGGGAATATCCGTCATATCTTCCACCCCAAGATAGTGTACGTGAATACCAAAAGCTGCCCCCTCGCCAACCAGGTTGTAAACCTCTTTTTGAGCCTCCTCATCACAGGAAATATATATCTCCCCGACTCCGGCAAGAAGGAAATAGCTTATGAAAAAGTAAACCAGCGGTTTACCGAGAACACTGTTTCCGTACCTGATCTCCTTCTGTTTGCCCAGAATCAGCAGTCCCTGCCATGCATTCTCCAGATATGCGATGTTACCTTCCAGCAGGTTGTCCACATCGCAATTCAACAGCAGCGACAGCTTCGTTACAATAGACGTATCCGGAACAGACAAGCCCCGTTCCCATTTCGACACGGCCTTATCCGTAACATTTAAGCAGTCGGCCAAAGCATGCTGCGTATAGCCGGCGCGAAGCCGCAGGGTTTTAATTGCTTTTCCAACTCTACCAGGTTCCATTAATCCAATACTCCTCAGAAAGCCTTAGCGATTAGAATACATCCGTTCATAATAGTTCTGGTAATCTCCGGAGATGATGTTTTCCCACCATTCCCGATTCTCAAGATACCACTTAATCGTCTTTCGGATACCCACCTCAAAAGAAGTCTCCGGCAGCCATCCGAGTTCCTCATGAATCTTCTTCGGATCAATCGCATAACGCATATCATGACCTTTTCGATCCGTTACGAAAGTGATCAGGCTCTCCGGTTTCCCGAGCTCCCTGCAAATCAGTTTAACGATATCGATGTTGCGCATTTCATTATGCCCGCCGATATTATAAACCTCACCGACCCTGCCCTTATGAATAATCAGGTCTATTGCTTTGCAATGATCCTCAACATAAAGCCAGTCTCTGACATTTAACCCCTCACCATACACCGGGAGCGGCTTGTCTTTCAGACAGTTCACGATCATCAGCGGGATAAGCTTTTCCGGAAAATGATACGGCCCGTAATTATTTGAGCAGCGGCTGATCGTAACCGGCAAACCGTATGTCCGGTTATATGCCATGACGAGAAGGTCCGCCCCTGCCTTCGAACTGCTGTAAGGCGAACTCGTATGAATCGGTGTTTCTTCCGTGAAGAACAAATCCGGGCGGTCAATCGGCAGGTCTCCGTATACTTCATCGGTACTTACCTGATGATACCGCTTAATTCCGTACTTTCGGCACGCATCCATAAGCACTTCGGTTCCCAGAATATTCGTTTTGATGAAAATCGAAGGATCTTCGATACTTCGATCGACATGACTCTCTGCCGCAAAATTGACAACAATATCCGGTTTTTCCTCTTCAAAAATGTGTTCAATTCCGTTCCGGTCACAGATATCCATCTTTACGAAACGAAAATTCGGACAATCCATCACACTCTCAAGTGTGGAGAGATTCCCCGCATAAGTTAACTTATCGATACAGACAATTCGATATTCCGGATGCGCATTAAGCATATGGAATATAAAATTAGAACCAATAAAGCCGGCGCCTCCGGTAACAATAATAGTCATGGCATTCTTTCCCCTTTTAGTAAACATATTTCCCGTCTGCTACTCTCTGAAGATGCTCTCCATACGGGCTCTTCCCGTACTTCTTCGCAGACTCGATCAATTCATTTTTGTCTATCCATCCGGAGTGATACGCCACTTCCTCCAATGCGGCCAGAACAACTCCCTGACGGTTCTGAATCGTTTGGACAAACACACCGGCCTCAATCAGGCTGTCCATTGTTCCGGTATCCAGCCAGGCAAATCCTCGCCCGAGAATCTGAGCCTTCAGTTCTTTTTTCTTCAAGTACATGGCATTCAGCTCGGTTATCTCTAATTCACCGCGGGCGGACGGCTTGACTTCCGCTGCCATATTCTCGACTCCCCGGGGATAAAAGTATAAGCCCGTGATGCAATAATTACTCTTCGGATTTTTGGGTTTTTCTTCCACTGAAATAACATTCTTATCATTGTCAAATTCAACAATGCCGAATCTCTCCGGATCTCTGACATAGTATCCGAAAATAGTTGCATTTCCCTGCTCCGCGTTTTGAACGGCTTCGTCCAGATTTCTTCGAAAATAGGAGCCATAGAAAATGTTATCTCCGAGAATCATCGCGCAGGTGTCCCCGTTGATGAAATCCTTCCCGATGAGAAAAGCCTGTGCCAGACCCTCCGGCTTCGGCTGCACAGCATATGTCAGATGAATCCCGAAATGGCTTCCGTCTCCAAGCAGTTCACGGAACTTCGGAGTATCAACCGGAGTTGAAATAATCATAATATCCCTGATTCCGGCGAGCATCAACGTGCTCAGCGGATAGTATATCATCGGCTTATCGTAAACCGGGAGTAATTGTTTACTCGTGACACACGTCAATGGATAAAGCCTTGTTCCTGCGCCTCCGGCCAGAATAATACCCTTCATGGTCAATCCCTCCTAATTCAAATGGAAAGTATGGTCTCGCAGATCAAATCAATAATCTCATCGCTCAACCCGGCATACAGCGGCAGCGTAAGAACATGATCCGCCACAAATGCGGCAACCGGGGTTTTCGCCTTGATACTCTCATCTGATGTATTATAGCATTCAAAGCTGGTGGTCAAAGGATAAAAATATTTTCTTGCTGTAATACCCTTCTCCTGCAGCGCATCAAACACTTCGTCCCGTGAAGCTCTGTATCCGTTAAATATCACCGGAAAGTATGCATAGTTGGGGGTAACCTCCTCCTGCTGTTTGCATAAGGTTATTCCCGGAATACCACCTAGTTTTTCCCGATACCGCTCTACGACCTTTTTTCTCTTTTCAATCTCTCCCGCAAGGTGGCGCAGATTACATACCCCCATCGCCGCCTGGAATTCATTCATCTTGGCATTTCCCCCGGGCAAAACAACCTGCCCGTCTTTTATGCCGAAATTCTTTCCTGCGTTCAAAGAATCAAGAAGACTCTCATCACGAACACACACCGCTCCGCCTTCTATCGTATTGAAAACTTTCGTCGCATGAAAGCTAAACATGGCCGCATCTCCGAAACGGGCTACGGATTCCCCTTTGTATTTCACCCCGAAGGCATGCGCTGCGTCATAAATCACTTTCAGTCCGTGCTTTTTTGCGATTCGTTCAATCTTCTCAACACCACAGATATTACCATAAACATGAACGGGAACAATGGCGACCGTCCGTTCCGTAATGAGTTCTTCAATCCGGTCAGGGTCAAGTGTATAATCGGTTTCGGTGATGTCCCCGAAAACCGGAACCAATCCGTTTCTTACGATTGCATGTGTCGTTGAGGCAAATGTAAACGGCGTCGTTATTACTTCGCTCCCTTTGGGAAATCTCATTGCCGCAATCGCGCCTTCAAGCGCAAGGTGTCCGTTTGTATACAGCACTACATGAGGACAGTTCAGGTACTCTTCCAGTTTGCTTTGAAGAAGCCGGTGCTCGACGCCCATGTTCGTCAGCCAGTGGCTTTCCCAGAGTTTTTTTATTTCTTCACAGTACTCTTCATATGAGGGCATCGAAGACCGCGTAACATTTATCTGCTCGTTCATAACTTGCTCCTTCCCTCCAATTCTTCTATAACCCGGTCACATAAATATGCCATTTCCTCAATGCCATATCGCTGATCAACCGGCAGCGGGAGGATATTTTCTGCCATTTGATACTCTATATCATTTTCCGAAGCTGTTTCGAAAACCGAAGGCCACAGAGTCGGAATAAAGATTCTATTTTCCTGCAGGCTTTTCCTGATCTCTTTGCCGTTCTCCACCCAGAGCGGATACATGAACAAAGCGGGCCTAAGGGAAAGCTTATTATACTTTCCTAATCTCTCACTAAGGAAAGCGAAGTTTTCGGCACGTCTTTCACGCGCTTTTTCATAATCAATTGCACGGAGAAGATTCTCCGTCAGTTTCGACATATACTTTACAGGTTCATCAGCAAACCTTCTGTTGTTGGAAGTGTACTCGTTATAGAATTCCTCCGGACCAAGTTCAAACCGACCAAGCAGGAACCGCATATGATCAAAAGAAACATCTTCGGGCAACTCTTCATTCAGTTTTGAATCCGTATATAAGAAAGCTCCGTCAGGAACACCGAACCATTTTCTGCACGTATATATAGTATCTGTCTCAGGCAGCGGTTTTTCAAAATAACCATTGGCCTGATCGACAATTACCCTTTTGTATTGCTTTTTATACTGCTCTACATCGTCTCGGGAAAGCTGTCCGTAAAAGTTTACCAGATAAAGCCATTCATCCTCCTGCAGCGCAAGCTCCTTTACAGGACGAAAATCCGGATTAATGTGATAATATCGCTTATCAACCCCTTCACGTTCACAAACCTTCAGTACAGAATCGCAGCAGAAGTAAGGAAGACAGATTCTTTTAATCCCACGGCTTCGAATCAGATAGGCCAGGGCATTTCGTCCGCAGTTTAATGCGATAGCACTCTCATGCATCATCGGGCGGTCATACCGGTCCAATTCAATGAAGCCACCGATTGCTTTCATGGTTAATCCTCCTGAAGAACTACACGAACACAGTCGTTCATCTTTTCCTCACATTCCAGCATTTTCTCCATATCGGGATAGTGCAAAAAGACGATTCCCAAAGCATATGCCGCGTTAGTAAATCTCTTTATTTCGTCGCCTTTTTTCTTGTAAATGTTCTTTCGAACTATGAAAGGGTCAATCCAGTCACTAAAGTCTATCCTCTCCAGTATCCCGTCGGAAGCCGAGTGTATATTCATTGTGGCGAAATACGGATTTCCTTCAACGGTGCTTACGTCAATAATCTCTCCCATCGCGGCGCGAAGACTCATTTCGACCAGATCGCATTGGAAAATCATACCCAAAAGATCCGGAATCATGTTTCCGCCGCTCCGGGGTCCGATATCTACGAGAAACACCCGTCCCTTTGCGTCGACGATAACTTCGACATTCATTGCCCCGAATTGGATTCCCAATTCATCAACCAGGCGCTGCAGTGTGTTTTTAACGGAAATCAGGTCCCTCTCATCCACCAAAGGAGGATAGCTCTTCCCGACAGGAACCAACGGATTGACGGAAGAGTCTCTGTGGCAATTCATCAGTCCCCACTGTACGACTTTTCCACCGGAAACAAAAATGTCTCCTCCGATCAGATAGGGGTGTCTTTTCTCGATATACTCTTCGATGATGATACGTTTAGACCTGGAAAATGAAAACGCGAATTCCACCGCTTCTTCAAACCCGTTCGCATCACGCAACACCGTTACGCCCTTGCTTCCGGAAGAATCCACCGGCTTGATTATGACGGGGAACGAAAGTTCATTCCTTCTTCCCAATGCGGATTCCATGTCCGAAAAACCCATTGCCGAAGGCGTACTGAAGCCATGTTCCTTAAGAAATCCGCGAAACAGATCCTTGTTACACAGGATGCGAACAGATTCGTACGGATTGGTAGGAAGTCCCATCTGTTCCGCCACATATGCCGCAGTAGGAGCGGCAGGATCTGACGCATATGCGATAATATAATCAATCTTTTCTGCCCGCGAAATTGCTAAAACTGCATCAATGTCTGTCGTGCTGACCTGATAAAACTTATCAGCATGAAACTGTCCCGGATTGTCAGGCAGATAATCACACAGGATGGTAAACAATCCCATCCTCTTCGCCGTATCTATCGCGATAACCTGTTGTGCCGATCCGCCTAAAAGCATTATTTTCTTCATTTTTCTATTCCTGTGCAGCGGTATTCTGAATAGTATCACTATTCTTCTTTTTAAGTCCTTTTATTATTCTGATAATGTATGCCATCATTTCGTTCTTCAGAAGCAGCGACCCCGCCAGATAAACGACTATTCCTGCCGGTATTTGAATAAGCAGTATTATCCACGGTGCAATCGGCAGAAACTGAAAACAGAAAACCACTAAACCCATAAAGGACGCCAGCAGAAGACTGGGCAGAATATCCTTTACCTGCTCCAAATACGAATACTCAAGCAACTTCTTATTTGGCCATGAGTTTACCACCTGATTGATCAGACTGGTGGCAAGCAAACTGTATGCCATGACAAGCGGTCCGAACCAGAGCGTAGCCAGTAAAACTGCAACTCCGATAGACTTTTTTATGATTTCCAGCAGCAGGAAAATGTCACTGCGTCCAACCGCCTTTATCGCATTAAGATTCGAGGTATGAATGGGCTGGAACATATAGATAATGCAAAACACCCGAAGAAACGGTACACACTGTATCCATTTTTCAGTTAATACAACACGGACCAGCGGGTCGGCGCAGGCAGCAAGACCAATCATCAACGGTGCAAGGATGTACGTGCTCAGTCTTATCGTTGTCCTCGTCATGTCCCGCACACGGGATGTATCCTCCTGCTCATCTGCCAGAACAGGAAACAAAACGCTCTCAATGGAAGTATTTGTATTTGTCGCAATTGCTTTCGGGAACTGGTCTCCTTTGTCATAATATGCCAGGTCGGCAGCGGAGTACTTCTTTCCGATAATCAATTGTCTTAGCTCATTATACCCCCTGTCAAGAAGCGCGGACACCATGAGTTTCCAGCCATAACGAAGCAGCTTTTTCAATCTCTCAAATGAGAATAACAACCGCGGACGCCACTTAACAGTTATCCACAGAATAGCAGTGTCCACAGCCATATTAAACAAATGCTGCGCAACTAACGCCCATAAGCCGTATCCGTTCAGGGCCATTGAAATCCCGACTACAGCAGCACCGATTGTCCCGCCGAGTGTAGAGAAAAAGAATTTCCTGAAAAGAAGATTCTTGGCAACATATGCCTGCTGAATATTCTTCACGCCGGAAATGATCAGGGTTAAACTCAATACTCTGATTACCGCCGTAAGTTCAGGCATCCCGTAAAACTTAGCAATTAAGGGCGCCGAGAAAAACATCAGGACATACAGCAATCCGCACATCAAAACGTTGAAGAAAAAGACTGAGGAAAAATCCACGTCGTCCGAATCTTTCTTCTGAACCAGCGCCAATCCCATCCCGCTGTCAATGAAAACCTGGAGGATTGAAATAAAAACCGTAACAAGTGCTATCGTGCCATACAATTCAGGGTCCAGTATTCTGGCAAGCACAATGGAAACAATCAGGGTTACGCCCTGTGCTCCGACTCGTTCCAAAAATCTCCATATAAAATTTGAAAAAACTTTCTTTCGCATATGCTTTCATTTCCCAGGCGGAAATGCATCAATCCCCCAATTACGCATTCCAAATCGCCAGTTCTTTCTTTTCCCGTTTCCCCAACGAATATTTGTAATACCACTTCATAAATGAACGCAAAACGCAGGCGATCCTGACAAATACTCTTTTCGCCTTCGGAAGCCTGTTGAATGCTTCCCTGTTCCCACTTTCAAAGAACTCCTTGGCTTTTTTTCGAAGAATACAATACCCGAACATATTGTCTCCGATTTTTTTCGTACAGGTGTCATGGAATCTGCCGGAAGAGAACTCTTCAAAATCTCTCCAGACACCGATCATACGCTCAAAATGCTCAATCCTCTTCTCATCTGTCCATTGATTCTTTCTTGCGCTGTAGCTTGTCGCTGCCCCTCTTCGATAACAGGACATGATTCTGTTCACATACATTACCTGCCCCTTGCTCCCAAAGTACAGAAGCATCGGCAGGTCCCCTATATCCGATAATTTTTTGAATCCCGGTTCATTCTGTATGTATTGCTTCCAATCATCATATCTCATTACATAAGAGCTGGTTTGGAAAGAATAACTGCTTGCCAGCCAGATAAACTTTTCAGGAGAAATACTCGATTCGGATATGGGGTCTCTCGGATGGATTATCCCTAGCGGTTTTTCGTCCGCAGTGACTTCCTGAACTCCGGCCACGCAAAAGTGCGATTCCGGATTTGATTCCAATGTGGAAATCTGCAATTGCAGCTTTTCATCATCACACCAATAATCGTCTCCTTCACAAATTGCCACGTATTTTCCCCTGACCATCGGAAAAACAAATTCATTCACCGGATTAACCTTTAATCCGAACTGATTCTCCTTTTGAAGGATGGGACGAATAATATCCGGGTACTTTTCGGCATACTTCCGGACAATTTGCGGAGTATTGTCTGTTGAAGCATCATCATGGATGATTATCTCAAATGAGTATTCGGTTTTCTGCATCAACAAGCTGTCTATGCATTTCCGGATGTACTTCTCATGGTTATATGTCAGGCAATAAATTGATACCATCGGATTCTGATCAGACATATCATACCTCTCCTAATGCTTCAGTATTTCCAAATAATCACACTATTCCAAGAATGTAGGGCATCGTTTCACTGGAATTATGAATCAGGTAAACGAAGAGCCAGTATACTACCACGCATAACACGATGGCCGTGTTAAAAACGAAACGGTTTGTAGCGGATTTCTGACACTTTGCCAATGCACCGAAGGTCACAAGATTAATCAACGAAAAATACTCTGAAACCCGGTCCCCGTAATGGATAATTGAGCCGACTGAGTTCAAAGCAACATACGCGACAAAACACAAAATATAAAAATCCGCATAAGGATTGTCTTTTCTGTAATACTTTAAACAAAGCACAATCCCCATGATTTCTATCGCATAGAAAATCAGAACAAAGTAATTGGTTTCCGGAGTGGCTGTATCAATAAACCACTGATACTGTATATCAAGAATCCCCAAACGAATGGCAAGCCTGATAAGCGGAAGGGCACACTGCGCTCCAAGTATTATTCCTCCTCCAAGAAGCATCCTGCGGAAGGGAGAAGTTCCTTGAAACCTTTTTTTTGTGTACAGCACTCTGAAGATTACGAAAACAACCAATCCGCAGACAGCCGAATTATGGATGAGCATTGCCGCAATTACAATGGCAAGAAACCTCTTATTTTTTCCTTCTTCCAAATCCTTTACTGCAAGAAAAATCAGTGCCATCGCCATATACTGCCTGGTGATGTTCAGTGTTTGTCCGTAATACAGAAAATAGAATGAAAAAAGGACAAGAATCGGATTGACATGCTCTTTGAGACGATATGCTCCGGCATATACACAACCGACAATAAACAGATGCTCGACAAACAGAAGAACAAAGTATCTCCCTGTCGTTTTCTGCACCACTCCGACCATAAGAACAAACAGTATTTCCGGAATTGTTTTCTTTGTTAATACAAGATAGTTTCTGAAATACTCCAGCAGACCGGAGCTCGAACAGGCTCCCTGCCAATACATCTCGCTGGTATAATAGTTCATCGTATCGATTCCGATCGACAGATCCCGCAATCCTGCCAGCAAAGCAGTAACGAGAATGCTTAGGAATGAAAAGAACCAAAAGGAGTATTTACTGTGACACATTTTAGCCAATGCTGCAAAAAAAACCGACACAAGAAAACAGATTGCATATATCATTGCTTTTTACTCCGTATGACGCTTATTCAGTCCTATTTCTCAAGAATACTGTTGTATACCGTAGTTAATTGCCGGCTTACGCTTTCTTCGCCAAAACAGCTCCCGGCAGCTTCCGTAATCTTTTCCCGGTCAAATTGCCCCCGTTTGTCAACCGCCTCTGCCATCGCTTCAGTCAGACTGTTTACATCACTATCACGGAAAACAATAGAATTGTCAGCCGATGTATACTGTAAAACGGGAATACTGTCGGGGACCACCGTCGGAATCCCGCAACACCATGCCTCTATTATCGGAACGCAAAATGTCTCCAGCCTGGTGGCGGTTACACAATAATCGCTTTCCGAAAGAATCTCTCCGACCCTTTGCCTCGAAACATTGCCGTAAAAGGATATTTTCTCCGCAACTCCAAGTTCTTTTGCCAAACGCTTGACACTTCTCTGCCTGGGTCCTTCGCCAACCACATTTAATCTGCAATTTGCTTTTGTTTTGCATAATGCTGCGAAAGCCTGTACAAGCTTATCAACCTGTTTTACTTCAGCTATTCTTCCAATATAACTGAAGACACAGTCTTCCCGTGAACCCGGCTTTTCACCCGATGAAATATCAGGGCTGACAACATTGGGAACCACAACTACATTATCACATTTTCCGATATCCCGAACGCTGACCGCCAGAGCCTCGCTTACACAAATAACCGCATCGCTTTCAGCATATATTTTCGAAAGGTCATTTAGTTTTGCAGCGGGCAGCTGCCCGGTCATCACCTTCGTATAGTGCTCAGTAAGAACAATTTTCTTACATTTTCCACGCATATAATCCCACATCTCACTGTTCAACACGATGGAAGGATAATGAAGATGTACGATATCAGGGATAAACTCATCCAGGACCTTTGTAAAACTCTTTTTAAATGCCTTTATCTTCAGGGAATCATAGAGAAAGCGCGGCATATGTCCCACCGGAACATAATCCCCGCTAATATGCATTCCGTCACTGTCGGCGGAAAAGTGTCCGCCCAGTCTATGAAGTCGGTAAACAGGCCTGGTATCGTGGAAATAAAACCGCACGTCAAATCCTGCCCGCTTCAATACCTTGGCCTGATCATACTCGAATGTTCCGAACATACCCGTCTCAAGCATAGGGTATGATCGACCGATTACCAGCACTTTCATATTTCAACGACGAATTCCCTTTGCTCCGCCATTCCTTTCTTAACATTCTCAATGTCTTATCAACAAAGGCCCTGATAAAACTATACAACCGAAATTATACGGGTAAGACAGGTCATAAGATCATATCCGTCCCAAATCAAATCGAAATCCATTGTTTTTCCGATCGGAACAACACGGTCAATTCCTTTCACCCCGGAATTCAGCAACGGCTGCAGCATTTCGGAGCTTCCCAGATAGGCAACCGTCTGGCATTTTTTATCATCGCAGATTTTCACCAGATCCAGTATGTTTTCACAGTCGTATTCATAAAAGAAACCGCTGTTTTCTCTGTATTCCATAAGGGAATCGGAGAGCTCCGGGACATGAGCGCGGATAATCAGATTATCCGTATGCTGTTCAATTATCATTCCCGGATTCTTCACGACAGCCAGATAACTGCTCGTAAGCTTGTTGACCCCTTGAATTGCCTGCAGAGAGTACTTTCTTTCAACAACTTTGTGTTCTTCGTCCCAAAAGGCAGCCTGTGCCTCTTTAATGCGTGTCCCTGTCCACACCACAATCCGCGGGCTGGTGCATGCATTTTGGTCTGAAAAATATGTGTCATTATAAAAGTCTTCAGCCACCCGGCTTTTATCGTGAACAGACATATAGCTGTCACTGTCTATTACCGCAATTGAATAACGGTCGGCAAATGTAATATCGGTCGTTCTGGAAGGAACGGGAGATTTTCTGAGCTCTGAAATGGTCTGGTCTCCTCCCCATATCAGGCGGACATCGGCAATGCTCGAGAACAGGTCATTGATTTCCTTATCCCGTTCATACCGAACCAGCGAAACATAAGGCCGAATCTCCTCATTTTCCTCTAAAGCGCTTTTAATGGCCTTCACAATTAAATCAACCTGCGGAAAATCCTTGCTGGGAATCCTTACGACATTGGCATTTCCCGTAAGCAGGCCGGTTACCAGAGAGTACGCGAAATTAACCGGAACGTTCGAAGGGGCGATATGAAAAGCAAGTCCCTTTCCCAAACGGATACGCTTTCCGTTTTCTTCTCCGTCAAACCGGTTCTTTAAAGCTAAAACCGAGGCTTTTCTAATCCAAAAAGCAAACGTTATTACATCCGAAAAGGCTTTCGCTTCCCTGCAATTCAGAAGAATCCTGGACACATCGCCCAAAAAGGCAATAATCGGGTCATCAAAAGGTACTCTCGCCGGTGCATGTTTTGCCTGTTCCAACAGTTCCGGCGACCCCGCCAGGAAAGAAACCCTTGAAAGAATATCAGAATTTTGCGGCATATGTATCACTGCACCCCCGTATCTCGGCATTCTTTATTCGTCCCAACACCTTGAAGTACTTGCCCTTTCTTCCGCAGGGGCAATCATCCTCTCCAAGAATGATTCCTTCATCTTCGGTAAGTAAACTGTGTCCTGGATAAGATTCGGGAATCGTGCTGACAACCTGAAGAATGCCCTTCTCATTAAAGCCGGCCTCGGAAAAATCACCGGGCCTTCGTGCAATTACATCAGAATAAATACTGGCATGAAGATGTCCGCAATCGCATTCCATATAAATGCAGCCGGTCTGCTCAACCATTCCATAATAATCATGGATATGTTCGATTCCGCAAAGCTCATGCAGACGGGCATGGAACTCTTCTTCGCTTACCGCTTCCGCGGTAAGCTTCTTCCATCCTCCGCCATGAATCATGATTCCATTTGACAGATCAAAAGAAATCCCTTCGCGCTTCAGCCTTACCAGTTCTTTATAAAAGTGCTGCCAGATCATAAAAGTAAAACCGAAGAGCAGAATCTTCTGGTCCTTATATGTTTCCACAAATTTCTTCAAAGTAGAAACATCCAGTTTCATTTCGTCGTCAAGCGCATATATTCTTTTCGAGCCGAACATGGAAAAACCGAGAATCCCCGCGCCCCGGGCAGAAAACAGTGCCCTGTTCTTTACAACGCTTGGGCAATCTATAATAATCATAGGCATCCGAGATGACCCGGTATAGTCTTCTACAATCTTAACCATTGCTTTCTGCTGGTTAGCAGATGTGGTACGATCCAGGAATATCCTGCTTACTGCCTGGCCTGTCGTCCCTGAAGACGTCATCGTTTTAACGATTTCCGTTTCCGGAACAGATTTCAATTCCAACTCTTTAAACAACCGGACCGGAAGAAAAGGCAGATCCTTGTATGAGTGAACATCAGAAATGCTGAAACCCGTCCCCGAGAGCATTCTTCCATACTCCGGACACATATTCTGATGCAGCAGGGTCAATTCTTTCAGTCTTTCCGTAAGGAGTTTTTCCTTGCTCTCTTTGTCAAGCGCGTATGGTTGAAATTGAAGTATGTCATCAAAACTCATTTAACTCTCCTCGCTGTGCAAAACTCCGAAACAGAACCGCCATGTGAGTTTATCAGGAATTGCCTATTGTACATCCACATACTTTTGGAGCTCGCTATACAGCGTTTTTCCTGCCTCGTTTTTGGGAATCTCATCAATTGCTTTTACGGTAAATGCAACCGTATTCAACTTCGTTTTAGCTGCTATAAAGCTTTTCACCGAATCGGTCATCCCTGCGTCAGTTATGAAAACGCATAAGTGATCGTCTACACCGACACTGGCAACCTCGATTCCATATTCGCCTTTGATCAAACCGTCGATTTCATCCAGATTAACTCTGTTCCCGAAAATCTTCAGAAAGCGCTTTTTCCGGCCGACAATGTAGTAAAACCCGTCCTGATCAAACTGCGCTATGTCTCCGGTCTCCAATCGGCCGTGTCTCTCGTCTGCCTTAATGAGATCTTCTCCGGTTTCCGCGTACCCCAGTGTAACATTCTCACCTTCATACACAAGTTCTCCGGGAACATAGGGCTTGTCTATTTCCTTCCCGTCTGTTCCAAGCAGAGAATACCTTCCTCCGGGAATCGGAATCCCCATGGATCCCTTCTTTTCCAGAGCATATTCAGGCGGAAGATATCCCATGCGGCTGGTGGCCTCGGCAGCCCCGTACATCACAACAAAACTCTTTCCCTGGTCCACTGCATAAGATGCAAATTTTTCCTGCAGCTCCGGTGTAATCTTTCCACCAGCCTGCGTCAATGTTTTAAGGCTCGGAAGCTTCATTCGGTAAAAACGAAGCCTGTCAAGCATTTCGTAAGTGTATGGAACTCCTCCGAAAGAAGTGGCTTCGCCACGTTTAAAGAACTCCCAGAATTCCTTTTGCATAAGACCTTTGTCAGTCACCAGTATGGTTGCACCGACAAACAGATGCGTGTTAATAATGGAAAGTCCGTAAACGTAATGCATGGGAAGCGTGGTGATCGGTCTTTCTTCGGAATTAAGTTTCAGGTATTCTGCAATAGATACCGTGTTACTGAATATATTCGCATATGACTGGCGCACAAGTTTAGGAGAACCGGTAGAACCGGAAGTTGTTACCAGGAGCGCCAATTCATCATAAAGCGGGTACCTGACGGAATAGTTGGTTTTCAAAAGCGCATAATCCGCCTGCTCATATTCTGCCGTCATTCCGTCAAACTGCTCTAAGCAATCCTTTGGCGCCCATATATACTCGGGCGAATAAATCCGAAGAAGCTGGTCAAGAAGCATTTTCTCCAAATGCAGATTAACCATAACAGGCACGATACCGGAATTGACAAATGCGACGTATCCCAAAACAGAGCCAATAGAGTTTCTGCACAAAGAAAACACCAGACACCGATGCCCGATTCTGCCTGCCAGCTCTTTCGCACATTCGTCCAACTTTTTGTATGTCATTTGGGTATCAAATTCATCACATAGGGCAATCCTGTCGCCATGTTCCTCTAAAGCCCAGATTCTTCTCATCAGAACTCAACTCCATACTCTTCTTTGGAAAGGATTTCTTTGCCTTTCTCATAAGAACTGAAATCAATAATGTCCTCTGTATCGAACATGATGTTAAATGAGTCTTCAAGACACGCAATCAGACTCATATGGCCAACCGAATCCCAGTCCTCAACGTCCTGGTACTTCAATCCGGGTAATTGCTCCTCCGTAACACCAAAGGTCTCCACAAATGCTGCGTTGTACTTTTCTAAATTCGTCATTTCATTTTCCTCCTGAAAAAACCTATTCTATATTTTCCGGTTTAATCTGATATCCCTTCGGAATATCCTGCGTCACGGTCTTGCCGACAACAGAACCGATGTCTGCCGGCGGAATTCCGTTTCCCGGCCGCTTCGCCTCAATATCATTGGCAGTCAGTTTTTCGCCCCGGTGTACATCCCTCGTGACTACTAAACTCCTTCTCATCTTGAGCCTTTGTTCCTCTTCGCCTTCCAAAAGAACTCTCTCTTTTGTTCCCATTGCAGAATAAACGTTCCGGCAGGCAACAACCAGTTCCGCCATTTCTTTCGGCTCGGTTGCCATGCTGTTGTCCATTCCCATTTTTTTGCGGTCCAGAGTAAAATGCTTTTCTATAAGGGAAGCTCCCAGCGCTACGGACGCGGCTGCCACCTCACTTCCGATTGTGTGATCGGAATACCCTATTACATAATCCGGAAACCTCTCTTTCAACATAACCAGATTGTTGAGGTTAATAATCCCTGCCTCTGCCGGATATACGGAAACGCAGTGAAGGATACAGATCTGTTTATTTCCCGCTTCTTCTATCGTTTGAACCGCGGTCTCGATCTCGTCCAAAGTGGACATTCCGGTCGAAAGCACAATGGGGATGTCTTTCTCTGCAATATACTTCAGAAACGGCAGATTGTTGATCTCCATCGATGAAATCTTAACAAAAGGAGCTTTTGCCACATCAACCAGATAATCAACTTCTTCAACAGAGTACGGCGTTGAGGAAAAATCTATTCCCACTTCTTTACAATAAAGACTTAATTCCGTCAGTTGCTCTTCAGACAAGGAAAATTTATCCACAATTCTTCTTGAAATCGGATTATTACGGTAGTATTCATCACAGTACAGGGTCTCCGCGGACCACGACTGAAATTTCACGCAATCGCATCCGCACTCCTTTGCTGAAAGAATCATCTGCTTTGCCGTCTCAACATTTCCGTTATGGCTTGAATTCAGTTCCGCCACAATATAAGGCGTCTCACCATCACCAATGCTTCGGCCGTTTCTAAATACCAGTTTTCTCATTCTCACTCCTGTTAAGCTTTTTACCACTCTCCAACCTTCACCTTCCGAACAAAAGCTCCGGTTTCATCAAATCGACATAATTCACCTTCGACCCAGGCATCTCCGCCATACGGGCAGCATAACTCCCCGTACGAATAAAAGTAGTAGGTCTTACCGTCGATTTCCTGCCATCCGGTACGACATACTCCCTCTGTGTCTGTATAATACCATTCAGTTTTCCGATAAGTAATCCCATCATCATGGTATCGTACAATCTTATTCCATCCGGCTTTATACTGTACCAAAGCTCCGCCTTTTGCGAACAGATAGTACTTCCCGTCAATTTTATAAGTGCCCCCATCGGTACAGACCATTCTCCCATACTGGTCAAAATAGTACCATGTGCCGTCAACTTTCTTCCATCCCTTTATGACTCTGGTTCCGCTTTCATCGAAACAATACCAGTGCGTAGTTGTGCGCAATGTTTCCAGCGACATTTTAACGGGACGATAAATATATGAGAAGCCGACTCCAAGTACAATATCTGTTCTTAAAGAATCCACCACTTCCACTGCCTTATATAATCCTGCCGGGTGTTCAATGAGGGCTCCTCCGATAGCAAAAAGCATCATCTTGCCTTCTTCCATCTCGATGGCACCGCCCCCCGGACACATCATAACGCCAGAAGAAGCGAACAGATACTGTTTTCCGTCTATTGTCTTCAATCCTCTATGATTGTATTCAAGATTGCGCCATTCCTCATAAACATAATCATAACCGCAATTCTTCGTAGGCCTTTCAAATCTCGCGATCCCGTTTGGAATATAGCCTTCATCGTTGATGGTGGCAAATATGGTCCATGTTAATCCGTTTCTCTCGGTTCGCTCAAAAGTATACTCACCCGCCGCATTCTCTATGAGAGCTCCGTCATTATCAAAACAATATGCATAGATAAGCGTCTCCGCGGAAAACGGACCGCCGCCTACCCCAATCTGTTCGCCGGAATCCGGATCAAAATAGTACTTCTTCCCGTCAATCGTCTTCCATCCAGTCAGAACAGATCCATCATAATTCACATAATATCTGCTTCCGGCAACATCAATGAAGTCTCTTCTGTCCTGGACCAAAGCTCCCCCGGGGGCGAAGAGATACAATGTTGCGCCTGAACCCGAAGATCCGTTCCTGACGGAAAAGGTTCCGCCGTCAAGGCACACCATCTCCTCATTGAAAAAATAGTACCACTTTTTATTTACCTTATACCACCCGTTAACAAAGTTTCCGTTTTCGTCCACGTATTGCCAGCATGTCCGGTATAAATACTGACACGTTCCCGACACATCTCCAATACTACCGTAGCAAATCGTACTCTCCTGCCATCCCGGTTGAACGACTCCCTCGCTGTTGATACGGTACCGGAATGTCTCGATGACATCATCAGGCCATCCATATTTCCCCAGTTTGAGCTCATAGGTACCGGGCTTATACATGACAAGATCGCCGTTTTTTTCAAAAACATATCTTTTCCCGTCAATAACACAAGTGCCTCCGTTTGGACACTCAAGAAGTCCCGAGGATTTAAAATAATACCACTTCCCGTTAATCTTCTGCCAGTCGGTGACCCGTTGACCGCTCTCATCATAATAATACCAGTTGGTTGCCGAAGAGCCCGACGGGATATATGTCAAAGTATACTTCACCCATCCCTTTTGGATGACTCCTTCACTGTTAATCGTATAACGATATACCCTCTTGTACGAACCCGATTCTTCAGTATACTCATACACGCCGGGCTGGTATTGAATCAGGGCTCCGCCACGATCAAACAGATAAGTCTTCCCTACGGAATTCCCGGACTCTTTAACCGTATAAGGTCCGCCATTCTTTCCAACCACAAACAGATAATTAAAGTAGTACCACTTCCCGTCAATCTTCTTCCAACTATCGTGCACCATCGCGCCACTCGCCGTTGCATAGTTTTGCTTGTCTTCAGCAGAAGGAATCCATCCGGTCAGCATCACGCCGTCATCGCCAAAAGTATAATACTCGCCGTCAATTTTATATGCGCCACCGGTATAATACTGATTATGCGAATCATAGTAATACCATTTACCATCAACCTTTCGCCATCCCTGATCCTCTGCCGCAGCAGGCTTGGGAACCAAAAGCAAACAAAAAGCCAGAACAAGTTCAATCCACAACAGGCGCCTAATCAGTTTCTTTTCCATTTTGCTCATACAATCCAATCATGTGAGATACGGATTGGATTCACTCCTTTCTCCCGAATTCTTCGGGGTTATCTGCTTCAAAACCTACTCTGTTCTATCAAGAAAATACCTTGTCGTTCTCTCCGTTGCGGGAGATAACACGGGCAGGATTTCCCATTACGGTGACATTAGACTCAACATCCTTCAAGACCACTGCCCCGGCGGATATGATCGCATTATCACCAATATTCAATAATTCCCTTACCGGAGCGTTTAGCCCTACAAATACGCAATCCCCTAAAACCGTCTGTCCTCCGATATCGACATGGGTTGAGATTTGACAATGCTTCCCAATCACAGCATCATGTCCGATGCAGGCATAAGACTGAATTGTAGTATCATCTCCGATTACCGCATCGGCGCTTATGATTGCCCCGCGCTTAATAACAAGGCCGTTCCCCAGTTTGCAATACGGACTGATCTGACTGTCAGGAGAAACCACATTACCCAGTTTGCAATTCAACGCAAGAAGCCTCTCATAAATTTTTCTTTTTGTTTTGGGCTCTCCTACAGCGATTACAAACTCTATATCTTTATACTTTTTTATTGCAGTATCCAGCCCGATCATCTCGAGACCCATAAATGTCCCCTCGGGCTTGTTGTCATCTATGAATATGATTTTTTCCCATCTCGGCGAAGCAGCGTTCTGATAATCCGCGATCTCCCGGACTTCTTTTCCCTGCCCGCTGGCTCCAAAAACTGCAAGTATCATATCTAAAGACTCCTTTGCCATTATGTAATCGGGAGAATCGAACTAATATCGACCACCATCACAATTGATTATCTGTCCTGACAAATAAGATGATAAATCAGATGCCAGATACAGCGCAGTATTTGCAACCTCATACGGCTTCGCCGGACGCTTAATGTTGTTGATGCTCACATATTGCGCAATCTCTTCTTCCGTTTGTCTTCCGGTCCCCAAACGTGTTTCCGTCAGTCCGGGGGCTATCCCGTTCACGCGAATGTTATGCGGAGCCAATTCTCTCGCTATCGCTTTCGTTCCCCACAATAACGCCATCTTACTGGAGCCGTAAGCAAAAGCCCCGGCACGGAACTCGGACGCAGCTCTCGACACTATGTTTATAATATTTCCGGATTTCTGACGTAACATTTTCCGTGAAACCAATTGAATTAAATACGCAGGCATATAGAAGTTGGCATTCATTGAAGTCTTCATTTCTTCAACAGATGTTAACGCAAGCGTCTTGGCCTGAACTATTCCGGCGCAATTCACAAGGATATCTATGTTCTCTCCCGTAGCAAGAATCTGCTTAACAGCGTCTTTTAATGAGGTCTCATCCTGCAGATCGAACTCAATCGGATTGATCCACACGCCGTTTTCTTTCGCGATTTGGTTATACTGCTCCTGAAGTTCTGCGCTCGTTTTGTGAATAAAAGCCCATATATTTGAGCCATTCTCCGCGAATCTCTTCAAAATTGCCAAACCGATTCCGCTTCCCGCTCCGGTAACAATTGCATTTTTCCCTGAAAGAAGCTTTGCATCTCTGTCTTCCATAATTCTTCCTTACCTGTTCACATGATTGTGTTCAAAACGTTTCCAACAATCCTCGATCGTTTCTTTCGATAGGGTTTCCTTTTCCTTCTTAATTACCAGATCCCCTGCTTTTTTCCTTTTCTCAATAAACTCATCCATAGAGCATATATACCTGGCGGGGACTCCCGCATAAACTCCATTCCCCTGAATGCTTTTATTCACACAGGATCCGGCTGCGATTATGGTATTTGCCCCGATTTCAACATTCGGCAGTATGATCGTGTTAGCGCCAATGAATACATTATCCTTTATATCAATACACCCGATGTTCTCAGAAAAACGGTATTCGCCTGACAGATTGTTTAACATCTGATGAATTACATCGTGGGTAACAAATGTAACATTTGATGCAACCCAGACATTGTTACCGACGGAAATGAGTTCAGGATAAAGCGGTATTTTACGAAACATAACCATACAGTTATCACCCATACTGCGAAATATCTGATGTTTCTTTATATACTTTGCTCTGGAGATTGCTGACCTTCGAGCACATAGATTAATCGAATGCCATACCCTGTACAAGTTCATTTACCTTTCTTTCTCCTCATTTCCCATGAATTCACCCATCGTTGCTTCCCCGGCAGCGGAAATGCCTTCCTTCTTTAAAACAGTTCCTATAGTCTTGAAGATAATGCCCCAATCTCCCAGGAAAGTAATCTTATCGACATACTTCACATCCCACGCAAATTTTTCATCCCATGACAAGGAATTTCTGCCATGAATCTGTGCCAATCCAGTAAATCCGGGACGTACCTCATGCCGCCGCATCTGCTCCTCATTATATCTTGAGAGATATCGCGAAAGAAGCGGTCTGGGACCGACTATGCTCATATCCCCTTTTAAGATATTAAAGAGTTCGGGCAATTCATCCAAACTGGTACTCCTGAGTTTCTTCCCAAAAGAAGTAAGCCTGACCTCATCCGGCAATAATATGCCATTTGAATCAACTTCACCGGTCATCGTGCGAAACTTGTAAAGCTTAAATATCCTGCCGCCTCTGCCCGGTCTGTCCTGCTTAAAAAGTACAGGGCTGCCCAGCTTTATTCTTACGAGAATGGCAGTAATCACCATGATAGGAGAAAGAATTATTACTGCAAATAAAGCACATAAGAAATCCTGAGGTCTTTTAACAAATCGTTCATAAAATCCATAAGGTTTATGGGACATAACTATTCTCTCCGACTTCAGCGCTCTTTATGAAAAGCATCTATGGATAATGTCAATGATTTTTTCCTGCTGCTCGACAGACATTTTGTTGTCGCTCGGCAGGCACAATCCTCTGTGGAAAATATCCGCTCCGACATCCGCTCCACCACCGGTAATGTATGCATTGGTCCTGCCACGTCCGTTCCCTTCAGCGGTGATAAAAGCGTGATTTCGATAAATCGGCTGCATATGCATCGGCTTCCAGATCGGACGGCCTTCCGCATTAAACACGTTCAGAACATCGAGAATTTCCTGGGGTGAACTCTTTCCACTCACATGCTTATACAAATAATCCTGTTCTCCCCGTACCATCGGAGCCATCGCTTCCTCATCGATTATCATACAGGAAAGCCAATAATTCGGAAGGCTCTTCTTTCTGTCCCAGGGGTTCATCTTTACGGGAAGGTCTTTAAATCCCTTTTCATATCGTTCATAGATGGCCCGTTTTTGAGCGATATGTTCTTCAAGGTACGGAATCTGCCCCCGGACAACGCCGGCTACAATATTACTCATGCGGTAGTTATATCCGACCTCTTCATGCTGATACCAAGGAGCAGCTTCGCGCGACTGAGTGGACCACTTGCGAACCTTGTCAGCATCCTCCTTCGAATCTGTCAGAAACATTCCGCCGGCAGAACCGGTAATAATCTTGTTCCCGTTAAAGGAAATGCAATTATAATTGCCAAGGGCACTGGTTTCAACCCACTCGCCATTTAACTTGTATTTCGCGCCGAGACTCTCGGCCGCATCTTCAACAATCAGCGCCCCGTGATGATCAGCAATCGCCTTTATTTCGTCCATCTTGCCGGGCGTTCCGTAGAGATGGGCAACAACAATCATCTTTACATCGGGATAAATCTCGAAAGCCTTCTCCAATGCCTTCGGACACATGTTCCATGTATCGTATTCGGTATCGATGAATACTGCCTCACCGTCCTCGTACGCCACCGGATTGATACTGGCATCAAATGTTACGTCACTGCAGAACACTTTTTCCCCGGCAAGTGTCCCTTCATTCGGACGCGCCTGTCCGTACAATCTCTCCCCCGCAAGTTTCGTCGCAAGGTGGAGTGCCGCCGTTCCGGCCGATAACGCAACAGCATATTTCACGCCAACATACTCGGCGATCTGCTTCTCGACTTCGTTGATATTTGCTCCTACAGTAGATACCCAGTTAGTCTGAATCGCGTCATCTACCCACTTTTGTTCTTCGCCATGCATCGTCGGTGACGAAAGCCACAACTTCTTATCAAACGGTTTTATTCCCGCAAATCGCGGATCATTCAAAATGCTCATCTGTATATCCCTACCACAAATTATTATGGACTACTAAGAAATCAGACTAATTGTCGTCATCCCCATTGGACTCTCCGACTTTACCTTCCCCAACCTCTTCCATCAACATACGATATGTCTCACTCTTAATTGCTTCAACGCCTTCCTGATGGTACGTGCTTACCATGCTGGCAACAAGACGTTTGATATCACGGCTGTTCGCGTAGGCGGCGTCCATGAGGTCGTCGAGATCGTCGAGGAAACGGTTGATGTCGAACTTAATCGGGCAGCCGATATGAATCTTCTCATTTTCCGTCTTCTGAATGCCCTCTTCGGCGAGGAGCTTCTCTTCGTAGAGCTTTTCGCCCGGGCGAAGACCGGTGTATTCGATTTTGATGTCGATGTCCGGTTTAAGACCGGAAAGCTTGATGAGGTTACGCGCAAGCGTATCAATCTTGACAGGGCTTCCCATATCAAGGACGAAGATTTCGCCGCCCTTTGCATTGGTTCCTGCAAGAAGCACAAGGCTGACGGCTTCCGGAATCGTCATAAAGTAGCGGATGATGTCCGGATGGGTTACGGTTACGGGACCGCCCTTTTCAATCTGCTTTTTGAAGATCGGGATAACACTGCCGTTCGAACCGAGCACGTTACCGAAACGGACCGCGACAAATTCGGTCTTAATCTTCCGGAAGAACTCGGCATTGGCCGTGCGGTCAAGCTTTTCCTTGCCGCCCCTTGTATGGGTATAATGAGTGAACAGCTGCGGGATTTCGGCTGCCTTGCCCTCCTTAATCTTCTCGTCAAAACTTTGGATGATCATCTCGCAAAGCCGCTTCGATGCTCCCATGATGTTGGTCGGGTTGACCGCTTTGTCAGTGGAAATCAGAACGAAGCGTTTGCAACCGTGCACCATTGCCGCATAGGCGGTTTTGTAAGTTCCGATGGCGTTATTCTTGATGGCTTCGCACGGGCTGTCCTCCATGAGCGGAACATGCTTGTGCGCTGCCGCATGGTACACCACGTCCGGACGGTACTGCTCGAACACCTGGAACATCTTCCGGGAGTCACGAACGGATCCAATCAGGGTTACCAGATCGAGCTCGGGATGCTTCTCCTTCAGCTCAAGCTGGATGTTATATGCATTGTTTTCGTAAATGTCGAAGATAATCAGACGCTTCGGATGATGTTCCGCGACCTGACGGCAAAGCTCGCTTCCGATGGAACCGCCGCCGCCAGTTACGAGCACGGTCTTTCCGTGAAGGAACTCGAATACGCCGCTCACATCCACACAAATCGGGTCGCGGCCAAGAAGGTCTTCGATTGAAACGTCTTTGAGGCTGGAAACACTGACATCGCCGTTTACAAGCTGATACATGCCGGGCAGGTTCTTCAGCTCACAGCCGGTTTCCTGACAGATAGCAAGAATATCCCTTCTTTCGGCCATTTCGGCAGAAGGGATGGCAAGAAAGATTTTCTTAATCTGATAACGGTCCACATTTTCCATGATGGAATCGCGGCCGCCCACTACCGGAACGCCGTCGATATAGCGTCCCCATTTGCTCTTATCGTCATCGATAATGCAGGCTGCGCGGTCCTGAATCTCCTGACTTCCTTTGATGTCGCGGATGATCATCTGACCGGCGGATCCCGCGCCGATTATCATGACGTTGTCAGCCCCTTTGCGGGCACGGTTGCGGCCGGTCTCCGAAGCAACCAGCAGGATGAATCGGTACGCAAAACGAATGCCGAGAATCATTCCAAACTGGATAATCGCGCCGATGATGTAGTAGGAATACGGCATGCGATATACGGGGAAGTATTTACGGAAACGCTGGCAAAGTACATAGAGAATCGACACATGTCCCACCGCCGTAATCATGGAGGCAATGATGATGCGTAGAAGCTCGCTGTAACTCGCGAACCGCCAGATGCTCTTATACAGTCTGAGAAATGCAAAGACAAAGACGCAAAATACCGCATAAACCGGGACAAAGTGTAGCCACGTCTTGAAATATGTTTCGGGAACCAGGGAAAAGCGGCAATCAAAACGAAGCCAGAGTGCCACATAATAACTCAGGCTGACTGCCACTACATCATAGATAATCAGGAACAAAGCAATTCCGATCCAGCGCTCGTTCCGTAAGAAATGCCGTTTCGATTGATTCTTAGCGGTTTGTTCTTTCATGATTGTATGATTCTTTCCTCATTGCATAGTTATAGTCATACAGTGTAAGTATACCCCATTCCCCCGGAAAATGCAATATAAAGCAGGGGGCGGCGGAGCCAAGCCCCCTACGGGGGCTTTCAGACGGAAGGCGATACCCTTCCTACTTCTCGGCCATTGCACCGCCGCTGCCCGAAAATCCTGGCTGCGCCTCGCACCGTCGTGTCCATTCCCTGCGTGTGAAAAGCGCCGCTGTTGGGGGCAGCGGCGCTTTTCGGAGAAGGTATTTTTGTTACTTATGGGGTGTAGCAAAAACTATATTGTATTGGGGTTTACGGTCATTATAATACCATCGGTTTCCTCTTTAGTGTGCACAAACATTACAATAGCCCTAACTCCTTTTTGTGCATTTTGACGGGCTTTTTGGCATAATTAACGTCATTGCTACAAGATACGGGGTTTTTGACGGGGTTTTGTATCACTTTGCACAATTTCACGTCAAAATCGTCGAAAACCCAAGAGTCGGTTCCCTGTTGGCCCGGGTTGCTTGGTACGGGCGTTGGGGTTATCTTGCTAAAAATACCATGTTCCTCCCCGTCGTGGTACGAAAGCTTGTATCTTTCATTCGCCCGTACCAAGCAACCGCATGGGCTTGGTACGGGCGCCGGGGTTATCTTGCTAAAAATACCATCGCTGGCTCCGCCGTGGTACGAAAGCTTGTATCTTTCATTCGCCCGTACCAAGTAACCCAATGGTCTTGGTACGGGCGCCGAGGTTATCTTGCCAAAAATACCACGCTCCGGCGCGCCATGGTACGAAAGCTTGTATCTTTCATTCGCCCGTACCAAGCAACCGCATGGGCTTGGTACGGGCGTTGGGGTTATCTCGCTAAAAATACCATCGCCGGCTCCGCCATGGTACGAAAGCTTGTATCTTTCATTCGCCCGTACCAAGCAACCCCATGGTCTTGGTACGGGCGACGGGGTTATCTTGCTAAAAATACCATGTTCCTCCCCGCCGTGGTACGAAAGCAAGTAGAATGCCGCTTCCGGTTCCAAACAAGCCGCTCCGACCCATCAAACAAAAAGAGGAGGGTCCGCACAGCGAACCCTCCCGCAATTAACCTTATTACTCACTTAGTCATCAAAATCCATTCCGCCGCCAAGGCCGCCAAGGCCGCCGAAGCTTCCGAGAAGCATAGAGATGAGGGGCTTGAAGTCTCTCAGTCTTGTGATCTTGGAAGGAGCGGAGATGGTAGGAACATCGCCGGAGATGCGAACGGTCGCATCAATCTTGACTTCCTTGCCGTCCTTAGAAGCAACCATGGTGCCCTTAAGCTTGAAGCCGCCGTCAACACTCTTCACGTTGAACTTCAGGTCAATGCCCTTGATGTCTTCTTCGGTAAGATTGTTGGCCTCTTCACGAATCTGCGCAGCAGCTTCCTTCAGCTTGCCCTCGATTTCTTCGAGATCAACAATTTCGCCTGCTTCGCTCTCAAGAGCCTTGTTCAGGTCTTCCTTCTTGATCTCTTCGATCATCTTGTCAACGTCTTCCTTGGACATTTCAAGTGCGCCGGCAAGCTCTACAACATCGTCGTAGTAGTAGTTGATCAGTTTCTCAACATACTTGTTGAGGTCGATGTTCTTAAGATCGGAATTCTTCGTGCTGTTCTTAACGGTGTCAAGAACGTCCTTCTCAAGGTAGTCCGCAAGGGTGTTGAGCACGGTCTGGTAGCTCTTCACAGAGGTGAACTCAACCGTGAAATCGGTGTCTTCGCCGCTGATCTTGGCATCTGCAAGAGCCTTCTTCAGGAAGTCAACAACGAGCTTCATGCCGTCGTTCTTCACGGAATCAACAGTCTTGGTCTCAAGATCGTCCGGAAGCGGAATTGCGAAGTAATCAAGCTCAATGTCGCCGAGCATCTTAGCTGCGTCGGGCTCAATGCCGCTGACAGCCTTCAAAATACCGCCGAGGTTGAGGTACATGAACTTGTCCTTCACAACCATCAGATCGTCTACGGCAAAATCAAGCTTGGTTTCCTTCACATCAGCCTTGACGGAAGCGCCAATGGAAGCGTTGCCTTTGCCATCGGTTCCGAGCGTTACGGTAATCTTGCCGTTACCTTCCTGGCCGAGATCGAAATCCGCAGAAAGTGTTACGGTGCCTTTGTCAACTTTGCCGATATCCTCCAACATCTCATAGATATCTTTATAGGAGGATTTCTTCTTTTCTTCGTCCTTCTTGTCCTTGTCTCCGCATGCAACGAGGCATGTCATAACCATGACAAGCACGAGAAGAAGTGCAGTAATTTTCTTCTTCATTTCAATCATCCTTTCTTACGCTTTCGCCGTTCCCACAGGGACGGCCCCTCCGAAGCAATGTGATCTTTGTTAAATCACATTTACATTATACCACTTTCCGATGGAAAATGCAATACATAATCTGTTACATTTTCCGGGAATGGCCTTACATTATTGTAACATTTCGCCGAAAATGCCACCTCGTGCAATAAATAATTGCTTATTCAAAGCGGATATCGGTGATGATCGGCTCCTCGGGATGAATGCCGAAAAGATCTTCGAACTCTTCGCGGGTGATGCGTTCCTTCTGTAAAAGGAGATCCGCGCAGGCGCCGAGCACCGAAAGATTTTCTTCAATAAGGCGCTTGGCTTCCTTGTAGCAGTCATCGATGATGCGGCGTACTTCGGCGTCAATCGCATTGGCCACGTTCTCGCTGTAGCTGCGGGGATGCGCCAGGTCGCGGCCGATGAAGACTTCCTCGTCGTCCATGTCGTAGTTGACGGTGCCGAGTTCATCCGAGAAACCGTACTTCGTAACCATATCTCTTGCGGTTCTGGTTGCCTGCTTGATGTCCATGCTCGCGCCGGTCGTGATGTCGTCGAAGACGAGGCTTTCCGCCACGCGTCCGCCGAGATCCACGATGATCTGCTGAAGCATCTTGCCCTTGGTCATGAACATCTCGTCCTTCTCGGGAAGGGGCATCGTGTAGCCCGCTGCGCCGGTTCCGGTCGGGATGATGGATACGTTATAAACCGGTCCCACATCCGGCAGCACATGGAACAGAATCGCATGTCCGGCCTCGTGGTAAGCGGTAATCTTTCTTTCCTTTTCCGATACGACACGGCTTCTCTTCTCCGTGCCGATTCCGACGCGGATCAGGGATTTCTTGACGTCTTCGTCATTCAGGAACGCCCTGTCTTCCTTGGCTGCGCTGATGGCGGCCTCGTTCATCAGGTTCTCAAGATCCGCTCCGGTAAAGCCCGCCGTAATCTGCGCGAGATGCTCGAGATTAACATCCTCGCTAAGAGGCTTGTTCGCGGCATGCACCTTAAGAATCTCCAGTCTGCCCTTCACGTCGGGGCGTCCGACCAGAACCTTACGGTCGAAACGGCCGGGACGCAGGATGGCCGGGTCGAGAATGTCCACGCGGTTCGTCGCGGCAAGCACGATAATGCCTTCGTTCACGCTGAAACCGTCCATCTCAACAAGCAACTGGTTCAGCGTCTGCTCACGCTCGTCATGGCCGCCGCCGAGACCAGAGCCTCGTTTTCTCGCAACCGCATCAATCTCGTCGACAAATACGATGCACGGGCAGTTTCTCTTCGCCTGGTCGAACAAATCACGCACACGCGATGCGCCGACACCGACGAACATCTCGACGAAATCCGAGCCGGAAATCGAGAAAAACGGCACGCCCGCTTCACCGGCAACCGCCTTCGCAAGCAGTGTCTTACCGGTTCCGGGAGGTCCCTCCATCAGGATACCCTTCGGAATCCGGGCGCCGACCTTTAAGTATTTCTTAGGATTCGAGAGGAAATCGACAACCTCCCGCATCTCTTCTTTCTCTTCATGAAGTCCCGCAACCTTGGAGAAATTGATCCCCATTTGTCCCGGGAGAAGCACCTCCGCGCGGCTCTTGCCGAAATTCATCAGCTGGGAATTTCCGCCGCCGAGCGCGTGCGTCAGTGACATATAGAACAAGAACACCATCAGACCGATGATCAGGTACGGGAACACGTTCACCCAGAACCAGTGCGGCTTGTCGATGTCCGAAACGCCATAAACCAGGTGCGCCGTCTCCGCCTCGGCGATGATGCGGTTCACATCCGTCGTGTAAAAGCTCTTCGCGGTGTTGTCCTTAAACTCGACATAAATCTTACCGGAAGGAACTTCCTCGTTCTGAACGATCGAAATCCGGGAAATGTTATTCTTCTCGATATCCTGCAGGAAATCGCCGTGCGTATACGCGTAGTTGTCTCTTGCCGTAATCGACGCGTAGATGATGGAAAATACGAGCACGCCGATCAACAGCAGATAGAATAAGGCTCCTCCGCCTCTTCTCTTCTTCAATGGATTGTCCTCTGTGCCGCAAATGCGGCCCTTTCTTGTAGCTTACCGGCATGCGCCGGGTCTCACCGCTCCGGCCGGGGCCGGCATTCGGTTAATCTTCAAAATGCAATACCCCGATGTACGGCAGGGCACGATAGCGCTGCGCATAATCAAGGCCGTAACCGACGACAAATTCGTCGGGAATTTCAAAGCCCGTATAGTCCACGTGAACATCCACCACGCGACGGCTGGGCTTGTCAAGAAGCGTGCAAAGCGCGATGCTTTCGGGCTGGCGGCTCTTAAGCATCTCAAGAAGGAATGACAGGGTATGTCCCGAATCGATGATGTCCTCGATGACAAGAACATGCTGACCGCGGATGCTTTCGTCAAGATCCTTCACGATGCGCACGCGCCCGCTCGAGGTCACGTCGTCGCCGTAGCTCGAAACCGACATGAAATCAAGCTTCACGGGAAGCCCGATTCTCTTGGCAAGCTCCGTTGTGAAGAACACGCTGCCCTTCAAAATGCAGATGAGCTTCAGTTCCTTGCCGGCGTAATCCTTCGTAATCTGCTCCGCTATCTCGCGAATCTTCTTCTCCACTTCCTCTTCAGGAATCAATACGCTTACGCTTTCCATACTCATCCTTTCCGACAGGGACCCTCGGGTCCGTCTCCTTCCTCTTTGCTGCTCACGGACAGAATCAACACGCGCCTGGTCTCCTCCGTCACGTAATACCGTTCCGTGCCGCGCATTCCCGGAATCCACAGGATCTCGGAACCGGCCGCGACAACCGGCTTCGCGTCCCGCAATTCGCGCGGAACCCGCTCTTCGATATAGTAATCCGAAAGAAGCTTCGTGCCGCCCTCCGGGTTGATCGTAAAGGCGTCTCCGTCCCTTCGTCCGCGGAGCACGGGAACGTCCTTAATCATATCATAATCAAGCCATTTTATCCACTTATTTTTTCCGACCGGCTCGCCCTTTTCGTAATTCCGCACCGTAACCGAAAGCACCTGACCGTTCCCGATTGGATATGTCCCGTTTTGCAGCGGAATCTCCGCCGTCCACGGCGCGGCTTCGGCCTTTTTGCAAAGCCCGTCATACGTCTTCACAAGCGTCAGCCCGGTCGGCAGACTAAGCTCTCCCGAAACCGGCCCGTCCGCAAGCTTTATAAGCGCCTTCACATGCGCCGCGGTAAAGTCCCGTTCGGTCCCCGAAAGCGTCTTCACAAACCGAAGCAGCACTTCCCTTCGCACAATCTCCGGAAGCCCCGAAAGCTCTCCGGTCAGAAGCACTCCGTCTTTATATGCCTTCGCGTATGCTTCATCCGCATCATGCGTCAGAAGCTCCTGCATCAAAGCCGCCTGCTCGGAAAGCGACAGAATGTGCTCCGTCACCTCGGGATTGACCTCCTTAAGAAGCGGCATCACCCGGTTTCTCAGGAAATTCCTTGTATAAGCATCCTCCGCATTGGTCTCGTCCGTGACCCATTTCGCGCCCCGCCTGTCAAGCTCCTTCGTAATCTCTTCTTTGGCAAATGCCATAAGAGGCCTCACCAAAACCACGCCCCGGTCCGCAAACGGTCTCGATACGGCGGGAATTCCCGCGAGCCCCCGGATTCCGGTCCCGCGGCAGATGCGAAAAAGCACCGTCTCCGCGTTGTCGTCCTTATGGTGTGCAAGCGCCACGGCGCCCGCGCCGGTCCTTGCGGCCTCTTCCTCAAACAGCCGGTAACGGACAAGGCGGCCGGCCTCTTCCGTCCCGATGGCATTTGCCACGGCGAGGGAGGCGACGTCGACGTGCTCCGTTCGAAGCGGGACACCAAGCAATTTACAAAGCTCCTGACAGAATGCCGCATCCCTGTCCGCCGTCTCCCCGCGAAGCCCGTGGTGCACATGCAGGGCGTAAAGCGGGAAGCCGTGCTTTTCGGAAAGCTCCTTAAGGATCAGTAAAAGGCACACGGAATCCGCGCCGCCGGACAGCCCGACGACGATTCCGGCCCCCGAAAGGAGCCCCTGCTCTAAGAGAAAGCGTTCCACACGTTCCTTCATCACTGGCCTCCGGGCGGGTTCGGAGCATTCGTAATAACCGGAAGCTCTGCCACCGGCTTGAAAATGATTTCGTCCTTATATACAAGCCCGAGCACTTCCCGGGCGATTTCTTCGATGTAACTCTTGGTCTCGATATAGGCGCGGTAGTCCGCAATCGTCTCGGTGCGGGCATGCTCCTCCGCAATGAGCCGCTCAAGGCGTGCCTTTTCGGCAAGCTTTTTCTCGAGTTCCTCTTCTTCCTTCTTACGGCAGTATACGAGTGCAACGCTGACAAATCCTGCCAAAAGCATCAGAATCAGGAAATAAATCAGCCGCTTTCGCATCGTCCCGACACGGACCAGTCTTCCCTTACTCACCGTCTTTCCTCCACAAAGCCCCGCTGCACACTACAGATAGCGGAACATTTCCTTCGCATCCTCTTTACGCGTGGTCTCCACGATTTCGGTCACCTCGACCTTCACCTGTCTCTGGCCGAAGCCGATTTCGATGACGTCGCCCTTCTTCACCTCAAGCGAGGCCTTGGCGGGCTTTCCGTTCACGCTGACACGGCCCGCGTCGCAGGCTTCGTTCGCCACGGTGCGGCGCTTGATCAGTCTGGAAACCTTCAAATACTTATCGAGTCTCATCTCTCCTCCGCTGAGCAACCCCGTCGCTCTTTCATAAAAAAATCAGGCTGTCCGGCGCAAGCCGAACAGCCTTCTATCGCAATCCAATGATTACTTCTTGTTTACAGCTGCCTTAAGGCCCTTGCCTGCCTTGAATTTAGGCTGCTTGGAAGCTGCGATCTTAATGGTCTTGCCGTTAAGCGGGTTACGACCGGTTCTTGCAGGTCTCTTGGAAACCTCAAAGGTACCGAAACCAACGAGAGCAACACTGTTACCAGCGGTAAGCTCGTCAACTACAACACTCTGAAATGCATCAACCATCTTCTTTGCTGCGTCCTTCGTAACGCCTGCCTTTGCAGCGATAGCAGCAACAAGTTCAGACTTATTCATGAATCATTCCTCCTAGATAAGTTTAGATTGGTAAAATCTCACGAAAAGCAAGTAAATTCGTGCATTCCGTTACTATTGTTATAAATGTTCCAAAAGGGAATGTCAAGTAAAAAAGCCGATTTAGGCCCGAAAAAGCCCGTAAAACAAAGAAAAATCACATTTTCCGATGAAAAATGTGACTTTTCGACGGTTTTTAACGTGTTTTCGGGCCGTAAGTGGTTTTGCATGGTTTCCGCTGCCCTACACGGTTCAGCGGTGCTTCCTCCTGCCCTACCGGCCTTCGGCCTTCTTCTTTTGGAACTTTCCGACAAAGCGGGCGATGGCTTTCTTCGAAAGAAATCTCGAGAAGAACAGCCCCGCGCGGACGGAGAAGCCGGGCACGATCACGCGTTTCCCCTTTTCCATCTGCTTCATCGCGTAGCTCACGCACTTCTCGGCGGAGATGCCGTTGTCCCACTGCGAGCCGCGCGCCACGGCCGTGAACTCGGTGTTCACCGGGCCCGGGCAGAGCGCCGCAACGTAAACGTTCCGCTTCATGTCCTCAAGCTCCGCCGCAAGTCCCTGCGTGAAGCTCGCCACGTAAGCCTTCGTTGCATAATACGTATTCAGATACGGTCCCGCCGGAAGCAGTCCCGCGCTCGATGCGACGTTCAGAATCGCGCCGCTGTTTCTGGCAATCATCTGCTCGAGGAAAATCTTGGTCAGAATGTGCACGGCGCGGATGTTGACGTCAATCATGTTGAGCTCTTCCGCAAGATCAACCGCCGTTTCGGCTCCGAGAAGCCCGAATCCCGCGCAGTTAATCAGAATGTCAACCTTCTGATCCTTCGTAAGCTCCGCAATTCGGAGCACTTCCTTTTCCTCGGAAAGGTCCGCCGGAAGCACCTCGCAGGGCGTCCCGAGCTCTGCTGCCAAAGCATGCAGCCTGTCCGCGCGTCTCGCCACCAGAATCAGCTTGCAGCCCTTCTTCGAAAAAGCCCTGGCAAATTCCGTGCCGATGCCGGAGCTCGCTCCGGTAATCAAAACCATCTTATTGTTAAATGCCATAATATCCTTCTTTCTCCCCAATGCCGTGTTTCAGAACCCGGCCTTTCTGCCGCCTGATGTTCCGGGCGGTGTCGTCATTTTCCACCATTCCCGCCATCATTTTGATCATGTCGGGCGGTGTCGTCATTTTCTGTCGATCACGTCAAATTCGATCTTCTCGGGCGGGTTCATCAGTTGCTCGGGGCGGAGCAGAAGCGAACGGATCCGCCGGAATCCGAGCGCGTACAGATAGCCGTCGCAGGCACGCTCGTCCACAACGAACTGAAGCTTCATCCGAACGCCGCGCTTTACTTCTCCGCGTTCATCGAGCTCGCAGTAATTCTCCTTGCGACCGATGGCGCCGAAGATGCTCAGCGTGCCGAATTCATATACGTGATGGTATACCGAGTCCATGCCGATGGAGCCCATGTTCGTGATGAAGAAGCTCGAATGGAAGGGGCTCACTTTATGCAGTGATTTCGGGAGGATTCCGTGCTTGTCGGTCTTCTTGATGAACCACATGGCAACCTTCAAAAGCCATGCCGGAATCATGCCGAGCGCGGTCTCCGCTTTGTCAAATTTCGTTTTGTTCGGGTCGTCGATAACGCTCGAAGTCGTCGTGTCAATCTGGCCGGTTTCTTCCTCGATTCTTCGAACGACATCGGGAAGCGTGTCCTCAAGCTGAAATCTCGGGGAAATCATGCTGCGCTCGCTGTCGCGGCGCATGCCCTTCATGACCACCATGGACCCTCTGATTTCATTGCGCGAGTAAACCTTGCTGTTCACGACAAACCGGTTCAGCTCGGGCACCTCGCAGAAGGCTCTCACGATAGCGGCGAAAATGACATGGTACATCGTCAGTGTCGGAAGTTCGCCTTTCCTCTTCTCCTTGATGAACGCCTCAAGCTTCGTAATGTCAATCCTGTCCTCGAACAAAACCCATGCATCGGTCTTCGAAGGCATGAAATACGGCTCAAGCCTTGACATCGGATCCAGATTTCTTACTAAGAAGCCGTCATAGCGGTCTCCCCATCTCTTTTTTCTGCCTTCGTGCGGAACCATCCCAATCCCTCCCGTTGCATTTTCTGACACCCTTCATAATAGCAAAATGCAGGAGGAGTTGCAACCCTTTCTCAACCGTAATTGAGGAAAAGCAGCTTTTTCTTCCGTTTCTGTTTGACTATTGCGGGCAGGCACGATACAATAAACTTGTGTGAACCCGTCACGGGGAATTTGTCCCCGATTGCGGCGACTACGAAGAAAGGAAACCGGTCATTCCCCGGATGATCCGGATATTACGCATATCATGAAGAAGAAACTGCTCGTTCTGTCCCTTGTCCTGCTGCTCGGAACGCTTCTCACCGCCTGCGGCGGAGGACCGAAGGCGACAGTCATCACATTTTCCGGCGCCGAAGCGACCGTAACGGGACCGAACAAGTCCGCTGTCAAAGTTGCCGACGGGATTCTGACCATCGGCAAAGCCGGTACATACGAACTGAGCGGCAAGGGCACCCTTCCGATCGTGGTAAATGTGAACGGCGGCAACGCGGTCCGTCTGAACCTGAGGGGTCTTGACCTGACCGCAACAAAAACCTCCCCGATTTACATCGAGGAGGCGACCATGGTTGTAATCAATCCGATGAGCGGAACGCAGAATATCATCACCGACCGGCATCTTTACGTAAAGCCCGAGGGCGAGTCTGCCGAGGCCGAAAAGGACGATGCCCCGAGCGCTGCAATCCATTCTCGCGCGCCCCTTTTGATTGAGGGCGAAGGCAAGCTTACCGTCAACGGCGAAAGCTACAACGGCATCAGTTCCGGCGACACCCTGACCGTCAAGAGCGGCAACCTCACAATTACAGCCGAACACCACGGGCTTAAGGGCAAGGACTACGTCCTGATTTCCGGCGGAACGCTCAACATCAAGAGCGAAGGCGACGGCATCAAATCCACCAACACCGAGAAAGCCAGCCTCGGTTACATCAACATCACCGGCGGCAATATTACAATCCGCTCCGACGACGAAGGTATCTACGCGCCTTCCTCGATCTCCGTAAGCGGCGGCAACCTCTACATCAAGTCTAAAAAGCCCGCCCTTCAGACGCTCGGCAAGCTGAACCTGTCCGGCGGCATGATTGACATCACCACCAACAGCGACGCCCTGTCGTGCGCCTCTTCCGACCTGTCCGGCGACGCCCTGATCACCGTCAACGGCCGGCCGTACAGCAAGTAACATAAAATGTCCGGACAGTATTTGTCCGGACATTTTTTATTCATCCAAGCACTTTTCCCCGAATTCGACTCGGTGGATGGAACTAAATCAAGAAATGAGTGGCTTTCGTACCATTTTCCATTGATGTATGGAACTAATGTAAGTAAAAATGTGGTTCCAGTACCACGTCATTCGCCTCAGATGGGACTAATTTCAGAAAAAGCTGTCTCTAGTACCACGTCGGCCTAGCCGAATGAGTAATGTCCGTATAATGGTGTAAAATTGATTTGAAAATAATAAGAGCCAAAGAGCTCTCCTTTAGGTATAATTAAATCACCACAATAAAACGATACCGGAGGTAGAACACAATGGCTCAACTCAAT
>JAEEGK010000679.1_pt1 | contig 85128 bp, 64 predicted proteins | sample 8958771 | NCBI WGS metagenome assembly JAEEGK01 (sample SAMN16246547, study PRJNA631951) | gut metagenome | biome: gut microbiome; feature: rumen; material: SC-attached | host: Bos | place: Iran: Karaj | collected 2018-10
CAACATCACCAACGGCAACAACGAGCGCGGTGCCAAGATGCGCGACCTGGAGAAGATCGACGACATGATTCCCCAGTACACCGGCGATGCCAATCACTTCAAGAAAGGCATCATCTGGGACAATGACCCCGAATTCGGCGACAAGGTGCGCATCACGGCCATCGTCACGGGCTTCGACATGAACCTGGAAGGACTGGGCATCAACAAGAACCTGGGCAACCTGGTCATCATCGACGAGGACTTCCAGTGGGAGACGACCGAGGGCGGCGGGACCGAGATTCCCCTGCCCAGTGCGGCCGACACCATCAAGATTGGCTACAACAACTCCGACAACGCCCGCAAGTTCAGTTTCTCAACCGACCACAAGCCGGTCCTGTGCATAGAGCCCGGCGACCGCTGCGTGGAGCTGGAAAACATCCCCGCCATCCGCCGGGCGCATACGAATTAGAACAGCACGCTTCCTCGCATTCACCCCGGATCTGACCCTTGCACGTCATTTGCCGTCGCACAGGAAGTGCCTTTTAATCAATATTTTAAGCAATCTGCCCTATGTTCAATCACATAGGGCAGATTGCTTATTTTGCCATCAATCAACCAGTTACCGTACAACACCCATTGGGGTTTGAATACTTGGCCCCGTCTTTTCTTCATGGGCAGTCTCCGCAGCATGGCGTCAACTTCGTGGAATATCCAAACTTTTTCGTACCTTCGTACAATTATGACTAAAGAAGAGAAATACAAACAGTTACTGCCTCAGGTGCAAGCTCTGCTGGCCGGTGAGGACGATCCTGTCGCCAACATGGCCAATCTGGCGGCACTGCTTCATGAGCAGATGGGTTTCTGGTGGACCGGTTTTTACCGTGTGGATGGCGAAGAACTGGTCCTGGGACCTTTCCAGGGACCGGTTGCCTGCACCCGGATTGCAAAGGGACGCGGCGTCTGCGGGACTGCCTGGCAGGAACGGCACACCCTCATCGTGCCTGACGTGGATTTGTTCCCCGGACATATCGCCTGTTCGGCGGAATCCAGGAGTGAAATCGTGGTGCCGGTCTGGCATCAGGGCAGTATCGCCGCGGTGCTGGATATCGACAGCCGGGAGAAAGACACCTTCGACCGGACGGACCAGCGGTATCTGGAAAAAATGGTTGCCCGGATCTATGGCCCTTCCCGGGATATCTGGTTTGCCGCCGGCTGTTTCTGGGGTGCCCAGAAGTTTTTCAAGCTGATTGACGGCGTGGAGTTTACGGAAGTCGGCTTTGCCAATGGCTGGCTGCAGGATCCCACATATGAGCAGGTCTATACGGACCGGACGGGTCATGCGGAATGTGTGCATGTATGCTACAATCCGGAAAAGGTTTCCCTGCAGCGGCTCACGCAACTGTTTTTCCGGATTATCGACCCGCTCAGCCTGAACAGGCAGGGTGAGGATGAAGGCACCCGCTACCGCACAGGCGTCTTTTACGATGATGAGCACGACCGACCTGTCCTGGAGCAGGAATTCCAACGCGTCCAGGAGCAGTTGTCCGTGGATGCGATGCCCGTTGAACTTCTTCCCCTGGACTCTTTTTTCCGGGCCGAAGATTACCATCAGGATTATCTGGATAAGAATCCCGGCGGTTACTGCCACTTGAATCCGGAGCTTTTCCAACTGGCTAAACAATTATGAAAGCAAAACTGATCCTTACCATGGGACTGACAATCCTTACGGCCTGCCATAGTCCCGAAAAGCGGGCTGCCAGACTGCTTGCACAAATGACGCTGGAGCAGAAGGCCTCCCTGATGGAACACGAGTCCAAGGCCATCCCTGAACTGGGCATCCCCGCCTACAACTGGTGGAACGAAGCGCTCCACGGCGTAGCCCGCAACGGCAAAGCCACGGTGTTCCCGCAACCTATCGGCATGGCTGCATCATTTAACGAAGCGCTTCTGTACGAGGTGTTTACGGCAGTGAGCGACGAGGGACGCGTGAAAAACCGCCAGGCCCTACGCGAAGGGGAATCCAGCTGGTACAAGGGCGTGACCTTCTGGACCCCCAACATCAACATCTTCCGCGATCCCCGCTGGGGCCGGGGCATGGAAACCTATGGGGAGGACCCTTACCTGACAGGACGGATGGGCATGGCGGTGGTCCGCGGCCTGCAGGGGCCTGCCAATGCCAGAGTCCTCAAGGCCCACGCCTGCGCCAAACATCTCGCCGTCCATTCCGGTCCGGAGTGGAACAGGCACAGTTTCAATGCCGAGGTGAGCGAACGGGACCTCCGGGAGACCTATCTCCCCGCCTTTAAGGACCTGGTTACCAAAGCCGGTGTACAGGAAGTGATGATTGCCTACAACCGATTCCGGAACGTTCCCTGCGGTGCCAACGACTATCTGATCAACACCATCCTCCGCGGAGAGTGGGGCTACCAAGGCATCGTCGTCTCGGACTGCTGGGCCATCCGCGATTTCTACTCTTCTGCCGGACATCATTACAGCGAAGATCCCGAACATGCCGTGGCGGAGGCCCTGCACACCGGAACGGACATCAACTGCGGTGCTTCTTACCGATACATTCCGCAGGCGGTGAGAAACGGTCTGCTCCAGGAAGAGGAGGTAGACCGCAGTTTGGTGCGGCTGCTGGCGGCACGGATCCGTCTGGGAGAGCTGGACGGCATAACCAGTCCCTGGGACCATCTGGCCGATGAAATCGTGGAGGGGCCGGAACATCTGTCCCTGGCCCGGAAGATGGCGCAGGAATCCATCGTCCTACTCCAGAACCAGGAGTCCATCCTGCCCTTGGAAGCATCGGCCCGGATGGCACTGATAGGACCTAACGCCGACGACAGGGAGATGCTCTGGGGCAACTACAACCCCATTCCAGAGTTTACCGTGACCCTGGCCGATGCCCTGAAAGCGCGCATCCCCGGCCTGGTCATGCTCAAAGGGTGTGGCCTGATTGAGGGAGAAGATCCTTTGCCGGACCTCCTCGAAAAGCTGGAAGGCATTGACATCGTGGTGTTTGCCGGAGGTATCTCGCCCCGCGTGGAAGGAGAAGAGATGCCGGTGAATTATCCCGGTTTCCGCGGCGGCGACCGCACGGACATCGAACTGCCCGCCGTGCAGCGCCGGCTCCTGCGGGCCCTGCACGATGCCGGGAAGAAAGTGGTGCTGGTGAATTTCTCCGGATCGGCCATGGGGCTGGTCCCGGAAACGGAAAGCTGCGATGCCATCCTGCAGGCCTGGTACCCCGGCGAGGAAGGCGGAACGGCCCTGGCCGATATCCTCCTGGGTGACGTGTCCCCGTCCGGCAAACTCCCTGTCACCTTCTACAGGAATGTGGAACAACTGCCTGACTATGAGGACTATGCCATGAAGGGCCGCACATACCGTTACTTCGACGGCGATCCCCTCTTTTCCTTTGGCTACGGTCTCAGCTACACCACATTCGAATATGGAACAGCCAGCATCAGAGGCAAGAAGCTGGTGGTCCCCGTCACCAATACCGGCTTGAGGGAAGGGACGGAAGTGGTCCAGTTGTACGTCCGAAACAACACGGACGCCGAAGGCCCTGGGAAGAGCCTCCGGGGCTTCCGGCGCATCACCCTGGCCCCAGGAGAAACGGGCGAAGTGACTTTCCCGCTGGATGCAGATGTATTCCTCTCCTGGAATGAGCAGAAGCAGGACATGATCCCGATGAATGGGGCATGGACGCTCCTTTACGGAGGCAGTTCAGACGCCCTGCAGGAACTCCCGTATGAGAGGAAATAGCGGTTGGAAATCTGCCACGAAACCGCTAAATTTGCAGTCTCAATCGCTTTCAAGCATGGAAAGAAAAACACGCGTAAGATTTGCGCCGTCTCCCACCGGTCCGCTCCACATGGGCGGGGTGCGCACGGCTCTGTATAACTATCTGTATGCCAAGCAAAAGGGTGGTGACTTCATCATCCGCATCGAGGATACGGACTCCCACCGCTTCGTGCCCGGCGCAGAACAGTATATCATCGAAGCCCTGAACTGGTGCGGGATCATCCCCGACGAGGGCGTGGACGAAAACGGGAAGGTGGTGGAAGTGGCGTCGGAGCGGCATCCGCATGCGCCCTACCGCCAGAGCCAGAGGAGACCCATCTATCGGCAATATGCAGAGCAGCTGGTGGCCGCCGGCTGGGCCTATTACGCCTTCGACAGTGCCGATGAACTGAACGCCAGGCGGGCAGCCGCAGAGGCCGCAGGACAGACTTTCATGTACAACGCCGCCTCCCGGAAGGGCCTGAAGAACTCCCTCACCCTGCCGGAGGACGAAGTGAAACGCCTGCTGGAGACCACTACGGACTGGACCGTCCGCTTCAAGATGCCGGAAAACCGCATCGTGATAATGGAAGACCTCATCCGCGGACACGTGGAAGTAAACACCGACACCCTGGACGACAAAGTCCTCTGGAAACGGGCCGATGAACTCCCCACCTATCATCTCGCCAACATCGTGGACGATCACCTGATGGAAATCACCGAGGTGATCCGCGGCGAGGAGTGGCTCCCGTCCCTTCCCCTGCATTATCTTCTGTATGAAGTGTTTGGATGGACCGAGACGATGCCTCGTTTCGCAGATCTGTTCATGCTCCTCATGCCGGACGGCAAGGGCAAGCTCTCCAAGCGCGACGGAGACCGCCTGGGCTTCCCGGTGTTTCCGCTCCGCTGGACCAATCCGGAAACCGGTGAGGTCTCCCGCGGCTACCGCGAGGACGGCTACTTCCCGGAGGCCTTCGTGAACCTCCTGGCCTTCCTGGGCTGGAACCCCGGAGGCGAACGGGAACTTTACAAGATTGACGAACTCGTCCCGGTCTTCTCCCTGGACCGCGTCATCAAGTCAGGCGCCCGCTTCAACGTGGAGAAAGCCAAGTGGTTCAACAAGGAGTACTTGCGGATGAAGAGCACCTATGAACTGGCCAATCTGTTCATCCCCGTACTGCAAAGCCACGGCATGCAGGTGGTGGACTGCCCCTGCAGCGCCCTTACCGCCGGTGCCTCTTTTGAAGGTCTGGGGGCCGATTTCGGCAACCATATCTTCACCCGCGAATACGTGGAGGCCGTCGTGGACCTGGTCAAGGAAAGAGCTACTTTCGTGGCCGACATGTGGGATATCGCCTCTTATCTCTTCGTTGCCCCCGCGGAGTTTGCATCCTACGGCATCAAGGCCGGTGCCGGCCTGCCCTCCAAACCAGCCGATCCCAACCGCCCGGTGGATCCCCGCGCCAAAGTCTTCGACGATGCCGCTACGGCACCCTTCCTGGCCAAGGATGTGGACAAGTTCTGGAAACCGGAACACTATGAGAACTGTTTCGAAGTGTGCCAGTACATCAGCGGTGCCAACTTCGGTTTCGACGACCTGGACCCTTACCGGGGTTCCATGACGGCAGAAGCTTTGGAGCATGCCCTGGAAGACTACATCAAGCTGCGCGAATACCCCATGGGCAAAGTGATGAACAGCCTGCGCCTGGCCCTCACGGGCGCCGCTTCAGGCCTGGGCATAGCCGCCATCCTGTCTTTCATCGGCAGACGCGAGTTCTCCCGCCGGATGACTTTCGTGGCCAACCGGCTGGGACGAATCTAGCAGGTTGACCCCAAAGGCGTTGTACAAGAAGTACTTGTCTATCAGCATTTTAAGCAAAGTGCCATATGTAAAAGAACATATGGCACTTTGCTTAACTAATTATCAACAAGTGATTTACTATACAACGACTATTCAGAGGAGGCTGCCTGGGCCAGGATGTTTTCCATCTGGTCGCGGTCCATCTTACCATCGAAGGAGAGGAAAGAAACCCCCTGGCCTTCCTGGGAAACCATCACGAAGGAGGTAATCGCCACATCGTCTCCCGTCGTGTACATACGCACTAATTCGCCATTTTCCTTGGCCTCCATCAGCAGTTCGTACTTGCCCGTCTGGATAAAGCGCTTCACCTCGTCCAAAAGGGATACTGCAAGCTGGGAATCTTCCGTATTCAGGATGTAAAAGCCCGTCATGGATTTAATGATGGGCGAAAAGTCGATTTTGTCGTCCTGGAATTCAATGTCCGGAATTTTGCCAATCAAGCGGAACATGGCTGGCGAAATGTAAACAGCCTCCATTCCTGGCAGATCCGAGTACTTGTTGTACAGGTCACGGCCACTTTGGGCCAGCGCTGTCACGCTCAGGGTGATCAGCACGAAAATAGCATATAACTTTTTCATTTCAAATAATTTACTTTGTCTATCAATGCTTCTGATTCGGCCACTTTTCCAGCGGTAGCATGCAGGCTTCCGCTCACCCGGGTCAGGGCGGCTTCCACGGCTGCATAGGCCAGGTAAGGATCGTCAAAACTGTCCTTAGGATGCCGGGGGTTGACCAGCCCCCACCATCCCATGGCGATGAGCAGGGTGGCTGCCGCCGCAATGCCCCAGGGGCGCAGTTTCGTTTTCCTGTGTGGCAGCCGGACCCTCCAGCCGGCAGGAACGGGGATGCTTTCGTCGGCGCCAATCCTTTCCAGGTCGGCCACGCTGAGATTTTCTATTTCCCGAATGTTTTTCATCGTAGCTTTTTGAGTTTATTACGGGCCAGGCTCACCTGTACCCTGATGTTCAGGCCGCTGAGACCGGTTTCCTTTTCGATTTCCTCATAAGACAATCCGTGTAACAGGCGCAGTATGATGAGTTTCCGCTGCCCCGGGGGAAGTTCGTCAATGGCTGTTACTATGGCCTTCCACTCTTCCCGCCGGGCCAGGTTTTCGTCAGGCGGATCTTTGACGGCCATATTATCGTCCAGTTCGACGATGGGTTTCCGGCTGCGGATACGATCAATGCATAAACGCTTCAGCATCATCGCCCCATAGGCAGAAGGTTCCCGGATGAGTTCCAGGTTGTCCCGTAGCCCCCATAGTTTGAGGTACAAGTCCTGAACGGCGTCCTGAGCATCGGCCTGGTTCTCCAGCATGTAGAAAGCCATGCGGTAGAAACGGTCCTGAAGCGGAATCCAGATGATATGAAACTGACGCTCCGTCACTTCTGATTCCCGATGAGGGCCCCGATATGATCCATGTCGATGCCGCCGTCGATGCAAATCAGCGCCCCGTCAGAACTGAAGATGATACAGTCCTTGATAAGGGGACCATCTTCGACCCCATAGATGCGGACGGTCTCCTCGCCGTCGTGCATCTCCATCACCAGTTCCATCCCAGTCAAGACCTTTTCCACCTGACCGGCGATGTGGACTTTGGCCGAAGGGGAGGCGTCCTCGAAATCCAAGATGACCAGTTTCCTGATGCCGTCGAACAGTTTCAGCGCCGCCCGATCCTGCTCGTCCAAATCGCCGGACAGGATGGCTGCACCTTTCAGAAGGGTTAGGCCCAACTGCCCCACCGATACAACTTCAAATCCGTCCTGGCCTTTGTATTGCCCGGCCAACTGATTGATCCTGACCGGAATTCCCGCCCAGACGCTCATGCTGGCGGAGAGGGTGATAATGATTGAAATAATGGTTCTTTTCATGTCGTTTTCCAAGCGCTTGCATCTTAAAGACGGGGAAAACACCGAAATGTTAAACGAAGATATGAATTAATTTGGAATAATACCCGACAATTCCGATATTCGCATAAAGTCAGGCCTGTTAATGTAATGGAGTTATGAAGTGTCGGAAAAGGCCATTCCAAAAAGGAATCCTGCAGCATTGCTATCAGCCCAGTGCCGATGGCGGTCTGCTGTTTTACAGTTACAGTGATTATTTGGTCTGGTTCAGCATGGTATGTATTGAAGCGAGAAAGCATGACATTACCCTACTTGCCGTTTGTCCTATGCCGGACCACATCCACCTGTCTCTAACGGCCCCTTCTGCCATGCAGATGGCCGCATTTATGCGGGACATTAACAGTGAATATGCCCGACATTACCATACGGTAAGCAAAACAGAAGGGCCGGTATTCCAATCGCCTTTTGGCAGTGCGCCCAAGTACGGCGCCAAGAAAGGCCGCACCAATATCATCTATGTGCTGAACAATCCTGTAGAAAGGCAGTTGGCATCCAAGGCGGTGATATACCGGTGGAATTTCCTCGCCTATGCCGTCTCTGACCATCCGTTCTCTTCACAACTGGTTGTACGCAAGGCGAGAAGAGCCATGCAGAACGCCCTCAAAGAGGTGAAAGAGCAATTCCAACGCCGGCAGCATCTTAATTATGCACAGCTGAAACGCTTGTTTGCGCCCCTCACGCCAGACGAATCCCAACAGTTGACCGATTTTATCATCGTAACATACAATGCCATTGACTATGCGGCAGCCATCAAGTTCTTTGACAGTTACGAAGATCTTCTCAAGGCCCTGGATGCCACCACCGGCAGCGAATATGACCTGAACGAAGTATTTATCGGCAAATCCGATGCCCATTACAAGACCATGGCCGCTGTCATCATGCGGGAAGTTAAGCCTGAAGATATCCACGACATACTTTCCCTTGATCTGGAACACAAATTCGCCTTGTTTCAAATCCTTCGGAAGCATACCGATGCGTTGGCCGATCAAATTGCCAAGTTCCTGCATATGCCGTTGAAGAAAAGGCCGGTCCAGGCATTCTAACCCATACGGGTGTTGTACAGTAACTAGTTGACTGATAGAATAATAAGCAAATTGCCCTATGTAATTTAGCATAGGGCAATTAACCTAAGACATTGATTATTAAAGACTTACATTACAGCAGCAAATGACGTGCGAGGCGTATGGGAGGCTTTCGCTATGACAGAAGGGCAAGGGCCTGCTCCAGGGAGAGGGCGTCCTGGACGCGGAAGTCGCCGCTGCGGGAGCGGACAAGGCCGCCCAGGTGGGCGCCGGAGCCCAAAGCCTCCCCGAGGTCCCGGGCGAAGGCCCTGATGTAGGTTCCCTTGGAGCAGGCGATGCGGATTACAGCCTCCGGCAGTCCCAGGGCCGATGTATCGGCCACATGGATGCGGGACGACGCCGTACCGGGCGCGGAGTCGCAGGGAGCCGGGATGCCGGAATCTGCAGATAAGGCGGGCGTAAAGTCCAGCAGCTCCAGCTCGGAAATGACGATGCGGTTGCGCTGCAGGCTTTCCAGGGCCGCCGCATCGAAAAGAGATTCTTCACCGGAGGCCGCATGACCCGGCTTCGACTGGGCCTTGTAGAGTTTGCGGGCCAGTTCATAGGCGCGGACCCCGTCCACGCTCTTCGCGCTGAAAAGCGGGGCCACCTGTTCCTGTTCTCCCAGGAAGGCGGGCAGGGCGGCGCGGACGGCATCGGCCGTAATATGCGCATAGGGGAAGTGACGGTCCACCTCTTTCTCCAGATCGTAAGAGGGCGTGGTTGCGCCGAAACGGATGCGTGCGATGTACTCTTTATCGTGATCCTGTAGCGTCTGCGCCTGTTTGCAGGCGTTGCCGATACACACCAGCAGCACCCCTGTCGCGAGCGGATCCAAGGTGCCGGCATGTCCCACCTTCAGGTTCTTCTTGCCAAAGTGCCTGATGGCGGCATATTTGAGTTTGCGGATGACATCGGCCGATGTCCAGCGGTAGGGCTTGTCCACCGGGAGAACGATGCCATCGGGGTAGTCGGCGATGTCACGGGACAGCAGGGGGCCTGCGGCGAGCGGGACGAAGGGCATTACCGGCAGGGAATCTTGTCAATGCGACCCTGGTGACGGCCGCCCTCGAAGGGCGTATCCAGCCACTCGCGCACGATGGCCGAAGCCAGGCGATAGCTGATGAAACGGGCCGGGAGCACCAGCACGTTGGCGTTGTTGTGCTGGGCCACGAGATGGCCGATAGCCGTGCTCCAGGCCAGCCCGGCACGGATGCCCTGATGCTTGTTCAGGCTCATGGCCATGCCGTTTCCGGTACCGCAGAGGGCGATTCCCAGATCCACCTCGCCGCATTCAACGGCCGAGGCCAGACGGTGGGCATAGTCCGGATAATCTACGGAAGCCTCCGTATCGGTGCCGAAGTTAATCACCTCGATGCCGCGCTTTTGCAGCATTTTCACCAGTTTGAATTTGTATTCCACGCCTGCGTGGTCGTTGCAGATACCGATTTTCATAGCATTGTTTTTTGACAGTACAAAGATAATAAAATAGACTGACTGACAAAATATTTGGCTAATCAAAATATTGTCCGTATATTTGCAGGCTTTTTTGCGGGAAGGTCCCGCAGGCATAACAACTAAAACCTCTATTGCATCATGGCAGAATATTTACAGCCTGAGAAAAAGCAAGAGATTTTCGCGAAGTACGGGAAGTCCAATAAGGACACCGGCTCCCCTGAGAGTCAGGTTGCTTTATTTTCCTACCGTATCGCTCACCTTACTGAGCACGTGAAGAAGAACAAGAAGGACGTGGTCACGCGTCGCAGCCTTCTCCGCCTGGTCAGCAAGCGCCGTCAGCTTCTGAACTACCTTCAGAAGATTGACATTGAGAGATACCGCGCTATCGTGAAGGAGCTGGGGCTCCGCCGATAAGCACAAGGATAGGAAAGTTTGGGGGTATGGATGCAAGGCATCCTGCCCCTTTTTTAATGAAAAACGACGCCCCGGACGGTCCGGGAGCGCTTTGACGATAAAGACGTAACAGAAGAAACAATGAACATTATCAAAAAGACCATCGAGTTGCCCGACGGACGGGTAATCGAGATCGAGACCGGCAAACTGGCCAAACAGGCCGCCGGTTCTGCCGTTGTGAAGATGGGAGGCACCATGCTCCTCGCCACCGTCACCTGTGCCACGGAAGTGAAAGAAGGCACGGACTTCATGCCCCTCACCGTGGATTACCGCGAAAAGTACTACGCCGCGGGCCGTTTCCCCGGAGGTTTCCTCAAGCGCGAAAGCCGCCCCTCCGACTATGAGGTACTCATCGCCCGCCTGGTGGACCGCCCCATCCGTCCCCTGTGGCCCAGCGACTTCCACCTGGAAGTATTTGTAAACGTGATGCTGATTTCGGCCGAAAAGGACATCCAGCCGGACGCCCTGGCCGGTCTGGCCGCATCGGCCGCCCTCGCTTCCAGCGACCTGCCCTTCGGAGGCCCTGTCTCCGAGGTCCGCGTAGCCCGCATCGATGGTCAGTTTGTGATCAACCCCGGTTTTGAAGACAACAAGCGCGCCGATCTGGACCTGATGGTGGCCGCCACCGAGGAGAACATCATGATGGTGGAAGGCGAGATGAACGAAGTCTCCGAGCACGACATGCTGGAGGCCATCAAGTTCGCCCACGAAGAAATCAAGAAGCACTGCCGCATCCAGAAGGAACTGATGCACGAGCTGGGTACCGACGTGAACAAGCGCGACTACCCGCACGACGAAGAGGACGAGGCCCTGAAGACCGCCGTCCACGAGGCTTGCTACAACAAGTGCTATGAGCTCGCCAAGAGCGCCAAGCCCAAGCACGAGCGCGAAGACGGCTTCAACGCCATCCGCGACGAATTCAAGGCCCAGTTCTCCGAGGAAGACCTGGAGCTCAAGGGTGCCATGATTGACCGCTACTACCACGACGTGGAGAAAGAGGCCATGCGTAACCTCGTCCTGGACGAAGGCAAGCGCCTGGACGGCCGCGCCACCAACGAGGTGCGCCCCATCTGGTGCGAGGTAGACTACCTGCCCTGCGCCCACGGCAGCGCCATCTTCACCCGCGGTGAAACCCAGTCCCTCGCTACCGTAACCCTCGGTACCAAGATGGACATGAAGGAGATGGACGAGGTTCTCATCCAGGACGACCAGCAGTTTGTCCTGCACTACAACTTCCCTCCTTTCGCCACCGGCGAAGCCAAGCCCCAGCGCAGCACCGGCCGTCGTGAGATCGGCCACGGCAACCTCGCCATGCGCGCCCTCAAGCCCGTGATTCCCACGGCTCCCGAATTCCCCTACGCCGTACGCGTAGTTTCCGATATCCTGGAAAGTAACGGTTCCTCCTCCATGGCTTCCGTCTGCGGCGGCTGCCTGGCCCTCATGGATGCCGGTGTCAAGATCAAGAAGCCGGTAGCCGGCGTGGCCATGGGCCTCATCACCGACGAAACCCATCCCAACGACCGTTATGCCATCCTCACCGACATCCTGGGTGATGAAGATCACCTCGGTGACATGGACTTCAAGGTAACCGGTACCAAGGACGGTATCACCGCCACCCAGATGGATATCAAGGTGGACGGCCTGTCCTACGAGGTACTGGAGAAAGCCCTGGAGCAGGCCCGTCAGGGACGTCTGCACATCATGGGTGAAATGCTCAAGACCATCCCCGAGCCCCGCGAGGACTTCAAGCCCTTCGTGCCCCGCATGGTCCAGATCGAAGTGGCTTCCGAGTTCATCGGCGCCATCATCGGCAAGGGTGGAGAAACCATCCAGGGCATGCAGAAGGAATTCGGCACCACCATCACCATCGACGAGGTGGACAACGGAGACGGAACCACCAAGGGTGTTGTGGATATCTTCGGCACCGACAAGGCTGCCATGGATGCCACCCTCGAGCGCATCAAGGGTATCTGCGCCGTTCCCGAGGCCGGCACTGTTTACCACGGCAAGGTGGTGAGCATCCTGGAATTCGGCGCCTTCATCGAGATCCTGCCCGGTAAGGAAGGCCTGCTCCACGTGAGCGAGATTGCCTGGGGCAAGACCGAAAAGGTGGAAGACGTCCTCAAGGTTGGCGACGAGGTAGACGTGAAACTCCTCGAGATTGATGCCAAGACCGGCAAGATGCGCCTTTCCATGCGCGCTCTCACCGAGAAGCCCGAAGGTTATGTGGAGCCCAAGCGTGAGCCCCGCGGTCCCCGCCGCGAGGGTGACCGTGGCCCGCGCCGCGAAGGCGACCGCCGCGAAGGACGTGGCCCTCGCCGTGACGGAGACCGTGGTCCCCGCCATGAGGGTGGCGACAAGCCCCGCAGGCCCCGCTTCGAAAACGAAGAGAACAAGGGCAGTGAGCCCGACACCTTCTAAGTAAAAAAAAAAGAGAGTGACTCAGTCAGCGAGTCACTCTTTTTTTTATATATTTGCGGCGAAGAAGCTGAAAATGTCCGGCGAAAAAGAAAAATACCTGGTTTTGTCTGACAGTGAACTCACCGCCGCTGTCCGCGACGGGGACGATCGCGCTTTCGACGCCCTTTTCCTGCGCTGGTACCCCCAGGTGCGCCGTTTTCTCCTCACACTGGTAAAGGAAACGTCCCTCTCCGAGGACCTCGCGCAGGGCGTATTCATGAAGCTTTGGCTTTTCCGTAGCAGACTGGACCCTTCCCAGTCCCTTAAGAACTACCTCATGGTACTGGCGCGGAATGCTGCCCTGGATTTCTTCCGGTCCAAGTATCATACCCTTGAGGCCGATGTCGCTACCCCGCCCGAGGAAACCGCCCCCGAACGCACCGAGCAAAAGGCCGAATTCACCGAGATCAACATCCGCATCCGTCAGGCGGTAAAGGAAATGCCCGCCCAGCGTCAGGAAGTTTTCCTCATGAGCCGCGTCCAGCACCTTTCCAACGAGGATATCGCCCATAAACTGGGCATCAGCGTGCGCACCGTGGAAAAGCACATCCAACTGGCCTTGAAAGATCTTCGCATTTTTTTGAATTAAGCGTTACGTAGGAGCGCCCGTTCATTCGTTCTTTAAGAGAAAAACAGGAACGACATGAACGACGCAATCACTCCCCAAACCATCCAGGACTATTTGAAAGGCAGGCTCACCGGGCCCGAGCAGGCCCGCGTGCAGGAATACCTGGCCACCCACATGGAAGACCCCGAGGTGCAGAAGCTCCTGGACAGCTGGTTTGACGATTGCCGCCAGGAAAGCGACGCCTCCGGCCGGGAAGCCCTGCGGGCCACCCGCGAGCGCCTGGGCATTTCCCGCAAACCCGTCCGTCTCACCGGCTGGCTGGTTGCAGCTGCCGTGGTCCTTCTCATGGCCCTCCCCTTCACCTTCCGCGCCGGCTACAACGCCCACCCTGAAACCGCTCCTGTTGCCTGGAACGAAGTCACCGTTCCCATTGCCGAAACCCGCGAAGTAACACTCCCCGACGGCACCGTCCTCACCCTCAACGCCGGATCCCGCGTCACCTGGCCCGATTCATTCCAGGCCGACAAACGCGAAATCTTCCTGGATGGTGAGGTGCTGGCCCAAGTTGCAAAGAATCCCGAAAAGCCCTTTATCATCCATTCCGGAGACATTAAAGTAAGCGTATACGGCACCATCTTCGACTTCAAGTCCTACCGGGACGCTTCCGTAGTAGAAGTCATGCTGCGCGAAGGTTCCGTGGGCCTGGACGTCCCTGCCGGAGAGGGCCGCAGAGAGGTACGCCTCACCCCGGGAGACGTAATCCAGTACAACCGCGAGGGCGGAGATGTCACCCTCAGCCGCGTTTCTCCCGAAGACTTCAAGACTTTTGCCGACGACCGCTCCTTCAGTTTCATCAACATTCCCCTCAAGGACATTGCCGCCAACCTGGAACGCTCCTTCGGCACCCCCATCGTCATCGCCGATGAGCGCATCGCCAACCAACGTTTCCTGGCCTTCTTCACCAACGGGGAAAGCCTGGACACCATCCTCAAACTGCTGGCCCGCAACGGCAACCTCCGCATAAGCCGCAGCGGCAGCATGGTCTACCTGCACCGGAAGTGACGCTCCCTTCCCCAGCCCATCAACACTATTCAATAACTAACCCATAATTATCACATGAGCAAAACAGTTTTACAGCGCTTTACGCGCATGGCAATGCTGTTGGCAGTCCTGTTGCTTCCGCTGAGCCTCCACGCCCAGAACATGACGCTCCAGCTGAAAGATGTGACTGTCCAGGAGGCGGTAACCCGCCTTCAGTCGCAGGGTAACTACACCATTGTCGTGAACTCCGAAGTGGTGGACCTTCAGAAGCGGATTACCGTCTCGGCCAAGGACCAGCCGCTTGACAAAGTACTCGCCCAGATCTTTGCCGGGCAGAATGTAGAATTCGTCATCAACGGAAACTCCGTTTCGGTGAATCGCAAAAGCGTCCAGCCGGCCAGCCAGGAAACCAGTTTCCACGGTTTCGTGACCGACCGTAACGGCGAGCCGCTCATCGGCGCCTCCGTTTTTGAGAAGAAAAGCGGCAAATACGCCCTTACGGACGAGAAAGGTGCCTTCTTCATGGACGGTATCCGTTTCCCTGCTACCTTCACGGTATCCTACCTGGGCTTTGACGACCAGGAGGTCACTCTCACCGGCCGTGAGCGCCAACCCTACACCATTGTGATGACCAGCGAGAACACGGTACTGGACGAGCTGGTGGTTGTAGGATACGGCACCCAGAAGCGCGTAAACCTCACCGGCGCCGTGTCTGTGATTGATGGCACCACGCTCAACCAGCGCCCCGTGACCAACACGGCCATGGCCCTGCAGGGAGCCGATCCTTCCATCGTGCTCACGAACGGGAACGGCTCCATCGAAGCCAACGAGTACAGCCTCTCGGTCCGCGGTAAGGTATCCCTCAACTCCGGCAGCCCGCTCGTGCTCGTTGACGGCGTCGAAGGCAGCCTTTCACTGGTGAACCCCAACGATATCGAGAGCATTTCCGTCCTCAAGGATGCATCGGCCTGCGCCATCTACGGTGCGAAGGCATCGGCCGGCGTAATCCTGGTGAACACCAAGAGCGGCGACGGCGAAGAAGGAAAGGCCTCCATCAACTACAACGGCCGCTTCTCGCTCACGAGCAATACCACCTCCACCAACTTCATGACCACCGCCTACGACTACGTCATGATGACGAATACGTTTAACCAGGCACTCCAGGGAAACCCCGCCTGGACCTTCTCCGACGAGCAGATTCAGATGATGTATGACCGTCGGGCCGATGCCACTGAAAACCCCGCACGTCCGTGGGTTCTCCCTGACGCCACCGGTACCAACACCTACCTGTACCTGGGTAACTTCGACTGGTATGGATACCTCTTCAAGAGAATCCGACCCGAGACCGAGCACAACATCTCCGTCAAGGGCGGCACCAAGAAGATGAACTACTATGTGAGCGGCCGTTACCTCTACCGCGAAGGCCTGTTCAACCAGGGCGCCGAAGACAAGGTGAATAACTTCTCCTTCCGCGCCAAACTTAACGCCGAGATTACCCCCTGGCTGCATTACTCCAACAACATCTCCTACGAAAAGTCCAACTACAGGTATGGCGGATTCTGGGAGCAGGATGGACAGGGAGGCCTGGTCGAGGCCGGTATCCTCTGGAATACCACCCAGAACGTGGGTCCATTCTATGTCCCCTTCAACCCCGACGGCACGGTGAACATCCAGCCGGGCTACATGTACGGCGCCACCTCTCCCCTTTTCAGCGGCCGTGGCGGCGTATGGATGAATGACGCCAACAAGAACGCCCACCTCAAGAACGCCCTCACCCTGACCAACCGCTTCACCTTCACCATCGCGAAGGGGCTGAAGTTTGTGGCCGATTACACCTATCGCCGCAACGACAACCTGAACACCTACCGCAGCCTTCCCACGCCCAACTGCTACGACAACGCCAACAAGCGCATGTACGTCGGTAACGGACTGGACGGCGGTTATTTCAGCAACGGTTCCGTGTATGACTTCTACCGGGAGGTGCGCTACTATCAGGACGGTCACGTAGTCAACGGCTACTTCTCCTACGACGGTTCCTTCGGCAAGCACAATGTGGCTGCCACCCTGGGCGCCAACTTCGACGACTACCGTTCCTCCAACCTCACCGTACACCAGAAGGGTTCCCTCAGCGAATCCCTGTCCTATATCAACCTGGCATCGGCCACCGAGATCTCCACACTCGCAGAAAGCAACAGCTCCTACCGTACGCTGGGCTTCTTCGGCCGTATCAATTATAACTACGCAGAGAAGTACCTCCTGGAAATCTCCGGCCGCTACGACGGAACTTCCCGCTTCCCGAAGAATCACCGCTGGGGCTTCTTCCCCTCCGCATCGGCCGGCTGGCGTATCAGTGAGGAGCCCTTCTGGGCTCCCATCAAGGATACCTGGAACAAGGCCAAGCTCCGTCTGAGCTATGGTACCCTGGGCAACCAGCAGGTGAGCAATTACTACTACTTCGACACCATCTCCCTGGCCAAGCTTTCCTATTCCTTCAACGGAACGGATGCCGCCCAGCGAGCCACCATGTCTTCCCCCGTTTCCAGCGGACTCACCTGGGAGACCGTCATTTCCTACAACGTCGGTCTGGACCTGGGCTTTTTCAAGGACCGGCTGAATATTACGGCCGATGCCTATATCCGGGACACGAAGGACATGCTTACCAAGTCCATGACCCTTCCGAACGTCTATGGTGAAAGCGCTCCCAAGGAAAACGCAGCCGACCTGCGCACCAGAGGTTATGAAATCTCCGTGAGCTGGCACGATGCCCTGAAAGTGAACGGCAAACCCCTCTACTACGGAGTTACCGCCACCCTGGGTGACAACATTACCAAAATCACCAAGTTCAACAATCCCACCAACCTCCTCACCGACAACTACGTAGGCAAGACCCTCGGCGAAATCTGGGGCTTCCATGTGATTGGCCTGTTCGACAGCGACGAAGCTGCCGCCGCCTGGGCCGATGAATACGACCTCAGTGTGGTAAACAAGGCCGAACTCGCCTGCAAGGCCCCTTTCAACAAGGTGCTCGCCGGCGACATGCAGTTCGAAAACCTGGACGGCGAAACGCACATGAAGGACGGCAAGCCGGCCATCAACACCGGTTCCAATACCCTGGAGGATCCCGGTGACCGCCGCGTTATCGGTAACAGCCTTCCCCGTTACCGCTACTCCCTGAAGGGCGATTTCTCCTGGAACGGAATCGACCTGAGCATCTTCTTCCAGGGCGTAGGCAAATGCGACTGGTATCCCGATGCCAACTGCGTATACTTCTGGGGCCCCTACTCCTACAGAAGACCTACGTTCATCCCCACAGACATGCAGAAAAACTGCTGGACCGAGGAAAATCCTGCCGGATACTTCCCCCGCCAGCGAGCACAGCTGGTCAAAAACAGCGTCGTGAACGACCGCTATCTCCAGAATGCCGCCTACCTGCGTCTGAAGAACCTCACCATCGGCTACACCATTCCCTTCAAGGGTGCGGCTATCCAGAAGTGCCGCGTGTACTTCAGCGGAGAAAACCTGTTCTACCTGTCTCCGATGAAAAAGTACACCAACACCGTGGATCCCGAAGTGGCAACGACCTCGGCTTATGGCGACTGCCTGTATCCGTATGCCAAGACCTTCACCTTCGGCGTAGACATTACATTCTAATTACAGGAGGAAAGAAATATGAAAAACATATTCAAATTATTGTCAGTAACGGCCGCCGCCCTGGCCCTGACCGCCTGCGAGGACTTCCTCACCAAGACTCCTGAGACCAATCTCGCCCCCGAGAACTTCTTCTCGTCCGAGAAGGAGCTGGAACTTTGGAGCAACTACGAATACTCAACGCTGCTGAACGACGCCACAGACTATGCCGAAATCAAAGGCGACGACTTCATCGGACGCGGCCTGAGCGCCATCCAGAAAGGCACCCGCACCAATGCGACCGGCGGTCTCTGGACCCAGAGCCACTGGGGCTACCTGAGACACATTAACCAGTTCTTCGAGAACTGCAAGAACTGCAGGAGCGAGGAAGCCCGCGCCAAATACGAGGGTGTCGAGCACTTCTTCCGGGCCCTCTACTACTATCAGATGGTCCAGTATTATGGCGATGTCCCCTATTATGATTCTGTTGTAGGGTCGGCCGACGAGGCTGCGCTCTTCCAGGCGCGCGATTCCCGTGGATACGTCATGAAGAAGGTCATCGAAGATCTGGACAACGCCGCCATGAAACTGCCCGAAAGCTGGCCCGACGGCTGCTTCCGCGTGAACAAGTACGCCGCGCTGGCCCTCAAGTCCCGCGTGGCCCTGTTCGAGGGCACCTTCCGCAAATACCACGACGTGGCCGATGAAACCTATGCCGAGGAAAATGGTTCCACCATTACCCTGAGCGCTGAATGGTTCCTCAACCAGGCTGCCGAAGCTGCCCAGAGCGTAATGAGTTCCGGCAAGTACAGCCTGTACACCACCAGCAGCAACTCCCACTGGAAAGCTTATCGCGACCTGTTCCAGCTGGAAGATCTCAAGGGCAATCCGGAAGTCATCTTCGCCAAGCAGTACGATGTTACCCTGGCAATTCGCCACGGACTTCAGTTCGACCTCAAGAACGAAACGTACAGCGCCACCCGCCGTTTTGTGAACCACTACCTGCGGAACGACGGCACCCCCATCCAGACCCGCGAAGGCTGGGCCACCGAACAGTACTACGAGCAGTTCCAGCGCAGAGATCCCCGTATGGCCCAGACGCTCCACGGTCCCGGCCACTTCGGCTATCTGGATCCGCAGATGAAGGGGGCCGTCGAATCCATCGACTTTGCCCGTACCCTCAACGGTTACCGTATCATCAAGGGCGTGTCTGACGGCAGTCACGAGAATGCAACCACCAGTACCACCGACTGGGCGTTCATCCGCTACGCCGAGGTCCTCCTCAACTATGCCGAGGCGCATGCCGAACTGGGAGACCTTACCCAGGCCATGATTGACAAGTCCATCAAGCTCATCCGCGACCGTGCCGAAATGCCCAATCTGACGCTTCCCACCGTTCCCGATGCGCTGATGACCGAGTACTATCCCCATGCCAAAGGCACCCAGCTTGCCGCCATCCTGGAGGTACGCCGCGAACGTGTGGTAGAACTCTTCGCCGAAGGTTTCCACCTGTGGGATATGATCCGCTGGAAAGAAGGCAATCCCCTGACGCCTGACGGCAACAAGGTGGCAGGCGCCCCGATGGATCCGGCCAGTCTCACGCCCGGCTACAAGGGAATCTACATTCCGAACCTCGGTGAATTTGATACCGACCACGACGGCAAGATGGACCTTCTCATCTATTCCGGCTCCATGCCCGGAACGGTCAGTTCTTCCATCCCGGCCACAAACCGTATCCAGGTGAATGCCAACTCGCTCACGCTGTCTGACGGAGATCACGGTTACATTACCCGTGACGCCGCCGAAGACTATGTGTGGAAAGACCGTGACTACCTGTATCCCGTTCCGCTCGGACAGATTCAGGCTTATGGTGGCAAGTTAACCCAGAATCCCGGTTGGGAATAGTCCATGAAGCATATTCGCCCCATATTGGTTCTTCTCCTTGCCGCCCTGCCTCTGACATGGGCGTGCGGCAAGGCGACGGAACCGGAAGCCGTCTTTGAAGTCTCACCGTCTTCCCTGACGGTAGACGCTCCGGGAGGCCAGGTCTCATTCAGCGTGCTCTGTTCCGAAGACTGGATGGCCGCTACGGACCAGTCCTGGGCCCGTTTGCAGACGGTGAAAGGGACCGGTTCCAAAGACAAGGTTACCGTCAAGGTCTCCGTTTCGGAGAACGAGCTGGCCGAAACGCGTTCGGCGTCTGTCAGGGTGAGCACCCTGAGCGGAAAGAAAAAGACCGTGGAACTCATCCAGGTTGCCGGAAGCGGAATCCCTGCTGTAAAAGGAATCGCTACCGCAGCGGATCTCCTGGCCTTTGCCGCGGCGGTAAATAGCGGTGGCGCCATGAGTCCCTTTATGGTAGACGGAGAAGTGACGCTCCTCAGTGATATCGATGCTTCCTCCATCCGGGAATGGATTCCCATAGGGACAAAGGAGAACCCGCTTCGCGAACCCTTTAACGGGAAAGGACATGCCATCAAAAACGTGTCCTGGACCGTGGATGCCGAGAAGTATCCGGATGCTGGTTTCATCGGCTATGCCCGGAATGCCAGGATTACCAACCTCGTCTTTGGTTCCGAAGAAAGCGTCGTCACCTACAGGGGGAACGCCTCCGGCAGCATCGGCGGCATTGTCGGGAACGCGGTCAGCGTCACGCTTACCGCTGTCACCAACAAGGCAGCGCATAAGGTAGCCACCGGTTCTTCGTCCCTTTGCATGGGCGGTATTTGCGGAAAGGCCGATGCCGCCTCGCTGCTGGGAGACGCCGAAATGAAAAGAAAGGCCTGCGTGAATGACGGCGACATCAGCGCTTCCTTCGCATGCCGGGTAGCCGGACTGGTCGGTTACAACGAAGGCACCATCACGGGCTGCACCAACAACGGTGCTGTTACGGGTATCGCCTCGAACAGCTTCGGCCCTGCCTGGGGCTGCGCCTACAACGCCTCGGCCGACCAGTTCACCGGCAATTCCGGTTACGGTTCCGTGAACGGACGGGCCGCTGTTCATGCCACGGCCGTATACCCCGCCAGCGCCTATCACCTGGAGGACAATACGGTGGACTGGACACAGGATACCTACTACGACTGGGAGGTTGTGGAAGAGAAACAGCTTCACGCCGGCGTCAAGTACAGCCATTATACCTGGACCGGTATGCCCCGCCACATGCATGTGTTGGAGATAGACCTGAGTAACCCCGACATCGAACTCACCACCGCCTATGCCAACGAGCAAGTTCCCAATCCTAACGCCAACAAGAACAACAACAACGGCAAGAATCTCCGTGAGACCCTGTCGGAAGTCTGTTCCAGAAGGCGTGCGGAAGGGCAGAATATCCTTGCCGGCATCAATACCGGGTTCTTCGATTCTAACGACGGCATTTCCCGCGGCTACCACATCGAGGAAGGCGAGCCCGTGTACATCAACAATCCGGCCGTGACCGGTGCACTGGTGAACCACGCATGGGCACTGACCATCTTCACTGACGGGACGGCATCCTGCGGCAAGAAGAGCCTGAGCGCAAAGCTCGAGGCCGGCGGCAAGACCTACTCCATTTCTTCGGTGAACGATACCATCCTGCGCCATGCCAGCGCGAACTATCCCATCAATATGTACACCTACCGCTACAAGCAGACCCCGCATCCTTCGAAACCCGGCATCACCAACCCGCTGGCGAAGAATGTCCTGTACGTAGTGGCCGAGTATAAGGAGGGACCCGTGCAGGTGAACGCCGGCTGGGCCGATGCTGAAGTGAAGGCCTTGTACGACGGAACCGGAACGCCGCTCTCATCGGCCCCCTATCTCTTCTCCGCGAACGAAGTAGGCTTTGCCGTAAGCGGTACTGCCGCCGGGACGCTCCTTTCTTCGCTGAAGGCCGGGGACACGGTGAAACTCAAGTTCGACATGTCCATCGAAGGCGAAACCAAGCCCATCTACACCCAGAACAGCAGCATGTACCGCCTGATGGAGAACGGCAGCGACGGCAGTAATACTCCGCCCGCGGGCAACAACCTCTATACCACCTACGATCCCATGACCTTCCCGGTTGTGAGTGAGGACCGGAGGACCGTATGGCTCATAGAGGTCGACGGACGCCAGCCAAGCTATTCCTACGGAACGAAGGGCTACGAGATGTTCCGCATTGCGAAGAAACTGGGCGGCTGGAACATGACCCGCTTCGATGGCGGCGGCTCCTCCTCCATGTGGGTATATGATCCCGGGAAATCTTCCGGCAAGACCGTTAACCGCGTCTCCGACTCCAAGGGCGAACGCAGTTGCCTCAACTACATGCTTGTAAGAGTGAAATAATTAATAATACGAACTATATGAAAACAGTCAAACTGATCTGCGCATCATTTGCAAGTCTGATGCTGGTCTTTTCCTGCATGAAAGAGGCCAAACAGATTACCTTTTCTTCGGACCCGGCGGCCCTGAACGAGGTGCCCTGCAAGGATCCCGACGACCAGGTCCTGAACCTGACGACCAATGCCAACTGGATTGTGGTCACCCCGTCCTGGGTGAAGGCCGATCCTGTCTTCGGCAGCGGAAGTGCCATCGTGAGCTTCAAGGTGGAAAGCACATACATCAACGACAAGACCGATGTCGCTCCCCGTTCCGGAGAGATTGTCTTCTCCGGCGGCGGCAAGTCCTACGTCGTTCCTATCAGCCAGCTGGGCTACACGGTTCCCTACGATCCTTCTGCCAGCATCGGCGGTATTCCCGACGTGGATGAATTCATGAAATTCGTCCAGGCCGTGAACGAAAACGAGGGCATCACCCGCTGGCAAAATGCCAACAAGGAAGTAGAGCTGCTGGCCGATATCAACCTTTCCGAGTACCAGGAGTGGACGCCTATTGGGTGCGTAGAGTCGGTCACCAACGGCAACTATGCCGGTGGATACGCCGGCGGCACTCCCTTCAAGGGCGTCTTCAATGGCGGCGGTCATACTATCCGGGGCTTCAAGCCCACCGTCAAAGTCACGGAAAACGGCACGTTCGGCCTCTTCGGCGTACTGGAAGGTGCGACCGTCAAGGACCTCAACCTCGAAACCGACTTTGTCATTTCCGCAAAGGCCCAGGCCGATGCCGGTGTCCTCGTGGGAACGGCCATCTCCTCCACCATCCAGAACGTGAAGGTGAGCGGCAAGATTACATCGGCCGGTACCGAGACCGACAACAAGCGTTTTGCCCTGGGCGGCATCGCCGGCTTCGTGTTCAATACGGGAGACGGCATCAGCCTCATCAAAGACTGCACGGTCAGTCTCACCGTCAACGCCGACTGTGGCAGTAATACCAAAAACGGCGCTACCGCAGCCATGTACGGTGGTGTGGCCGGTTTCGTAACCACTTCGCAGGACAATTCGGCCAACGATATCGTGGGCTGTGTAAACAATGGCGAAATCAACGCCAAACTGGGCCGCTCATCCGGTATCGTTGCCACGGCCAATTTCGGCGGTCATTTCAAGGACTGCACCAACAACGCCCATCAGATGAATACCTTTGTCAACGGGCGTATCGGCAATGTGATTTCCGTTCTGTACAAGAATGCCGTTACCGATGGCCTGGTGAACAACGGTAACCTCACGACAACAGCCTCCGACACCCATGCCGGTGCCATCGTGGGCTTCTTCAACGACGACGCCATTGTGATGAGGGGCGGTAAGAATACGGGAACAGTCATTGCCGCGAACACCAATCAGAGAGGCCTCATCGGCGCTAATATCAGTAAGTTTGCCGAGATCAGCGGCGTTACTGTGGGCGGTAAGCTGGGCACCTACAAGGAGGACGGAAATCACGAAATGATGGATGTCAATGCCGGCAACTTTGAGCAGTACATCGGCGCTGTATCCGATGCCAACCGCGCGAAGATTTCGGGCCTTACCTGGGATGGTGCGCCGGCGCCGGTCATTGAAGGCATCGCTACGGCCGCCGACCTCAAAGAATTCGCTTCCCTGGTGAAGAGCGGCGGCGATGTAACGAAGTTCATGGTGGACGGCGTCGTTGTCCTCGGTGCCGATATTGACCTGGGCGGCGAGGAATGGACGCCCATCGGAGCAGGTTCTGTCACCGCTGCCGGTGTCATTGCCACGGGCGACGTCCCTTTCACGGGCGTATTTGACGGCAAGGGACACACCGTAGATAATTTCAAGGTAAGCATTGCGGCCGATGCTGCCAGCGACTATGCGGCCGGTCTTTTCGGCATCCTGAGCGGTGCTACCGTGAAGAACGTCGTCATCGGCTCCAAGGCCGTCTTCGAGGCAAAGAGCGCGATGGCATCTTACATGGGCGGCGTAGCCGGATTCGCACTGAACGCTACCATTGAGGCCTGCACGAACAAGGCTTCGATGAGCCTGACGGCAGCCACGGATAACATCCGCGAGTGCCTGGGCGGTATCGTGGGTGAGATGTATACGGCCGAAGGTGACAGTTACGCCAGCTATGTGAAGGGCTGCGTAAACGAAGGCACCATCACCTCCAAGAACTCCGTCAATACCAAAAATGGCGGTACGGGCCTTTCCGTCGCCGGCATCGTGGGATTCTCGGACGGTAAGAATTTCAACTACATTCAAAGCTGTACCAACAAGGTAGCCATCGCCGCCGAAGCGACCCGCCTGGCCGGCATCGTGGCATCGGCCAATGCCAAGACCAAGGTGGAGGATTGCATCAACGAGGGTAAGATTACCGGTACAGACGTGAAAGCCAGCAACAGCCGCATCGCCGGTATTTGCTCGGCCGGCAGCACGGATGACACGTTCACCCGCTGCATCAACCGGGGTGACATTGTCTTTGACAAGGCGGGCGATACCACACACGGCTATGCTGCCGGTATCCTGGGCCAGGCCAACAATCCCGTCACCATTGATGCCTGCGAAAACTACGGAACCATCCAGTCAGACTTCTTCAAGGTCAGCGGAGATGTTTTCATGGGTATCATTCTGGGCAACGCCAACGGCAAGGCGGTGAACATCAAAAACTGCAAGGTCGGTGGTAAGATTGGTCCGCTTACAGAGGATGACACCCACAAGATTGTTACCCTTACGGCTGAGAACTATGCCACCTATATCACCCTCTGCAACTCCAAGGGTACCAAGTGCGTTTTGGAAGGAAATGTCTTTGCCAACTGATATGTTTGCAGAAAGCTTATTGACGAAAGCTGCCGCCGTACTGTCGGCGGCAGCCTTTCTCCTCACGGGCTGCGGCAAACCGGCTCCCGCAGGCGGCGAAACGTCTAAGGACAAGATGAGTTTCCTGCAGAACGAGTGTGTGGTTTTCGTGGGAGAAGAAGTGGACGTTCCCATTTCCTATCAGGTATTCGAAAGGGGTGTATACGTCAAAGCCAGCTATGACTTTGGAGACAATCCGTGCGGCGTAACCATCAGCTCTACCGATCCCGGTGTTGCGTCCGTCTGGGCCGGCAAGGTAAAAGGCCTGAAGGAAGGAACCGCCACGCTCACGCTGGCCTCCAATCAGATTGTAACCAGCGGGAAACTGGCCGTAACCGTAAAGAAAAGCGGAACTGTTCCTTCCTCTTTCACCCAGGACATTACCCAGCCGCTGACGGCCGATATGATTGTCCTTCCCCTGGGGCTTCAAACCGGCATGCAAAGCTTCGACATTGACAAGCGCGGGCAGTTCTACATGTCCACGGAGGATGCCACTTCCATGCGCGTGTGCGCCCTGAACAAGGATGGTTCCACAATTAGCGCCGACATGGTGCTGCCCAGCGGTGGCCACGGCGACGGGTTCAGCATGGAACAGGATTCCGACGACATCTATTTCTGGACCAGCGGCACGCTGGGTGAGCATACCGAAAACGGCGGGTACTCCGGTGGCAAGGCCAACGACCCGGACGTACACCTGATTTGCCGTCACAAGTTCAAGGCCGGCGTCACGGAATATGCCGAGGATGCCGTAGAATGCTTCTACCTGAACGACAACGGCGCCCGCTTTGCCGATGTGGACACCGAGCATGACGTACTGGCTCTCTGGACATACGAAAACAACAGCGATTACATCTATATATATAAGTTGTCCGACATCCGCAAAGCCTCCAAGGTTACCAAGAAGGTTACCCGTTCTTCCCACAACCAGGGGAAGGAGGTTTCGGCCTACAATTTGAATAGCGTCAAGGCTGTTGCCAGGTTTTCGTGGAAACGGAAAGGCGTAACGACCGGCGATACGAATGCCGGTGCCGTCCAGGGCCTGTGCGTGTATGATAACCGTATTTATGTCACTTCAGGTGCCAAGAACGACGAAGCAACCCTGATGTCGGTCATGGACTTTGAAGGAAATATTTTACAAAAACTCGTGAAAGTGGGCGTTTCTGTAGACAAGCAGCAGCTGATGAAGCTGAACCTGTCTTCCGACGGTACATTTGAGCCCGAAGGAGTCCATATCCGTAACGGCGAAATGTATCTTGGGTTTGTGGGAGATTACCCCACGGCCGGGTCCAGAAAACATACCTGTATCATTAAACTGAAATGAATATGAAAAGAATTCTGTGGATACTGGCTGTTGCCGGTGCCGTCCTCTCCTCCTGTACGTCCAAGTCTTCTGAGCCCGCCAACAAGGCGGAGCAGGTGATTGCCGCCCTGAACGATCCGGCCTCCAGGTATGTAGTGGTGGCCTGCCACCGCGGCGACTGGCGCAACTATCCGGAAAATTCGCTGGGCGCCATTGAGTCCGTGATCCGGATGGGAGCCGATATTGTGGAGATAGACCTGAAGCTTACTAAGGACAGCGTTCTGGTGCTGAGTCACGATCACACCTGCAACCGCATGACAACCGGTAAGGGTGACATCTCCACCATGACCTACGACTCCCTCGCCACCTTCAACCTGAAAACGGCTCACAACGTAGCCATTCCCGGCACGCGCATTACTACACTTCAGGAAGCCCTGGAGGCATGCAAGGACCGGATTGTCATCAATGTGGACCAGGGTTATCAATACTACAACCTGGTGGTAAAACTCACCGATGCCCTGGATATGACCGACCAGATTCTCATCAAGGGCAAGAAAGCCCGCGAGGTGGTGGCCCGGGAGATGGAGGGCAGCCGCATGATGTACATGCCCATCATCGATATCCAGAAGCCGAAGGGCAAGGAACTCTTTGAGCAGTATGAGTCGTGGTATGCCCAGACCGGCGAAAAGCCGCTGGCCTACGAAGTCTGTTTCTCCGAACTGAACGAAGAAGTGGAAGCTTGCTGCCAAAAAGTCATTGCACAGGGTTCCAAGCTGTGGATCAATACCCTCTGGGCCTCGCTCTGCGGCGGATACGAAGACGATGCCGCCTTTGAAGGAGACCCCGACAAGGTCTATGGCAAAATCCTGGATCTCGGGACCTCCATCATCCAGACCGACCGACCGGAGCTGCTCATCGGCTGGCTCAAGAAACAGGGACGCAGATAAAAAGACAACAGCTATGCAAAGACGTGATTTCCTCAAGGGCCTCTCGCTGGCGGCTGCCGGCAGTGCGCTCATCGGCCCAACTGCCGGTGCGGCCGATCTGTTTTCTCCTCCGATGGATGCACCCGAGGGCATTGAGCCGCTTACGGGCCTTTCACCCGTTCGGTCCCTGGAGCCCCTCGTGAGCCGTCCCATCAGTGTCATCATCATCGGATGCGGCAACCGCGGCCGCACGTATGCCCAGTTTGCCAAGAAGTTTCCGAAGGGAATGACCGTAGTGGGCGTATCCGACATCCTGGACGACCGAAAGGACTACCTGGGAGACATGTATGATGTTCCGGCCGATATGCGCTTCGGCCATTACCGAGAAGTCTTCGCGAGCGGGAAGAAAATGGCCGACGCCGTTGTCATCGCCACGCCCGACGACCGCCACTACGACCCCTGCATGAAAGCGCTGGAACTGGGCTACGACGTTCTGCTGGAAAAGCCGGTGGCTCCCACGGCCAAAGAGTGCAGGGCCATCCGGGAGATGACCAAGAAGACGGGGCGCATCGTGGCGGTGTGCCATGTGCTCCGCTATGCCCCCTATTTCATGGCCCTGCGGGATGTGGTGAGAAGCGGCGTCATCGGCGATGTAGTGAGCATCCAGCACATGGAGCCCATCCAGTATGCCCATATGGCACATTCCTATGTGCGCGGCAACTGGCGCTCTTCCAAGATGACCACCCCCATCATTCTGGCCAAATCCTGCCACGACCTGGATATTCTCCGCTGGATCATCGGCAAGCCCTGCAAACAGATATCGGCCGATGGCAGCCTCAGCTTTTTCAAGAAGGAGAATGCACCGAAGGACGCCCCGCTGTACTGTACCGACGGCTGCCCGCACGAGGATCAATGCCCCTACAATGCGCTGGACATCTATACCAGGCAGAAACTGCATCTCGGGGTGTTCGACCTCAAGGGCAGCAAAGACCCGGCACTCATCCTGAGCCGCCTCAACGATCCCCGTTACCACAGTTATGCCCGCTGCGTCTTCCACTGTGACAATGACCAGCCGGACCACTACGTGGCCAACATGGTCTTCGAGGACAATGTCACCGCTTCCTTCACCATGGATGCGTTCGCCCCCAAGGGAGGCCGCCGTACCCGCATCATGGGCACAATGGGTTTCATTGAGGGTGACATGAAGGAGTTCACCGTTACGGACTTCCTCACGCGGAAACCCCGGTTATGGAACATGAAGGTGGCCGAAATCCCCGAATATGCCCAGTCCGGTCACGGCGGAGGCGACCATCGGCTGGTCCGCGACTTCCTGGAAGCGGTGGACCGGCATGACCCGTCCCACCTTTCCAGCAGCATTGACGTTTCCATCGAAAGCCATCTCATGGGATTCGCCGCCGAGCGTTCCCGTCTCAGCGGCCGCAAGGAAAAGATCTGACATTTCATAGTGGCTGAGAGTGTTGGAGGTATCCGCTTTTATTCTTATATTTGGAGAATGAAACGTTTAACCACACTCTTAGCCACGCTACTTGTCAGCCTTTCCGCCTTCTCGCAGGAATACGGCGTAGTCAACATCTCTGTTTGCAACCTCAGAAGAACCGCCGACTTTGATGCGGAAATGGTTTCCCAGGCCCTTCTGGGAACGCCCGTTCACGTGCTTCAGATCAGCGACAACGGCAATCCCTGGCCGCAGGTGCAAACGCCCGACGCCTACACCGGCTGGGTGCACTATGCCGGCATCAAGCGAATGAGCTTCGAGGAGTATCACGCCTGGAACGCTGCGCCCAAGGTGGTAGTGACGGCCCTCTTCGGCCTGGTTCACATGAAGGCCGATGCCAAGAGCGCCACCCTCTCCGACGTTGTTGCCGGAGACCGCCTCAAGTACCTTGGAAAGAAAGGTTGCTATCTCAAGGTGGAATTCCCCGACGGCCGCACGGGCTTCATCCACAAGAGCGAGGCAAAGACCGAGGCCGATTGGCGGAAGTCCTTGGACCAGAGTCCGGAAGCTATTCTGGCATCGGCCAAAAGCATGCTCGGATTCCCCTATCTGTGGGCCGGCATGTCGCCCAAGGGCATAGACTGCAGCGGTCTTGTGCGCACGGCTCTTTTCATGCACGACATCATTATTCCGCGCGATTCCGGTCCCATGTCCCGTGTGGGAGACCGTATCATGGACCGCAGCGAGCTCATTCCCGGAGACCTCGTATTCTTTGGCAAGTACCGGGAGGACGGTTCGCCGCGCGTCTCGCACGTGGGTTTCTACCTGGGAGAGGGCCGGTTCATCCATTCCATGGGTCTTGTGCAGATTAGCAGCTTTAACCCCGAGGATCCCTGCTACGATGCCTACAATACAGGCCGATACCTTTTTGGCGGCCGTGTACTCCCCTACATCAACCAGCACGAAGAACTAACCACTACACTAACCAATACCTATTATGCAGAATAGACGCGATTTTCTGAAAACCGGCGCCCTCGCTGCGGCCGGCGTGGCCCTCATGGGCTGCAAAAGCGGCCCGCAGTCCTTCAACATCGTAAAGGGTGACGGAAAGCTCCACCTCAAGTTTTTCCCCTATGAACTCAAGCTGGCCCATGTGTTTACCGTCGCCAGCTACAGCCGTACCACCACCCCCGATGTCCAGGTAGAGCTGGAATGGGAAGGTGTCACCGGTTACGGAGAAGCCTCCATGCCCCCGTACCTGGGCCAGAGCGTGGAAACCGTCACTGCATTCCTCAGCAAAGTAGACCTTTCGCAGTTTACAGACCCCTTCCAGATGGAAGACATCCTCTCCTACGTGGACAGCCTCTCGGAGGGTGACGGAGCCGCCAAATGCGCCATCGACATAGCCCTACACGACCTTGTGGGCAAACTGATGGGCCAGCCCTGGTACCGCATCTGGGGCCTGGATCCTGCGAAGGCTCCCTCCACCACGTTCACCATCGGCATCGACACGCCGGAAGTGGTGAAGGAGAAAACCCTGGAGGCCGTGGGCAAATTCAATATCCTTAAGGTAAAAGTAGGTCTGGACACCGACGAAGCCATGATCAAGGCCATCCGTGAAGTCACCGACGTTCCGCTGGCCGTAGATGCCAACCAGGGTTGGAAAGACCGTTCCAAGGCCCTGGATGAGATTTTCTGGCTCAAGGAGCAGGGCATTGTGATGGTAGAGCAGCCCATGGCCAAGGAGCGCCTGGACGACATCGCCTGGCTCACGGAGCACAGTCCCCTCCCCATCTTTGCCGATGAAAGCATCCAGCGCATGAAGGACATCCCGTCCCTCGTTGGCGCCTACAGCGGCATCAACATCAAGCTCATGAAGTGCACGGGTATGCGCGAAGGCTGGAAAATGGCCAATATGGCTCGTGCCCTGGGCATGAAGGTGATGGTGGGCTGCATGACAGAGACCTCCTGCGCCGTAAGTGCCGCCGCCCAGTTCTCCCCCTACGTAGATTTTGCAGACCTCGACGGCAATCTGCTCATTGCAAACGACCGCTTTGACGGCGTCAAGGTGGTAAACGGAAAACTTTCGCTCCCGGACCGCCCGGGAATTGGCGTCATTCCACTTTAACTATAACCAAAACAAAAGCTTATGGGATTCATCATTTACATCATCGGTCTGGTACTGGCCATCATGGCTGTCCTGGACATTTTCAAGAAACCGATCAGCCCTGTGGGCAAGTTAATTTCGGCCGTTCTGGTCCTTCTCACCAGCTGGGTGGGCCTGGCCGTGTACTACCTCTATGCAAAAGACCACCTAACCGAGTGGTTCAAATAGTCTTTACGGTTGCAAAGTCCAGATTTTTTCGTAACTTTGCAACCCCCAACGGTGAGTTGTCCGAGTGGTTGAAGGAGCCTGCCTCGAAAACAGGTTTGCGTGCGAGCGCAACGGGGGTTCGAATCCCTCACTCACCGCAAAGATTAGCAAAAAAGCGCAACGAGCTTGCTCGATTGCGCTTTTTTGGTAAGCTTTGCAAAGCCCGCCGCCCTTCCATACGATCTTAAGCATAATACGGCCCAAATCCTGCTTTTGTTCGTCACTGCTGACGATCTTAAGCAGGATTTGCGGCAAAAGATGCTTAAGATCGTCAGTATCCCCAAAGGCAGCGCCGCCTACCGATACTCCAACCCCTTCACTACCATGCCGATATTCACGGGCAGGTATTCCATCTTGCCAAGGGCGGCTTTGCGGATGTAGCTGCTTTTGAGATAGATGCTGGAGCAAAGGCTCATCTTGGAATGGTCGCGCTCGGGCTCCGGAGTGGCCAGATACGCCTTCAGAGCGTCTTCGTTGCAGTCCACAATCTGGAAAGAAATGAAGTATTTACCGGGCTCCAGAAGGATGGTTTCCTTTGGCTGGACATGAAACGCCTGCTTGGCAGATGACTCGGCCACATTCACATAGATAGGGGTTCTGAGGACATTGATAAACTCATCCTTCCCCTCGATGCGGTAAATGTTGACAGACACAATGCAGTCGGGGATACTATTACTGTGGATGCCAAACTCAATATCCTGAACCAGGAACGGCTTTTTGGTTTTTGCCACCGAGCCAATCTCGACACCCTTTGTACTGCCGGTCTCGGGAACGAATGCAAGGACCCCCATATTTCCCAGAATCCTGGTTCCCGGCTTGAGCAGGTACTTCTCCCTGGTGTTTCCGCCAGTAAAGACCGCCGGAGGCAACTCGTTTTCGTGCAAAACAACCACCACATCATCGGCCTGCCCTGTAACGACATAGCTCCCCGTCTGATAGGACACGTGGAAGAACTCAAGAGTGTCGCAGGGGGCCGATATTTCAAACTGCCCGTCGGCGGTGGAGATGGTCCCTATCTGTAGTTTGGGGATACCTACCTGAACATATTCTACGGGGTCACCTTGTTCATTGATGATACGGCCCTTTACGGTAACGCTTTCCTCCTGCCCAAAAACGGAGAAAGGGAAGAAGAGAAGGGCCAACAAAAATAGTTTGAATCGCATAATAGGATGTTTGCCAGCCTCTTGGACAATTATTATGCCGAATCGTTTTCTCAATTCTCCAACCACCCTTTTGATGCGGGACAGTGATTCGAGCACGTCTGGATGCGCAAAAACCCCGCAAAGTGCGCATCCAGAAATGCTGCAGCACGTCTGGATGCGCAAAAATGCATGAAAACGCGCATCTAGACGTGCTAGAGTAAAAAGAAGAACTACTCCTCCGGAGCAAACATCGGGTCCCAGGAAGGAAGCAGAATGGGCTTCTGCTGCATGAGGGCCATGATGTCAGCGGGGACGTACTTCTTTTCCACCACCAGACGGAACATGTACTCGTTGAACCACTCGTCGGTCATGATGATATTACCCATGTAGCCGCTGGTGGCGCCCCAGCTGTTTTCCACCATCCACTTCACGGGCTGGCCGTCCTTGAGGTCAACGGCAATGAGGGTCATGGCGTGGGTGGAGCCGCTGGCATGGGTGAGGATGCGTTCTTTCTTGTCCATGCCAAACTTGACACCCATCAGGGACTCATAGTCAAAGTTGGCGAGGTCTGCCACGCCACGGCTGCGGTCCAGGAACTTGCCCACATCGCAGGAGAAATACAGGGCCGTATTGTCCTTGATGGAAGCAATGGCCATTTCCTTGATGCGATTCATGGGGAGATTGAGATACACCCAGTTCTGGCCATCGTACACGTGACGGTCGTACTCGATCTCATAGACCTTTCCGTACTCGACAGCCGGGTTGTTCATCACCATGATATAATTATTCTCCAGGTCCTCACCAACAAATTCCTCATAGAACGACTTGGGAGTATAAGTTTTCTCGCTCACAAACTCTCCCTTGGAGTTGTAGCGGGCCCAGGTGAACTCGGTGGGAGGAACGCCCAGGCAAAGGGCCAGCATGCGGTATACCTCCTTGAGCATGGCCACTTTCATAGCCTGCAGTTCCTTGGGTTTCGCTGCGCGGAGAGCCAGGGCATCTTCCCAGAGCTTGGTCTTGATCTGGGTGCTCATCTGGGAAGTGCTGTTGGCAGCCAGTGTCTCGGGCATCACGTCGGAAGGAACCACGCCGTACTTCATCACCAGGTTGGAAACACCGGTGAACTGACCGCCGTCGTCCAGCGGATGCGAGAGCAGCCAGTCCACCTTGCGGTCATCGATGGGAAGGTCCCGGGTATCGATGATCCCCTGCAGGAAGAGGTTGGACTTTTCCAGCTGGTCATAGAAGAAAAGGTAGTTCTGCGAGAAGGTGAAAGCGCCCAGGTCATGCTTCTGGATCATGCGGGAGCGAAGAACGTTGAGCCCGGTGAAGAGCCAGCATCGGCCCGACGACTTCTGGTCCGTACGGCCCTTGGTGACCACCATGTCGGAGAAGTGGGTGTCAATCATGGCGATACGGCCGGCCGATGTCGCAAGCACGTTGATGGGAGCGCTGTTAAGCGCATTGCGGAGAGCCTTGTCCGTGGCGTTGCCTTCATAGGCGCCGGAGATTTCCTTGAGCATGTCGGCCGATATCCCGCCCTTCGGGCTTCCGGCAGGTTTCTGGGCAAAAGCAGAAAGGGTCAGGGCCCCGGCTGTAAGTAGGAGAATGATTCTTTTCATAACAGGTTATATGTTTGGCGCGTAAATATCGCTATTTTTTTGGTGAGAGACAATATATTGTTATCTTTGCCAAGCTAGAACAATGACTATGGACACTTACGAGCGCATAAACCTGGAAGAATACGACCAGACCGGGGCCGGTGGAACTGCCCTTTCCTACACGCACAAAACCCGTGACACCCTTGTAAAACTGTACAACCCTGGTTTCGAGGCCGACAGAGCCATGGCCGAATTCCATACCGCCAAAGCCGTATTCGAACTGGGAATTCCCACCCCGGAGCCTTACCGCCTTGTAACCGACGGCAAGCGCTTTGGAGCAGAATATGAACTCGTTAAGGACAAGCGTTCTTTCGCGCGTATTATCTCTCAGGAGCCGGAGCGTCTGGAAGAGATTTCCCTGGAGTTTGCGCGGCAAGCCCAAATGCTTCACACAACACCCGCCAACACCACCCGTCTTCGTTCCTATAAAAAAGTCCTCACGCAGTTTTACCAGGAAAAGGACCTGGTTCCGGAGGCCCTCAAACAGCGCGCGCTGGCATTTCTGGAAAAAGTTCCGGATACACCTACCTGCCTGCACGGAGACCTCCAGATCGGCAATATCATCCGCGGAGGAGACCGCACGCTCTGGATCGATGTCGGCGAGTTCTCCTATGGCACTCCCGAATGGGATGTATCCATGATGTGGACCATCTGCCGCCGCATGAGCGCCGAGCGCGCCGACAATCTCTTCCACCTGAAACCGGAACAGCTCAAGGAGCATTGGGACATCTTCCTTCCTGCGTATCTGGGAACGTCGGACCCTCAGGAACTGGCTGCGTTTGAACACCGGATCGTACCTTTCTATTGCGTCAAACTGGCCTATGTTTATGACATGGCCTTCCACACTCGATTGCCGGAAGCCGCTTTGCAGTTTGCATCGCAGGCACTGGATATATAAAAAGTCTTACCATGAAAAAAACGTTCTGTTGGATTCTTGGAATCCTGACCGCCCTCTGCATTGCCATCGCCTGCATCTGGGGCGGAGAAATTGCCAGCATTGGCTCCATCCAGTCAGTAGAAGGAAATCCCTACCTGTACAAAATGGAATACAAGGCCGGCTACGACCTGGACGACGTCATCGCCCATGACATTGACCAGAACGCCGAACTCCTCGGCTACGTCATCTCGCGCGTGGGCAAAGGCCTTCCCCTCAAGATAGGAAGTTCGCAGGTGGCCGATGAAAACGGCAAAACCAACACCTTCAACTGCACCTCCTTCCAGGCCGCCAAGGCCGATGGCGACGGGTTCTGGTACGGCCGCAACTACGACTACTTCAAGAACCCCACCATGGTCACCATCTCCCACCCGAAGAAGGGCTACGCCTCCATCGCCTGCAGCGACATGTCCCACTTCGGCTACTCCCTGGAGAAACTTCCCACCTCCCTTGCCACCAAACTCAACTGCCTGGCTGCCATCTACGCACCGGTAGACGGCATCAACGAAAAGGGCCTCTGCACTTCCATCATGGCCCTTCCCAAGCAGGCCTCGCAGCAGGACACCGACAAGCACGACGTGGGAACCACCATCATCATGCGTCTGTGGCTGGACCGCTGCGCCACCGTGAACGAAGCCCTGGCCCTTCTGGAAACCGTAGACGTCCGGCATGACGCCGCCGTCGGCAGCGGATACCACTACATGGTGGCCGATGCCAATGGAGACTGCGCCGTCGTCGAGTTTGACAAGGAAGACGGCTGGAAGACAATGATCGTCCGAAAGGAGGAAGGCGCGAACAGCATGCTGGTGACCAACCACCTGCTCTCCGAGAAATACTACACCACCGAGCCCGATCCCGCCGTGGGCAATCCCCACAGCAGAAGCTGGTGGCGTTACGAAACTGCCGGCGCCTACCTTCAGGAGCATGACGGCACCCTTACGCTGGACCAGGCCCAGGAGTGCCTCTCAAGCGTACACTGGAAAGATCTGGTCTGGGAAGACGGCACTGTGGAAGACACCCAGTACAGCAACGTCTACGACGAGAAGAACATCGTCCTGTATCTCCGGAACTGGAACGACTACGAAACCACGCACCAGTTCCGGCTGTAGCGCATCACTTCCAGCTTCTCGAGAAAAGCGTCGGGGAAATCACCAGCGAGAACCAGCCCCAGTGTGCCTGGCTCTTGGAGCCTTCCTGCTTGAGGAGGGCCATGGTCTCGGTTTCGATCATCTGGTTATAGCCGATCGTGAAAGATATGTCCTTGGAAAAAGCATAGCCTACCTGCAGGTCAATGCTGTGGCCCAGCGTGCCGCTATGGCCGTCCAGCCGCGTGGCTACGGCCAGGTAGTGATAGGTAACACCGCAGGACAGCCCCTTCCAGGGCTTGCCCGAAGCCCCCACAAAGGCATTCTGAAGACCCGGAGTAAAACCGTGGGAATGGGCGCTCTGGTAGAAATAGTCCAGGAGCCCGTAGAACTGCGTACGGGAACCGTTGATGGGGGTAAAACCGCCCAGGGTGGGGTGATAGGGCATGCCCATGCGACCGCCATAGAGGACCGGAACATAGTCGTCTCCGCTCAGATAGTCATAGCCCAGGGTGAAGCCGTAACGGTCTGAGGGAGTTACCGTAGCCTTGGCGCTGGCCATCCACGCATCGATGGGAACGCTTACCATCTCGTCATTCACGTGCCTGCCGCTCTGGCGGTAGTAGGAAGCTTCTACGGTAACCTTCTTGGGATGGAAGTTCAGATAACCGCCGTACATCTGCTGGTATTCTACCCGGGGAGGATTGTTCTCCTTCCCTTCCACGCCCGCCTGCAGGCCCATGTTCATAAACAGAAGGGAAGCGCCCAGCGGGAAAACGGGAACGTCGTAATGGTACCAGAGGGTTTGCATGCTCTTGTAGGGCTGCGCTCCATTCACATAATACGTCCCGTAATACACGTTATTCCCGTTCTGGTTGAAAGCCAGGATGGCATGTGCCTTATGACCGTGTCCTTCATACCCAAACCGAAAGGCATCGTGTGACTTGGACGCATTGGCAAAGTCGTCCGGGCCGATGATACGTTCGTCGTCGTATGCCAGTGCCATGCGGCCGAACTGGGCGAAAAGCCCGCCCTTCGACTGTACCTTGACCCAGCCCTCATAAAGGTTGACAGCCTGGTTGCCGCTCATGCCCCATACGGCACTGTTCTGGGCCACCAGATGCGTCTGCAGCCAGTTTCCCATCTGATAATCCAGCGTGAGACGGGTTCTGCCCAGAATGAAGGCCGACCTGTTTTCCGTGGAGTTGCTGGCGCGCGGAAGACCGCCGCCGCAGATTTCTCCGTGGGCGAGAAACTGAAGGCCGATATTGATACTGTGCTTCTGGAGCGAGTCCTTCTGTGCGCGGGCGAGGCCGGGCAGCAGAAGAAGAAGCAAAGAAGTCAGGGTTATCAGCTTTCTCATACGCCTGAGGTGTAATGGTTGCTATTTCTTATAATCGCTCTTGATATAAACAGCGTTACCGGTAGGACGAAGCTTGGTGCCATTCCAGTCCCAGCGGTTTTCCGAGACGCGGTTTACAATATTACGGGAGTTACCCTGGCCGTAGACCCACATGGCCGTTCCGCCGCCACCGTCAAAGTTCATGGCCTTGTAGCAGCCGAGGCCCCGCATGAGCTTGGCAAGGCGCTCGGTAGACATGCCGATAGCCGTCTGCTCCGAGGGCCACCCGCTCTGGGTCCATCGGCCATCCACCGTCACCTGAATCACCGTCTTGCCATCCTTGGAAAGGCCGATGGCGGTACGGGGGTGCGTGCTGGTAAGCCATTTGTCGGTGTCTGCCGCACGCCACTCGGCAGGGTCCTTCTGGATGATTCCCTTCCATACCAGCAGCGGACCGGCGCAGCCCACTGTCTGGTTGGGGAGTTTTTGGGCGTCGTAATTGTCCTTCACCTTCACAATATCGATATCATCTCCGTCGATGGTGATGGCGCAGTTGCAGATCCAGGGGTTTTGCTCGGTGGGCGCATGCATGACACTGCCGTCTACCCGCACAAAATGGCAGCAGGCCATGGGGCCGTTGGTTCCGGCCACGGCATCCAGGTAGATGCACTTCTTGTCCAGGTCGCGGTCATCCTCGCCATCGGCGAGAACCGGCTTGTATCCGTCCGGATACGAATGACCGTAGTTGAAGTAAAGGCCCAGCCGGTTGTGTTCATTGAGAACGGATTTCACTACATTGATATTGCGGATGGAACCGTCCCAGGTACCATGGAAGCTGGTCCACTCCACGCCCGGTACAATCGTGACGGTCTTACCGCCCAGCTTGACCAGGTCGATGGTAGGCGTATCGCTCCAATCGGGGTCTTCCGGGTCTGTGTCGGGCTTGGGAAGCACGGTGTACTCGAGGGTAACCATGTTGGATTCCTTTCCCCGGGTAGAGACACGGACAATCAGGGTTCTGTCGCTGATTTCCGGAGCCGTGAAGACCACGGAAGTTTCCGTAGCCTCACTCACCCGAAGAGCCGTAGCATCCAACCCAACACCGTAAAGGACCTTGTTGTCCGAGGCCTGGGCGCTGAAATTCTTACCCTTCAGGGTAACCGGCTCGCCGGCAATCACTTTTCCGTCATACGCTGTTTCAACGCCGGTGATAACAGGATCCGGCCACCCGGAGGAGCCGCTATTGCCAGAGCCGCAGGAAACAGAGCCGGCAACAACCGGCAGTAAAAGAAGAAGTTTAAGGAGCCTCATGTTCAAGTACTTTATCAGTTCAGGGACAAAGTTAATAAATAATCACTACATTTGTATTTTGCAACTGAATAACTATGAGAAAGATTACCTTAGCCCTCACTGCCATTCTCGCTGCAGGATGCGTATTCAATACCACTTACGAGGAAGAAACCTCCGTTACCAACGACTCCTACGTGGAAGTGGAAGGCCGCAAGAACTTCGGCTCCTCCCACGCCCTCATGACAACGCCCCAGCCGTGCGTGGTCATTGCCACCTGGGACAAGGAGCACCATCCCAACGTGATGGTAGCTGCCTGGGCCGGGCAGCTGGACGCCACAGAGGTTATCATCAGCCTGTCCCAGCACAAAACCACCGAGAATCTCGAAGCCAGCAAGGCCTTCACCCTCAGCTTCGTAGACCGTAACACGCTGGTGCAGTCCGACTACTTCGGCCTGGTGAGCGGAAAGCTGGTGGCCGATAAAATTGCCCGCGTAGGCTTCACCGTCACCTCCAGCCCCAACGTCAACGCGCCCATCATCAAGGAGTATCCCCTCACCCTGGAATGCAAGGTGAGGAGTTTCAAGGACGGAATTCTCATCGGAGAAGTGGTGAACATGAGCGCCGAAGAGCGCATCCTCACGGGCGGAAAAGTAGACCTTGACAAACTCCAGCCCGTGGTGTTTGACGCATCGGCCAACGTCTACCGCGCCGTAGGCGAAGTCGTGGGCCACGCATGGCAGGAAGGAAAAGTCTATATGGACAACCAGTAGGGACTACTTCCCGAACACCTGATTGATCAGCGCCTCAAACTCCTGGAACGCGAACGTGCCGGACAGTTCCCGCAGGGAATCGGCCAGGCCGCGGTAGTGCCACTCGTGGTCCTTGGGATCGGAGGCGTGGAAAATCTTCCAGAGTTCGTCTCCCTTCACGGCATAGTCCCGCGCAATGGCTCGCATATTGGACAGTTTGTCTCCGAGGGCCACGATTTTGGCATCGTGCGAAGCGGCGGCCAGCCGGTCAATGGCGGCTTTCTTGCGGGCATGCCAGCTGTCCTCCTCACTCACGCCTTCCGGCATCTCATCGCTCTCGGCCGCAACCAGGGAGGCAATGCGATCCCCAAATTGGGCACGAATCTCCTCGACGGTAACGTCCGTGTCCTCCACGGTGTCGTGCAGGGCGGCGGCGGCCAGGAGTTCCTGGTCCGGGGTGATGGTGGCCACAATCTCCATGGCCTCCATGGGATGTACAATATACGGGAAGCCCTTTCCGCGGCGTTCGGTGCCTGCGTGGGCCTGGACGGCGAAAATGATGGCGCGGTCCAGCAGTTCAGTGTTCAGTGGTTTATTTGCCATAATGGGCAAATATACGCTTTTTTTCGTTAATCCGGTTCTCCACGTAAATGGCTGCGCAGGAAAGAAAGTAGTAAATCATGGTCTGGATGGTCATGGCCTTGATTTCCGGTGCAATGGTTGCCAGCGTTCCGCCCGCCGTGTTCAGGTTGATGAAAGCCCGGCAGCCAAACGTAGACGGGAACAGCATCGCCACCTTCTGCCAGAACTCCGGAATAGCCGTCGAAGGCCAGGAGAATCCGGTCAGGAACAGGATGATGGGAGAGGCCGACAGGAACAGCACAAACACCGTTTCCCTTCTCCAGATAAGCACCGACCAGGTGAACGTAAAGAAGATGCAGTCCACGATGAAAAACACCAGGAGCACCATAATCTGCGTCCATTCGGCCCGCTGGGGAAGGCGGAAAACCCAGGGAATGAAAAGGGCGATGAGGGTTCCCACCACCAGGTACACGGCCAGGTAGGCCGCAGCCCGGCCCAGCACGACGCGGCTCACGCCCAGCCCCTGCAGATACCGGGGCATGGAAGCAAAGCTTCGGTTCTCCTCGCGGAGCGTACCGGCCAGCAGCGAAGATCCGTAGAACAGCGTCTGCTGGATGACCAGCATGAGCGCAGCCGATATGAAGAAAATGGTATAGGAAAACGGTTTGTTGTAGGGCATGTTCTCCTCCGGAACCACCATCTGCGGAATGTCGTGCTCCACCTGAATCTGATGCATCTCATCCAGCATGGTGAGGCTGGTGCCCATGGTGAGGCACTTGTAATAGAGGAAGCTTGACATGTCGGCGTAGGTGGAGATCACCCCCTGCTCCCCGCGTACGATGCGGGTATCAAAATCGGCCGGCACATAGATGACTCCGTGCACCACACGCTTCTGCATCAGCTGACGGGCTTCTTCGAGGGACGTGCAATAGAGGAGAATCTCGCACTCGCGGGTGGCATCTACTTTCTGGAGATACCGCCGGCTGTAGGACCCGCCGGAAAGGTCCACCACCGCCACCGGCATCTCGTCCACCGTACCGTTCATATAGATAAGGTTGTACAGCACGGGATACAGGAGGCCGCCCACGAAGAAGATGACCATGGCGCCGGCGTCGGAGAAAATGAGCCGGAGCTCATGGACGAATATGCTATACCAGTTCCGCAGCCAGGTGCGGGCAAAGTCAGTTACGTTCATAGTCTTGGAAGATATAGGCATGCTCCAGCCGCCACATGAGGGTGGCCGGCAGGAAGAGGAACAGGAGAAGATGCACCACCTCCTTCCAGCAGCCGGCAAAGCCGCTTCCCCAGAGGGTTTCCTGCACGTGGATCAGATAATAATGCCGCAGCGGGAAAATGGCGCTGAACCCCTGCACATAGGGCGGCATGGCCTCAACGGGAAGGGAAAAACCGGCCAGCGACATACCCAGCACGCTGATGATGGCGCCCACGCTCACCGCCAGACGAAGGACCGGGAACAGTTCCACGATGAAAAGGCCCAGGGCCTCGGAGGCGCTCACCATAAGGAGCATATCCAGGAACATCCAGCCGATGGATCCCTTCAGCGGATACTTGAACCAGTGGAACAGAAGAAGTTCCAGGCCGATGCCCAGGACGGTAAAAATGAGGTTGTAGGGCAGCAGCTTTCCCAGCAGCGCCTTCTCGATGGAGCCGCCCGTCATCTCGAGCAGTTGCCGGGATGTTCCGTACTTGAGCTCTGTTCCCACCGCGTAGATGGTGATGAGAATCACGATCATCTCCAGGATGCCCGGCAGCAGCACGCCGTTCAGGTACACGCCGTAGTTGGTGGCGGGGTTTCCAATCTGGTGCTGGTCCAGCACGATGGGCTGGATGAGGGCCCGGATCTCACGCTCGTTGTGTCCCTTGGCCCGCAGCACTTCGCGCTGGACCGCTCCGTTCACGAGGTTCACCATGGTCATGATGTCCTTGTAGGCCAGGGCGCCTCCCACAAAATAGAGGGAGTTCACATAATAGCCGATGTGCGGCTGGTGCTGGGCCTGGATATCGGCATTGAAGTGTTCGGGGATGACCACGAAGGAGGTGAGCTTTCCTGTCTCCATGTCCCGGCGTGCCAGGTGGAGGTCGTCATAGTAGATGACCTCTCCCAGCTGCGTCGCATCCAGCTGCTGGGCGAAGGCCCGCGAAGTGGACGACTGGTCCAGGTCTACCACGCCGATGGGAAGGTCGTGCGGGAGCCCGTCCTTCATGAGCGTGGTGTAGAAAATGGCATTCACCACCAGCACACCCACCGAGGCCAGGATATATACCGGCCGCTTGCGGATGATGCCCAGCTCACGCCATATGACACGCCAGATCTGTTTCATTACTTTGTCACTGTCATGATGGCACTCATACCGGGACGGAGGCCTTCCACGCGGCCCTCAGGCCGGGCTCTCACCTCGAAGGTGCGGGTATCGAATTCGCCAATCTCACGGGTGGCCTTCCAGGTTGCGTAGGACTCGCGTGCGGCCAGGTAATAGACCTGCGCCTCCACGGTACGGCCGTTCAGGGCCGGTATGCTGAGCTGGATGTGGTCGCCAATCTGCATGCCCTTCAGCCGGTCTTCCCGCACATTGAAGGTGAACCACATGTCATCCAGATCCTGGATGGTCATGATGGGAGCGCCCTGGCCCACCAGCTCCCCTACCTTGGGATAGATATCGGCCACTATGCCGTCGGAGGGAGAAGTGAGGCGAATCTCATCTTTGTAGGCATTCACCAGTTCCACGGCGGCGTTGGCGCGTTCCACCAGGGCCACGGCGGCGTCCTTGTCTTCCTGACGGGCGCCGTTCACGGCCATGTCATACTGGCTCTTGGCAGCACGGGTGGTTGCCTGGGCCGCCTGATACTGGGCCGCCACTTCGTCGTATTTCTGGTCGGAGACCACTTTCTCGTCGTGGAGGCGCTGGATGCGTTCGAAGGACTTGCGCATGACCTCTTCGCCCACCATGGCTTTCTGCCACAGTTCGTAGGCACCGGTGATCTGTTCTTTGCGGGCGCCGTGCATGGCTTTGTCCTTCTGGGCCGTAGCGGCAGCTCTGGCGGCGTTGGCTTCCCGGATCTTGGAACGGATTTCCGGAGAGTCGATGATGACGAGGGTGTCGCCTTTGTGAACCGTCTGGCCTTCCTCGGCACGGAATTCTTCGATTCGGCCCGGGACTTTGCCGGATACGCGGTATTCGGTGGCTTCGGCCTCTCCCTGGATCACGATGGGCTGGGGGCGGGATACCAGGTATCCCACAACGGAAATCACAATGAGGATGATAACCAGTGCGGCCACGCCGATAAGAAGGTTATAGTTCTTTTTCTTTTCCATAGGTATGTGTGTGTTTTTATTTCAAGTAACTGCCCTCGGCCTTGAGGAGGCTGGATGCCGTCATCTGCAGCTCGATGCCGGCGTCGATGCATTCGCTGTGCGCGCTGAGCCATGCGGTGTGTGCCGCCAGTGCGGTGCTGGTGGGGATGACACCGGCTTCATGGCCGATGGTTGCCATGCGCAGGTTTTCCTCGGCCAGGTCCATGTTGGAGAGGGCTTTATCCACCTTCTGCCGGGCTTCGTCCATGAGCTTTCGCTGCTGGGTCACCTGCAGGCCGATGAGGGCTTTGGCATCGGCGAGCTGGTCTTCGTACAGGCGGGCCTCGGCCTTGGCCTTCTTATACCGGAAGATGCCCTCTCCGCCATGTACAATGGGGATTTTCACCACCACGCCGGCGCTCAGGTTTCCGCCCTGCCAGTTGTTCTGGAAGCCGTTGTACACGTTGGGATTGGTCACGGTGAAGGCGCCCATGAGGGCAACGGTGGGCAGCATATCGGCCCGCACCACCTTGGCTTTCTTGTCGAAGATTTTCTCTGCCAGGTCCAGGCTGCGGGTTTCGGGGCGTGACGCGTAGATGTCTTCCAGGCTCTTCCGGGCAGGAAGCGACGGCTCCGGGATTGCGTCCAGGGATTCATCGGCCAGTATGATTTCGGTATCCAGCGGAAGGCCGATGCGCTGGCACAGCAGCATCTTCGCGAGGACCAGGCCGTTGGAGGCCTTGGTGAGCATCATGTCGGCCTCGTTGGCCTTTACCTTCACCTGCAGGGCATCGGCCTCCGTGGCGACGCCGGCTTCCATGGCATGATCCACGTCTTCCTCCAGGTGGTGCAGGAGGCCGGCGTAGCTCTCGGCGAGCCGCTTCTTGCTGGCTACGGAGACAATCTGCCAGTAAGCCTGGTCTACGTCCAGGAGGATATCAGATTCTGCCATTTCATATTTGGACTGGGCCAGTTGCTCGGCCAAACGGGCCATCTGATTGCTGTAGATGATTTTTCCGCCCACGAATACGGGCTGTTCCACCACCACGGTTCCTGCCCAGATATTGTGAAGGTCGGGGTGCAGGGCTGCGTCTACCTCCTGCCCGATGGCATTGATGGGCGAAGCAATGTCCAGGCGGTTGGGAGATGCCTGCATCTGGGCCAGGGCATCCAGGGCCATCTGGCGCAGGGTGGCGTTTTCCACAACGTCTACCTGGCCCTTCAGGGCATCCCAGAAGGCGTTGTCAAGGGCAGTGCCGGCCGATGTGAGGCGCTGGCTCTGCTCCTCGCTGATGAGGTTCACGTCGCGGTTGTTATAGATATAGGCACCTGTTGCCGTGACTTTGGGGAAGTAATTGGCCATGGCAATCTTCCGGTCATAGCCGGCCATCTCTTTCTGGATGCGGGCCTGGTCCAGGACGCGGCTCTCTTCCACGGCCATCTGCCGGCAGTCTTCCAGCGTAAGGGTCCGGGGCTGGGCAGTGGCGAGCGCAGCGGGCAGAATGAGGAGAAGCGCGGCAAAAGTTTTTCTACAGCTTGTCATATTGTCAGTATCTTTTTGTTTTCTTTTGACAATTGCGACTTTTGTACAAAAACATTGCCCGGCAAATTCCTATTTGGCTTCTTTTAGGGGCACAAATTCTCCTTTTGGTAGAATTTTGCAATATTATAAACAATTGTTTCTATCTTTGTCCCATGCAAACCATTGATATCCGGCGCATCCTGTCGCTGGAACCTGTCATAGACGAATATTCCCTGGGGGCAGATTTTCTCCTGGGCGCCGTAAGCGGAAAACGCGTGGAAAAGAGCGAGGCCATCCTCAAGATGCTCAAGTACCCCGTGCGCTTTGACGGTTATATCCTTTTCTTCCTCAGGAAGGGGCACTTCTCACTGGATGTAAACCTCAACACGTATGATATCCATGAGAACTCTCTTCTTGTGGTGGTTCCCGGCAACATTGTCAAGCTGTCGGCCTACAAGGAGGATCACATCGGAGATGCGGAGCTGCTCTTCGCGCTGGTTTCCAAGGAGTTCCTGAGCAGCATCCGCTTCGACTTCAACAAGGTGTTCCAGGACACCATCCGCATGTGGAAGAATCCCTGCATTACGCTGCAGGGAGAAGAGCTGGAACTGGCCGAAGACTATTTCCGCCTTACCCGGAAGGTCCTCTCCTCACGTCAGACCAATAAAAAGGAGATTCTGGGATCCCTCCTTACCTCTTTCACTTATGTGACGCTGGATGTATGGACGCGGCAGCTGGCATCGGCCAAAAGTGAAGAGAGCCAGACATCGGCCCGCGTGAACCAGGTGTTCGAGCGGTTCATCGAGCTGGTGACCGAGTACCACAACCAGGAGCGCGGCATGGCGTTCTATGCCGACAAACTGTGCCTCACGCCCAAATACCTTTCCAAACTGGTAAAGCTCTCCAGCGGCCGCAGCGCCCCGGACTGGATAGATTCGTTCGTGATCCTGGAAGCCAAGAACCTCCTCAAATACTCCGACAAGCCCATCAAGGAAATTGTGTACCTTCTCAACTTCCCCAACCAGAGCGTCTTCTACAAATTCTTCAAGACACATACGGGCATGACCCCGTCCGAATACCGAAAGGGGTAACTTCGCCTTCCTGACGATCTTAAGCGTAATTAGGCCCAAATCCTGCTTAAGATCGTCAGCAGTGACGAACAAAAGCATAATTTCCCGGGAAAAGATGCTTAAGATCGTCGAGGGGCACTTGCATTTCATTCGGGATTTTGTATTTTTGTAGCGGATATGCGTAAGTGGTTTATTATCATAGCGTATTTTCTGGTATCGCTACCGCTGTATGGCCAGGTGGACAGCCTGCGCATGGGGTATTCCGTACAGGGTAACGTAGTGGATGCCGCAACCGGCCGCCCCTTGGAATCTGTCCATGTCTCCATCCCTGGCAGGCAACAGGCTACCGTTACCAATTCCGACGGTTTCTTCATTCTCAAGAGCAACCAGCCCATCTCCGTGGTGGAGTGCTCCTATCTGGGGTACCGCACTCAGCAGAAAAAAGCCGACGGAACTCTACGCGTTGCCTTACAGCGTGAGAACCTGCAGCTGCAGGAGGCTACCATCATCTCCGGGGACGCCCGCTCCATTGTGGAAGCGGCTGTAGACTGTATTGGCGAAAACTACTGCACGCAGCCGCAGCTGCTGGAAGTCTTCTACCGCGAAACCCTCAAAAAGCGAAACCGCTATACGTATGTGGCCGAGGCTGTGGCCAGGCTGTACAAATCGGCCTTCAACAGCTTCATCTACAATGACGCTGCCGCACTGGAAAAGAGTCGCGTGCTGGTGAGCCAGCGCCGCACGGACACGCTCAGCGTGAAGACGCAGGGCGGTCCCACTATGGCTATCGGCATGGACCTCGTCAAGAATACGCAGGTCCTTTTCAACAAAGAGGACCTGGCCCTGTATGGATACGAGATGCTGCAGCCTGCCTATATTGACGGGCGTCTGCAGTTTGTGATTCGCATGTATCCCAACGCGCTGGTGGACTTTGCGCTCTATAACTGCGTGGTTTATATTGACCGGGAGCTCCTGAGTTTCACCCGCGTCGAGGCCTCCCTGGACATGAGCGACAAGAATAAAGCTACCCGCATGATGCTGGTTTCCAAACCCTTCACCCTTCGCTTTTTCCCTCAGGAGTGCTCGGTGGTGCTTAATTATCGGCTGGAAAACGGGAAAACCCGTCTGGAATACTTCCGTTCTACCATGCGTTTTGCCTGTGACTGGCGAAAGCGCCTGTTCCGCACGCACTATACGGCCGTGAACGAATTGGTAGTCACCGATGTACGCCCCGAGGCTACACCTATCCGCCGGCAGGAACGCTTCCGCTTCAACGACTTCCTTCCAGACAAGGCCCCGCAATTCTACGACCCCGATTTTTGGGCCGACTACAACATCATTGAACCCTCAGAGAGTCTGGAGCATGCTATCCGGCGGCTGCGGAAATAGGGTTACAGCATTTTCTCGCAAATCCGTTCTGCCTCGGGAAGGGTGTCAATCTTTCCCACATCTACCAGCTCCAGGTTGGAAGCTGCCACGCCGTAGATGGGGTAGCGGGCACAGGCGCTCAGGTAGAAATCCATGATGGGGAAACGATCCGGCATGTCCAGGGCTTCAAAGGCCTGGAAAATGGCAGGGGAAATGTTGTGGATGCCGGCGAAGGCATAGCGCAGGCAGGCCGATGCATCCAGGTCCGGGTAAGGCGAACGAACCTCTCCTGTGGCAATGTTGGTCCAGCCCACAAGGCGCATGTCTTCCGGACGGAACAAGAGGTAACGCTGCGTCTTTCGCTCGCTCACAAGGAGCGTAGCCAGCGCACCGGGCTTCATCTGAGACCGGAACCAGGCAATGTCCAGATTGGAAACGATATCCACATTGTGCACCAGGAACGGCTCGTCCAGCGGTTCCAGCAGTTTTCGGGCGTGCTGGATGCCGCCGCCGGTTTCCAGGAGCTTTTCGGACTCATCGGAAATGCCAATTCGAATTCCAAATTCGTTGGAATCCAGGTACTCCCGAATCATGCCGGGAAAGTGATGGATGTTCACCACCACATCTGTATAGCCGGCTGCTTTGAGCTTATGAAGCGTATGGTATAGCAGCGGCTCTCCGCAAACAGGGACCAGCGCCTTGGGAAGCGAGTCTGTAATGGGGCGCAGGCGGGTTCCCAGGCCTGCTGCAAAGACCATGGCTTTCATTACAGCATCTTTTCCACGTTCAGTTCACGGTGAGTGACCGTGACCTTGATGTCGAACTTGTCCTTGAGGTGGCGGGCCATGTGCTCGGCGCAGTACACGCTGCGATGCTGACCGCCGGTGCAGCCAAAGCATACCTGCAAGTTGGTGAACTTGCGCTCGATAAAGCGCTTGGCGTGGGCATCTACCAGTTTATATACGCTGTCCAGGAAAGTGAATACCTCTCCGTCATCTTCCAGGAACTTGATAACCTCGGGGTCGGTTCCGTTGAACTGGCGGTAGTACTCGTACTTGCCGGGGTTGTTTACGCTGCGGCAGTCAAAGACATAGCCGCCGCCGTTGCCGGTCGTATCGGCCGGAATGCCTTTTTTGTAAGCAAAGCTGTAAATATGCACCGACAGGCGGTGGTCCTGGGGGATTTCGTTAAGTTCCGGCATGGAGGCCAGCTGAGCCAGGATCGTGTTCAGGTAAGGATAGTCGGAGAAGGGCGTCTCCAACAGCTTTCTCAGATTGCTCAGGGCATAGGGAACGCTGGCCAGGAAGTGCGGCTTCTTTTCAAAGTAGCCGCGGAAACCGTAGGCACCCAGTACCTGCAGCGTGCGGAACAGCACAAACAGGCGAAGACGGCTACGGAACTCCTCCTCGTCTACCTGCTTGAACTGCTGCAGGGCACGGAGGTAGGTACGGATGAGGTCCTGTTTGAGGTCTTCGGGGAAACGGGAGCGGGCCTGCCAGATAAAGGAAGCCACATCGTAATAGATGGGACCGCGGCGACCACCCTGGAAGTCGATGAACCAGGGGTCTCCGTCCTTGATCATGACGTTACGGGCCTGGAAGTCCCGGTACAGGAAGGTATTGTCGTCTTCCTTCAGAAGGTCTGCCTTCAGTTTCTCAAAGTCTTCCTGCAGCTCAATCTCGTTGAACTCCAATCCGGTAGCCTTGAGGAAACAGTATTTGAAGTAGTTGAGGTCAAAGTCTATCATGCGGGCGTCGAAGGCCTCCTGCGGATAGCAGTTCTTCCAGTCCAGTCCCTGGGCGCCCACAAACTGCAGACGCGGCAGCTGCTCGATGGTGCGGCGAAGAAGGTCTGTCTCCACGGAACTGTAGAGCCCGCTCTCGCGCCCCTGTGCTACCATGCCAAAGAGCACCTGGTCTCCGAGGTCCTCCTGAATATAGGCCTGCCCGTCTTCGCTCACGGCCAGAACGGCCGGAACACGCAGCCCCTTCTCGCGAAAGTGCCTGGCCAGATAGATGAAGCTGTGATTCTCCTGCAGGTTGGTGCCGATGGCACCGATGAGGGTGATATTCCCGCCCTTAAGGCGGAAGTAACGGCGGTTGCTGCCCGATGCGGGAAGTTCCGTAATCTCGGTAAGGGCAGTGCCGGTATAGGATTCGAATAGCGGTTTGAGTATAGATTCGGCCATGTTTCAAAGCATTTAAGCAAAGGTACGAAATACTTTCGTAATGTCCTTGCCGCCGCCTTACGATCTTAAGCAGATTTTCCCGGGAAATTATGCTTTTGTTCGTCACTGCTGACGATCTTAAGCAGGATTTGGGCCTAATTACGCTTAAGATCGTAAAAGGGGGCATGCTGGAAACGAAAAAAGAGACCTTGAAACAAGGTCTCTTGGGAGTAGGGACGATCGGATTCGAACCGATGACCTCTTCAATGTGACTGAAGCGCTCTAAACCAGCTGAGCTACGCCCCTGTTGGGGAATGCAAAGGTAGCATCTTTTCCCGAAACTGCAAAATAAATTTGCACTAATTTTCCTCCGGACGGAAATGATGGAGGAAGTAATCGGCAATGAAGTCCTTGCTCTCCCGGGTAATGAGGAACTCATTGTGGTTGGTGGGAGATTTGATGAGTTCGCATTCCGGATAGCGGCGTTTCCAGCGTGCCTCGTTGGTGAAGAATTCTTCCTTTTCCCGCTGCATCATCTCGGGGGTCTTCTTGAACGTGCTCACGGCACTCTCGTCGGTGTAGATGTCGGAAATGATGGATGTAACCGGTCCCTTGTAAGCTTCCTCGGGCATGGTAGCCATGAGGTGGATGTCGAGGTCGGCACGGGCGTTGTTGCAAACATCGTCGTAGAAGGGGAAGAAATAGGCCGGCTTCACCGCTTCCTGCAGGCTGATGTCGCGGTCCAGTTCTCCGTCCAGCACCACGACGCGCGGCTTGTAAGGCTTGTCGTTGTACAGCCGGATGGCAAGGGCCAGCGCCTGCTCACCTCCCGCACAGAAGCCCGTGAGGCAAACGACATTACGGGTTTCCACCACTTCTTTTACCAGCGGAATGTACAGGTCTACCAGGCCGTCCATATCGACGAGTTTGTCATCCGTAATGGTGTGATAAGACTCCACGGCGAAAATGGCATACTTCTTCGAGACCTTTTTGGCCCAGTCGTCAAAGATGAAGGTGAAGCTGGTAAAGCCACCTAGGACAATGATGACCGGCTTCCCCGGATCTTTCCCGGAATCCTCGTACCAGAAGGCGAAGGGATGCTTCTCGGCCGCCATAATCCGGCGGATGGTCCGGAGCGTATAGAAGTCATTGACCGTGAGGTTAATGCCCGACATTCCCATCTGGACCGTGAGCTGCATCACATGGAGAGAGGTAATGCCCACATCATTGAAGAGGTCTGCATTGACATTGACCCCGGGAAGGCCCAGAAGGCCCGCCACCGCCTCCATGAGCAGTGACTCCTTGGGGGTGAGCGGCGTATCATTGATGGCAATCTCTTTGACGGCTTCGTTCACAAGGGCCGCCTTGTCAATCTTTCCGTTGATATTGAGCTTGAAGTCCTTGACCTTGTTCCAGAAAGTAGGCATCATGTAAGGAGGCAGCTGGCGGGACAGGATTTCCTTGATGCCGTCCAGGCTTTTCACCTCATCCGAGGTTCTCACATAAGCCACAATGTATTTCTCCGCGCCAATCTCTTCCAGGCGCACAAACGCGCGCAGCACACCCTCCTGTTTCTCAATCTTGGTGCAGATCTCCCCCAGTTCGATGCGATAACCGTGCAGCTTGATCTGGGAGTCTTTTCGGCCGATGTAATTGAAACTGCCGTCTTCGTTCAGCGTCACCAGGTCTCCGCTGTGATAGAGCGTGGAAACGTCAATCCCGTCATGCACCTTCTCATACGGATTCTCGAAGAACATCGTGGCATTGAGGTCCGGGCGGTTCCAGTAGCCGTTGGTGAGCTGCATGCCGGCAATGAGCAGTTCTCCCTGTTCACCGGGAGCTACCAGCTTGCCACTTTCATCGGCCACATAACAGACGACGCCGGGAACCGGCTTGCCGATATTCTTCCAGTCGTCCGGTCCCTCAATCTCATGCGTAGTGGTGACAATGCTCTCGGTGGGGCCGTAACCGTTCACAAAACGATAGGGGTATTTCCCGGCAATCTTGCTGGTGAGGCTGTGCGGGATGGCCTCGCCCCCGGCCGACAGCGTATCCATAGCCGGGAAGTCGTAGTCGGGGAAGACCGCCAGAAGGGACGGCGGCATAAACGTGTAGGTAATCCCCTTCTCCTTCATGAGCCGATGCACAAGAAGCGGATTATGCTTCTCCTCCTCCTGGGCAATCACCAGTGTACCGCCATAGAAGAGCGCAGCAAAAATCTCCAGCACCGACACGTCAAAGTTGATGCTTGCAAACTGAAGCACCACCGACTTCTCACTGATATTGAAATTGTCCGGGAGGCACACCGTGAGCATATAGCTGTACAGCGTCCGGTAAGACTGCGAAACGCCCTTGGGCTGTCCGGTAGTACCCGAAGTGTAAATCATATAGGCCTCGGATACGCCCCTGGAAAGCAGCGGAAGCGTTTCCATGAGGGGGCTTTCCAAGAACTCCGCCAGGTTGTCGGCCGTAATGAGAACGGCCAGGCTGGCATCCTGGGAGATGAAATCGATGCGCTCCTGAGGCGTCACAACGTCTATGGGAACGTATGAGCAGCCCAGCTTGACGGCAGCCAGGATGCAGGGCACAAAATGGTCTCCCCTACCGAGGGAAATGCCAATGCGCACCGGAACATCGTCCGGGGCCGCACTGTCCAGCACCCGTCTGGCCACACCTGATGCGATATGGCTGGCCATTTCATCCAGCTGGGCATAAGTAACCTCCCGGTCTCCCAGGCTATAAGCCACCTTGTCCCGATGAGACGCAATAATTCCTTCTATCTGTTTTGCGAGAAGCGCTTGATAATTGTCCATTCTTTCTTTAGAATTGGTAACTGATATGACCTAAAACCCATCTTCCAGCCTGCTGCAGGGGCGCTACAGAGGAGCCGCCCTGCATATAAGAAGTACCCGCGAGGTTATACACATTGAGCCCCACTTCAAACTTTCTGAACTGATAGCGGATACCTGCATCAAAAAGAATGCGTGCAGGAATGGAAATGTCAATGGGATCTACGCCAGGCAGGGCATACTGCGACTTCTGGGCCGATGTGAAAAGCGCGTGCGCGCTCAGTCTGAGCCCGGAAATAATATCGTAGGATGCCGTGAGATTGGCCTGGAAATCGGGGACGTTGTAGATGCTGCGGTTGAAAATAGCGAAATTCTCCGAGGCCAGCACGCTCTGCCAGGTAAGGTTTCCGTCAACGGAAAAGCGGGAGAACGAATAGGCAGAAGCAAACTCCACACCGGCATTGGTAAGATTACCGGCATTGGCGTTTCCCACCTCGCTCTGGATGATAAACTTGTCGGCCTTGTTAATGAAGCCGTTGAGCTCCAGCTTAAGGCGGGGCACAATTTTACCGTCGCTATAGAACGCCAACTGCCAGGAATTCAGGTACTCGGGAGAAAGGTTATCGTCTCCGAAGTTGATGTCCAGGGTGTTGTTGCGGTAGAAATAAGGCGCATCCACAAAGGCCTTGGAATAGCTGAGTTTGGCACTCCACCTGGGCTGGGAAAAGATGAGGGCAATACGGGGAGAAACCACGTGCAGTTTCTTTCCGGTAGAGCGCAGCTTGAAGTCGTAGCGGACGCCTCCGTTGAGTACAAAATTCCGCCAGGTATGCTTGAGCTGGAAGTAAGTATCGGCACTCAGCTCCTTGCCCACATTCAAGATCTTGGTATCGTTGTAGGTCTTGAGGATAAGGTCATAATTGATTCCCTCCAGATAACTGGCATCGGCCAGGGTAAAGCGGTTGAGATGGCCACCCGCCATCACGACGCCGGAATGACCGCCACCGAAGGAGTAGTTGTAGCTTCCCTGGGCGGCTACGCCATAGGTATATTCATTCCAGTTTACGCTCTGGAACACATCGTCATAGAGTTTGAGGACAACGCCATCTACCCCGTTCGGGTACACGTCGTTGACCCCTACTTCGGGAATATCACCGTCAATCTGATACCGCTGCTGGTCCTGCGAGTCATAACTGGCCGTCACCTGCCAGGCAAAACTGCCTTTGCTGTCTGAGTAGCCAATCTCTGCATGCTGGGAAGTGATGGCATAGCCGGGAGCGTTGCCGTTAAGGAGCCGGTACTGGTTATACTCATACGGAGTAAAGAAGTAGCTGAGCGACACGGGCGCCACCGTCTTGGCAAAACGGCGGTTATAGAGAAGATGCATCTTTTCCCACTTCAGGGACACGCCCAGATCGTAGGAAGGTTTCCTGTTGTATCCGCCAATGATGAGGTCTCCCTCTGCGGGCATCACGGAGTACGGCTGTTCCTCCGGCGTGGCTCCCAAATGAACCTTCTGGCCGTCGGAGTGATAGATACTGGCCCATCCCAGCACATCCAGGGAAAGGTAACGCTTGCCAAAGAGAAGGTCTCCGCGGAGCGTCCCGTAACTGCCGCCGGAGAACTTGGCCATGAGGCCGTCCACATCCGATCCCTCCTTGGTAATGACGTTCACCACACCGGTGAGGGCCACGCCACCGTACAGGGACGAGGCCGGGCCTCGCAGCACCTCTATCTGCTTCACCTTCTCCAGGCTGATGGAGAAGTCGGGGCTGGCCGCATTGGTGGAATAGCTGTTGAGCCGATGGCCGTCCAGCATGATGAGAATCTTCTCCTGACCGGAGGAATAGATACCGCGCATGGCCACATTCATTTCCTCATTGGCAGCGACATCCGTCATGCCGGGAACGTATGCGACAAGGGCCTCCTTGAGAGTACGGGCACCCACGCGCCGGATCATTTCCTCCGTGATGAGCGTAACCGGGACAGGTGCCTCCTCAATGGACTCGGCCTGCTGGGAAGCCGTGGTGATGGTGGCCGACTTACCGGCCTTGATGCGGTTGACCATCTCGGTAAAGCGCGGGAAGTCGTTGTAGGGTCTGTAATAGGGGTCCTGGGCCAGCAGCTTGGCCACCCACGTCTGCGCCTCCTCCGGCCGGTCCATATTCAGGTTACATAGCGCAAGAAGCCGGAGCACACCCATCCGGGTTTCTCCGCTGAAACTGTTCTCATGTCCGCTCAGGAGGGAATCGGCCTTTTCAAACCAGCCGAGCTCATAGGCCTCCTGGGCCTCCTCGAACAGACGGACCTCTTCCTGGGCATACGCAGAAAGCGTGATAACAAGGGCTCCGAGCGCGAGTATGTATCTTCTGATACTCATTTTACAGGCTTTACGGGAATGATAAACGTGAAGGTGCTGCCCACATTGGGTTCGGACTCAAAGGTGATTTGACCGCCGTGGTTCTTTACAATAATGTCACGGGTAATGCCCATGCCAAGGCCCGTTCCCTGGCCGGCCGGCTTGGTGGAGAAGAAGGCGTCAAAGAGTTTTTCCTTGACCTCGGGAGTCATACCCATACCGTTATCGGTGATATCGATGCGAACGGTTTCTTCCGAAGGGGCATACGACACCTTCACTTCAATGGTGGGCTGGTAGCTGGGACCTTCCATGGAAGCTCTCTCCCGGACGGTGTAGCAGGCATTGTTCATAACATTGAGAACAGCCCGGCTCAGGTCCTGCGGGATTACCAGGAACTTGGGCAGATTCTCCTCATAGTTCTCCCGGATGGTAAGATTGAAGCTCTTGTCGTTGGCACGCATGGCGTGATAGCTCAGCCACACATATTCATGCACCAGCTGGGCAATGTCGGTGGGAAGTTTCTCCCCCGCTTTTCCACGGCTGAGAAGGAGAATGCCCCGGATTATGCTGATGGCGCGCTCTCCGTGCTCCTGAATCTTGGACAGGTTTTCCCGGAGGTCGGCCGATATATCTTCGATATCTGCAGCTTCATCCTCCCCCAGCTTGCTGGAGCAGTCTTCCAGAACGTCCTGGAGGTCTTCGAGAAGCTTCACCGACAGCTTACTGAAGTTGATCACGAAGTTCAGCGGATTCTGGACCTCATGGGCAATACCGGCGCTGAGAAGGCCCAGGGAGGCCATCTTCTCCTGCTTGTGAAGCTGTTCCTGCAGAGATTCCACCTGCTGCTTCAGGCTCTCGTCTTCCATCATAAAAAGTTAATTACAAATTCTGTGTATTCGTCTTTCACGGAAGTGACCGTAATATTGCCGCCGCAGTCGTGCATGATTTGCTGGCACAGGTACAGACCCACGCCAGGGGCCTCGGCGGTAGGTTTGGTAGTAAAGAAGGGGTCAAAGATTTTGTCCAGGATACCCACTTCTATACCAATACCATTGTCATAAAGCTTGATAAGGGTGCGGCCTTCCTCCTGCGCAATGGATACGCGGATGACAGGGCTGTACTCGCCACCTTTCTCGGCCTTTTTCTTCACGGCATACATACTGTTGGACAGCATGTAGGATACTGCCTTCCCCATGAGTTCGGGGACGACATCCCGCATAACCGGAGCGTCCGGCTTTTCACATACCACCTGGACCCCCAGGCGGGAAATATCCTCCGGGAAGTAATTCTTGAACTTGTCCATACACTGCTGGCACAACTGGCAGAGATCTGTGGATTCGAACTTCTGGGAGCGTTCCTTGAGCATCTCTTCCATGGCCTTCAGCGTGCGCGTAGTGGAGATGCCGTGCTGCTCAATCTTCTCCAGATTGGTTTTCATCATATCCAGTACATCTACGGAGTCCTCATAGGTGTCGGGATTCATGCTTTCCTTCTCATCCTCCACGTTGTCCCGCAAATCCTTGGCAAGACCCAGGGAAAGGTGCGCGAAGTTGTTGATATAGTTCATGGGGTTGAGTATGCGGTCAATAAGGCCTTTCGTAAGTTTGCCGATGGCCGCTTCGCGCTCTTGCCGCAGCAACTTGTTCTGGGCCTGGCGCAGTTCGCGGGTACGTTCGTCTACAATGGCCTCCAGGCGCTGCTGTTCCTCTGCCATGCGGCGCATGCGGTACTGGAACAGGAGGTATACCAGATACACGATAATGACCAGGTACAGCAGGAGAGAGTACCAGCGCACCAGCACCGGATAGTGCCTTCTGAACGCCAGCGGACCCACCTCGGTAACCTTGCCATAGGCATCCATCGAACGCACCGAGAGCTGGTACGAGCCGTATCCCAGATTGGCAAAGAGGAACTCCTGCTGGTCGCTCCAGCGGGACCAGGCGTTGTCATCATGGAGACGGTAACTGTAGAGGGTATGTCCAAGAGGATCAATCTTGTCGTTTGCAAAACTCACCGTGAGGTCTCCTGCCTTACTCGTAGAGAAAGAGCGGATATAAAGCGTGGGAGTAAAGCGCTTTTCAGAGCGGCTTTTTTTAAGGTCAAAACGGACCAGCTCGTCATTGTCTCCAATCCAGACCAGGTTGCCGGTAGAAAGCATGGTCTGCACACCAAATTCGGAGAAAGGCTCTACCCAGGGCTTCAGATGCGAGGGCATGTCCTTGATATACAGGCCCGTGCCGTGGTCAAAATTGCGCCAGACGTTGCCGCTCGGGTCCTCGTACTCAAAGAGCTGGGACATGGGTTCTTCGTCGGTCTTTTCCACTTTCTCCTCCCGGGCCAGGATCTTATAGCTGTCTCCGGAGAGCGTCATAGCCCAGACCATGCCGTCCGTTCCCTTTTTGAAACGGGTGACATTGGGGACATCGGCCAAAATCTTGATTCCTTCCCCGGGCTTGTACTGGCTCAGGTGCTCCAGCTCTCCCACCAGGAAGGAACCGTCGGGAAGGTCCACGATGGAGAGGCAGAACTGCGTGGTGAGCTGCTTCACCACCCCGCCCGCATACTGATACAGGCCGTCGGAGGTGGCAACATACAGGGTACCGTCTGCGCTGCGGATCATTTGCCAGCAGGCCTGGTTTACCTGGCTCACCGGAATGAAGCGCTGGCCTTCCAGGCGGAAGAGGCCCTGGAATGTACCCACCATGAGAGTGGGACCGTTCATGGCGATACAGGAAATCTGGCCACGCAGGCCCTCTTTTTCTGTAAAGTGCGTATAAATCTCCTGCACGGAGAGGCTAAAGACGCCGTTGTCGGTAGCGCCCCACACCGTTCCCTTTCCGTCATAGGCCAGTTTGGTAACGCTGTTGGAGCAAAGGCCGTTACTTACGTTCACGCGCCATACCTCCTGCTCCTTCTCGTTGATGGCAATAACGCCGTCGGTAGCCGTAGCAAGGAGTGTACGGTCGTCGGAAATCCTCAGGCGCTGATACACTTCAATGTCCTTCCAGCGGTCCACAACCGACTCCCGGACCCGTTCTCCGCCAGCGGCAGACCGGGCGCCATGGGTAATACCGTCCGTATAAGAAACCCGGATGGAATCTCCTTCGAAGGAGAGGACACGACCCGTCTGGGTGATGCTTTCAAAAACCACATTCCCGTCCTCGGAGAGATCCAGGGCAATGACACGGGAGATATCGGGGGTGTGGACCACTCTCCATTTTACGTTGTCGTAAACGAGCAGTCCCTCGAAATTGGCAAAGTACGTACGGCCCTCGCTATCACAAAGAACGTCAAAGTTACGGTTGTGTGCGTTATACTGTGAAGCCGAATAATTCCGGAAGAAAGGTACGCCCATATAGGCATTCCCTCCATCCTGGGCGGCCGCCTGCACCGTAACGAGCAAGACCGTAAGCAGAAGGCCGATATGTCGCATCAGAGACTTTCTCATTTGAACGTCATATAGGGAATGGATACACCCACATAGCGCGCCCATTCCTGTTGGGTCATATTACGTTTTAGCCGGGCCTGCAGTTTCTCTGCCATGTCGTCGGCCGACGAATTGAGGAGCATGATATTTCCCGTGGAAGTACCAACCCACACCGACTTTCCGTCCATGTCTCCACAGACAGACAGCGTCCATCCGTCAAAGGTATAATCTACGGGCACCAGCCACTCGACCGGGATTTCACGGCTGCTTACGGGCTTGCGCGCTCCCACCTGGGCCACTTCCAGCTCTTCGCGGAACGTGAGGCCGCTCTCGAACATGAGGTTGTCCAGATTCCAGATGTACACGTTCTTGTCGTAGCTGCCCGTCACCACATTGGAACCCTGCATGGTAATATCCACGCAGGTAGACTTATGGGCGGCGAGCACCTCCATCACACGATTGTATTTATTGACAGGATATACGGCCCCGTCTTTGGTACCCAGGAGCAGGCAATGCATGGGCTTGCTGTAATAAACGTACGTGACCACCTCATGAATAAGGGGCGTCTTTTCCTCCACCTTACCGGAGGCATCCATCTCTGCGTAAGAGCCATCGGCATAGAAGAGGCACACGGTGCCTTCCCGTTCTGCGACGGCGGACAGGTTCCGGGGCAGGCGGGTATGCCCGCTCACTTTGCCATCGGCATACCAGCACAGGCTGCGGCGCCCCACAAGGAGGATGCGGCCACCTGCACGGAGGACCTTGAAGTAATTGTCTTCCGGAAGGAACACTTCCACGCATTTTCCTTTGGTGTCCAAAATGCAGAGGGGGCCCTTGAGGGAGACGGCATAGATTTTTCCGTTCAGGTATTTGGCGTCCCGGAAATCGTACTCCGGATTAAAGAAGAGCCGTTTGGAAACGATTCTTCTGGTGCCGTTTTCCACACTTGTGCTCAGTAGTTCCACTTCTCCGTAGTTGGTAAGGGCGACACACTGTTCCGGGCTGTCCAGGACTTTGGCCATGGCCGTCACGGAGCCGTTTTCCCGCATTCTGTAACGGGCGATTCCTCCCGTTGCCTGCGTAAGGGCTTTGAATGTGTCGGAGAAAAACTGGTTTCCCCGGTTGTGCTTGAGGAAATACCAGCTGGCATAGGCCAGGAGGTCTGCCAGTTCCGTGTCTCCGGCTTCGCGTCTTACCAGGGAGCTGGCCGCCAGGCTGCGGGCCTGGGTGCGACGGTTCAGGGTGTCGGCCACATTCTTTGCGTGGGTGGCCTCGTCCCTCTGCTCCACGGCAATTTCCTGCTGGAGCTCTGCATTGGCGCGTTCCCGCTGGGCCACCTGCGCGGCGGCATTCGCCTTGAGCTCTGCCTGGTGGGCGGCGCGGCTTTCCTGCTCTGCAATGCGGGCATTGCGGTTTGCAAGAATGGACTGCTGCTCCGCGCGGTCCCGCTGCTGGTCCGATATGGCCTTTTGCTGATAGGCGATATCTTCCATCTGCTGGCTCACGCGCTTGACAATGGCGGCTTCTTTTCCGGCTTCTTCCAGCCGTAGCATTTCTTCCTGCATGGAAGCAAGTTCCTTGCGGGAGCGGTTGTAGCCTACACTGTACGCGAGGGTGGCCACGCCGGCAAGGACAGCCAGCGCAATCAGGGAGTACAGTATGGCTTTACGGGTATTCACTTTCTACGAATGACTAATTGTGTGATGTCGTCGCTCTGGGGTGCTCCGTCTACAAACTCCTTCACGGCGGAAGAGACCGCCTCAATGATTTCACGGCTTTCTGCGCCCTTTTGGGCAGAAAGGACAGCCTGCAGCCTGGATTCTCCAAAGAGTTCATGGACCTTGTTCTCTGCTTCCGTTACGCCGTCTGTGTAAAGGTAGAGGGCGTCTCCGGGATTGAGCTGCAGGGATTCGCTCTTGAACGAAATGCCGCCCATGGCGCCCAGCACCAGGTTGCTCTCGGTCTTGAGTTCCTCTGCCGTGCCGTCCGGATGAACAATGAAAGGAGGGTTGTGACCACCGTTGGTAAAGTCAATCATGCCGGTCCGGAGGTCATAGATGCCGTAGAAAACCGTCACGAACATGGACTCTACGCTTTCTCCGCACAGGATGTCGTTGACGGTGCTCACGCACTCGTTCGAAGGCAGGTCACGAAGACCAGTGGCCTTGATGAGCGTCCGGCTCACGGCCATGAAAATGGCGGCCGGCACACCCTTGCCGCTTACATCGGCAATAGTAAAGCCCAAGCGGTGGTCGTCGATGGGGAAGAAATCATAGAAGTCTCCTCCCACATCCTTGGCAGCCAGCATGCTGGCGCTGATGTCTACTTTTTCGGCATCTTCCAGCTTGAGCTTGAAGGAATGGGGAAGAATGGCGTGCTGAATCTCGCGGGCAACGGAAAGGTCGCTCTGGATGTCTACCAGCTGATTGTGCTCTGCCTGGGCGCTCCGGATATACTCGATTTGCTCCACGGCTTTATCAATGGTGAGCTGGAGGTCGTCGAGGTCGATGGGCTTGGTGGCAAAGTCGAAGGCGCCGTTGTTCATGGCATGACGGATGTTCTCCATGTCTCCGTATGCGCTCACCATAATGCACTTGAGCGAAGGGTTTCGCATCTCGTTGATTTTGGTGAGGAGCGTGAGACCATCCATCTCCGGCATATTGATGTCCGAAAGGATGATGGCAATGTCCGGATGCTTGAGAAGCACCTGCAGGGCCTCCAGTCCGTTATGCGCAAAAAAGAACTCGTATTCTCCCTTTCTGATTTTTCTGCGGAAGTATTGCGTCAACAAAACCTCGAGATCGGTTTCGTCGTCTACGCTGAGAATTTTTACTGCCATTGTATCTTTTTAAATAATTATCGAATAATAACTTTCAAAAATACAAAATTAATCAGTTTTGACAAAAAAAACGAGGAAAGGCATTGCAGTTTTTGCTGCAATGCCTTTCCTCGTTTTGCGGAGGCGGAGGGATCGTTCAATTCGCCGAATCTCCACACCTATTTATTTGCAAATCTATTTATAAATGTCTCTGCCACCAGATCCTTATGAGTACCTCTCTGCCAGTCTTTCAAAGAACGCGCTCCTCTCAGATTACGCAACCATTCTTGCAACGATTTGCCGGCATATCGTTTTTTGTTTATTTTTGCAAGAAATGAGAAGTCTATGGATAAGAAGAATGAGATTATTGTCAAGGACGTAGCTATCAGGACTATGTCCAAAGGGGGTATAGACTATATTTGCATCACCGATATAGCCCGCCAGAAAAATTGGATGGACCCGAATGGCGTGATAGCCAATTGGATGCGCAATCGCAATACGATCGAATTCCTCGGTATATGGGAGACTCTCTATAATCCTGATTTTAACCCCCTCGAATTCGAGGGGTTTAGGCAGCAAGCCGGGTTGAATGCTTTTACTTTATCGCCTTCCCGCTGGATTGAATCGACAAATGCAATCGGTATCATTTCACAGTCTGGCAGATATGGTGGAACATATGCACAAACCGATATCGCTTTTGAGTTTGCTTCATGGATATCAGTTGAATTCCGGCTTTATTTGGTCAAGGAATTCCAGCGTTTGAAGACCGCTGAGCAGCAACTGCTTGGGTGGACTGCGAAGCGAGAGCTTTCAAAGATTAATTATCGTATCCACACAGATGCAATCAAACAAAACTTAATTCCTCAAGAAGTATCAGAAAAGCAGGTATCTATCATTTATGCAAATGAAGCTGACGTACTGAATGTTGCCTTATTTGGTATGACTGCGAAGGAATGGCGGGACGCAAATCCTAATCTCAAGGGTAATATTCGGGATTATGCCTCTATTAATGAACTCATTTGCCTTTCAAATCTTGAGAACTTGAATGCCGTCTTTATCAATGATGGTCTACCACAATCCGAAAGGCTTCGCAAACTAAACTCCATTGCTATTCACCAAATGTCTGTCCTTGAAAGCACTGAGCAATCCCGTAATCTATTAAAGGGATAAGCCTATGTCATTAATTATATCTCTATTAGCCTCTGTATTACTCACCGCTCCAATATCAGCCGTGGATACAGTCAAGTTGGATAACCGCACCTATATCGGCGAACTTCCAAGCGGACAGGGAAAGTTGTATCATCAGGATAGGGGACTTTTCATCGGCTCATTTAACAGAACGGTTCCTCAAGGTCGTGGCATCCGGATTAAAGCCGATGGGAGTATCTATAGCGGAAACTTTGTCAAGGGGGTTGAGCAAGGATATGGCCGATTGTTTATGGCAACGGGAGCTATTATGTGTGGGGAGTTTTCTTCAGGTCGTGCGAATGGGAGGGACACGCTTTATTATCCGGATGGGAAAGTCTTCATCGGCATAATGTTGAACAATGGTGCCACAAAGCAGGGAAAGACATATAAAAGTGCATCCGCTGCCGGTGTTGTTAAGCCTCAAAAACCCGAACTGACGCTCACGGATGATGATTTTGCCTTTCTGGAGAGCCTTGGCTATGGTCAATATGACTCTCGCCCAGTATTTGGTGACGGAGCCTCGTTCTTTCAAGCCTATATTCATCCGAATTTCAGGTATAAAGAGTCTATGGTTGGCAAGATTGCAACCGTTCATTATGAATTCGTAGTGGGAGAAGACGGAAAACTACGGGATATCAAAATTGTTTCTTCAACAGACGAAGAGTTTTCTAAAGAACTTGTGCGCGTATTAAAACGGTCGCCTCGCTGGAAACCTGCCATGAAAGACGGGAAGCCTGTGCCTTATCTGATTAAGAATCAGAAGATTAATTTCAATGGCTCGGAATGAGCCCTCTTCCTCCGGGATTTCGCCTTCGGCGACATCCCTCCCCGCCTGCGGCGGGCGATGCGGTATAATTGACAAAAATGGTTGGTGATTGTGACATTTGTGGTTGGTAACGGCTGATGCCTTGTCTGATAATGCCAACCTCGGGCAGGGCTTGTTTTCTAACGTATTGATATACAGTCAGTTGCAGAACCGCTCATGCCCGAACCCTATTAATATGCCGACTTCGGGCATGATACCTCTCCTACGCATTGATATACAACCATTTACAAAACCGCTCGTGCCCGAACCCTATTAAAACGCCCCACCCCGGCACGGCCTCTTTCATAATGTATTGATATAGTGTTGTGGCGGTACTGTCGCTGCGATGCAGCGTGGCGCTTAAACAGATGAATACTAAACGATTAGAGTAACTGACGAGTGTGCTATTCATACCCGTCAGTTACTCTAATGCGCTGATTGTCAGTGCGATAAGCGCCACGGTTTCATCTTCCGTCCGATGTACGTACATCTAAACCTCACTGGAATGCCGGTTTTTTGTACGTACATCGGCTGGGGAGTTGCGAAAAAGCCCACTGGCACGCCGATGGTGCAGGTTCAGCCATAAATGGTGCAGGTTCAGCCCCTGTTTTGGAACCTGCACCGTTGACACCCGGAACTTGCGCCGCCTGTCCGTGAACGTAAGCAACTTTCAAAGAATTGCGACCCTGTTTTATTTGAATTGTGACCTCGTCTTTCCGGCGTCCGGCTATCTTTGTGCAAAACGACACGATTATGAAAAGACTTTTTGCCGCAGCTATGCTGCTGATTGCCATTGCCGGATGCAAGCCGGAAACCAAGCCTTCCGTGGATCCGACTCCGGACCCGGACCCTCAACCGCCGGCAGGGATTCCCGTGGAATCCGTCACGCTGGACAACAATGAAGCCCTGATGTGGCCGGAGGTAGTGGTCCACTGCATTACAGCCACGGTGCTCCCGGAAAATGCTACTGACAAAACCGTTACCTGGGAGACGTCCGACCCTGCCATCGCAACCGTTGAAGGCGGCGAGGTGGTTGCCCATGAAGAAGGGGAGGTCACCATTACCGCCAAAGCGGGAGGTAAATCGGCCTCCTGCCACATCATCGTGGCTAGCGACAAGCCCAAAATGGTGGATATGGGTCTGTCCGTCAAATGGGCAGACAGAAACGTAGGCGCCGTTGCCCTGAGAGACTATGGTGAATTCGTCTCGGCCTTGAATCTTTGGGGATACTATTTTTCCTGGGGCAATTGCTATGAGCAGGAAGTGTATGAATGGGATTATTGCAAGCACATTAAGAATGTAAACGGTGATTACTTTTTCACTAAATACTGCGGTGATTACAGCGATGCAAGTTATTGGGTTGGAGAAGGAGCGCCCGACGGGAAGCTTATTCTGGATCCGGAGGACGATGCAGCCGTACAAAGTTATGCCGCAAAGTACGGAGAAAAGTGGCGTATGCCCTCCCAGGCCGACTGGGCCGAACTGGTGGAGAACTGCTCACTGGATTTCACGGAGCTCTATGGCGTCAAGGTGGCAAAAGTAACCAGCAAGATTAACGGAGCGTCCATCTATCTTCCGCTGGCTGGCTATATGGTGTCTTCCGATCGCAATTATGATAGGGAGTCACAGGGATACTACTGGTCTTCTTCGCTTTATACTGAAGGGCTTCCGCCGTATTCCGCTTATTGTTTCAGAGTCTCCGAAAGCTGGTCAAAGGTCGCGGGCTGGGATCGTTACATCGGCTGCTCCGTCCGCGCCGTCTACGGCGACCGTCCGCACGCAAGCGGTGTTCTTATCCTTAACGCGGAAGTGGAACCGATGCTCCCGGAAGAATACGTCCAGCTCCGTGCGAAAGTGCTCCCCGACGACGCCATCGACAACCGTGTCACCTGGAGCAGCTCCAACCCGGAAGTCGCTACGGTCGATGAAAACGGCCTGGTGTCAGCCCTAAGGGATGGGGCGGCAACCATTACAGCCAAAACCGTGGACGGAGGATTCACCAGCAGTATAGACATTACGGTCCCCGACCACTTCGTGGAGGTAAACAGTCTGGATGCATTCAACAACTGCACAACGGGGATTCCCTGCTGGATCCTGGACAACGACATAACCTACGGAACTCAAATCGTCACCCGCCAGAGCGGAATCATTAATTTAAACGGGCACAAAGTCTACAATGTCCATATGAGAAACAACACCCTCGGGCGTCTGGTCCTGCTCTGCAACGGCACCGTCACCAACCTGCTGGACGGAAACGTCGGCTGGGGAGCGGAATACGTCGGAACGGTTGTTCTGGACAACCTCAAAGTGGGAAACGGTGAGCAGGGCGTCTACACCGACGGACACCATTATGTCGTGAAAAGCGGGGAATACGTTGGGTTCAGCACCTACGGAAAAAACGGCTCCGTCATCATCTACGGCGGTAAATTCGGACTCCACTTTGATTCCAATCCGGATGCGAATTATAACCAAAGCCCCGTCACCATCTATGGTGGCAAGTTCGCTTTCAATCCTGCCACCACGGCCGGTTATATGGGCCGGAGCAAAATCACTATCCCCGCAGGCTATTCCGTGAAAGAGAATACCGACTCGGACAAGGATAATTATCCTTACATCGTCACTGCCGATTAATAACTAAAACGGAAATCTAATGGTTTACAGGAGGTCATTCGGCCTCCTGTTTTTGTATTTCTGAGAGACGCAACATAGAGGACAACCTCAATCTTGCAAAGATTCGCGGCAGAGCCGGCTTTCAATTATCTTTGTGAACCTAAAATGATTGCCCTATGGACAAGATAGAGCCAAAATATTTACAGGCCGTCGAGCAAATAAAGAAGGCCATCCTTTTTTACACGTCCAGAGCGGTAATACAGTACTGAATATGTGAAACATTGCTTCTGCGCGCAAGGCCCGTTTTTATCAAATGCCTGATTTTTAACGATTTACGCATTTCCCTCCATGTATTCTTGCCGAGAGAAGTTTTCATAAAAATCTAGTAATCAGCGATTTAGCAAAAACAGGCCGGTGTGTAGGAGGTCATTTGGGTATGGCGACAAAAGGAGCCCAGAGGGCTGGGGAGTTTGAGGGGCATGCCCCTCATTGTCGAAGACTATTATGGGCTACAAGAAAGACCTGCCGGTCTGGCAGGTCTTTCTTGTAGCCCCAAGTGACATAATATCGAACCTTTTCCTTGAAGACCTGGAACGCATCTGGGAACTCAAAAAGTGGATTCCAGACCCTTGTAATCCATATTTACATTATCTAAAGCCGATTTTTGAAGAGAAATAGCAGCCATAGAAAAAGGCAGTTATTTCACTTGGGGGTCAAACAGCAACATTATTGATTATATGATTATTTAATTTTGAATAATTGAGTTTTAAATATTATCTTTGTGCCAAACAATAGTATATGCTACAACCGAATCCTTTCATAATTACTGCCGACTACTACGGAGACAGGTATTTCTGCGACAGGCGCGCAGAAACCGAAGCTCTTGAGAATAATATTGCTAATGGGCGCAATACAGTGCTCATCTCTTCCAGACGTATGGGCAAGTCCGGCCTTATTGCACATGTCTTTAACCGGGATCTTGTACAACGCAACTTCAAATCTTTTTCGATAGATCTGTATCCGACCACTTCTCTTTCGGAAATGATTCTGCTGCTGGCAAAGGAGATAACAGGACAGTTAAAAAGAAGGGAAGAAAAGATATTGGACTCCTTCCTGGCGATTGTCAAATCACTCAGACCCGGTTTCAAAATAGATTCTGTAACCGGCCAGCTTGTCTTTGATCTTTCACTGGGAGAAATCGTACATCCCACAGACTCTCTCAAGGAAATATTCCAGTATCTTGAGAGTAGCGAGATTCCTTGTGTTGTTGCTATGGATGAGTTTCAGCAGATAGCCGAATATCCGGATAAAAACGTGCTGGAACTATTGAGAAGTCATGTCCAGAAATGTAAGCACACCTGGTTTATTTTTGCCGGCAGCGACCGGCGTATGATGGAAAAGCTTTTCAACAATCCATCTGAACCATTCTATATGAGTTGCTCTCCTCTTTATCTGGATGCAATTGATTACGAAAACTATCTGGACTTCTCCGAAAAACACTTCATCGATGCAGGGAAAAGATTGGCAGAAGACTGCTTCAAGCGAGTTTACGAATTGTTTGAAGGACACACATGGTACGTGCAACGCTTGATGAACGAATTATATGCGTGGACTAAACCTGGAGAAGAAGCAGATTTGCCGATGATGGAAAATGCTCTCACGTTCGTAATAAAATCATATGCCCGTACATTTCAGGAGCAGATGAACACTTATCCAGAAGCACAAAAACAACTTCTGATTGCCATCTCCAAAGAAGGAAATGCCGAACAGGTTACCTCCGTTGCATTTTGTAAAAAGCACGCTATGAAAAGCCCCAGCACAGTACAAAGCGCCCTGCGGGTTTTACATGACAAAGGAATTGTTAGAAAAGAAGGCAATTCCTATTCTATCACTAACCGATTGCTTAGTATATGGCTGAAGGCAGAGTATTGACACACAAGATTCTAATGATTCTGCTATTTTGCTCCGGCACCTTTGTTGGATAATTCCCTTGTCTTCATAACTTTGTATTAGGGATTAACACATGGAGCCGATCATCTATAAGCAATACAGATTCACGTGGCACTATTACGTTGTAACCGTGATAGCCCTGCTCATTTTTGGATCGCTGTTAAAGGGCGAATCCGAGATCTTCGCGCTCATCCTTGTGGGCATCGGCTTCATGCTTGGGATGTGGGCTACCAACAATAATCTGGGGAAACAGATTGTTCTGTCTAAGGAAGGAATTACGGACGACAAGGGATTGTTCCGCTCATGGAAAAGCATTGACCACTGCTATTTCACCGCCGGAAAGAGCCTCGTTCAATACACCTTCGAAGACGAATGCGCCGAAAAGGAAACGGACCGGGAAATCAACAAGGTCTTGTTCAAGTCCCTGTTCATCGCCCTTGTCATCCTTCTGCTTGCCATCCTCTTCTCCACCCTGTTTGCCGCCAAAGCCGTCCTGGGCGGGTAATCAGCGTTTTCGTTAATCAGCTCACCATCATCATTTTACAACATTTCCTGTATGCGAGTCTGCATACAGGAAATGTCATAAACTCCAAACAATCAACAACTTAACGAAAACACCCGAAAACCAGAACTCTCGGAGGCCGAAGGCCGACAAAGGCGGCTTCTGCCGCCAGCCCCTCTCCCGAGGAGAGGGGGTTGGGGTGAGGGTAACGTGAGAGGAATTGGCGCGAAGCGCCAGATTCCCCTCCTGGGCACGAAAAAACCCGCCCTGAAAGGGGCGGGTTCTTCGTAGCCCGGAGGGGAATCGAACCTCTATTTAAAGTTTAGGAAACTTCCGTTCTATCCGTTGAACTACCGGGCCGGACCATGAACAAAAAAAAGAGCGATTATTCAGCGCTCTTTTCGATGATCTGACGACCGCGGTAGTAGCCGCACTCAGGGCATACGCGGTGATACATCACGGTGGCGCCACAGTTAGGGCATACGCTCAGCGTGGGAACCGGAGCAAAGTCGTGCGTACGACGCTTGTCTCTTCTCTGCTTGGAGAGTTTGTGTTTCGGATGTGCCATTGTTTATATACTTTAATTGTTTATTTACTATCAAAAAGTCCTTTCAGAGCGGCGAACGGGCTGTTCGCCTCAGCCTCAGCCTCCTCGTCCGTTCGCTCCCCTTGACTCAGAAACCGGACGGTGTCGGGATTGCATTCCCCTTCCGGATGGACCCTTTGCAAAGGCAGTGATAGACAGATGTAGTCATATACCGCCTGGCTCAGGTCCCAGTCCTCGGCCAAGCTTTCGGGCTTGAGCACTTCGGAAGGATTTGCCTCCACGGGAACGGCAAGGGGCTCCAGGCAGCGGTCGCACGGAACCGTGACGGTTCCGCTCAGATGAAGTTCGGCCTCCACCTTCCGCTCCTTCTTGACCACCCTGATTTCCACGTCTACATCGGCGTCCAGGATTTCTGTGTTGTCAAACGTTTGAAAGAACTCTAAATCTGCGTGGGAGTGAAACTTACGCTCCCCGGCAGCCCAACCGTTCAGGGGTATGACTATTGCGTTCATTGCCACAAAAACAGATTAAGGGGTGCAAAGATACGAATAATTTTCGGAAAATCAATCCTCGTTGGCGGAATTTCTCTTCCTATCCAGCGGATCCAGCTGGATTTTGCGCATCCTCATGTGATTGGGGGTGATTTCCACCAGCTCATCTTCCTGGATATATTCCAGGGCTTCCTCCAGGGAGAACTTGATGGCCGGGGGCAGCACCACCTTTTCGTCGGAACCGGAAGCACGCACGTTGGTGAGCTTCTTGGTCTTGCAGATATTGATGTTCAGGTCACGGTCACGGGTGTGTTCTCCCACAACCTGTCCACCGTAAATCTCCTCGCCGGGCTCCACGAAGAAACGGCCGCGGTCCAGCAGCTTGTTCATGGAGTAAGCAATGGCCTCGCCGGTTTCCAGGGACACGAGGGAACCGTTGGTACGCATCTCGATATCTCCCTTGTAGGGCTGATAATCCTTGAAACGGTGTGCCACCACAGCCTCTCCCTGCGTAGCGGTAAGGAGGTTGGAACGCAGACCCATGAGGCCACGGGTAGGAATTTCGAACTCCAGCAGCGTCCGGTCTCCACGGGGCTCCATGCGGATGAGAGCGCCCTTGCGGCGGGTAGAAAGCTCGATGGCGGCGCCCACGAACTGTTCCGGGACCTCGATGGAGAGTTCCTCGATGGGTTCGCAGCGCTGGCCGTTGATGGTCTTGTCCAGCACCTTGGGCTGGCCCACCTGCAGTTCAAAGCCCTCACGGCGCATGGTCTCGATGAGAACGGACAGGTGCAGGACGCCTCGGCCATACACCATGAAACTGTCGGCATTGACGCCGGGTTTCACGCGAAGGGCCAGGTTCTTCTCCAGTTCCTTCTCCAGGCGGTCCTTGATGTGACGGGAGGTCACGAACTTGCCGTCCTTGCCGAAGAAGGGCGAGTTATTGATCATGAACAGCATGCTCATAGTGGGCTCGTCCACGGCGATGGGCGGCAGAGCCTCGGGATTCTCGAAGTCTGCGATTGTGTCTCCAATCTCGAAGCCGTCGATACCTACCACGGCGCAGATGTCACCGCACTGGACCTCGTCCACATTGGCCTTTCCCAGGCCGTCGAAGACCATGAGTTGCTTGACCTTGCTCTTTTCCACCATGTCGTAGCGCTTGCACAGGCTCACGGGCATGCCGGTATTCAGGGAACCACGGGTGATGCGGCCCACGGCAATACGGCCCACGTAAGGGCTGTACTCCAGGGAAGACACCAGCATCTGGGGTGTTCCTTCGCGCATCTGAGGAGCGGGAATCTCTTCCAGGATGGTATCCAGAAGGGCGGTGATATCGCTTGTGGGCTTTTTCCAGTCATAGGACATCCAGCCCTGCTTGGCGCTGCCGTAGATGGTCTTGAACTCCAGCTGGTCCTCGTTGGCGCCCAGGTTGAACATGAGTTCGAACACCTCTTCCTGCACTTCGTCGGGACGGCAGTTGGCCTTGTCCACCTTGTTGATGACCACGACGGGCTTCTTGCCCATCTCGATGGCTTTGTTCAGGACAAAGCGCGTCTGGGGCATGCAGCCTTCGAAGGCATCCACCAGGAGGAGGACGCCATCGGCCATGTTGAGCACGCGCTCCACCTCTCCGCCAAAGTCACTGTGGCCAGGGGTATCGATAATATTGATTTTGACGCCCTTGTACATCACCGACACGTTCTTGGCCAGGATGGTGATGCCGCGCTCGCGCTCAAGGTCGTTGTTATCCAGTATAAGGTTGCCCAGATCTTCCGGCTTGCGGACCAGGTTGGCCTGGTAAATCATACGGTCTACCAGAGTAGTTTTGCCATGGTCCACGTGGGCAATGATTGCGATATTTCTAATATCCTGCATATAAACTTCGTTTGAACCTGCAAATATAAGCATTTTTCAGTTATAATCAGAATAATACCATATTTCAGATAATTTGTTTATCTTTGCTTTTTGAATGGAAACTAATAGCTTTTAACCACTTACTAAACTTAAACATGAACATGAAATACAAACTGGCGCTTTTCTGCGCCGGTCTCTTACTATTTCCGCACAGCATCGCATTCGCGCAGGATAAATCCTGGGAAGTCTCCGGGCAGAGCCTGGTGCGTATCCTCAGCGAGAGCCACTATTCGCCCGATGAATTCGTAGATGCCATGGGAAACCCCGCCCTGGCCATGATTATGGAGAGCGTACGGCCCAAGACTTATTCCCGATACCGTTCCTTCGTAAGGACCTGGGTCCGCTCCCAGCTCCCCGACATCGACGTCCGCTTTATCCGGGAGTGCGGCAAAGGACTGCTGTCCAAGCGCCGCTGGGAAATCCAGAGCCACACCTTCACTTACCGCAGCCAGACGGTAGACGGCCGTGAAATCGAAATGTCCGGCCGGGTCACATTCCTTGCCAACAGGGAAGAAGGCATTCCCCATGAGGTCAAATCCATCTCGCTGTACTCGCACCAGGCCCTCCTGAACAAGTCATGGGCACCGTCCCAGAGCCTGATGTTCGCTCCCCTCAAAGTCATGTGGGACTCGGCCGTCATTGAGCCGGACTTCCAGAACTGGGGAATCAACCACGGAATAGAGCCCGACGGCGGCGGGTCGTCCATCCAGATGGGCCGACAACTGGCCGACTGCACCGTTGCTGCCCTGGAAGTGATGCAGCAGCACGGCGTCACCCTCTCCCCCAAAGGATATACCACCAACTGGGGCAGTTCGCAAGGCGCCATGCCCGCCCTGCAGTTCGCCAAATGGTATGACACCGATGCCCCGCAGTGGTTCCGGGACGCCCTTCGGCTGCGCTCCTCGTTTTCCACCGAAGCCGCTGTGGACACACCGGCCACAACCCGGATCTGGCTTTCAAATCCGGAAAACATTTCCCTCAAAATCATTTCCCTCGCGGGTTATTTCCAGGCATTTACCCCACAGCAAATGGGTGGCTACCGCCCCGAAGACTTTGTTCCGGAGTGGTATACCGAAAAAAAATACCCGCTGGAAGACGGCCGCATCATTTCATTCCATGACGCCATATGCCTTTCCTACTCGCAGATAACGCAGCCCATCACGGAAACCTTCACTTCCTTTGACAAGGTATATGCGCCGGACATGCTCACGGAGGATGGAAAGGTAGATGCCGACTGTCCCAAGATAACTGCCTGGCTGTCCTGCCTCCAAAAGTACAACACGCTGGAAGGCTGGACTCCGCAGCACCCCGTATATCTGGCCCACGCCCCGAAGGACGACATCATCCCCTACGAGGAGGCCTACCGGCTGTACCGCACCCTCTCTGACGAGGGAAAGAACCGCAACGTGCACATGCTGTCCATCCCTTTCCCCAGCTTCATACCCACCGGCGGAATGATGTCGCATCTTGTCATCGCCTTCCTGGGACAAATCCTTCTGTCCTTTGAAGAGAATCCCGAAGACATGCAGCGGCGCTATAAAACTGTAAGATAAGCACCATGGAAGAGATGAACGAAACGCTGTGGAAATTCATGGAGAAAGGCATCCTGGCCGATGGAAACCGGCACGATGCCCTCGTCTATTTCGGACGCCGGACAAGCCGCAGCACGCTGATTGAGAAGGTGCACCTCTGGGGGCGCGTCCTCAAAGGGATGGGCCTCAAGGAAGGAGACGAACTGCTCCTCTACGGACCGGCCCTCCCGGAAGTCCTTTACATTATGCTGGCGGCCGACATGACGGGCGTGACCGCCAACCTGCCCAGCCTGATGGTGAAAGCGGAAGCGCTGGATTCCATGGTGGGCCGAAGCCGCGTCGCCTTCGTGTTTGACGGGCTGGAGAAAAAGATTCGCGAAACCCTCCGCCGCCCCCAGTTTGAACGGGTGGTCATCCTGGAGGCCATGCCCTTTACCAGCCTGCTGCGCCCGGGCCTGCAATTCCGGTCCAAATACCTCTCGGCCCAAGCCGCCATCCGCCGGTTCGGACAGTACGACGGGCCGACAGAGGCCGATGCCGATGCCGGCAGACCCGCCTTCATATTCTGCTCGTCGGGCACCTCCGGGAAAGGCGTTCCCAACCAGATTGGCATGAGCGACAGAGCCATGATTGCCATGTTCCGGAATGCGCTGGCCTTCAACCGGAAAGGGAACCCCTTCCGCGAAGGAACCCGGTCCTACTGTCCCCTGCCGCCCTTTGTCTGCACCGGCTTCTTCGTGCTCATGCTGGCCCCCCTGTACTGCTGCATGACCGTCTATCTGGATCCCAGGGTATCGCCCCGGCAGTTCACAAAGAATGTCCTCGACTTCCGGCCGCAGATTACACTGGCCACCGGCGCTTTCTGGGTACACTTTATCGAGCATGCAGACCACCTCATCCAGCACGGGAAACGCCCGGACCTGAGTTTCTTCCGCTTCCCCGTCATGGGCGGCGAAGGCTGCACGCCCAAGGCGCTGAAACACATCAACGAAGTAATGGAGGCCTGCGGCAGTCCGGTGGCCCTTACCTCCGGCTACGGGCTCAGTGAAACCTTCTCCGTATGCACGGTGGACTATGAACCCGAGGGCTTTGACAAAGACTACTCCCGCCAGGCCGTTTGCGTAGGACGCCCCTTCCCCGGCGTTACCGTGGGCATTTTTGACGAGAATGACAACGAGCTGGGCTGCAACCAGTGCGGTGAAATCCGGGTAAAGACTCCCTCCCTCACCGAAGGCTATATCAACAATCCGGAGCTGAACCAGGCCCGGCTGAAGGGCGGCTGGCTGCACACCCAGGACATCGGCGAACTGGATGCGAGCGGCAAACTCTTCGTGTATGGCCGTATGGCGCAGTACATCGTTGCCCCCGGCGGAGAAAAAGTGTATCTCTATGACATCGCCGGCCGGCTGCGGAAAGACGCCGCCGTCAAGGACGCCCTGGCTTGCCAGCTATCGGCCGGAGACAACCCGCTGGTCATCCATGTGGTCCTTGAGGAGAATATCCCGGAAACGGAGGAAGAAGTGCTCCGCCGTCTGGACCGCATGCTGACAACTTACCTGCCTGCGGGGCTTCGTCCGGCAGGATACCGCATCGAGCACGGGCACTTCAAGATTACCATTGTGGGCAAGATTGACCGCAATTACTACAGCCACATCCGCACCGGCTACCTCACCTCGTTGTCGTTAACGATATAGGTATAGTTCTGGTTCCGGGTGAACAGCCAGGAGCCCTGGGAAACGGTAGTATAGGCATCCCACCCGACAATATTCTCCGGGCGGGCAGAAGCCTCAACCGGCAGGACAAAGTGTCCCTTCTCCCGGAAGGCGCAGAAAGCCTGGGAGGCGTAGCTGCCATCGGCCCGGACTCCGCCGCCGAGTTCGATATAGGGAAGGGCGCGCCCATCGGCGTAAACCACGTCCTCCACGGGCTCCACGCCCACGCCGCCGGCCGTGATATAGAATGTGTCGCCCGCCGTGACCCCCTCCTGATAGGTGAGCGTGGGCGTATCCCCAATCCAGCGCACCCTGAATACGCTGCCGTTCTCCACGCCCAGCCCGCAGGCCAGCTTCACCTTTCCTTCGTAGATGGGATAACACACCCAGAGATCGTGTCCGTCAATGGACTCGTGACAGACGGTAGCAATGTAACGGCCGCCGCTTTCGATATTGACCACCTGCGGAGTGTCCCCGGAGTCGGTCCGGGTAAACGTTTCCCAGGTTTTCGTGTCCTTTCTCCACTTACAGGATGCGGTAGGGTATCGGATGGGGAATGAGGCATTGAAGAAGTTGGCATCCCCCAGGAGTTTTTGCATAAGGGCGGCATCCTGGGTAACGGCGGCCTTGATGCGCATAGCCTGCCACTTGTCCACCACTGCGGCAAACTCCCAGATGGGAACTACCTCCATATCAATGAGTTCCACGTTGGAATTGAGCTCGTCTGCCGGATTATAGACCAGCGACTTTCTCCAGGCCGATATTCCATCCAGCGAAAACGTGCGCGTGCCGTCCGGCTTGTGCTCCCCCAGGAGGCCGGTCAGAAAGCTTTGGTCCCCTCCCCAGGCCTGGAGCTTGAGGCGGCTGTCTGTCAGCCAGACAAATTCGTCCTCCTCACGGCTTTTCTGCTTGTTATTCACAGCGGTCAGAAATTCCTCGGAACTCCACGCCTCTTCGCTGGCGCGGTCGTTGTAGCGCCACATGCTGTTCATCAGATCCACCCGGAGACGTCCCCCCAGGCTGGCGCCTACAATGACGTGGGTGCCCCACACTTTAATCATGGAGTCCACCGCAGCCACATTGTCATCGGAGGTAAGTCTCAGGTGCTCCACAGCATTACGGAAACTCTGGGTGAACAAGTTCCGGTTCCGGGAATAGCGGGCCAGGACGCTGGCGTAGTTAATGTAACTGTCCACCATAAGTTCTTTTTCCTCCAGGGTGTAGTAAAAGGATTCCTGAATGCCATTTTCCAGGAAATACTGCCGATTGCGTTTCTCGTTCTTGTACAGGCCCAAATCAACCTTCTGTTTGGTTTCTACGGCCACGTTGGCTACATAGTCCCGGAAGGAATAGCTGAACTCCGAGGCCACGGAGGATTCCCTGGCGGTGTTCTCCGCCATGAGTATCTCGCCGCTGGCCTCCTGCAGATTCTCCAGGAAATAGCGGTTGAGGACCTGGCAGCGGATGTCTTTCCAGTTGCAGTAGTCCCCGCGTACGGCATTGTACGAGTACCCCAGCCCGTAGTTTCGGCGGAACAGCTCGCGGGTTTCCACATCGGCCGCCTTTACCCAGACGTAGCCCCCTTCCGGCATCCATTCGGGAGCCGGATTTTCCGAAGGAGCCTGCGGCTGTTCCAAGCCCCGGCAGCTTCCAAGAAGGACTGCCAGACCCAGGAGACCGACTATATGAAGGAGCGTTTTCAAGGATCAGATATTGACGAGCGTGAAGCCCTGAGGAATTTTATCCGTAAAATGCACACTGTTCATGGTGTAGACGAAGCACTCGTCCAGGAGATCGTAGAGATCGTCCTTCCCGCCATTTCCATAGTAGCCCTTTTCGTCAAAAGCATAACCGTCGTTGTTGATGCACTTCGGGGAAATGCGCACATACTGGCAATAGCGCTTTTTCCCCTTGAAGAGCTTGTATGAGCCGTGCTTGGCGCCCAAAACCATCAGAACCTTCCTGTATCGGCCCGGCGTATAGTCCGACCAGTGACTGTAGTCGAACTCCGCCGTGGCAAAGCCGTCCTTGCCCAAACTGGTGAATTTCTGCTCTTCTGCATCCTGGGAATAGCAGGCAAAAGGGAACACCTCATTGGGATATTTTTCCACTATTTTTTTCTTTTTCCGGGCGTAGATATCGCTGTCCGAGCAGAGGAGCAGGAAGTCGCTGATGTCGTTGATGCGGCAGCTTTTGTCGTGACCGCTACCATGCTTGGGATCCCACAGTTCGCTCCATTTATCGTTGTACAACCTGCCTTTTCCGGCAGCCATGTTCACCAGCGTTCCGGGACTGCTGCTGCTCCTGCTTTCCTTGACACAGACCCAGTATACGCCCTCACCGAAGTACACGTCTCCCCTGCGGCAGGGCGAGGCAAAACTGTTGGTTCCCCACTGTTCTGCAGTACGGTAAACGATCCGGGTCAGATGCGGGATACAGGGAATCTCCACCCGGACATACCCGGAGTTGTTTCCTTCCCCTTCGCGGTAGAAAGTAAGTTTTCCCAGCTGGAGGTGGCTCAGGTCTATCACCAGCCCGTCCGTCGTCTCCGTGACAAAACGGTCGTCTCCAACCAGGGAACGGAAATACAGTTCCGGGAGAGAAGCGTCTTCCACGAACACACTCCTTTCGGAAGGGGCCCCAGCATCCAGGACTTCGCCGATGGTGGGTTCATAGGTTTTCCCATCAAAAGAGAAGTCGGGCACTTCCTCTTCATCAAAAGCCATATCGGTCAGCGCTTCCAGGACACATTGAACGGCAAAAGCCTCGCGCTCCTTCTCTTCAAGGGCGGCATCTGTCTCTGCACTGTCCACCGGATCTTTCTGGCAGCCCGGAATCACGGGAACCGCCAGAAAGGCCATAAGGTACAATAATATGAGTCTTTTTCTAGTCCACATAGTGTTCAATAACTTCCAGTGAAGGATACTCAAACTTGTTGCTGCGCACCGGACGCACGGGGTAATAGTCCTCGTGCCACTCGCCCAGGACATCGTAACGGGTCAGGTGATAGTTCCCGTCCAGCACCAGCAGCTGGGGTTCGTCGCCGCCGTTGTCCACTACGGAGAACAGATGGATTTGCCCTTTGTACCTGAGCGCCAGGCGATTATCCGGGAAAGTGGCGCGTCCATTCAGCACGTCGCCGATGCCCCAATAGCCATTGAAGCGGGCGTCGAAGCCGGAAAGCTGCCCCGGGAACAGGGCCTTGGGATTGAAACCCAGGAAGGCTTCCAGGCCCCTCACTTCGTCCGATGTAGGCATGTACCAGCGCCGCTCATTGCCCCAGGTCCAGTCATTGTCTTCCATGATGATATCGTTCACCTGAAAATCGAAGCGGGTATAAAGGACGCCTTGTTCCACATGCTCGTCAAAGTACAGGTAGCCGGAATGCGGATCTTCGCAGAAGCCCATGGGGTGGTCAATATCGGCCCGCGTCCAGAAATTGCTCCCCACTTTCACAATGGGGTGGCTGTAGGTTCCCCGCGACGCCAGGAAGTAAAACGCATCGTCCCGCACCTCCCGGCCTTTCCGGCCGTAAGAAGAAAGGTCCACCGGACTTTCCGGCATCAGGTTGCCGTTCACATACCAGAAATGGGTGAGCACGGAGTCCGGCGCCATATCCGGGAAAGGATTCACGTAGCAGTCTCCCCCGCTGAAAGCCACCGTGGCGGGCCGATGGACGCCGTCGCCCAGGAAAAGTCCCTGGTTCAGGCGGATGCCCCTCTGGTAGATGGGATAGGCAATGGTCACACGCTTGTCGGAGCGGATGGCGGGCACATACTCGGAGCACACCTCCAAAATGGGTTCTCCCGACATGTACAGGATGCGGCACAGGCTGCCCTGCCCTTCCTCGGGGAAAGTAAAGAGTGCCTTGTCTGCGCCCTGCGGGTCTATCGGGTAGATATCCATTCCGGTGAAGCTGTCCTCGAGGACATTGTCCGAGCGCTGGCTCAGGGCAAACGTCACGCGCATAAAGTCCTCACGGACGTCTTCCGTCACCAGGTCCCACAAGGGTATGAGCTCGAAATGAATCACGTCCAGCGAAGGGTCTCCCTGGAAATGCGGGCTGTAATTAATGGAGGCCAGCCAGTCCGTAATACGGGCCGGGTCAATTTGTCCGTTGGCGGACAGTTCGCTTATCTCCTTCTCCAGCGCCTGCACCTGGGCCGCACCACCGCCGCGCACCTCAATGGCGCTTATGGCCTCCCCCTGCGAGGTAACCACAGGCGACTTGGGTGTGGACGGTTCGCGGTTCATGCCCGTACGGTCCCCGTCGGCAATCTGCCCCAGCGTGAAGTTCACTTCCTGCTCTATCTCTTCCCGGGAGTTGAAGCTGGCCGATTTACGCATGGTGAAAGAATAGTCTATCCGGCCGCCCAGGTCCACCTGTAGAATCACATGCGTGCCAAACTCCGTAAGCACGGACTCGATGCGTTGCCTGCGGGTTTCCCCACTGACCCGGCGGCATTCGAGAAGGCGCATGGAAAACTCATCCGAATAGGGCACTCTCCCCTCCCGCTTCAGGTCCAGGAGGGCGGCCCGGTCAATGATGCGCGACGCAACGGCCTTTTCCAGCGAGCCATGGCCATAATTGTGCTGGTCCAGTCCCTCGCTGGAGGATTTCAGCAATTTCACAAGCGTGTTGCAGTTGTCCAGGCAGCCTTCAAAGATATTGTCTTTGTCTTCCGTCTGCAGCTGGCTCAGGCCCTGTCCATAGGCATGGATATTCCCGGCGTTCACGTAGTTGACATCCAGACGGCTCAGGTGGCAGTCCTGGACGAGCTGGTATTTTTCGGCCAGATTGAGCTGCTGGACCATGAAGGGATAGTCCAGCACGGGCATGCGCACGCGCACGGCCATGGGGCTTTCCAGGGCCTTGTAGATGTCGTACCCATACCCCACATACAACTGCTCCCGGGCGGCGTCGGCGTTTTGGTCAGAGTCGCTGGAGGAAAGCTGCACCAGGCGCAGCTGCGCCGTGCGCGTAGGATTGGCGGCATCCGTAAAAGTAAGGATGGCTTCCCGCCGCTGCTCGCTCAGGTTGGCCTGGGTCTTGAGGGACACCATGCCATCCGCAGCCAGGGTTCCGGTCGATACTACCAGCCAGCGGACATTGCTCCGCACATAGATTTCTCCCGTAGAGGCATCCTGGCCGCTCAGAGCCACCTTCAACGACTCATAGCTGGCCCGGTAAGGCAGGAGCGGGACGCCGTCTTCCTGAGCGGGAGAACCGCCGAGGAAAACCACGTCCAGCTTCTTTTCCTCCTGTGCAGCAGGGGGCTCCTTCCGGCAGCACAGGCACAGGCCTGCCACCAGAAGAAGTCCTGCAAGGGCGATATGCCGGGGAGCCCGCATGGCGGATTACTCGTCCCAATAATTCTTGTAAAGGTTCATGAAATTCTCTGCACCCGGATTGTCGGAACCTTCCATGATGCCAAAGTAGTTGCCGATACCCCGTTCTTTGTAAGCTGCCATGAAGTAATCCTTCACATACTTCTGGATTTCGGCCTCGCGGATGAAGGTCCAGATGGGCGTAATGGTAAAGGAGATGGGCACGGCCTTGCTCACATTGGGCGTGCCGCTGAAAGGTTGGTCGGGGCTGCCGCCGGAATACATGGACTGCACCCATTCCATCAGGAGCTGCTGCCAGTTGCCCAGGTCCGTGGCTTCGCCGCTGGTAATGCAATCCAGCATCTTGTCGGCCGTCTCATTGGCACTGCCGCCCAGAATCTGGATATCCGTATTGGAGTCGCGAAGCAGGTTGTAACCGTCTTCCGTGTAATGCAAATCGCCTGTAAAATTGCCAATCCCGGCAAATTCGGCGGACATCTTTGCTGTAAAATCAGCGCTACCTACCATCTTCATGGTATCAATCTCGCAGTGGAGGAACATAGATCCGCCGTAGTCGCCGCCCGCGATGATAAACGGACCGAACTCGCTGTCCAGCGCACCCAGGATGGGCTCCAGCTCATCCAGGTTCACTTCCTTACCCTGGTTTTTGCGGCGGACAATGGCGTTGTAAAGCTCGTTGTAGCGATCATTGAAGGCGGTGGAGAAAATTCCGGCGTGGTCGTAGCGGAGGTTAATGGACGCCTCCATGTTGCTCACCTCAATCTCCTGGTCCTCAGTAAGGCCGCGGTAGTTGAGGTTGGTTTTCCTGGTGCGCTGGTTGTAGCGCTGGTACCGCATGATGGTCTCGTCAATCTGGGCAAAGGCGGCATCATCGGCATCGAAGTCCACCTTGTTGTAACGAGCGTCGCTTGCGAAGGCCGAGAGCTCTGCTGGAGAGAGATACACGTTGTACATGGGTGCGCGCCGGATGATGGAGTAGTCCACATGGGCGCGCGATTCATCTTTGGCGGAATTGTAAGTGCCGTGTCCCGCTACGGTAAGCGGACCGAATTCGACACCCAGGTCCATGCCCACACTCAGAGACTTGCTCTGCACCAGGCAGCTGTCAAGGAGTACGGCCTGCAGATTGGACACCGGGATAGGGGCCTCCACGTAGGTGGACTTTTGCATAAATCCTCTGTTCATCCAGTCTTCAATGCGGGCAAAATTGAGCACGTTGTTCAGCAGATGCACCTTGGACGCCTGGTATTCATTGGGATTCATGGTAACCATCTGCTTCAGGTTCAAGGCATAGTCGTAGGCAAGGGCGGTGCCCAGTCCTTTATCGGCAAAGGCCTGGCCGCTTCCGTTGGTGGGCGGTTCTCCCTCGAAATTGTAGAACTGGGTAACAGAAATAACCTGCACCAGGTCGCCCACACTATTCGTGATGCGGAGCTTAGCCTCGCGGTCTACCTTGGTGAGGTTTTCGTCAATGAGGAGCGTAAGGGTGGCATCGCCCTTGTAAACGACTTGCCAGCCCTCGATGCGCATCCAGTGAGGCTCGGTCTGGGTAAGGGTGACGTGCCACTCTCCGTCGCACTTGACGGGGACCTCAATCACGGCGCTTTGCATGTCTGTCTCGACGCCATGGGCGACGAGCTCCTTGTCAACTGTCACTGTACTGGGTGTGTCATCCTTCTGGCAGGAGAACAGGACCGCGGCAGCCAGAAGCATGGCTGCGGCAGCAAGTGTTTGGTTAAAAAGTTTCATATCTATTCTGTTTTAGTTAATTTATCGGCTAATCCATACACTCATCCAAGACGGATACGAGCTTGGTTGTCCATCCACATGAATGTTGGCTCTATCTAGCCAAATAGTTGCCTTGAAGTCATAAAGACTGCTCACAGTTTGCGCTATCACCTCCTTCCGTCTATACGCACTGGCGGTCTCGGGCACAGCGTAGTCCAAGGGGAATTCCTTCACCAGCTTGAGTGTATGACCCTTCACCGTTTTAGTGGCATACTCATCCCCACGGTCATAAACGGCATCGGCACGGAACATCAATACGGGCTCGTTCCACATATCCGTGGGGAACCTGTAGTCCTGCCATGCATTGAAATTGTAGAAATATTTTTCAGGGTACTCCGCGCTCGGGTCCGGCTGGGTGCGGTAGGGCCTGTCGGCTTCCGATCCCTGCGCGGGATGGAACCCTCTGGTAGCATACAGGTCTTTACCGTACTTCGCCACCTTATCTGCATCGGCTACGTCCTGAAGGAAGATCGTCTCCCCACTAAAGGAGGAATAGGACTCGGCCGTCGCACTGGGACTGCTTGGATAATGCTTCCAGAAAAAACGCGGCGGGCTTAAATTACTGATGTCATTCACATACAGGAAACGTCCTACAGGCTGACCGACAGCATTGCCGGCCGGATCGCTATAGGCAAAACCGGTCATGCTCGTGTAGTTACGATCGACCAGGCCGTAGGGACGGACAAACTGGAAAAAGCGAGATGCATCGACAAGGGCATTGTCTGTCAGGAAACGGACGACAGCGGACGAGAGACCCAGATTCTGCATTTCTCCGTCGGTCTGGAATATTTGAGGGACATCATTCACAAGAAGATTGTGCATGGCAAGAATGGCTCGCAGCGCCTGTCCATACGTAGGCAGGTCTTCCACATAGCGGGCACTCAGCAGGCGGTGCAATCCACGGAAGGAGACCAGTTCCGAGTATGGCGAGGATTCACACCAATCGCTACTATTATTATTTGTACCCGACATGTTCACGACAAACCAGAGATCTTTATTTTCATCCGCGTAAATATCACCTGTCTTGTAGTGGGCGCTCCCCGTGAAACTGGACGGGTTCTGATGCGTGTAGTCGTTAACAATTTTGGTATCAGTAATTTCCGGCTCATGGTCCGCCATGTTTTCCACAGGCACCACATCCCGGTAATAGCGGTACACATCCCAGACGCCGGGAATGGCGTGGTGCACATCGGTATACTTTCCGGTATCGGAAAGCTCGGCGCCGGTGGCATAACGGACGATGTAGCGGGGACTGGAGTCTCCAAAGAAAGCCGGGTTCACCACATACTTCTTATTGCGCACATCAAACTCCACGTCCTTTTGCGGGTCATCATTGACCATTAGCGCCTTGGGTTCCGTGTAAGGACTTTTTGTCTGCATGTTGGCGTTAACGCTACCCGGCGTATTCACAAACCGGGCCTGATACACCTTGGCATAGTTGGTCCACGACGTCACCCAGGAATACCCCTTGTACAGGAAATGAAGGCCGGCGCCCTCTATCTCACGGGAAATCTCATCCAGACTACGTCCCATGATTAGCCTGTCAATATCATTTTCACGCCAGGCATCAGCCACATTGCTCCAAAATTTGGCATTGTGAAACTCAATCTTGTTCGGGCTGAAATCGTGGAAGATGGGAAGGCCGTAAGGGCCCGTCCAGCCCACTTTGCTATAATTGAAAACGTTATCCGCCCACTTGTCCGGGAAACAGATGGCAAACAGCATCTCTGCCAGGTTTTGCATGTGTTCCTTGCTATACTTGAGCTCCGTGGGGAAACAATACTCTTTTCCGTGACTGCTCGTGTAGAGCCACCTGTTATAAGGCGGCAAATAACCTATGCTCATCCAGTGCGTCTCCCCCTTCCCCTCCGGGCTGAAGGCCGGACGCACGCACACCCAATATTCCGGTATCGTACCATCCTCACCCGTAAGAGCGATTACATCGCCAAAACGATAGTAGGCGCTGCCGGCAAAGGAGGCGTTGGTGTCCCCTTGCTCAGCACTGCGGTAGATGATTTTGGACAGGTGCGGAACGGATGGGATCTTCACCTTTACCTCTGCCCAGGCAGTACCACCCGTTTTGGTATAGATGAGCGTACCCACCTCCGGATTACTCCAGGTATAACTGGTCGTATTCTCATTTATGGAGTCCTCGCCAATCAGGTCGGCATAACACCGGGCAGCGGCCGCGGCCGAGTTGGTGGCCACAATGCGCGTCTGCGGGTCCGATGCATCCGCCACACCCATCACCGGCTCAAAGGTTTTTCCTTTGTAGTCCGGAGTGATGTCCGAGGCCGCTACAAGTTGCCCCACTATGTCCCAGAACACATCCGCTTTCTCGGCCTTCTCCTTCTCTTCCCGCGCCCTCTCATCCTCCGGGCCGGGTCCCTTTTGACAGGAGAAAAGGAATACTGAAGCGCAAGCCAGCATCATTAAAATGTTCTTTTTCATGTCTCGGTTGTTATGCTTATTCACTATTTAATCCACGCTTCTTTCCACGATCGGACATTATATGCCTTCCCATTCAACGACACTGTGCCACTTGTCCAAGCGGCCTGGTCAGTGGCTTTATTCTTATACACATCCGTGATTCGGCTTTCATATTCCCGCTTCTCATTTTCATTATTCATATTGAACGAAAGAGGGTTTAATATGTCAAATGCTGCCACGAGCGTAAGGTGACGGCCGCCCACAGTTGTGGTGGCATACTCCTCGTCACCGCGATCATAAACGGCATCTGCGCGGAACATCAGGACGGGCTCGTTCCACATATCACGATGCAGATTCCACGTGGACGAATGATAAAAATACTCGCTGATGTCGTCCCTCGCATATGTGTCCACTTCTTGTCGGATATATCTCCCGTTTGCCGACGATTCCAGAGGCTGCATGGCGTAGAAATCCGGAGCATAGCTACTCACCTTGCTGCCCATTGCAATATCCTGAAGATAAATACTCTCCGTGGAGAAATCACTTCGGTTGTATTGCTTTGTATATGTGTCCGGATTGGAAGGATACTCGGTCCACAATATGCAGGGCGTGTTTTCGGGATAAAAACTGAGGGGATACACAAAACGGAAGAGAAGCTGCTTCTTAAAGGTGGTCGTCATTCGGGCGTCATAATAAGCAGCGCTGAACGCCTGGGTAACATTGTTTGTCCCCTGTCCACCGATGGCCTGGACCAAATCCAGCATATTCACATTTGCCCGCTCCCTCAGATGCAATACCAGCTGGTGGAACAAGGATTTTTCTTGTACCGTAAATGCGCCTCGCCCCATTCCGTAAATGTTACGAATATAGGTAGCCGCACGCACGGCTTCAGAAAAACCAGGCATCTGGCTCACATACGACATCGTTTCATTATCGCCATTGATTACTTTTAATCCGTCGAATGAAATAAGTTCTGCCAGCGGAGCGGGCTCCGGTGTGAGCTGCGGGAAAGATTTCTGACGCAGAGATCCCCCCTGGCCTGACATACTTACGACAAACCACAGATTATTCTCCTCATCTTTATAGACATTTCCCAGTGTATACCGGCCGATGCCGTTAAAATCGGTGAGATTTTGCTTATTGCGGTCGTTGACGATTTTACCTACCGACGTTTCCGGCGCGTGTGCTTTCAGGTCTTTCACCGGCAGGACATCCTTATAGTAACGATACACATCCTCGACTCCCGGAATGGCCTGGTCTACCGCCGGCATT
>JAEEGK010000680.1_pt1 | contig 84974 bp, 89 predicted proteins | sample 8958771 | NCBI WGS metagenome assembly JAEEGK01 (sample SAMN16246547, study PRJNA631951) | gut metagenome | biome: gut microbiome; feature: rumen; material: SC-attached | host: Bos | place: Iran: Karaj | collected 2018-10
ACAATCTGTGGGGATTCAAGATTTAAGAGAACTGATTGTTTCGCTACCTAAAATGTTGGGGGAGCAAGAAAAAATAGGACAATATTTTGAATCATTAGACAAACTTATTACCCTTCATCAGCGTAAGTTAGATCATCTTAAGCAGTTAAAAAAAGGTTTATTACAGCAAATGTTTGTCTGACATAAAGGAACAAAAAATGAGTAATTATAGAACAGTATCTTCACAATTGTGGGCAATGGCAAATGAATTGCGCGGAAATATGGATGCTTCTGAGTATAAGAACTATATTTTAGCATTTATGTTTTACAAATATCTTTCCGAACGTCAGGAGCAGTATTTAATTTCAAATGGGATAATTGATGTTAAAGACGGGCAAACATTTAACGATGCTTATAAGGAGCAGGCCTGCGGTTCTGATTTAAAGGATTATATTGAAGACATTTCATCGGCTCTTGGATATGCGATTGCACCAGATGATACATGGGCATCCATCGTTTCTAAAATAGAGGATAGCGAAGTTAAACCAAGTGATTATCAGACTATATTCTCGAATTTTAACGATCAGGCGAAATTAAACAAAGAGGCGACAAAAAATTTTAAAGATGTATTCAATGATGTAAATCTTGGTGATTCAAGACTTGGCTCTACAACGAATGACAGAGCTAAATCGCTGACCCGTATTGTTAAACTGGTGGACAGTGTAAATTATAAGTCGGAAGACGGAAAAGATATTCTTGGAGAAATATACGAATATTTAATCGGACAGTTTGCCGCTTCAGCGGGGAAAAAAGGAGGAGAATTCTACACTCCGCATGAAGTTTCCAGGATCATGGCTAAAATTGTTACAGACGATGTAGCAGAATCAGACAATGTTTTTAGTGTATATGATCCAACATGCGGATCCGGATCGTTACTTTTAACTGTCCGCAGCGAAGTCCCTAACGGAAACAGAGCCGGGGCTGTAAAGTTCTACGGCCAGGAGCTTAATACAACAACTTACAACCTGGCTCGAATGAACTTGATGATGCACGGCGTGTCATTCCAGAATATGAGCCTCTCTAACGCTGATACACTTGAAACAGACTGGCCTGACGGACCGGACGCGCAGGGCGTCAATCATCCGAGAACATTTGATGCAGTTGTGGCTAATCCTCCATATTCGGCACACTGGGACAATGCAGACACAAAACTAAAGGATGCAAGATTTAAGGATTATGGAAAACTAGCTCCGAAAACGAAGGCTGATTATGCATTTGTCCTTCACAGTTTATATCACCTGAATGAAGACGGTACCATGGCTATTGTACTTCCTCACGGTGTCTTGTTCCGCGGTGCTGCAGAAGGTGAAATCAGAAAGAACCTGATTGAACACCCGGGAGGAAACCGTATATACGCGGTTATCGGTCTGCCTTCCAACCTCTTTTACGGGGCAGGTATTCCTACCATTGTAATGGTTCTAAAGAAAAAACGTTCGTCAAAGGATATTCTTTTTATTGATGCATCAAAAGAGTTTGAAAAGAATAAAAATCAAAACAGGTTAACTGAAGAAAATATTGAAAAAATCTTCAGGGTTTATCATGAGAGAAAGGACGTGCCGAAATACGCTCATCTGGCATCAATAGAAGAAATAAGACAAAACGATTACAACCTGAACATTCCCCGTTATGTAGATACTTCAGATGATGAGGAAGTCATAAATCTTGAAGAGACAATAAAACTGCTTGAGCAGGATAAAAAGGAGATAGCTGAATTAGAGGCCAGGATTGCAGAAGAGCTTAAATTGTTAGGTGTTTAACCGTACAAAAGTGATTTTTATGCCGGCATCGGCATAACAGAGAGCAGAATGCGGACTAGATGCAGAACGGTGATACCGGTTCCGGAATTTTGTCCGCATTTCTCTCTCAAATGAGTGCTTAAGTACGGGAGCATGAATATTTTGAGCGGTTTTGCCGCATAAGTTTTTCTTTTCCCTGAGCTGATAAAAAAGCCCCCGCAGGTCTGTTTAACTTGCAGGGGCATTACAGAGGTTCCTTTTGATTATATTTGAAGACTTCTGTTATTCTTCTTCAATATTGATGTATGCCTTGCTGTCTTTGAGCTCCTTTGAAGCGTGACCGAACACACCGTCAAGGATAAAGTACATGTTTTTGGCATGAACAGCACTAATCAGCTCCTTGAGTGAAGCAAGACCGCCGAAGTCATCATCTACATAGGCTTCATCACCGCGGTAATGACCGTCGGAATAATAACCTGTGGAATAGGTTTTATTTGTCGTTGCGTCAGATGAAGTAGGGTTGTGGAACACCGGTGTAATCCACAGAGCATTTGCACCAGAGCCTTTGATGAAATTCAGGGAGTTCTTGATGCCGCCCATTGTTCCGTTATGTTCTGACGGACCCCATGCTTTGCCCTTGCCTGTTCCGTCTCCGCCGTTTACAGCAGCTTCAACCATTACCTGGTAGATAATCAGTCCGCATTTTTCAGGATTTTCGCCCTTGAAGCAGGTGAATGAGTTGATCGTATCGTCGTAATTGGCAAGAGCCGAAATGGCGGAAGCATTTGTTACAGTATAGTTCTCGTTATCCTGATTAGCTTCACCTTCTTCAACCTTGTATATTTTGGCTGACCATGCCTCCATATTGAATACAAGATTGCTGCCTATGGCTTCTGCATTCTCGACTTTCACGCCGTTTTCAGTTGTATCTATTACCTTTGTGAGTCTGCAGACATCGCTTCCGATCGCCTTCTGACAGAGATATTTCGATAAATTATCATTCAGCGCCAGGGTTCTAGGCTGTGCTGAAGTTGACATTATGAATACATAGGCATCATCGGAATCGTTCGCCTTTTTGACATCAACATAAAAGTTTGCACTGTTTTCACTGGACGGCTTTTCAGTGGTTGAATATATGTGATAACGCTTGCCGTTGAACATGGCCGGTGTCTCTTTTCTGAATTCCATCAGAGCCGCGGTTTTGTTTCTGAGCTCCTTCTGCCATGCTGCAAGCTCTGTATCATTTGCAACGCCCTGTGTTCTTGAAGCATTGTCATCCCAGCACTGTTCACCGTTGCCGCAGTCATCGCCGCTGTTAATCCATCCGGCAAGATAGTCACCGTACTCATCACCGTAATAGATGGTGATCGGTCCCGTGTATGCTGTCTCAAAAGCGAGGGCAAGAAGGTGTCTGAGAGAATATTCATCTCCTGATACATCTGCCTCATTGACCAGATTCCATCTGAAAAGCAGATTGCCGAGTCTTACAACATCATGGTTGTCAATAAACATGGCCGGCATTACATTTTTATCTGTGTACCGGATGTAGTTTCCGTATCCCCATTCACCTGCCAGATTTGCAGCGGCTGAGAGCTTTTCATTTCCGTTCTCATTATTTTCCTGACCGGCAATAACCTTTACAAGCTGGTATCTGAGCGGAAAATTGAATGCAGAGTCAAGAGCATGATTCTTGAGTACTGATCTTTCAATCTGTGCTCCGTCGCCATCCCATACCTCAGCTACGGTAAAACCAAGCAGATTGTTGGCTTCGGCAGATTCGGCAACCTGTCTGTTAATATCCTTCCAGACAGCATTAGGAACCTGATAAGCCTGATCAAGTCTCCATCCGTCGATCTTGTACTTCTCCATCATATTCTTAACGAGAAGTTTGAAGTACAGCTTTGTATTGTCGCTCTTCCAGTCAAAGCATGTTGCAAAATTCGGAGCATTTTCGTTTTCGCCCTGCATATTTACACAGGTTGAACTCTTTACAGGAGATACCTTCTGCCCTTCAGGATCTGGATCATCTCCGCCGCCACCGCCGTGTCCGCCACCGCCGCCGCAGGCTGTCATTGTCATGGCAATTATTGAAGCAAGGATAGATTTGTTTAAAATTTTGGGGTTAAGCATACAGTTCTCCGTTTTTGATATCCGTTGGATTTTTGCATAAATTTTCATATCTTTTTTTGATATAGATCACTGTCTCTGGCTTTGAAAAATTTTTTTGCCATTGACTTGTTCATTAATTATTAATTACTTGTTTATTAAGTAGATATGCGTCAAATTTTGAATGGAACTATAGGGATGCCGCACCAGTCTAAATTTCGTTGTCTTTTTAACTTTTGTGAACCTGACTGCTTGGTCCCTCAGGTGTCACACAGGGTGCATCATCTGATCAGATCGCAGTAATTAAGGAGGTCGGGTATGAAGGCCGGTTACGTGTTATTTATGGCAGCAGCTTTGTTTTCTGCTTTTTCCGGTAGCGTATTCGCAGGTGCCGATGACCGCAGCGCCAAGGAAAAGGAAATTTCCGCACAGATTGCAAATATGAAAAATCCTTTCCAGGAAGTATCATCTCTTTCGGAAGCTCAGGATCGGGCCGGGTTTATTATGAAGCAGCTTAAATACATTCCTGACTACTATGATCCCAACCCTGTGTACATGATTCATAATGAAGGAATTATGATCCAGGTGGTATACGTTGAACCGATGGATCAGAAGAGAATTACCTATAGAGCTTCAAAAAAGATCAGTTCAGCTGAAATGAACGGGGATTTCAGTGAGTATCAGGAAGAGCGCAAACTGAAGATTGGTGACATGGATTTGCTTGTAAAGGGCAGTGACGGCGTTATATATACGGCTGAGTGGGGTCAGGACGGTATAAACTACAGTCTTCTTATTGATGACGGCATGGAGGAGATAGAAATAAGAGAACTGTTTACAGGAGCCTTGAACGAAGAGTCAGCCGGAGAACTGCAGGAAGATTGACTGTAACTTTTTTTACAAACCGGAATATGGATCCTGAACGACGGCATACAGGCGGCAGTCAGAGACTGTATTCATCTGTAATAGCGGCACCTTGAATATGAAGATCCGTAAGGCAGAGGTGAAGGGACACGGCTGGCAGGCCTGCAGGAATGGAAATCTGCTGATATTCCAGCCGGAAACTTAATAATCAGAAATTTTTAAATTGAAACCTCAGAACTCTTAGATGTCATCAGCCCCTGATGACAGGTATTTGCACGGTACTGCAGCCCACGTGTCTGAGGTCTTTTTTGTAGTGCTGTGTTTCAGAACGCTGCAATTCGGTTAAACAAACTCAAGTCTTCAGACTGCTGCATACTCAGGACTGTACGGTACGGATTTCTTCATTTTCAGAACAGACAGGTTTCTTTTTTATTTCTCAGTCTGCATTTTTTGAACCGGAGTCACGGTCATCAATGAGTTTTCCCATATCGCCTCGCATATAATCTACAGCTTTTTCCACAGCAATCCTGTTTTCAGGTTCTGTATGCTGCACAAAATATCCGATAAATGCTTTTTGATTTTCATCAGGCCATTTTGTCCAGTCGTCAGAATTTTCAGAAATCCATCTTGTCACATGTACAAGAGCCTGCTCCGGATTTCTCTGTCCCTCAGACAGTGATATGAGATTGCGGATATAGTCCCCGTCCGCTTTTTCCCTGCTTTTCCCCTGCTTCATAAGCAGCACCGCCACCGCAGGAGACAGTTCTCTGTGCTGCCAGCAGGCAGAATGCAGATATTCTCCGATGAAGGCATCTCGCCATTCCTGCAGGACATCCTGTTTCAGTCTGCCAAGAGTTTTCAGCATTACGACAGAGAAGAGTCCGCTTGCCGCATCTTCCTTCATTCCAAGTTTTACCGGAATATAACCGTTGCTCTGCCAGAATTTAAGCAGATCCTCAGCCACTCCGAATGATACACCGAAGAAATCGGTCCGGTCAGAGAGCTGTTTTTCTGCATATCTTAACATTGTCGTGCCGTAACTGTTTCGGCGGAGAGAATCGGGAACAACAATCCTGATAATGCGGAAGAAACGGTAGAAACCGGCATTTTTGAATCCGCAGTGAGCCACCAGAGTCTGAGGAATGAGGTTGCCTCTCGGGCGTCTGCGGTTTAAAAACACCTCCGGCACCATGGAATCCTTCATTTCCTCGCAGATCCCCCACAGCACGCCGTTTATCTCATCCTTTTCGTCTGTAAGAATGAAAAGCCGGTTCAAAGGATTGTCCAGAAGCTGTCTGAGATCTGACGGAGCGGTTTTGTAGTGGCTGCCGCTCAGGAGAGAATACACATCCGCAAGCAATTTTTCGCTTTTCATTAGGTCTTCCGATGATATTTCCTTCATCTGAAGTGAGTCCGCCGCTGCAGGCGGCTCTGCCGCGGTGCGGTTGTCAGAATATCCCGGGCGGAAAATGTCTTTCCAGAGTTTACCAAGTGCGTCATCGTCGTGTCTGAAGCATGTCTCCAGATGGTTGAGCCGGTAGCTCAGCCCCCTCATATCAAGGTAGGGCAGAAATTTGAGCATAATTCCGGAGCCGGTACCTTCGTAGCCGTCTGTTGTTCCTGCCAGGAGAAGCCGTGCGCCGGTGGATACAAGTTCCTTCAGCTTCGGCAGAGGAACAGACGCAACTTCATCAATTACGATGACGTCTCTGGCAGAAAGCTCTTTGGTTGCCAGAGAGTCTATACCTGTAAAATGCATATGGGGATTGTAGTCCAGAATTTTCTTCGCCGCGTGGGAAATCATGCCGGTTACTGTAATGCTGTAGTGCTTTTTGGCAAGTTCTCTTACCATGAAGGCCAGGCGGGTGGATTTTCCGCTTCCTCTGCAGCCTGTGACCAGAAGAACTTTCAGGTAGTCATCAGACAGAAATTCCTTCATTCTGTCAGTCAGTTCCAAAAATCCGAGATCATAATCCTTGTTGGGACGTTCTTTTATTTTCAGAAGATCATCCATGTCGCTTCGGGCGTCAATTCTGATAAACTGCCCGTATTCTAGGATCTTGTTCACCAGTCTCTTCAGGTAGTTGTTGCTGAGCTGAATCCTGCGGTCGGATTTGTATCTCAGGGAATCATCGTCATGAAACAGTTTTGCGTCCGCAAGATCCTCGAATTTTTTAGTTCCGATTACCAGCATTCCGCCTGATGTAACCATTCCCTCCAGTGAGGACAGAACCTCCGGATTCACCCTCTGAAGCGCGGAATATCCGACGCTGTTGAAGCCTTCGCCCAGATGACCGTAGGATTTAGATATGGTTTTGTAGTTTGTTTCGTCCACCACAAAATTGCACAGCTTTTCCAAAGTTGATGACACGAAGCTGTCCTCACCCTCTATGATTACTAGTTTTCTTTCGCTTTTTTTCATAACTTTCCTAAAATTGCACAGACTGCCGGTGACTGGCAGGATCGTCCGGCATACCGTATATTCTGGTCTGACGCCCGCCTTAAAGGGCACGGCCAGTTTCAAATTCCTTGTCATATAATAAGGTAGAAGTTTCTTTCTGCCGATGTAAAACGCTTCGTCTTGTTGTGAATTTGTGACTTTAGACATTACTGCAGTTGTGAAAATATTCAGATTTTGGAATTTTCGCTGAAAATCTGTTTTAAGATCCGGCAAAACAGTTTTTTTTGGGGGGAACAGAGGCAGAAAAATAGTATCCATATCTCATCTTTTTAGTTTGAACATGCTTTTTGGAGGTATAGTCAAGATTTTTGCTTATTAAATGAGTATAATTCAAACGGGGTGTTTTAACTGCCATAACAGGAATTTGTTTGTTAATGTTCGGTTTATTAAAGAAATCTGCCAAAAAAGGAAGCGGGATCGCGATAGGCGTGGGCCCGTCGGCAGTTTATTTTGTCAATAAAAACTCAAAGGAAGGTTTTGTCAGGAAGGATGCTCTTGATAATACTGAGCGTCTGAAGGTTATTTCCGATTACCTTTCTGAAATAGGTGCATCAAGATCTTTAAGAGTCAGTCTTGTTCTTCTCAAGGGTCTTTATAATGTGATACAGATTGACAAACCAAAGGTACCCGACGAGGAATTGCCGAGCGCAATACCGTGGGCGATTAAGGATTTTGTTCAGGATCAGGTGTCAAATCTTGCTGTTGACTACATAGATATGCCAAAATCTCCGTCATATCCAAATGATAAAATCATGGTTGTTTCAGCGGTGAAATCCCTGATTAGATCTCTTATCAGCACTGTTGAAGCCCAGGCTGTTCTGGATATAATTACCGCTGAGGAAATCACTCTGGCTGATTTGTATAATGCTGACGACGAGCATCCTCATCTTATGCTTTTTCAGCCAAACGGTTATGAGCTGTCTCTTGTTGCCATATGGCATTCGAGAATTTTTCTGACAAGAACATTAAGAGGCTACAGTGATCTGCCGAGATACCTGCCGGGTGCGGTATCAACGGAGATACTTGACAATATGTCTCTTGAAATGCAGAGATCCATTGATTATATGGTCGCGCAGCTCAAGCTTCCTTCACCAAAACTGTTAACCATTGCACTGGACTGTCAGGATAATCAGAGTATTGCAGATTATCTGTCGCAGACATTTTCCTTTACGGTTAATGTCATAGGCGAAGAGACTGGAAAACAGTCCATGGCATACCTCCCGCTAGTAGCGGTTCTCGATCGTAAGGATGAGTCCTGATCATGAAAACAAGAATTAATCTATATCTTCCGGAATTTAAGCCTCCTAAGGAACTGCTTTCCATAGCCAGAATTGCCATGCTGACGCTGGCGGTGATGGTGGTTATGATCCTGTGGGTTCTGTATGCGCGGAATGAAGTGTCGGTTCAGCAGAAGAAGAATCAGGAGCTGGTAGAGAAACTTAACAGTGCAACAGAGGAAATGACTCTGTTTCAGCGTGCCGTATCCGAAAGAAGTTCCGGAGAGCAGCTTGAGGCTGAACTGGAAAGGGCCAAAATCAGATACGAGTCAAAGCGGAAGCTGGCCGATGTTCTCAGTCAGATGAAGACGAATACCGGACATAATTATTCAAGTCTGCTTATGGAACTCGCCCAGGTAGGCAGTTCAAACATTGCAATTGAGAGTGTTTCGGCAAACGGACGGGTTGTTACGATTAAAGGAAAAACAACCGATGCAACTGCCGTTGCTGATTTTGTTGAAAATTTCAAGAGACTGGATTATCTGCACAGTCTGTCTTTTGCCTCAGTCAATGTCGGGACTGAGAGTGCAGATCATAGCGGTCTGCTGAATTTCTCCCTGGTGGGCTTTGATCCTTCCAGAGGAAAAGAAAAATCAGATGGAGAAAAGAAGTAAATGGCAGGAACTGATGTAGCAAAAGCCGGCCGGAAGAGTTCTCTGGCTGATAAATACAGAGAGCTCAACGCCAAGTTTTTAAAGCAGTCCCGCAGGGATCAGATTTTGATCCTTGTCGCTGCTCTTGTGGTGGTCATAATGCCTCTTTACATGTACGGTGTGGACAGTGCCAAGGTGAACCTCGCCAAGGCCAAGTCTACGTACAATAACACCAAGAAGGAGCTTAGCGACATTGAAAGCGCCAAGAACGAGTGGATGGTGCGGATGCAGCAGGATCCGAACGAGTCGATACGAAAGCAGATTGAGGAATACGGTGAAAAGCTTAAGAATCTGGACAAGGCTCTTGCCAGCTCCACTGTTGATCTTGTTCCGGCCTTTGATATGCCGGGACTGCTTCAGGATATGCTTTCTGCTGTCGGTACGCTCAAGCTTCTGTCCATAGAAAGTATTCCTCCGATGGTGATCGTCGAGGATGATCGCGGCGGAATTTTCCTGTACCGGCACGGCACAAAGCTTGTTCTTGAGGGAGGATACCTTGATGTTATGAAGTACCTGCAGGTGCTGGAGAATCTCTCAAAAAAGTTCATTTGGGGGAATTTAAGTTATGAGGTAAGGGAATTTCCTAAGGGAACGGTTACCATTGAGGTTTATACCCTCAGCAACAGTAAGGATTTTATCAGTGGTTAGGTTTTTATTGTTTTGGACGGTTTTTATACCATTTTGTGTAAATGCGGAAATGCTCAGAGATCCGACGCAGCCTTTGAATTATGCTGCAACGGATTACAGTTCTGCGGAATCTTCAAACGGTTCGCTGAAACTCAGTGCCGTTTTCTACGGCTCAAATCCGTATGCGGTCATAAGCGGTAAGACTGTTCATGTGGGTGAAACTCTCGGGACTTACCGGGTAAGCAGAATTTATGACGGTACCGTGGAGCTGAAGAACGGTGCCGAGACTGTTACCTTGAGAGTGCTCCCCCGGAGTGTTATATCGGGCAAGTAGACGGGATAATTACAGATTATTGATTTTTATGGCGTAAGATGATGAACAGGTTATTTATAAAACTTACTGCATTGATTACGGTGGCGGCTTTATCTGGATGTGCTTACAATCACAGAAAGCCTGCGGAGGTTCAGGGTGAACTGCAGGATGCCATTCTTTCTCATAATGTGGAACTGCCGAGCGATGTGGCGGCGGAGATGAGATCTTCTCCTGCCGGCAGGAATGAAGGTGTCTACGCACCTACACGCAGATTCAGAGTTCAGGCACAGAATATTGATGCCAAAGAGTTTTTTGCCTCTCTGGTAACTGACAGCAACTACAGCATAATTGTGCATCCTCAGGTTTCAGGAAGCATCAGTGTTGATCTTAAGAATGTAACAATCGGAGAGGTGCTGAACGCTGTTAGCAGACTCTACGGATATGATATTCAGCAGAAGGACAGAATTTTCTACGTCTATCCGTCGGATATCAGGACTGAAACATTCAATGTCGATTACCTCCTCGTCGCCCGCAACGGTAAATCATCCCTGAATATTACAACCGGCGGTGTAAGCAGCAAGGAGGATGACAGCGGCGACAGCAACAGCAGTGACAGCAGTTCATCTTCGGACTCGTCCGACAGTGATTCATCAGAGGATTTCAGCGGAGATTCCGGAACGACGGTCAGCACCGCTACAGAAAACGCTTTCTGGACCGGACTTGAAAAGGCTCTTAACAATTTTATCGGCAAGGGCGCCGGCAAGAGTGTGATGGTTAATTCCGAAGCAGGTCTGGTGGTTGTAAGTGCAACACCTTCGGAACTCAGAACCATAAAGGATTTCCTTGACAGTGCAATGCGCCGCATGACCCGTCAGATTCTTCTTGAAGCCAAGATTCTTGAAGTTAATCTTAACGAGGATTTCCAGCACGGTGTTGACTGGGATGTGCTGTGGAATCAGGCCAACAAGTATGACAAGGGATCCATCGGGTTCGGCACTTTCACCCCGGTACCTAACAAAATCAGTGCGAGCCTGGGCGGATTGTTCACTTTCAAGTTCGAGGGCAAGAATGTAACTCCGATTGTAAAACTTCTTCAGACTCAGGGTGATGTAAGCATTCTGTCCAGTCCGAGGATTACCGCCAGCAACAACCAGAAGGCTGTGATCAAGGTCGGCAGTGACGAATATTTCGTTACTGGTGTAGAGTCAAACTCCACCAGCACTGCCTCCGGTACAACAACTACTCCTACGGTTGAGTTCACTCCGTTCTTCTCCGGTGTTTCTCTTGATGTGACTCCGCAGATTGATGATGACAACAATGTGATTATGCATGTTCATCCGGCTGTAATCAGCGTGGAGGAGCAGTATAAGCAGCTCAGTCTCGGTGCAACACTGGATGATATGAACATTCCGATGGCAAAATCGACGATCAGAGAGTCTGACACGGTTGTAAGAGCCAAATCCGGAGATGTGATTATAATCGGCGGCTTAATGAGCGAGAGAAAGACGGACAGGGAGGATAAAATCCCGCTTCTCGGAGATATTCCGTATGTAGGCAATCTGTTCAAAAATTCACAGAAGGCCACGGAGAAGGTTGAACTGGTAATACTGCTTCATCCGATTGTTGTGGAGCGCGACACATGGAAGAACGAGCTTCGCCGCTCAAATGAACTTCTTGAATCTTGGTATCCGGAATCGGCTGAATCCGTTTCTACAAGAGGTCTGATTAAGGATTAGTCAAAATGTATGAATCCTTTTTTGGATTGAAGGAGCCTCCGTTTGCGCTGACGCCGAATACCAGTTTCTATTACGGTTTGCCGCCTCATCAGGAAGCGCTTCAGGTGCTGAAAACAGCCCTTGAGGAGGGTGAGGGTTTTATAAAGGTTACCGGAGAGGTCGGAACAGGAAAGACTCTCGTTTTAAGAAAGCTGATGAATGCCGACTGGAGCTGGAATTTTGAAATAGCATATTTGCCGAATCCTTATCTTACAGCTGCGGAGATGAGGGTTTCACTGGCAAGGGAACTCGGCATAGAAGGTCTTTCCGACGGCAGTGAACTTTCAGTTACTGATGCCATCAACAGGCGTCTTATAGAAATTCACAGAGAAGGCCGCAGGGTAATGGTTCTGATTGACGAGGCCCAGGATCTTCCTGATGAGACCATGGAGGCTATTCGTCTTTTCGGCAACCTTGAGACGGAATCGGAAAAGCTTATTCAGATTGTTCTTTTCGGTCAGCCTGAGCTGGATCAGAGGCTGAGTCAGGATAAGTTTAGACAGTTCAGACAGCGCATTTCTTTTTCCTACAGTCTCAGACCTCTTAATCTGCCTGAAACCGAGGCGTATATACAGTACAGACTTAAGATAGCGGGGTATGAGGGGTATCAGCTTTTTACCAGAAGTGCTGTGAAGAAACTGTGGAAGGCAAGCCGCGGCATACCGCGACTGATAAATGTGCTGGCGCATAAGAGTCTTATGCTTGCATACGGCAGCGGATGTATCAGAGTAAAGCGGGGCATGGTGAAGTATGCCGTTATGGATACACCTGATGCAACGGGCTATATCAACGGAACATCCAGAATTTTGCTTTCGATTCTTCTGATTCTTGCGGCTGTTGCCGTGTGTTTGTTAAGTGAAGGCTGGTTTAAATGACCGGTTTTTATTGAGGTGTAAATGAGCGTCATAAATCGAATGCTGAAGGATCTGGAGAAAAGATCCGCAAGCGGTGATCCGAGTGTATATCATCCCGAGCCGCAGAGAAGTTCGAAGGTTTTGATTGCCGGTCTGGTCGCTGCCGTGCTGATCCTTCTTGGAGCACTTGGCGGAATGTTTTGGTATCAGTACTCGTCAAAGGAGCAGAAGGTGCCTGCTCCGGTATCCGTAGCCGCTGAAAATTCTGCAGGCAGGACAGAAAAGACAGAGGCCGAAGCTCCTTCTGTTCAGAGTACCGGTGATCTGGAGACGGCGGAATTGAAGAGCGGTACCGAAACAACAGATGAGGAGCTGGCAGCTCTTGAGGATGAAATATACGGACCGGACGAGTCCGCGGCTGTTGAAACAGCTGAAACAGCTAAAGTGGAGCAAAGAACAGCTTCACGGAGGATCCCGGAGGAAAAACAGCCCAAGGTCATGAAGGTTCAGGAGGTCAAACTCACCAAGTCTCAGGAGATAGAGCTGGATCGCAAGGCTGTGGGAACTGCGCTATCCATGGGTAAAATTGACGATGCCAAGGAAGCTCTGAGATCCATGCTTTCAAGGGATCCGTCCAATACATTTGCCAGAGAGAAGCTTGCTGCGCTGCTTTACGGCGAGGGCAGACTTGCCGAAGCCAAATCTGTTCTGAATCAGGGTATATCCGGTCAGCCTGCATACAGCAACTACAGGCTGCTTCTGGCTAAGATTCTTGTAGAGGAGAACCGCAGGCGTGAGGCTCTTGGGATACTTTCTGCATATTCGCCTAAGGCTGATAAGGAGAATCTTGACTATCTGGCGCTTGAGGCATCGCTTGCGACAGATCTCAATGAGTCCATTATTGCGGTTGATGCATACAGCAGACTGACCAGAATCATGCCTAAGGAAGGCAAGTGGTGGCTGGGTCTGGCTATAGCCTTCGATCGCCAGGGCACTGTCTCTGCCGCAAAGGCAAACTACAGACAGGCTCTTAATCTTGGATTGCCTGAGGCTTCGCACAAATTTGCTCAGCAGAGGCTGACGGAACTGGGAGGAAGTAAAAAATAACTATGGCTATCCGTCCTAAACTTAAAATGCGTCTTGGAGATCTCCTGGTTAATGAGAATATCATTACCGAGGAGCAGCTGATAAATGCGCTGTCATATCAGAAAAAATCCGGTCTGAAACTTGGTAAGGCGCTGATAGAACTTGGATTTATTGATGAGGATCGTCTGTTGCATTTTCTTTCGCAGCAGCTTGGAATTCCGTACATAGATCTGTCTCATGTTTCAATTTCTACAGATGCCGTGAATCTGATCCCCGAGGTTCACGCCCGCCGCTTCAGAGCTCTTGCCATCAATGTGGACAACAGCGATGTTGTTACTGTTGTAATGAGCGATCCGGCAGATTTGCAGGCAATGGATTTTCTGTCCAATATTCTGGCTCCGAAGGAAATCTCCCTGGCTATAGCCCGAGAAGAACAGCTGCTGCAGTATTTTGATCAGCTCTACCGCAAGACAAAGGAAATCGAGAACTTTGCCCATCAGCTCCAGGAGGAGTACAAGGGCAGTGATTTTGATATGGGACAGGCCAACGTTGTGGCCACCGAGAGCGAGGCGACAGTTGTCAAGCTGCTGCGCACTGTGTTCGAGGATGCGATTCAGGTTCATGCCTCGGATATTCACATTGAACCGGATGAAAAGGTTCTGCGCATACGTCAGCGTATTGACGGAGTCCTTCATGAAAACGTAATGAACGAGGTCAAGATTGCTCCTGCCCTGGTACTTCGTCTGAAGCTTATGTCAGGACTGGATATTTCTGAAAAGCGTCTGCCTCAGGACGGACGCTTCAGAATGCGCGTCAAGGGACATGATATAGATGTGCGTATTTCAACTCTGCCGGTTCAGCACGGCGAGTCAGTGGTAATGCGTATTCTTGATCAGTCGGCAGGTCTGCTTAAGCTTGATGATGTAGGTATGCCTCCTGAGACGCTTGCAATGTTCCGCCGGCAGCTTCACCGTCCGCACGGTCTGATTATGGTTACCGGTCCTACCGGCTCTGGAAAAACAACTACTCTTTACGGTGCATTAAGTGAGCTTAATACCGCCGGCAACAAGATTATTACAGCCGAGGATCCTGTGGAATACCGGCTTCCGCGAATTTCCCAGGTTCAGATTAATGCAAAAATCGGTCTGACATTTGCGTCTGTTTTAAGGGCGGTGCTGCGTCAGGATCCTGATGTTATCCTGGTTGGTGAGATGCGTGATCAGGAAACAATGGAAATCGGCATGAGAGGTGCTCTGACAGGTCACCTGGTGCTGTCGACACTGCATACAAATGATGCTATTTCGTCGGCCCTTCGTCTTATGGACATGGGGGCTCCGGGTTATCTGGTGGCATCGGCTCTTCGCACAGTTATCGCACAGCGGCTTGTGAGGAAGATCTGTCCGTACTGCAAGGAAGTGCATGAGATAGATGAAAGTGACAAGGCTTTTCTGGAAACTGTAATCGGTCCGGGTGCAGGAGCACAGAAATTTATGCATGGAAGAGGATGCCAGAGCTGTAATTTTACCGGATATCACGGACGTGTAGGTGTTTTTGAGGTTCTTGAACTGACTCCTCCGATGATGGATGCCCTGAGAGCAAATGATGCAGAACGCTTTGCTATTGTTGCACGCGAGGATCCTTCGTATCAGCCTTTGGTGAAAATGGCATATGACTATGCGATTAAGGGCGTGACATCTGTGGAAGAGGTTTTACATTTGTCAGAGGTTGTTAAGTAATTATGCCTTTATATTCATTCGTGGCTCGCGATGCTGCTGGAGCTGAAATAAAAGGAACTCTGGAGGGCATCAATGAAAATGCAGTTGCCGAGGCACTGATTACACGGGGTGTTTTCCCTCTCAGAATAACAGTGGATACCGGTAAGAATTCTTCTGAAAAGTCTTTTCTGAAAAAAATTTTCAGCAAGAAGATTTCTCAGAATGATCTGCTTATGTTCTGCCGGCAGATGTATTCGTTGAGCAAGGCCGGTATTCCGATTATGAGTGCGCTGCACGGACTTTCAGAGACTGTGGAGAATCAGCAGCTGGTTGATGTTCTGAAGCGCCTGGAAAGTGATCTGGCAGGCGGTCTTCCGCTTGCTGCGGCAATGAGCAGGTATCCGAAGGTCTTCAACAGACTTTTTGTATCTCTTATCAATGTAGGTGAAAATACCGGCCGTCTGGAGGAATCGTTTCAGCAGCTTGCTGACTACATATCTCTGGAGGTGGAGACAAAGAGACGGGTCAAGTCGGCACTGAGATACCCGGCTATTGTAATCTGCTTTGTGGTTGCGGCGCTTGTCATACTTAATATCTGGGTAATACCTGTTTTTGCCCAGATGTTCAAAAAATTCGGAGCAGATTTGCCGCTTACAACCAGGATCCTTATAGGCTCTTCCAATTTCTTTGTAAATTATGTATGGGCTATTGTACTTATTCTTGTGGCGGTGCCTACATCATGGATTATGTGGATCAGGTCCGAGAAGGGGTCACGATGGTGGGGAAAGGTTCAGATTAAACTTCCGGTGGTCGGATCAATTCTTTTCAGATCCCAGCTGGCAAGATTTGCCCGGAGCTTTTCCATTATGCTGAATGCGGGCGTAGGTCTTAATACGGCGCTTACTCTGGTGGCCGGAGCTGTAGATAATGCGTATCTGTCCGATAAGATTCTTGGAATGTGCGCCGGTGTGGAAAGAGGAGAGTCGCTTTATCAGACAGCCGTGGCAAGTGATATGTTTTCACCTCTGGTGCTTCAGATGATGGCTGTAGGCGGTGAGACCGGACAGGTCGATACATTGCTGCTTGAGGTGGCCGACTACTATGATCGTGAAGTTGATTTTGAACTTAAGGGTCTGACTGCCAAGATAGAACCGATTCTGCTGATTATTGTGGCTGTTATTGTTCTCATACTGGCTTTGGGTATTTTTACTCCGATGTGGGATATGTACGGCGCAATGAGTGGAAAAAACAAGTAGGGGAAATGAAAGTCGGGAATCGCGGGAAATATGAGCCGTGAATCAAATGAGTCTGAGAATCAGACGAAAATGTTTATTTTCTGGGTAAGCATACTGATTATTCTTGTTCTCATCGGAAGCGGACTGCGAAAGCTGCTTTCCAATGCAGATGAGGCAGCCATGGTCTCCATGGATACGTTAAGAGCATCCTTTTCCGAAAGGGTTCAGCTGATTCATGTTTACTGGATCAATAACGGGAAAAAGTCACCGCAGTTTCTTGATGTTCAGGGCTGGGATGATGAGGACACAGTCCGCATAGCCTATAAACTGAATTCGCAGGGATGGGTGGTGGATGCAGGCTTTGTGGGAAAACGCAAAAATTTGGGTACTAATCCGTGTGAGAGACTCTGGGAGAGTATTCTTCAGAAGAATTCTTTTGAAGTCATGGGGAAAATACAGGCACAAACAGTTAACCACGACAGTGCATGCACGTATAATGTGAGTGATGACGGTTATATGAAATACACCTTCTCCGACGGTGCCGTAAGACTTTACGGAGTACCGGCAGAGTAGGAAAAGAAAAAAACGGGTGGATAATATGAAAAAAAGATCTGGTTTTACTTTGATTGAACTTGTTATTGTTATAGTAATACTTGGTATCCTTGCTGTAACGGCACTGCCTAGATATCTTGATGTTACAGAAGAAGCAAAAAATGCCAGCGTGGAGGGTGTCGCCGGCGGCTTTGCCACAGGTATTCTTCTGGTTAGAGGTCAGTGGGAGGCCAAGGGCAGAACCAGGGAGGGCGGAGTCAACACCATTATGTATGACGGCAACCGCTTTTTCCTGACAACTCCGTCAACCGAGGAGACAGAAAAAGGATATGTTTCTCCGGGATATCCCCTTGATACCAATGACAGTGACTCTCATGCTGATCAGCCGGGCAGCCTGAACAGCAGGCGCTGTCTTTATATCTGGAACAGAATTCTTCAGAATCCGCCAAAGGCTACAGATAACTTCAGCGAGGTTGAATCAAGCAAGAATGACATGAAGTATTATGTGACCAAGAGCGGAACAGGATACGATTCTAAGTGTCACTACTATCTGGTTATATCACTGGACAAGAACAGTGACGGTAACTACAAGGAGCCGGGAACGACAACTTCAAAGTACAAGAGCTTCACGTACCGTCCGGCTTCAGGTCAGGTGGTAACATATATCAACAATGACAATTCTGCACAGAATGACGACTAGCAGTTCTTGTTCAATTTACCGGTTGTAACCAAGAGGCATCGGAAGAGCTGCTTGAGATTTTGCCGGTAAGCGGAATGAGATAACGGATTGCTTCTATCTTCGGGGGAATTCTGTTTTTGCGGATGTGTTCATGGTGCAGTTTTGTTATCTGAACGGGGAATATCAGCGGAGAGATATGATGAAATCCGGTGCAGGTTTTACAATGGTTGAACTGATAACAGTTATAATTCTTGTGGGTATTCTTACGGTGTCGATATCCTCTAAAATAATTACTCTCAACAGTGATCGCGATGAGGGGTATCTTCATGAATTTGAAGTCAGACTTCGCCTGGTGCAGGAAATCAATATGAACCGTGCTGACGGATCCTGTGTTGCAGCAGTTATTTCCAACAACGGTTTCTGGCATCAGGAGGTCGGAAATTGTTCATCCGGACAGAAAATAGCAAACAGTTCCAAGCGGCTCAGCGTTAATGAATTTGACGGAGATTTTGTCGTCAATTCATCGTCTAATAATAAGGCGGTGGTCGTTTTTGACGGTCTGGGTGCCGTATATTTCTGCGGCAGCGGCAGTCGTACAGCTGATGTGACTGTATCACCGCAGAAGAAAGACTGCAGAATTACCCTTGGCAAGAATGGAAGCGGCGTGCTGATAAGCTCTGAGGGGTATATTACTCTGTTTTAGGGCCGGATACTGGACTGAACTGAACGGTTTTGTTTGTAACCGGAACAGAAATATCTGAACTTAATTTAAAATATGTGATATTGGCACCGTAATTGCGAAAAAACGATGCAGAATATGCAGATTTTTGAATGTGTATCAAAATTATTATTTTGTTTTTTGATATAAAGTATTTTACTATAGTGCCGATTATAGATTACGGTGCAAGGGATTGGATCCTTAAGCTCCGAATTGTAAGAGGAATTTTTTTGATTTTCAAAGGAGTGAGGAACACATTATGAGAAAGTCTTCTGGCGGTTTTACACTGATTGAGTTAATTGTTGTTATTGTTATTCTTGGCATTCTTGCGGTAACAGCTGCACCTAAGTTTATGAATCTTCAGGGTGATGCAAAGGCTGCTTCCCTTAAGGGTGTACAGGCTGCTCTTAATTCTGCAAAGTCAATGGTTTATGCAAAGGCTCTGCTTAATTCTGCCGAGAAGAAAGAGAATACAACCGTTACTGTGAACGGCGATGATGTGGCTATAGTTTACGGTTATCCAGCAGCAACCAAGGTAGCTCTCGGCAAGGTTCTGGATGTGGATTTCGATAATGACTACCACCTTGTGGCTAGTGACGGTGTGGCTCATGTTTATATTATCGATCCTAGTGCAACGGGTGATAGTTCATACGGTCAGTATACGGGTAAGTGCGAAGTTGTGTATACTGAGGCTGAAGATGCTGACACCCCGGCTACAGCGGTTGCCATAACAACAGATTGCTAATTCTTAAATATTTTACAGTTTCTTAATGCTTTTTATCGCTCAGAGCCGGCAAGTTCTGGGCGTTTTTTTACAGAGATTGGTATGAAGCAAGTAGGAAAAGGTTTTACGCTTATTGAATTTGTAGTTGGCATGGTGCTTCTCGGCGTCGCCTGTGCGGGATGTCTTTCCTTACTTATTTCCCAAAAAGATGCTTATCGGGATCCGCTGGTGCAGCAGATGTCGGTTCAGATCTTTAACAAGATCAGAAGTGAGATAATCATACGCTCCTTTGATGAAAATTCCGAACAGGGAGGCGGATTTTACCGCTGCGGCGAGTCGGTGAACAATATAATCATGGACAGCTGCAAGACATCTGTGGGATTGGACGGATCTGAAAAGGCACTCGGCGACTTTAACGATGTGGATGATTTTATAACTTCTGATATTTGTAACAGGGTTTCAGAACTGGCATGCAGAGACGGCGAATACGTTCCGGCGTCATTCTTCTTTGAAACCTTTGACTATGACAGTGAGGTCAATACGATTCTTGAAGATTACCATGTCAAGATCAAAGTTTCTGCTTGTCCTATCGGAGGACTTTCCGGCACTTCTGCTGAAATTAAATGTAACGGCAGTGACGATCACAGTGCCAAGAAAATTGATATCAGTATTCTTCAGCGTGACGGCAATGTTATTGATTATTCTTTCATAAAGGCCAATATTTAGGTGGACTATGATTAGGGAAGGAAAGGGATTCACACTCATTGAATTGATAGTGACTATGTTAATTCTCGGAATTCTGTCCGCTATGACCTCAAAGTTTGTAGCAGACGGGATGACCTTTTATGTGGAAGCCAATACAGTCCGCAGAGTGAATGCCGATCTTGGTTTTCTTACTCTCAAACTCCGCAAGCTTTATGAAAACTCTGTGCCGAATTCTCTTGCTATCAGTTATGATGCGTCGAGGATAACATTTGTACCTGTGCAGGGCGCATACGGTTTTTTCTATGTGTCCAAGGATGAGACCGGAGGTTTTGATCAGTCCGAGAGAGTCCTTTATGCTGTCAAGTCTCCTTTTTTTAAAGTTTCCTCAGAATCTCTTCCTTATCTGGCATTCAGTTCATCAAGCGGAAATGTGTATTATAAGGTTAAGTCAATAGAGGCTCTTGATTCCGATAATCTATACAGGTTTACTCTGGATAATGAAGGTTCGTTTGCTCCTCTGTCCGAGGCCAGAAGACTGTATGTGATTGATCAAAAAAAGCAGTATGCCTCTGTCTGCTATGACGGCGAGGAGATGGCTGTCAGACTCTACTATCATCAATCATCTGGGGAAGGCGTTGACTGTGTCAGCAAGGGAGCTGTGCTTGCTTCAAATGTTGCGGATATTCAGTTCAGAAAAGTAGATGGTTCCTACAATCCGTTCGGTGAACTTGAGATTCTGTATACATTCCGTTATCCGGGTATGGAGGTTAATGACGGCAAACTTGTTCAGAGAATAGGAGTACGTAATGCGCCGTAGTATTTTCAGAAGGGAAAACGGCAGTACCCTGGCTGTTGCTCTCTTTGTAATTGTGGTTCTCGGTATGCTTGCAGCAGCTCTTTTCAGAATGAGAGTTGACAGCTCTGATGCTCATGTTCATGCAGTTATGTATGCAAATGCCGAACTTGCAGCCTATTCCGCACTGGAAACGGCAACGTACAAGCTTTATCCTCTCGGTCGCCACAGTGCTGATGATCCGACTACCGGTACTGATTCTGCAGTCGGAGGATGCATAAGAGTGCCGGAAAAAATAACCTTCAGTGATTCATCTTTTCCCGCTCTTTCCAGATGTTCAGTAAAAATTGACTGCCAGCGGAGAATGGCAGTGATTGACAGAGATGAAAATTTCGGAGTCTATACGACTCAGACTAATTATTTTCTGAAGGCTGTTGCCTCGTGCAGCGCCGGAAGGGAGGGCGATGAAAATTTTTACTCTGTGTCTAAAACAGTTTATTCAGGTATAGTTGACGGAGATTAGTATGAAAAAATACTTTTGCCTTTTCCTGAATTCTTTTTTATTTTTCTTTTCAACAGTTTCTGCGGCGGCAACGCAGTCTTTTGCAGATTTAGATTATCCCTTTAAGGAACTCTTCAAATATAAATTTACATACAGCCATCCTGTAGGCAGATCATTCGATGGAGTGATTGGGCCTATGACATCGTTTTATCAGGTGGATCCGGATAATGGCAGCATTTCCTGTCCTAACAGGTATGAAACAAATTTTGCCGTGAATGCATCAGGTGAAATTTCACAAATAACCAATAATGGATTGAGCAATACCAGTTATTTAAGCAGTTCCGCCTACTATTACTGCTACACACCTGCTGGCAGTTCCCCTTTTTCTGTTTCTTTTAATCGGGTGTCGAATGCAGCTGTAACCTATGAGCGAAAAACTGTAAGCTCAAGCACAACAGATCTTGCAAAGCATATATCTGGATACAGTTCGCAGAAGGAAGCTCTCGAACATATCGAAATTCTGGGTGATGTTAAAGTAAGTAATAAAAAGATTGAAATTGACGGGTATTATGCCATTCATGCAAAATCTGTCGGTTTTGCCAGAGGCGTTGAAATCAGTACAAACAGGGCTTTTCTGATTATATCCGACGGCGATGTAAAATTTGACGCGACAAATGAGGCCTGCGACTGGCTGGGTATTTTGAGCAGTTTATGTCGAGCACTTCTTCCATCTGATAAAAATATCAGCATCAGCAATACCTATATTCTCTCCGGAGGCACGGTGAGTCTGAATTCAGAAATGGTAAAAATCGGCTACGGTGTTATTACCGATAACAAAAGCAACCATTATCAGCCGGGTGTTTATCTTGATAATGTCAAAATATCCGCCGGCGATATTGAAATGAGCAGCACGCCGTTGAAAGGTATTTTGGGACAGCTCACACCTTTAAAATACAGAGGTGATTCAGAAGATAACTATTATGTTCTTTCTACTAATCTGATTAGTTTTCCGTCAAGGGATTTGTGGGATTTTAACATTCAGCCAGGCCTGCCTGAAGTTACACTTTCAACATCCGGGACTCATGCAACATGCGAGCAGGGCTGGGTATCAGTTACTTCCAGTGACGGATCCGTTGATGCCGTGACTCTTACAATAAAGTCCGGCAGCGGTCAGTTTGTGCAGAACGGAGTTGCTTCAGCAACTGCTGATGTTCTCACTGACGGATCAAGAGTGTCAGTTATGGCTCAGGGTGAGGGAGCTGTTGAAATTGGAGTTTCCGGCAGGGATTACAGCTGTGAAAGTGACTGTTCTCTTGATTTTAAGGAGAGTGTTATCAGAATTTTTCCGTCCAAGAACGCCTCCGGCGGTTTTGATTCCTCCAATAATGCGTTTTATGCAGGAAAAGATGTTCAGATCTACATGGCAGTGATTAGAAACTCTGATGATGATCCGGCAGTATGTGAAGCAGGAACCTTCAAGGACGGTAATGTTAATCTTCAGCTTACCTACAACAGTGCAGTCAGAGAAGGACTTGATTTTGTATCGTCTTCTGATAACAGTTCAGTAGCCTCTTCCGGCGGCACAGCAGTTGTTCCTGACTTTGACGGCTCTTTTTATACCATCCCGTCCTTCAGATATTTTGATGCCGGCTCAGTTACTCTCAAGGCGTCCGGTGTTATGGATGTGGCAGACGTTTCTACAGATATCCAAATTGAAGGTGAGGCAACTTTCAGATTTGCGCCGTTTGGTATTCAGATAAATGTTCAGAGCACCTGTGGCTCTGATGAAGAATGTGCAAAGGTTACAGCTCTGTCTGAAGATGAAAAATATCTTGCCGGTCAGAGTTTTAATGCAGTCTATATTCCAAAGGCCTACTGCAGTGAAGGCGAGTCAGGAAAGTCTGAGGATCTGGCCAACTGCAGAACTGTTCCAAGTTACGGTTATGATCAGGATCATACTCAGCAGATTTTTGTGCGTGCAGAAAATATACGGGACGATTCAGCTGAAAAAGGCAATTTCATTTCGCCAAATACATTGAATCTCAACCAGCACGGAAGTGACGAGGCGTCTGGTTCTGTTTCCTCAGACGGCAGCACTTTAAGAGTCTCTGATATAAGTGACGTCGGTGAGTATGATATTACGGTTGATGAATATTCCGACACTCTTTCCGGTCTTACCGTAGCCAGATCGACACTGCGGCTGCCAGGCTACGTTGCACCGTATGATTTTGAATTTAAACCGTATTCGTCAGCCCAGCCTCAGATACAGAATTCCTGCAGAGCTGCTTCGGCGGATCAGTTGTCATTTACATATTTCGGACAGCCTGTCGCTCCTAGACTTTATGTTACTGCACGCAGCAAATCAGGATCAGTCACCGGTTTCTTTGACCGGACTCATTATCCGCTGATAGACAGATATTCTCTTCAGGCAGAAATTTTTACATCATCATCCGGAAGCTACACTCCTCTTTACAACACAATAAACGGAGTTAAATCAAGGCGTATAGTCCATTGTTCCGGGTGCGGCGATCCGGTTTTGGCAGATTCCTGGAGCGGAGGTGTTTTATATCTTAATGCAACCGACTCCGAACTGCTTGCCGCGGGTGCGGACAGTACTGCGGCAACCCCGTATCATTACAGAATTCTAGCCAAGGGTTATACTCCTGCTCTTGAGGGAGCGGAACGCATATATGATTACCGCAGCGAGGCACCCCGCTACGACGGTACTTCATGGAACCGTTTTTATGTCTTTATGAGTCTTGGTGTCAGAGAGGAAACCGACAGTGACGGAGTCTACCGCAGTGTTCACGCCTCTGATGAAGTTGGAAGTCTTGACTTTTCTTACACTGATCTTGAGGGAAGAACAGCAGCGGCGGCATTATATATGCGCAATCCTCTTGAGATGAGAATGGGCAGACTTGCTCTGTCAAATGCCAGAGTTGCCCCGGCATCAAATCTTTTTATGCCTGTAACTGCTGAGTTCTACCGCACAGTTGTAAAAAATGACGCTGTAGCTTCGCAGGGATGGGTTACCAATACTGATGACAGCTGTACCGTCTTAAGTCGTGATGCCTTTTTTATCGAACCGTTCGGTGATGCAGGAAAGACTGTTTATCTGAAAAACGGCCTTTCTGTGGATTACGGCAACGGGATGAAGTCCGAAAAGGCTGAACTTGTTTCCTCCAGGGATAATTCCGCCGAAGCATCCGACAGAACCGTGGCTCAGAACGGATTAATGTATCTGAGGATCAGCAGACCGGTGCCGAAGAGTTCAGGCGGAGCATCTAAAACAGTGATGTTCCAGCTCAGAGACTGCTCCGTCGGCAGAAATTACTCTCTTGAACCTGGAACTTCCTTTGTTCCTGTAAGAGATATATCAGGAATTGATCCTGTATCCGCAGGTCCTTACTGGCTGGGAACATCTCTTGAAGGTATAGATCAGGCTCAGGGGGCATTTCGGGCCTGGCCGGGCAATGATCGCGTTCTGTACCGTCTGGATACATTCGGACAGTAACTGAAACGATGTTGCATTTTGGCAAACATACGCCGTTTGACTTGATTTATTAGGTGTCGGCAGCGGCTCTGCATTTTTTGGCCGCTGAATGAACTGATGATTTAAATACTGCATTAGTTGACATCCTTCTCTGCCTGAAGGCTGAGGATTCCTGACGGTTCCCCATGCTGCAGGTTGCCCTTGGCGGTTTCACGCTGCTGACCGGCAATACGGTTCACTTCACAAGCTTTGCTGTGCCCCGGTCTGGTTTGCCGCTATCGAGAAAGCCGAAGTCATCTCTGTCAGCAAGAAGTCTATACCTAATTTTATGCCTTATATCCCCGCCCTGAAGGACGCGGTTTTACGGCACGATCAGATTAAAGGAATTTGTTGAATTCCTTTTTTTATTTTTATTCGGTTAATTCTTATCAATATGTTACAATACCGACAATTTTTGATTACCCCAACAATTTCAGTAAATTTGGAATTAGAAGATGTTTAAATTTTTGAGCAATATGTTCAACAATGAGATCTCGATAGATCTAGGTACTGCTAATACCCTCATATACGTAAAAGGAAAGGGTATTGTGCTGAATGAACCGACAGTGGTAGCAGTTCGCCATGACAAGGAGTCAAAGCACGGATACGTTGTTGCTGTAGGAAAGGAGGCCAAGAAAATGCTTGGCAGAACTCCTAATTCTATTGAGACAATACGTCCTATGAAGGATGGTGTGATCGCAGATGTTGATTACACTGAAAAAATGCTGAAGTATTTTCTTAAGACTGTTCACGGTAAAGGATTTTTTACACCGGATCCTAAAATTCTTATCAGTGTTCCAGGCAAGGCATCCAAGGTTGAACGTCAGGCTATTAAGCGTGCTGCTGAAAATGCAGGAGCTACAGAGGTTTATGTTATTGATGAACCGATGGCGGCTGCACTTGGAGCTGATCTTCCTGTAGCTGAGGCAACAGGATCTATGGTTGTAGATATAGGCGGCGGTACTACGGATATAGCCATTATTTCTCTCAGCGGTATGGTTTACGCGCAGTCTGTGAAGATCGGCGGTGATCGCTTCAATGATGACATCGCTACCTATATAAAGAAAAATATGAAAGTTTCCATCGGCGAGCAGACTGCTGAAAGAATTAAGGAGCAGATTGGAACAGCTTACAGCTCTGGAAAGGAAGACGTTAAGTTTCTTGATGTGCGCGGCCGTCATCTTGACGGTATTCCTGCCCAGATTCAGATAAGTTCTGAACATGTCAGGGAAGCTCTTTCTCAGTCTCTTGCAACCATTGTGGCTGCTGTTAAGGTCGCCCTTGATGCATGTCCTCCTGAACTTTCTGCTGATATCAGTGAAAGAGGTATTGTTCTTACCGGTGGCGGAGCACTGCTTCACGGTATTACTACTTTGCTTGCAGAGCAGACAGGTCTTCCTGTGGTAGTGGCTGAGGATCCTCTAACTTGTGTTGCAAGAGGCGGCGGCAAGGCGATTGAAATGCTTACCAAGGCTCAGCGCGATATTTTTCAGGGTGAGTAGCAGTTTAAACGCAGTTTAACCGGACTGACTTTTACTCACCCGGAGGAGAATAATGAAACAGCAGGATCAGTATCGGGGAATTCCTCCTTCCTATCGTTTTTTCGTAGCTGCACTTCTGTCCATCGGATTGGTGCTGGCCGATACGAGTCTTCACATTTCAAAGGAAATAAGAGTATCTGTTGATACTCTTATGGGTCCTTTATACTCAGTTGCCAATACTCCTTCTGTACTCACCTCGGCGCTGCATCAGCAGATGCGAACAAGATATCAGCTTGTGGAGGACAACCGCAGACTCCAGGAAACTCTTATGATCCTCAAGGGTGAGCTGCTCAAGTATGCTCAGATGAAGCAGGAGAACGAGAAGTTAAGGGCGCTTCTGGGTTCTCCGATTCAGTCAGATTCAAGAGTCGAGGTTGCTGAGATTATGAGTGTGGCAACAGATCCTTTTGAGCAGCGTATTGTTATAAACAAGGGGAAGCTTGCCGGTGTGTATGAGGGGCAGCCTCTTATCGGTGAGGATGGAATTATCGGTCAGATTACCGATGTATCACCGAATATGAGCAGGGCTATTCTCATATCGGACAGAAAACATTCCATTCCGGTCAGAAATATTAGAAATGACATCAGAGGTATTGCCAGCGGCACGGGTCAGGTTGATATGCTGATTATGGATGATTTGCCAAGAAATGTGGATATCAAGGTCGGCGATCTTCTAGTCACTTCCGGTCTGGGTGGCAAATTTCCGAGGGGATATCCTGTTGCAAGAGTGGTGGAGTATTCCGCTGACAACGGAACCGGTTTTGCCGAGGTCAAAGCCCGTCCTATAGAAGACTTAAACAGGATTCGCTATGTTCTTCTGATGTGGCCTTCTGAATATTTTACGCCTAATGGTCAGAACATGGGACTTGAGAGTATCAATTATATAAAAAACCACGGGGTGTCTCTTGTACGGTAACTTCTTAACCTTTCTTATGGTTTACGGTTCGCTGTTTGTGGCACTCATCCTTAATCTGATAGAGCCTCCCGCCGTGCTTAAGTATTTCTATCCGAATATACTTCTCCTGACAGCTATGTTCTGGGCTGTGAAGATCCCGCGGATGGTAAATGTCGGACACGGTTTTATGGCCGGTTTACTGCTTGATCTTCTTGTGGGAAGTACACTTGGAATCAAGGCCTTTGCGTTTTCTCTTATGTTTTTCATGCTGACTTCGGCTTTTTCCAAGCTTGAAACTTACTCTCTTCTTCAGCAGTCGGTATCCATTGCCATAATTTCATTTGTAGGGCAGATTGTCACTTTCTGGTTAGAACATCTCTTCGGCCTGGCTTTTATCGATTATCACACGATCCTTTCCTGTGTATCGGATATGATTTTCTGGCCTGTACTCTGGGTATCACTCGGGTTTTTAATGAGGTTTCGACATGTCAGAAATACCAACAGTCAGTTCTAATGCTTCTTTTTGTCTCGCTTCCGCTTCTCCGCGCCGTCAGCAGCTTCTGAGGAATGCCGGTTTTTGTTTCAGCATAGTCAGACCGCAGATAGATGAAACAGTAAGACCGTTTGAACTTCCCCTAGGATATGTCCAGCGTATGGCTGAGACCAAAAGCAGGACCGGCTTCAGCATGAGCGGATGCTGTCCGACTCTTGGTGCGGACACGGTAGTAATTCTTGATAATAAAATTATAGGCAAACCCGGAAATTATGAGGATGCTGTACGGATCCTCAGACTCCTTTCCGGAAGAGTTCATCAGGTGGCAACGGCTTTTGCCTTTACCAACGGTTACGGTTCTACAGCATCAGATATTGTTACAACGGAGATCACTTTCAAGCAGCTTTCTCCTGCTCAGATAGAAGCCTACTGTGCAACCGGTGAACCTATGGATAAGGCCGGTGCCTATGCCATTCAGGGAGAAGGCGGTAAATTTGTTGCAAACTGTAACGGCTCCTTCAGCAATGTTGTCGGACTTCCTATGGAGGAGACTGCACTTATGCTTGCAAGCTACGGGATATTTCCAGTCTCTTCACCTGCCGTCACCGGTTTCGGCCTGGATGCTCTTTTCTAGTTTTGTAAGACAGTTTGCGGGTATTTGAATATCTGCATCGGAGGCTTTTTTTTCATGTCGGTTGAATTGCTTGTTAATGTTACTCCGGTTGAGACCAGAGTGGCTCTGGTTGAGCACGGACTTCTGCAGGAAGTTCATGTTGAGCGTCAGACTAAACTCGGTATGGTGGGCAATATTTACAAAGGCAAGATTACAAGAATACTTCCCGGAATGCAGGCGGCCTTTGTTGATATAGGAATGGATAAGGCTGCGTTTCTTCATGCATCTGATATAGTTCCGCATACTGAATGCGTCAATCCTGAAGAAAAAGAACACTTTCAGGTTCAGGATATTGCAAAACTTGTAAGTCAGGGTCAGCATATTATTGTTCAGGTGGTTAAGGATCCTATCGGAACTAAGGGAGCAAGGCTTACCACAGATATTACTCTTCCTTCCCGTTATCTGGTCTTTATGCCGGGCAGTGCGCATATTGGTGTCTCGCAGAAAATTCACTCTGAAGAGGAAAGAGAACGCCTGAAAGTATGCGTTGAGAAATATATTGATTCTGACGGCGGTTTTATTGTCAGAACTGCAGCGGAGGGAGTATCTGAAAGGGAGCTTGAACAGGATGCTTCATTTCTAAAATATGTTTGGAATCAGATAAAACAGCGCCGTAAGGAAACCAAGGACTGCGCGGTTCTTTATGAGGATCTTCCTCTAGCATTCAGACTACTTCGCGATTTTGTCGGTTCTCACATAGATAAAATACGCATTGATTCCAGGGAAACATGCGATGAACTTAGGAAGTTTTGCAAAGAGTTTATTCCCGAGGTTGCTGACTGCATAGATTTATATGAGGGACTGGCCCCGCTTTTTGATATGTATGATGTTGAATCCGAAATACAGAAGGCTCTGGAGCGCAAGGTTCAGTTGAAGTCCGGCGGATATCTGATTATCGATCAGACAGAGGCTATGACCACAATAGACATCAATACGGGTGCATTTGTAGGACATCGCAATCAGGAAGAAACAATCTTTAATACCAATATAGAGGCAACCAAAGCCATTGCCCGTCAGTTGAGACTGAGAAATCTGGGCGGTATCATAATTATTGATTTTATTGATATGCAGAGCGAGGATCACCGCAGAAGAGTTCTGTCGGCGCTGGAGTCTGCTCTTTCTCATGACAGGGATAAAACTTCAATAAACGGTTTTTCTCATCTTGGTCTTGTTGAAATGACAAGAAAAAGAACAAGAGAGAGTCTTGGACATATCCTGTGCTGTGACTGCCCGGTATGCAAAGGCAGGGGCAGGATCAAGAGTGTAGATACTGTATGCTCGGAAATTCTCAGAGAGGTTACCAGAGTTCATAAATCATTCAACGTGGAAAAATACGTTGTTTATGCATCGAAGGAAGTGGCTGAGGCTTTGAACAATGATTCTCAGCATTATCTTGCAGAGCTTGAGGTTTTTCTGGGCAGGCAGATCCAGGTTCATGCCGAACCTCTGTATGGTCAGGAGCAGTTTGACGTTGTTATGATGTGAAAAGGTGGTTTTTCTGCGGTGTTTTCAACTTCAGAAACTGAAAAAAGCTCTGTTTAACAAAAGTGCCGGTACCACATATACAAATCTGCATTTTCAAGAATTTGTCTATATTTTGAACACGGCAGATAAAATTGCCAATCCCTGAAAATTTCAGGATCAACACCATTCTTTAGCATAACCGCCAAAATTTTTTTACGGAAAACTGTATCCGGATCAGTGCATATCTTTCTTTGCAGGGATGACGGGACAGCAATTCAGCCTATGGCTAAATCTGTGTTTGTATTAACATTACCTTTTTTCACGGCCTGTTATAATCACCGACTGTGAGTTAACTGACCGTTCAGGTGAAAATTATAATGATTTTGGAAAAAGTAGCTGAAAAAGTTCTGCATCCTGCAGAACTTGAATTTGATGATTTGCATAAGGCTTTAGGTAATCTTAACCATTCAGATCTGGATTTTGGTGATATATATATCCAGCATACTATGCATGAGTCGTGGATGATTGATGAAAGTACGGTCAAGAACGGAAATTTTCATATTTCTCAGGGCCTGGGTGTGCGAGCCGTTTCTGGCGAAAAGAGCAGTCTGGCATATTCCGATGAAGTTTCTGCGAATGCCATAAGACAGAGTGTTAAATCCGCGAGAAGCATCAGCAGAATAGGACAGGATGCAGCGGTGCCGGTTTTTGCCGGAGTTGATGGCAATGATCTGTATAAGGATGTCAACCCCCTTGAAAGTCTTGATCGGACTTTGAAGATTAAATTGCTCCAGGATATGGACAAGTATGCCAGAGACAGCAGTCCTCTGGTTCGTCAGTTCAGTGCCAGTATTTCAGGATCATTCAGATATGTTCTGGTTGCTGCTACAGACGGAACCCTGGCGGCTGATATAAGACCGCTGATCAGCCTTCGCTGCAGTGTTGTAGTTGAAAAGAACGGCAGAAGAGAATCGGGCGGTGCAGGCGGAGGCACCAGGGGCAGTTTTGACTTCTTCTTTGAACCGGTTGGCAATACAACAAGAGCTATGTTCTATGTTGATGATGCAATCAGGCAGGCACTTGTCAAACTGGAGTCAGTCGAAGCTCCTGCAGGTCCTATGACTGTTGTTTTGGCATCAGGAAAATCCGGAGTTCTTATTCATGAGGCGGTAGGTCACGGTCTCGAAGGTGATTCATGCCGAAAGAATACCTCTTTGTTTTCCAAAATGATGGGTCAGAAGGTATCATCACCGTTCTGCACAGTTGTAGATGACGGAACGATTCCGGGTTCACCGGGTTCGCTAAATATAGATGATGAGGGAAACAGGACCAGACGCAATGTTTTGATTGAGAATGGAATTGTTACATCTTTCATGTATGACAGACATAACGCATCCTTGATGGGAACCACATCAACCGGAAATGGAAGAAGAATGTCCTACAGCTGTATTCCTATAACCCGTATGACCAATACCTATATGATGCCGGGAGAGTCGGAGCCTGAAGAAATAATATCTTCAGTCAAGCACGGTGTTTATGCTGTGGATTTTGCAGGCGGGCAGGTTGATACAACCAGCGGACAGTTTATTTTTGAAACTGATGAGGCCTACATGATAGAAAACGGAAAGGTTACGGTGCCTATTAAGAGTGCAACGCTGATTGGAGATGCAATAAAGGTGATGAGCAATATTTCCATGGTAGGCAATGATCTTGCTTTCGATCCGGGACTCGGTGCATGCGGTAAGAAGGGTCAGCGCGTAAGAGTGGGAATTGGAATACCGACATTGAAGATTGATTCCATCACAGTAGGCGGAACAAAGTCTTAATCAGAAGTTCTAATAATTGATTACGGGAGTGGAAATGCTGTTTTCACTCTTTTTTTGTTGTCTGGTTTCTGTTTTTATCTAATCGTGCCGTAAAACAGCGTCCTTCAGGGCGTGGATATAAGGCATAAAATTAGGTATAATCTTCCTCGCCAGCAGAGATAGACTTCAGCTTTCTCAATGACGGCAAATCAGGCTAGGGCATAGCCGTAGTACTTGTGAAGTGAACCGTATTGTCGGTCAGCAGCAAGAACCCACCGAGAGCATCCTGCAGCTTGCTGTGGAAACTAGTAGGAATCCCCCGCCTTCAGGCAGGGATGATGTCAAGTGCGGTTTGTAAAGGAAACACCGATTCGTTTTCATTCCTAAAGTTACCGGGCGCAAATGCGTGTTTATTATATTAGGTTTTGTTTATGCAACCAGAAGTTCAATTAAGTTTTCTTGATTTTGTGCTAAACCACTATATTTTAGTAGCAGTCTTTCTTGTATCATTGTACGTCGCTGTGGTTAACACTATTAAAATGAAACTTTCCAGGGTGGGCATGCTTTCTCCTATGGAAGTAGCAGAAAAGATTAATAGAGATAATGCTCTGATACTTGATGTTCGTTCAAATGAGGATTTTGCTCTCGGACATCTGCCAGGTGCTTTGAATGTAATTGAATCTGACATTTTAAATAATAATCTGGGCAATGCCTCCAGGGATAAGACCCGTCCGGCTGTCATTGTAGACAAGGACGGAACAAGAACATATGAATTGGGTAATGAACTGCTTAAAATTGGATTTAAGTCAGTTTTTGCCCTTCATGGCGGTATGTTTGTCTGGCAGCAGGAAGGACTTCCGACTGTTAGGGACTGAAGTCGCAGATTATTTGTCAGTGGTATTCCGCTGACTTGTTTTTTTTGTTTACTTTACGATTTGTAAAAGGAATGTAAAATGGCCGAAGAAGCTAATAATAACCAGAAGAATCCATTTGAAATTAAGAAAATTTTTTTGAAGGATGTCTCCTTTGAGTCACCGGTATCTCCTGAAGTTTTCGTTCAGCAGTATAAGCCAGCTCTGACTGTAGATTTTGGATTGGATACTAAAAAGGTTGACGTTGATGAGGATACTTACTGCTCTACTGTTCGCGTAACTGCAACATGCAAAGATGCGGAAGATGAGAAAAAGACCTACTTCGTATGTGAAGTTAAGTATGCAGGTGTATTTACAGTACGCATGGATGATATCAATCTCCGTCATGCTCTTGAGGCTGTAGCTCCTACGATTCTTTTCCCATATGCAAGCGAGAGAGTTTCGTCAATGACAGCAGACGGCGGTTTCCCTCCAGTTATTCTTCCACCTGTAAATTTTGAACTTCTGTTTGATCAGAAGATAAGACAGGAGCAGGAACAGCTTGCCAAGGATGCAGCTGCAGGTTCAGAGGCACCAGCCCCAGCCAATAATTAATTGTTGACCGGATAATATTTATTCCTATTTTATAAAGTAAAGGATCTGTGCTTTAGCTGTGCAGATCTTTTTTTTTTGCTGACTTTCTACCATTAGGGATTTAAAACAGGCTATTTTCAAAATAGATTGTGCAATTAATATGCTTAAAATAAGTCGGGTGTTTTTTATACTGTTTTTGTACTAGACTGCTTTATTCATGACAATGGTTAGCTCACATATATCTGTCAAAACGAGTTTTGTTTTTGAAAAAAAAGCTTGAGATGACGGAGTATTCTGCCTTTAAAATAAAATTTTTTAGAAATCGGTTCTGTAAAAAAAATTATTTTTTGATTTTGATTGTAATGTGAACAGATTATCATTTTTGATTATTAAAAATCAATTATGTTTAACTTTTGTTCATAACGGTTGCATTATATCCGCTAGGCTGATTCAGCCATTTTTTATCGTTATCAAATGAATCCTTTCGGAGATAAAAATGCACTTTTACACACCGAGTAAGAAATTCAAGCGATCTGCCGTCAATGTTGCTGTAGGCGTAGCACTCGCCGCGACAATGGGAGCAGTCGGAATTCCTGAGGCCAGCGCAACAATAGCTGCCACTCACATATATCACAATCATATGCCTAACTTCTGGCCGTATTATGATGTGAACACCTACGATTCCACACCTGTAGGAGGTCCGATTCGCTACACCTATGACGGTGGAGCCCTTGAAATCAAGACCAATCCTCCGGCAGGATATACATTCTTCCTTCCGTCCGGTGCACCGATGCCTCATGATAATCTGGAGCAGTATTACATGAGAGATGCAAAGCAGAACGCATACACCGTATGGCCGGCACAGACAGCCTGGGCAAATCATGATCGTCATCCGATGAGTCAGACCCATGTAACCATGTCTGCAGCGGTTATCAACAACGTGCAGGATTTTGCAGAAAGGGGATCATTCAACGGATTTTATCCTCTCGGCTGGTCGAAGGACTGGAAATCAACAGTAGGTGTATTAAAGACAACCAACGGTTTCAATGCACTTGATCCGATACACTTCACCGGTCACCATTCCATGGGACCGCTGGTAGGACCGAAATATTTCCTCAAGGATTTGATATATCAGAACGTAACACTGCAGCAGGACTACTTCCTGGGTTCTCAGTTCAAATCGTCAAAGGGCTTTTTCCCGACAGAGCTGGGCTTCTCAGAGAGACTTATTCCGACCCTGAAGAAACTGGGAATCGAATGGTCGGTAATGGGAAACAACCATTTTTCGCGTGCACTGAGAGACTATCCGTTCAATTACAAGAATCCGGCATTTGATACCATCGTATCACCGCCAAACCGTGCAGATCTCCAGAACACCTATGAACAGGGCGGCTGGGAGCATGTAGGCATGGCTCATGAGCAGCAGACCATTCTGAATAAATTCCCGTTCTGTGATATTCCGCACTGGGTTCAGTATGTAGATCCGGAGACGGCAGAGGTTTCAAAGATAGCAGGTATTCCTGTGGATCAGAACGGTTCATGGCTTGAGGGCTGGGAAGGAATAGCAACAGCATCCAATGAAATCGACCGTCCGAGCTATGAAAAGGATGCCAACGGAAGAACCATGTATTTTGTTATCGCCCATGACGGTGATAACGGAGAGGGCCGTGCAGGCTCCATCGGCACATGGCTGGCATCCGGAGATGAGTATTCAACAGCCGGCGTAGTAGGTATGGGTGTTCAGGAATATCTCAAGGCATATCCGATACCGGCAAATGATATACAGCACGTACAGGACGGTTCATGGGTGGACACCCGCGATTCATCGTCAGATCCGACCTGGTACCACTGGCACATTCCGATGGGTATCTGGAAGGGACAGATGGCCGATTTCAACAAGGCCATGGGAACCGAGCTTTCCGTACCGACCAATCACAGCGGAACACCGTTTGGTCATGTAGTATCAATGGAGTACGGCTACCATTATCTGGAAAGAAACTTTGCACTGCTGCAGGCGGCAATCAACTATGCAGAGACAGCGGAGCAGATTTGGCTTGATGCCCATCCGAACTACTGGTCACCGAAGACCGATGCCGAGAAGCAGGTTACATATGCAGGCAATCAGCTGAATCCGTACATGTTCTCATTCCCGGTCAAGGGTGATGCAAGCAATGACTACAAGGGCGGAGCAAATCCGGCAGAACTCGGCTGGTATTTCCTGATATCATCCATTGACTCAGGTTTCGGTTACTATGATGAAAATACCGATGACAACGTCAAGCCTACACTCGGTTTCAACCAGTCACTGTATTTTACAGAGCCTTATGTAAAGAAAAACATAGCAAAGGATCGCACCGGACCATCCATGTGGTGGGTGCAGCGTTATCCGTACAATCCAGGAAGTGCCAACGCATCAAAGGCGGAAGGCTGGACGGCGGTTCATGCAGACAACGTATTTGCAATTTATACATATGCATATGACGTAAGCGGAATAGCAGATGTCAAGGTGAAGGTTCGTGCACACAAGGACAAGAGAATGTCACCGACAGACATTGCTCCGCGAGTATATGATCCGGCAGCCCATGCAGGAGTTGCAAACTGCAATCCAAAGCAGGTAGGAGAATGGAAGACGTATGATACCAAGAAGAGAGATCTTTCATCGGTAATCAACGGAGTGCCGTGGCAGGTATCCGACAATGCCAAGGTTATGGAGACCGTACCGGCCAAGAAGATAGGCGATACCTACTACGCATATATCAGCGACTACAGGGATCAGCTGGTGGACTACTACATGGAGGCAACGGATACCAAGGGCAATGTAACCCGAAGCGAAATCCAGTCCGTATATGTAGGAGCAGGCAAGTACAGAAGCACTGCAGACGGACTGATAGAGGATGTTGACGGAGACATCAACGGAACTCACATGTTCATAACCGACGGCAGTGTGGTAGTAACAGATTCTGTAACCGTATATGCCAAACCATCCGATCAGAAGGCCGATGGAGTTTCACTTGAGTACAAGGATTCAGGAACAGGTGAATGGTCGACCAAGTATCTGAAGAAGGTTGAGGGAAAGAGCAGCGTCTACTTCAAGGGTACAATTGAGTACAACCGTGACAACAGCTGCGCTGATGTGAAGCTGCTGAGCACAAGCGGCAGTGCATACTTCCCTAAGAGAGCACCATGTCTGTCAGCCGGCGTTTATACGATAGATGAAGCAACAGGAACCTATACCGAGGGCAAACCTTCAGATATCGTTCCGGCAGCTACTGTCTACTTCAAACCAGCATCAGGAAGCAAGGTATGTGTACACTACCGTCCGCTTCCGGCTACAGCAGACGGCGGATGGACAACTCCACCGGGAGTAGCCATGACCGCCTACAAGGACGGCTGGTTTGTCAAGGAGATGGAGTTTGAAGGGGACGCAACAGGAATGGAATTCCTGTTCAACGACTGTGCGAACACATGGTACAAGACATCAGCCGGCGGCAACTTTGTGGTCAATGATCTGGGCACCTACAAGGTAGACGGAACTTCTCTCTCCTCCGGAGCTCCGGATGGCGGGGACGAGCCTCCTCCACCAGTGACAAACAAGGCTCCTGTAGCCAAGATCAGCAACGGTACTACTGTTAAGATCACGGCTGGTGATAAGGTTAAACTTGACGGATCTGCATCCTATGATCCTGACGGTTCCATTGTTGCGTACAAGTGGAGCACCGGTGCCAAAACCGCGGCTATTACAGTCAAACCAACGGAAACCACAAAATATTCTTTGAAGGTCAAGGATGACAAGGGTGCAACGGCAAAGACCACTGTAACTGTCAAGGTTGTGGCCAACAAGGCTCCAAAGGCTGTTATCGAGCCGAGTGCAACCACAATCAAACTCGGCAGCAAGGTATTGCTTGATGGATCCAAGTCTACTGATTCTGACGGAACTATAGTTGCGTACAAGTGGAATACAGGTGCTACAACCCCTACAATCAAGGTTAAACCGAAAAAGACAACAAAATATGTTCTGAAGGTGACTGATGATAAGGGACTTTCATCCAAGACCTCCGTTGTTATCAATGTAGTTGACAATCTGCCTCCGAAGGTTAAAGCGTACACCAAGGCTGTGGCACCTATCTATGAAGGATCAAAGATAGTTCTGTATGCTAAAACATCGGATCCTGAGGGTGACGAGGTAACGCTGAAGTGGAACAATGGAAAGACTGGTCCAAAGATTAAGGTTAAACCTGCAGTTGGAACACATACCTATACTGTTACAGCCACCGATTCCAAGGGTGCCTCAGCAACAGCAGACGTTACTGTTGTAGTTGAGCCGGCTGGTGCTTTCACCAAGGATCTTCCAAATCTCTTCTTTACGGGAACAACAAACAACTGGTCATATAACCAGATGGTTTATAACCCGGATACAGATGAGTGGACAATTGATCTGACCCTTACAGGCAAAGGCGACAATGACGGCTCTCAGCGTTTCAAGCTGTCAACCACTTCTGACGGAAAGGGCGTGTTCTACGGTGACGGCGGAAGTAGCAAACTTTGCAAGACAAGCACCTGTGGTGATATTCTGATTACTCAGAAGGGATCCTACAGATTGACTGTTAATGACTCTGCTTTAACATGGAGTCTGAAGAAGCTGGCTAACACTGCTCCTGTAGCTGAATTTGCATATAAGACTTCAGGTCTGAAAGCTAAATTCTCAAGCAAGTCTACGGATGCCGACGGCGACAACCTCACATATGCCTGGGATTTCGGCGACAACAGTGGTTCTACCGCTGCAACTGTGACACACAGTTATGCTGCCAGTGGTACATATACAGTAACCCTGACTGTAAATGATGGAACAGCTAAATCAACCAAATCCAAGGAAGTGACCGTTACAAACGGCGGAACCTATACACCAGTTCTCAGTTCTCTGTACTTTGCAGGATCTACAAACGGCTGGTCCTTTGATCCGATGACCTTCAATACCGTAACCGGCGCATGGGAAATCATGCTTAATCTTACCGGTGAAGGTGACAGCAACGGACCTCAGCGCTTCAAGGTTACTACCACTTCAGACTGGGAGCAGGGTTCAGTATATGGAACGGCGGGCGGCAACAAGCTTTGCGACAACAAGCAGTCATGCGGTGATGTAATCATTTCAGAAATGGGTGAGTACAAACTTTCCGTATTTGATACAGATATGACATGGAAGCTTGAAAGTCTTGGAGGCAGTAACCATGCACCTGTCGCAAGTTTTGCATCCTCTGTCAATAAGAAGGTTGTGAAATTTACCAACAAGTCTACGGATGCCGATGGTGACAAGCTTACCTACAGCTGGGACTTTGGTGATAATTCAACTTCAAATGAAGAGAATCCGACCCATACCTACGCTAAGAATGGTACATATGCTGTCAAGCTGACCGTTTCTGACGGTGTGTATGATGTGACCTATCCTATGACAGTGAACGTTACTGATGTTTACATTGCTCCGACACACAGTGCCATGTACTATGCCGGTACAACCAACAGCTGGACTCATGATGCCATGACATATGATTCCTCAACTGGTACATGGAGAATCAGTCTGGTACTGACTGGAGCTGCAGACAGCAACGGTCCTCAGCGCTTCAAGATTACTGATTCTGAAGGCTGGTCCGGAACTGTATGGGGTGATGCAGGAAGCAATACTCTCTGCAGCAACGAATCAACCTGCCGTGACGTGGCGATCAGTCAGGTCGGTAACTATGTTCTCGTTGTAAACGATGCAAATCTTACCTGGAGCCTGGAGGCTGAGTAAATTTCAGTGTGATTTAATTAGGTAATTTCTGTGAGGAGTCCGGTTAATCCGGACTCTTTTTTTTTGTCTCCTTTTGGACAGAGACTATCATGTGATTGTATTTGATGAAATTTTTATCGCCGCGGCAGGAATTTGAGATATTTAGTATTTTAAAGAGGAAGAGAATGGGCGTGCAGTTTGAATTAATTAAATTTAATTTAATTTAGTATGCTGACTAAAAGAGCTGTAAACTCAAATTAAGTGCAGTTTGGGAATACAGGATCTGTGAGTTAGTTATACTAATTATTCACCAAAATGCATAAAAAATTGAACCGGATCAAGTCGTGAAATATAATCACTCATATTTTTTTGTTTAAGTATCAGCAGATGAGTTTAAGTTACGATATATCGGTTTTTGGTTCCGGATCCTATGGAACAGCACTGGCGGTTTCTCTGGCTCGCAAAGGTCTCAGGGTGCTCCTGTGGGGTTTTGTAAAAGAGGAAGTTGAAGACATAAAAAAATTCCGGGAAAACACGAAGTACCTCCCGGGGATCAAAGTACCCGATTCTCTTTATGTTACCAGTAATATAGAAGAGGCTGTCAGCGGATCGGAAGTTTTGCTGGTTGTGGTGCCGAGTATGTTTTTCGGATCAACGCTTGGCAGCATTAAACCTTTTTTAACTCCGAAACACAGACTGGTATGGGCTACAAAAGGACTTGAACACGGCACTGGAAGACTCTTAGGAACTGTGGCAAAAGAGGTTTTAGGTGAAAATATTCCTCTTGCTATTATTTCCGGACCTACGTTTGCAAGGGAGCTGGCCTCGGGGCTTCCGACCGTGATTGCTGTTGCTTCAACAAAAGCGGATTTTGCAGCTGAACTTTCTGAATTGATGTGCGGCAGCAGCTTCAGAATTTATACGAATGATGATTTTGTTGGACTTCAGATAGGCGGAGCTGTCAAGAATGTTATTGCTATAGGGGCAGGAGTGTCTGACGGACTTGGTTTTGGAGCCAATGCCCGCACCGCGCTTATTACCAGAGGACTTGTCGAACTACAGCGACTCGGTCTTGCCATAGGTGCTAAGAAGGAAACATTTATGGGAATGTCCGGAATGGGTGATCTGGTTCTGACCTGTACAGACAACCAGTCAAGAAACAGACGTCTTGGAATAGCTCTTGGCAAGGGCAAAACGGCCGAGGAGGCTATGAAGGAAATAGGACAGGTGGCAGAGGGTTATTACAATACCAGGGAGGTTCGCGAACTTGCCAGACGTTATAATGTAAGTATGCCTATCTGTGATGAGATCTATGCTTTGCTGTTTGAAAATAAATCACCGAAGGATGCTGCAGTAGATTTGATGAGTAGGACTCAGAAGAGCGAGTAAAAAATGTCAAATACAGCGGAATATATAGAAAAAATTAAAACATTAACATCCAAATGGGTAAATGCTGATACCTGCAAGGTTTACGCCTGGGTCGTTTTCTGTATCCTCTTTCTCTTTCTTGCAAGCAATTCGGCTAAACTGTTCTGGTCTTTCTTTTCTGATTACCGCGGAGGCGGTTCTGCTTCCTCGCAGACTCAGACCAAGGAGGAGAAGGATCACAGCTATCTGAAGGATCTTCTCGAAACCAGAGTGTTTCCTGTTATTCCGGAAAAAATGTCCATGGCCGCACGAGTATCCGGACAGTCTTCAGGAGTGCAGGGGGCAGAAGCTGACGCAGTCGAGCAGAAACCGGCAAAACCTGCCGGTCCGGTAAAACTTCCTCTTGTTATTACTGGTATTCTGGCCAGTGATCACCGTAACAAGTCTCAGGTAATTATTCAGTACCGAAATGAAGAAGTGCTTTACGGCGAGGGTGATGCCATTGAGGGCACGGCGGCAAGGGTGAGCCATATTATGGATAACCGAGTGGAGATTTTTAACAGCGGAAGGATTGATGTCTACTTTCTTGATGATGACAACAAGGTTCCTTCTCCTCCTCCGGTTGCAAGAAGACCTAATACGACCGGCAGCAATGCTCCGTCCAGACCGGGAGGAGCTCCGGGTAAACCTGGCAGTGCTGCACCGGCATCCAATCTGGATTTTATGGATTATGTCAGCATTTCTCCTGTCAAGGAGGGTGCGGCTGTAAAGGGCTACAGACTTAATCCGGGAAAAAAGCCTGAGCTTTTTACCAAGGCCGGATTCAGGGAAAATGATCTGGCAACTTCTGTGAACGGTTATGATCTGACGGATCCCGCACAGACTAAAAAATTGTTTGCAGAATATAAAAACATGCAGAATTTTGAGATAACCGTTGATCGCGGCGGTGTTACAGAGAATATATACATTAACCTGGGCGAAATTGAAGCCTCTAAATAGTCTAACGTGAAGGCGAAGCAGTATTATGAAATTATCAAAAATCGCAGCAACAATTGCACTGATCCTCGGCTGCTACGGTGTCGCTGATGCGGCTCAGTATTCGGCAAGTTTCAAAAACACTGAAATTACCGAGTTTATCAATACGGTTGGTAAAAATCTGCACAAGAATATGGTCATTGATCCCACTGTCAAGGGTAAGATTAATATTCGCAGCTATGATGTGCTAGACGATGCAGAGTATTATCAGTTTTTCCTGAGTGTTCTTGAACTTTACGGTCTTACGGCGATACCCGTCGGGGATCAGACTATAAAGGTTGTTAAGTCAGCCAAGGCCAAGGCGGTAGGTATTCCGCTTTACGATGAAGAGCATCCAGGCGAGGGTGCCGAAATGGTTGCGCGGGTTGTTCCTGTGGAGAATGTTTCAGTCAAGGAGCTTTCTCCTCTGCTTCGTCAGATGGTTGATCTTTCAGAAGGCGGAAATGTTGTTCATTACGAGCCGTCGAATGTTCTTATTATTACCGGCCGGGCCAATGTAGTTAACCGCGTGATTGATGTGGTCAAGAGGGTTGACAAGGCGGGCAACCAGGATGTGGATATAGTTAAAGTTCGTTATGCCTCGGCAGCCGAACTTGTCCGTCTTATCAACAACCTTCTCAATGATGATCGCAACAAAAATACTCCGACGCTGCTTAAGCCTAAGATTGAAGCGGACGAGAGATCAAACTCCATTGTTGTGTCTGGAGAACCTAATGTAAGAAAGAGAGTTATCCAGCTTATCCGCAGACTTGATCAGGATCAGGAGTATGTCGGCAATACAAAGGTTGTGTATCTGAAGTATGCCAAGGCGAAGAATGTAGTGGAGGTCTTAAACGGGCTGGGTAATGATCTGGACAAGGACAAGGCCAACGGCAACAGCGGAGCAAACACAAACAACAAGATCAAGTTCGGCATCTATGCTGATGAGGAAACGAATTCGATTATCATAAATGCGCAGCCTGACTTGATGCAGCAGATCGAAAATGTGATTGCCAAGCTTGATATCAGAAGAGCTCAGGTTTATGTGGAGGCAATAATTGTCGAAATTGCAAACGCTGATGCTGCCCAGCTCGGCGTTCAGTGGGCAAACACCAGAGGAGGCGGAACAAATTTCTCTGCTACTTCAGCCCAGGCAAGTCTTTTCCCGGCCGCTGCCAACGGAGATATCATACAATCGGTTGCAGGCAGCGTATACGGCGGTGTCATGGGATTTTATTCAGGCAACTGGTTAAGTCTGGCTACAGCTTTAAGAACCGACAACCGCAGCAATGTTCTGTCTACCCCTTCCATTGTGACGCTGGATAATCAGCCGGCGGAATTTACTGTTGGTCAGGAGGTTCCTGTTGTAACGGGAAGTCAGAGTTCCCTGTCTTCAGATGCAAGCAACATCTATAAGACGGTTGAAAGAAAGTCGGTTGGTACAAAGCTCAAGTTTACACCGCAGATTAATGAGGGTGATTCTGTCCGTCTTGAAATGGAGCAGGAGGTTTCATCTGTGGACAGCACCACTGCGACTTCAGATTACGGTCCTACCTTCAATATGAGAAATATCAAGAATTCAGTGCTGGTTAAGAGCGGTGAAACAGTAGTTCTCGGCGGACTGATCAGTGAGGAGGAAAGGGAGCTGGTATCCAAAGTTCCTATTCTCGGAGATATTCCGTTTTTAGGTGCACTGTTTAGAACAACAACCACCAGCAAGGACAAGCGCAATCTTATGGTGTTCATTCATCCTGTGATTCTGCGTGATCCCGATACCTACACTTCTATTTCACGCAACAAGTACACCAAATTCAGAGCAGAACAGCTTGAACGCTACGAGCGCGGTATTCCGCTTCTGCCGGATGAGGTCACTATTCCTGTTATGAAGGAATATGACAGAAACAATCTGGATCTGTACAGTTCTGACAACGGCGGTTTTAATCTTACTCCTGAGGATGTATCCAAGTAATGGCGAAAGAAGAAGTTAATGAAGTTTCTGCTGAGGAAAAGCAGGAAAAGCCTGATGTCCGGCTGGATTTCTCATATGCAAGAGATCACGGCGTGGTTTTGGACAGGGATCCTCATGGAAGAATGATTGTATATTCCTTTCATGAGCTAGAGCCGGCAGAGATTCTTGAGGTATCAAGAAAAGCTGGCTCCAGCTTCAAAATCAAGGTAATGGATCAGGAAACTTTTAATGAGAAACTGACACAGGCCTATCAGCTTGATTCGTCCGAGGCCAAGCAGCTGATGAATGATATCGGAAGCGAGGTTGATTTCTTTTCTATTGCAGAGGATCTGCCTTCGACTGAGGATCTGCTTGATGCAGAGGATGATGCCCCGATAATACGTCTTATCAACGCGATGCTGAGTGAGGCGATAAAGGAGGGGGCTTCTGATATTCATATCGAGTCCTTTGAAAATTATCTTGTTATAAGATTCCGTGTTGACGGAATTTTAAAGGAGATTATCCGTAATCCTCGTCAGATGGGACCGCTGCTGATATCAAGAATCAAGGTTATGGCCAAACTTGATATTGCAGAAAAGAGAGTGCCTCAGGACGGCCGTATTTCTCTGAAGATCGGCGGCAGGGCTGTGGATGTCCGTGTTTCAACCATGCCTTCATCTCATGGCGAGCGTGTTGTACTTCGTCTTCTTGACAAGAATGCGGTGCATCTGGAGCTTGAACAGCTCGGTATGACTGAAAGCAACCGCAGACAGCTGGTTGATCTTGTGCATAAACCGCACGGTATTATTCTGGTCACAGGTCCTACAGGCTCCGGTAAGTCCACAACTCTCTACGCTGCGCTGTCCAATATTAATTCAAAAAATCTGAATATTATGACAGTCGAGGATCCTATTGAATATGATCTCGAGGGCATAGGCCAGACTCAGGTAAATCCGAAGGTTGATATGACCTTTGCACGCGGTCTGAGGGCAATACTTCGTCAGGATCCGGATGTAGTGATGGTCGGAGAAATTCGTGATAAGGAAACTGCGGATATAGCTGTTCAGGCTTCTCTGACCGGTCACCTTGTACTCTCGACGCTTCATACCAATACTGCCATCGGTGCCATTACCCGACTCAGAGATATGGGCATCGAGTCATTCCTTCTTTCGTCCACACTTCTCGGTGTTCTCGCCCAGCGTCTTGTAAGAACGCTCTGCCCGAACTGCAAGCAAAGGTATGAAGCTTCTGCCAGCGAAAAGGAACTTGTGGGTCTGGATTCTGATGACGAACTTTTCTTATATCGTCCGATAGGCTGCGAGGAGTGCAACAATTCCGGATATAAGGGTCGAATGGGTATTCACGAACTCGTTGTTATAAACAATGATGTGCGTGAAAGTATCAACGCTGAAAAGGGTGAACTGTTTATTGAAAATGAAGTTCGTCCTACTACTCCGAGTATCAAGGATGACGGTATGGCCAAGGCTCTGCAGGGATTAACCACTGTGGAGGAGGTTCTGAGAGTGGCAAGGGATAATTAGTATGGCATCGTACTCATATACCGCGATCGATAAAAACGGGAAGACGGATACTGGTATTATGGATGCTGATTCCTCGAAACTGGTAAGAGCCAAGCTTAGAGAGCAGGGGCTTATACCGGTTGAGGTTGTGGAATCAGTGAAGAAGATGCAGTCTAAGACTGAATCTTCCTCAATCTTTGCGCCAAAGATCTCTGCTTCAAATCTGGCACTTATTACCAGACAGCTGGCAACGCTTGTTTCAGCCGCAATTCCGATCGAAGAGGCACTCAAGGCAGTTTCAGATCAGTGTGAAACAGCGCAGCAGCGTACTATCATATCCGCCGTTCGCAACAAGGTTCTTGAAGGTCACACTCTGGCTGATTCAATGGCTCAGTTTCCCCGGGTGTTTGATAATCTGTACCGCGCAATGGTTTCTGCCGGTGAGAAATCCGGTCATCTTGATACGGTTCTTCTTCGTCTTGCCGACTACAGTGAAAAGCGGCAGGCTATAAAGGGTAAGGTTCTTCAGGCGATGATTTATCCGATAATTCTTACTCTTGTTGCCATATCGGTTATCACTATTCTTCTTACCAGCGTTGTACCGAAGGTTATCGCTCAGTTCGTATATTTGAAAAAGGGACTTCCCGGATCAACCCAGCTGCTGATAACCATAAGTGATTTTCTCAGGGATTACGGACTGTATCTTGCGGTTTTGTTGGTCGGAGGGTTTTCTCTGTTCAAGATCTGGCAGCGAAACAAGGAAAACCGGATCCGGTTTCATCATCTTATCCTCAGACTTCCTGTTATCGGAAGGGTAAGCCGCGGTATCAATACAGCACGTTTTGCCAGAACTCTGGCAATACTTAATTCATCAGCCGTTCCGCTTCTTGAGGCTCTAAAAATCAGCGGAGAGGTTCTGAGCAACGATTATGCCCAGGAAAAAATCAAGGAGGCCACGGATCTGGTTCGTGAAGGTTCATCACTCAAAATAGCTCTTGAGCGTACGGGACTTTTCCCTCCGATGATGATCCACATGATAGCATCGGGAGAAAAATCTGGCGAACTTGACAGCATGCTGATCCGTTCTGCAGACAACCAGGACAATGAGTTTGAGCGTCAGGTCAGCATGGCTTTGAGTATTTTTGAGCCGATGCTTATTGTGACAATGGCGGGAGTTGTTCTTTTTATAGTGCTAGCCATTCTTGAGCCGATTCTCAAGATGAACAGTATGGCATAAGTTTGACATGGCACTGGTACCGTGCCTGTTAAGACAAGGATTTTGTTTTTAGGAGATTTTATATGAAGAAGCAACAGGGTTTTACGCTGCTTGAAATTATGGTTGTGGTAGTTATCATGGGAATGCTTTCGGCAATCGTTGCTACCAATGTTATGGGTTCAAAGGAGCAGGCATCCATAGAAAAGGCCGGTATGGATATCAAGACCCTGGATAATGCTCTTGATATGTATAAGCTTGACAATCACAGGTTCCCGACCACAGAACAGGGACTTGATGCTCTTGTAAACAAACCGACATCATCTCCTGAGCCTAAGAGTTACAGAAAGGACGGCTACATTAAGGATCTTCCGCAGGATCCATGGGGCAACGACTATATGTATGTTCAGCCCGGCACTCATAATTCCAGCAGATACGATCTTTACTCTCTCGGACCTGACGGCGAAGACGGTACTGACGATGACATCGGCAACTGGAAAAAGGATAGATAGGAATTTATCGTGAGGAATCACCTCAGTGGTTTTACTCTTCTTGAAATTCTGATAGTTATCGTCATTATGGGGATGGCTGCGTCTGTTGTTGTTATGACAAGTCCGGCGTCATCTCCGGAATCGATGATGCATGATCAGTGTTCAAAGTATGCCCGCCTGTTCGCGTTTCTTAACGAGCAGTCGATGGTCGAGGGTGAACTTGTGGGTCTTTATGTCGACAAAGAGGGCATGAAGATCTTAAGGCGCGAGCATGCAGACGAGGTCGAGAACCATCTTTCCGATACGGATTTCATCAGTCAGCTTATAAGCAAGTATGACAGCTACGAGAAATTCGGCTGGGTTGAATACAGGCTTCCGCAGATTGAATCCACCTATGCCTTTCCGGAAGAATATCAGGTGGAACTGGCTGTTGGCGGTCTTTCGTATGAATCTCTGTCCTCGTTTACAGGTAAAGAGGTGCTCACGAAGGCTACGATAGATCACAAGTTTGATACCAAGGTTCAGCCGCAGGTGTATTTTTATCCTTCCATGGAGGTTACACCGTTTGAACTTAAGATCAGTACCAAATCCAGCAGAGATTATGCCGAATATATTATAAAAATGTCTGAAAACGGCAAAATTGTGCTTAAGAATGGCGAAAATGATAAAGATCCGGAATATTTCTAGAAGCAGCGGTATGACGATTTTGGAAGTGCTTGTGGCTCTGGCTGTTTTTGCCATGGTCGGAGTTGCTCTGCTTTCGGCAATGAACAACCAGTCCTTCGGTCTTCAGCGTCTTGAGGATAAAACGTTTGCATCAATTGTCGCTGACAATCAGCTGACAGAACTGGAAATGCGCCAGCAGATTCCGTCGTTCTCATGGAATGAGGGCAGCGAGATGATGGTGGACCGGGAGTGGTTTTTCCGTTACAAAGCGGAGGAGACACAGGATGAAAAATTCCTCGCTGTCGTCATAGAGGTGCACGGAAGCAAGGAATATGACGATCCTATAGTTTCAGTGATGACTCACATGTATCGAAAGAGATGAAAAATTCAGGCTTTACGCTGATCGAGGTTATGATCAGCATACTTATTTTTTCCATACTTGCCACCGGTGCCTATGAAATATTGGGTGCCGCTGTTATGACTGAAGAGATTTCAGGAAAAAAAATGCAGCGTCTTGGTGAAATACAGCGTGCCGTGAACCTGATGGATCATGATTTCGAGCAGATGGCTTACCGCCGCAACCGCTATCCTGCTTACAACGCTATAAAGTACATCTGGGCCGCAAAGAATATTCTGAATTCTGATGACTGGGGCGTGCAGTTTGTAAGATCCGGTTTTTTCAATCCGGGGGCGATGCTGGATCGCAATGATCTGCAGAGGGTCTCCTACCGCCTGAAGGACGGTAATCTTGAGCGCGGAACTTACCCCCGATCAGATCCTGCCCAGGAAGGAGAGCCGAACTGGGAGATTGTTATTTCTCATGTGACAAATTTTGAGCTTCGTTTCAGGGTTTCCATGAACAGTCTTGCATGGTATCAGTCTATGAATTCCAACAAGATGCCGTTTGGCGTGGAGGTCAGTCTGGTGCTGGATGATGTAGGTAAAATCAGAAGGGAGTACTATATTCCTCATTATGACTAGATATGAGAGTCAGAGAGGATCCGCTCTGCTTGTGGTGCTTCTGATCCTTTCCGTGATGGTGATTGTGGCAACTAATATGACTATGCGCTATAACAGCGAGTTTCTGCGCACGGCAAATTTTGTCAACGGAATACAGGGCAAATGGTACCATAAGAGTTCGGATTCCCTTGTAAGGCGCGTGCTTCACCAGGACTTTGATGATGATCCGAATTCGGTCAATCTCAGTCAGTACTGGGCAACGCAGGGCAGGACTTTCGAAGTTGACGGAGGTCTTATATCAACCCATGTGTATGATGACTACTCATGCTTTAATTTAAATTCGCTCGGCAATCACGGCTATGATTACAGTGACGAAACCGGTACGAAAACAAATATGGCCAGGGAAGTGTTTGTCCGTCTGATGGTTTATATGCAGATCCAGCTTGGAGATGCCGAGGCTGTTGCCGATGCCGTTACCGATATGGTTGATACAGATGCGGGAATCAGTCGCAACGGTGCGGAGGATTCATACTATATGTCTCTTCCTTATCCGTTTGTAATTCCGAATACACGACTGTTCAATGTGAGCGAAATTCGCGTTGCGAAAGGCATGACTCCGTCAATCTACCGCAGGCTCAAACCTTTTGTGTGTGCTTTGCCGAACAATGAGCTGCATATTAACGTCAATACTCTCACTGAGGAAAAGGCGCCTCTGCTTGCCGCCCTGCTCCTGAGTGATTATATGACTGTGGAATCGGCTCTTGAAATTATCAATTCAAGGGATCGCGAGGGATGGACCACGGTCAGCAATTTTTTGAACCAGGAATTGATTACCAGTACGACTACAGTAAGAACCAAGGGTTTTATCTCATCAGTGGTTACTGTAAATTCCAATTATTTTCGTGCTGAAACGGTGCTTGAGTACAACGGTCTGATAAGAAGATTTTTTTCCTACTTTGTAAAAAACAACAAAGAGGCAATTTTATACAAAAGAGAATATGGAGGTGCTGAATGAGTCAGCATTTGGTTATAAGGCTTGGAACTAATGATGACAGTCCGATAAATTATGCTGTAATTGAGGATTCCAATGAGAGTGTGATTGAAAGCGGTGTACTCCGGAATACAGACGAAATAGCTCTGCTTTCCTCATATTTCAAGCTGGATCTGATTGTGCTTCAGTCGAGCTGCAATTTTTTCTTTAAGACAATAACCTATCCTAAAAGATTCAATCCGAGCATGAAAAGCTCTATTCCTTTCATGATAGAAAGCGATATTGCCACGGATGTGGATGATGTTGAGGTGGTGGTGCTCAATATCCGCGGCAGGGAAGTAGACATTATGATATGCGACAAGGCTTATCAGGAATGGGTCCGTTCCGTTATGGCCAGGTACGGACTTATGCCGAGCAAAATGCTGGTTGATATTTTTACGCTGCCATACCGCGAGGGTAAGATATCCGTTGTCAATCTGGCCGGAGAGTTTGTTTTCCGCAGGTCGCAGTACAGCGGCATGTGTCTGAGCCAGACACTTGCGGTAAAGTATTTCAAGTCCCTTGAAAATACTCCGTCCTTCTACTGCCTGTCGGAATTTCCTTTTGATGCACCGAAGGAGGAGGCGTATGTGATTATGCCTATGGCCAGTATGGCCTTCGGTGCTTTGAACTGTCATATAACGCTTACTGATGCGCAGCGCGCGCAGCGTCAGAATTTCCTTATGGGCACCATTGTCAAGCCGTGGATCAAGGTTGCTGCCGTTCTTGTAGCTATTTTTGTTGTGTATTATGCAACTCTTGTCAGCAACTACTTTAACTATACAAGTGAGGGCAAGCAGCTGAAGACTCAGCTAATAAAGGTCTTTAAGACAAAGTTTCCTATGGTCAACAAGGTAGTCAATCCTATGGCCCAGTTTAAACAGCTTACAAATCAGTCAGGAGAGTCGGAGCTGGAGGTCAGTTTCGTTAAAAGACTGGCTGAGATGCTGGGAAGCTTTACAAGCAAGGCTTCTTTGATGGATTTTAATTATGATGACAAGCGGCGGCAGTATCATTTCAGGTTATCCTATAAGGAGTTTGACGATGTCGAGGATATCAAGGATGCCCTGAACAATCGCGGTTACAAGGCTGATATAAGCGAGGTCAGATCTGATAAGGATATTAATACGGTGATGCTGACGGTTGAGGAGGTAAATTCATGAGTGAATTTATCAGAAAAATTAGAGATGCCTGGGATAACCTGGCTCCGAGGGATCAGAAGATAGTTATGGCTGTGGCATGTCTCTTCCTTCTTTTTCTTGCATGGATGATTATGGTAAAGCCTTTGCAGAATAAGGTAAGTCAGCTCGAGGCGGCAAATGCCAAGCTGGTCAGGGACTACCAGATTATAAGTGCCTACGTTCCGGCAAATCAGAATAAGAGTCAGCAGGAAAAGGCGGATCGTACTGCATCTCTTGAAAAGGCGATAGATCGTGTATCCAAGGATTTTGATCTGAAGGTTACAAAGATCAACCGTACAGGTGAATCTGCGAGCGTGGAGATAGGTGTGACCGATTCTGTCACCCTCTTTTATTTCCTTAATGATCTGGAAAAGAAATATGCCATATATGTTGAGTCCATTGATCTTGAACCGAAAGACAGCACTGTAAAGGTCCGTAAGCTTACTCTTGGGAGAGTGGAAAAGAAATGAAAGTAGCATCGCAATTCAAGCAGATTAAACCGCTTAAACTGAAATATCAGCTGCTGATTATGGCTGTTGTTTTCATTTTGGCATTTTTTGTGTTTGTTGTTTATCAGGCTCCTGCCTCAAAGATTCTTGCCAAGATTGACCTGCCAAAAGGCGTGTATCTTGAGGGGGTATCCGGCAGGGCGGTGGACGGATCTGCCAAGGTTCTTCATGTTGATAAATATGAATATAAGAATATTCACTGGAGCGCCTCAATTCTCGGACTGTTTACCGGAACATATACTCTCATGATGTCTGATCCCAAGGGCCTTACCGGGAAAACCGACATTTCCTACAAGGACGGTGATGTTGAAGTCTCCAATATGCATTTGACCATATCCTTCGGCAATATGCTTAAGTACACCAGCTACAGTCTGCCTGTTGATGTTACCGGCAATATAGCAGTTTCCGTGGGCAATGCCGTGTTCAATGCGAACCGCTGCAAAAAGATGGTGTCAGGCAATATTGATATTACAGGTCTGGATGTCGGCACGCCTCTTGGCAACTATTCAATCGGTGACGGTGTAATGGGATTAAGCTGCCGCAACGGTCTTCTCATCGTTAAGCTTAAGCAGGAAAATCCTTATTTTTCCATTGACGGCAATATGGAATATGATATGAAGGAGCAGCTGTACAGGGTTAAGGCCTTTGCAAAACCGAGTCAGGAGCGCGGCGCCGAAGTTCGTCCTCTGCTTCAGATGCTTGGCCACCCTAACAGCACCGGTACCTATGAAATCAATTATCAGGGCAAGTTTACTTACTGAGTGAATCCATGCATGAACTTCCGCAAATCCTGGATCGCAGGATCATCGTTGATACAGAGCATTTCAAGATAGAAAGGCTTCATCTTAAGTTTTCAAACGGACAGATAAGATATTATGAAAGAATGGCCGGCGGCGGTGCCGGCGCCGTTATGATCGTTCCGGTCCTGGATAATGATCTTGTTCTGGTAAGGGAGTACTGTGCCGGAACGAATTCCTATGAGCTGGGTTTTCCCAAAGGAAAGTCGGATCCGGGCGAGACGTGGAGAGATACAGCCGAGCGGGAGTTAAGAGAGGAGACCGGTTATTCAGCCGGCAGCTATACATATCTTCGGAGTGTAATTTCAGCACCGTCCTTTTTTTCTGTAAGTATAGATCTTGTTCTGGCTGAGGATCTTACAGAAAACAGACTTGATACAGGCGACGAGCCCGAGCCTGTCGAGATTGTAAGGTGGCCTCTGTCCCGGGTGTCTGAACTTTTCTCCGACAGTTCGTTTCATGAGGCCAGGTGTCTTGCCGCACTTGCCTCGGCGGCCCGTCTGCGCGGCTGGATGTGACTGCTGCTTCTACATGCAGCAGGCGGCGATTATCTCCCTGAGAAACCGGTTTATTCCCTCTATCTCCCTTTTTGGAAGTTTTTCATTTATCTGATGAGCATCCGCAATATCTCCGGCACCGAGTACAACCAGAGGTGCCCCTATGGTACTCAGAAATGAAGCTTCAGTACTGTAGTTCACCGCAGCCCGTCTTTTTCCCGTTATTTTTTCGCAGATTGAAATGAGATCCGATGAAGGATCCGTTTCAAAAGGCGGTATCGGAGGATACAGTTCGCTGATCTGGACTCTTTCAAAACTGCTGCCTGCAGCTTCTCTTACTGTTTTTTTCAGAAGTTCGTCCAGCATTTGCGGTGATGTGGCCGGAGTAGGTCTTATATCCAGCTCCAGCAGGCATGAGCCGCAGATCCTGTTAGGTGCGTCACCCCCGTGGACTGAACCAATGTTGAGAGTCGGATAGTTCACCGGAAATCCGTCATCCCTGAAACTTGTTTTCATGTGCTCAGCCATTGTTTCAATGCCGGTAATAATTCTGTTCATTATGCTGATGGCGTTGATTCCTTCATCCGGATTCGAACTGTGGCAGCTTTTGCCGTTTACAGTGATCCTGTATGCCATGTATCCCTTATGCTTGAAAATCGGAGTGAGGGATGTTGGCTCTCCGATAATAATGGCGTCTGGCCTAATTGAGGCTTCCGCAGCAAAGCTTTTGGCTCCCGCCATGGTTGTTTCCTCATCCACAGTGGCCAGCAGGTACAACGGCCTTAGCATTTTCGATGTTTCCATGATTTCTCTGTATGCTGTTAATGCATGAGCAAAGAAGCCCTTCATATCGATGACTCCGAGACCGTAAAAAAAGTCCGGATCTTCTGTCAGTTCAAAAGGATTGGTTTTCCACCCCTTTTCATCATATGGAACAGTGTCGGTATGTCCGGAAAGAAGAAGTCCTCCTGGTACGTCGGGTCCGAAGCGTATAAGAAGGTTATCCTTGGGCGGATCGCTGATGACCTTCTGCCTTAGGCAGACGCCGTTCATTGCTTTTGCTTCGTTTTCCAAAATTTCAAGAATCCCCTGATTGCTGCGATCCAACGTCGGATCCTCGCTGCTTACAGAGGGAGATGAAATAAGTTTTCCAAGCAGATCCTTAAAATAGTTTATATGTTCCATTCGGTGAATTCCTTGTTCTGTCGTCTTTTCTTATTACTATTATTTTACAGCATGACGGTTTTCCTTTTAAGAATCGTCGAACTGCAGGGCTCTCAAATTTTAATTCAAATATTTATGCATTTATCTTGCATAAATATCTGGCTAGGGATAATATTGCTTTCATGACAGGGATTGAAAATGGAATTTGCCTCTGATTAGTTTTCTCAGCTTTTTCTGACGGAGCGGTCTGAGATATTTTCTGGGACATTTTTTGTACTAAAGATCATAGATTGTGGCATAATAGGCTTTTAAAATTTTGAATATTTAACAGGTGACAAGTAGCATGAATAAACCTAAGGTTGCGATTATCGGTGCCAGCGGATATGCAGGCGCAGAACTTTCAGCTCTGGTAGCAAAACATCCGAATCTTGAACTGTACGGACTTTATGTATCCGGAAGCTCCAAGGATGCCCATAAGAATTTTTCTGATCTTTATCCTATGTATCACGGGGTGGTCGACAAGGATATTATCCCTCTTTCCGACGATAATGCGGCTCTTGATGATATCAAGAAGAATGCCGATATAGTATGTCTCTGCACCGCTCATGACGTAAGTATGCGAATTGCACCGGATTTTATAACCGATGATTCCAAAAGAGTATTTGATCTTTCCGGCGCTTACAGAGTTAATGATCCGGCATTTTACGAAAAATATTACGGTTTTACCCATACCAGACTGGATTGGCTCGAAAGTGCGGTATACGGACTCGGTGAATGGAATGACAAGGCAATCAGAAATGCCAAACTGGTTGCAGTGGCAGGATGTTATCCGACAGCGTCTCTTACTGCGCTTAAACCTTTGTTCAATGCCGGTCTTATCCGTGAGGATTCAATGCCGATCATAAATGCCGTATCCGGAGTTTCCGGATCCGGACGCAAGGCTTCTCTGACATCAAGCTTCTGCGAGGTCAGTCTCAATCCTTACGGTGTTTTTACACATCGCCACCGTCCTGAAATCAGCCATCATCTCGGTCAGAAAGTTCTGTTTCAGCCTCATCTGGGAAATTTCAAGCGCGGTATACTTGCAACTATATATGTTCAGCTTAAGGACGGCGTTACTGATGAACAGATTGCTCAGGCTTATAAAACCGCCTATGAGGGTAGAAAACTTGTAAGAATTTTGAGTCAGTGGCCTTCAATCAGATCAGTTGCGTATACTCCGTATGTGGATCTTCACTGGCAGCGGGAGGATAATACTCTCATTGTGGGATCTGCCATTGATAATCTTATTAAAGGTGCGGCAGGACAGGCGCTGCAGTGCATTAACATAAACTGCGGCTATGATGAGACTCTCGGTCTGATTTGAGGTTCTGATGGAAAAGAATATTCTTGTTATTAAACTCGGCGGTGCTCTTATAGAGAATGATGCCTCCCTTAATGCCCTTTTTGACGGTCTTAACATGTATCTTAAGGAGAACAAGCGCCCGATCGTTATGGTTCACGGCGGAGGTTGTCTTGTGGATGATCTGCTTAAGGGTCTTGGATTAAAGAGTGAAAAGAAAAAGGGACTCAGAGTTACTCCAAAGGATCAGATCCCGTATATTACCGGAGCACTGGCCGGCACCGCCAACAAGCTTATGATGGCAAAGGCAATTCAGTACAGAATGCCGGTTGTCGGTCTGTCTCTTGCCGATGACGGTATGTGCGTTGTTGAGGAGATGGATCCTGAGCTTGGTGCTGTCGGTACTGCAAAGCCGGGTTCTGCAAAACTGCTTAATGTCCTGCTAGACAACGGATATATGCCTGTTGTGAGCTCCATTGGCATAACAGCTGATGGTGAACTTATGAATGTCAATGCAGATCAGGCGGCAACATCCATTGCCATGGCTCTTAACGCTGATCTTGCTCTGCTTTCCGATGTGGCTGGCATACTTGATCAGAACGGGGCTCTTATTTCAGAGATGACATCTGCGTATGCCGATGAACTTATCGGCAAGGGTATCATAACCGGAGGCATGGAGGTAAAGGTTAAGGCTGCGCTTGAGGCTTCTAAGACACTGGGCCGTCCGATATCCGTGGCAGGATGGAGATATCCGGACAAGTTGAGCCGTCTGCTTGCGGGGGAAGCTATAGGCACCAAGGTAATTGCAAATTAAAAGGAATATTATGCGTCATTTATTAAATACAACAGAATTCTCCAGAGATGAGGTTCTGGAGATGATAAATCTGGGTATGGCCATGAAAGCCAACCCGGAAAATTACAGACAGACTCTTGCAGGCAAAAGTGTTGTTACTCTCTTTGAGAAGCAGTCTCTGCGTACGCGTGTTACCTTTGATGTCGGTTTATACCGGCTTGGCGGTCATGCTGTATACATGGATCAGCATAACGGTGTCATGGGTAAACGTGAGTCCATCAAGGATTACGCCTGCAATCTGTCACGCTGGTGCGACGGTATTGTGGCCAGAGTTTATGATCACAAAACACTGCTTGAACTCAGCAGATACGGAACGGTTCCGGTTATTAACGCACTGTGCAATCTGTACCATCCGTGCCAGGTTCTTGCCGACTATATGACCATCATGGAAAACTATGATGATATAACCAAGGTTAAGCTTGCTTATTTTGGTGACGGCAACAATATGACTCATTCGCTCCTTATTACCGGCGCGATTCTGGGATCATCAGTGGCTGCCGTGTGCCCGAAAGGAGAGGGACCGGATGCGGCTATTTTCAATATGGCAGCGGAAATTGCCAAGAAATCAGGTGCAAAATTAGTGGTTACAGACAGGGTGGAGGATGTCAGGGGCTATGATGTAGCCTATACGGACACATGGGTATCCATGGGCGACAACACTCCTCTTGAAGAGGTCAAAGACCGCTTTATGCCTTATCAGGTAAACCAGAAACTGCTGGATGATACCGGCATACGTCATGTTTTACATTGTCAGCCTGCTCATCGCGGATATGAAATTACCGATGAAGTCATGGACGGACCTGCATCTATCATTTATGATGAGGCAGAAAACCGTCTTCATGCGCAGATGGCAGTAATGGCTACACTTTTCAATCAAGGAAATAAATAATTATGGCTGAAGAAATTAAGAAGGTTGTGCTTGCCTACTCAGGCGGTCTTGACACGTCGTCAATCGTGCCTTGGCTTAAGGAAAATTACAACAACTGCGAGGTTATCTGCTTTGTTGCTGATGTCGGTCAGGAGCGTGATGATCTTGAAGGTATCGAGGAGAAAGCCAAGCAGTCCGGCGCAAGCAAATGCGTGATCAAGGATCTGCGCGAGGAGTTTGTAAAGAACTACGTATATCCTACTCTGAAGACCGGTGCCGTTTACGAGGGATCCTATCTTCTGGGAACCTCCATGGCCCGTCCTGTCATAGCAAAAGCCATGGTGGAGGTTGCTCTTGAAGAAGGTGCCCAGGCAGTTGCCCACGGATGCACCGGCAAGGGTAATGATCAGGTACGTTTCGAAGGTGCTGTTGCTGCTCTTGCTCCTCAGCTCCAGGTTATTGCACCGTGGCGTATGTGGAAAATGCGCTCCCGTGAGGATCTGCTGAATTATCTTGCGGAGAGACACATTCCGTGCAAGGCTACTCTGAAAAAGATATACAGTCGTGATGCAAATGCATGGCACATTTCAACTGAAGGCGGCGAACTTGAGGATACCTGGAACCGCGCTACTGAAAATGTATGGACATGGACTGTAGATCCTGAGAAGGCTCCTGATCAGCCGGAATATGTTTCTGTCAAGGTTGAAAACGGTGAGGTTGTTGCCGTTAATGACAAGGCCATGTCTGCTTATGAGTGCCTCAACACTCTGAATGAAATAGCGGCAAAGCACGGTGTCGGAAGAGTTGATATTACCGAAAACCGCCTTGTAGGAATGAAGTCCAGAGGCTGCTATGAAACTCCTGGCGGTACAGTAATGATGGCTGCTCTTCGTGCTGTAGAGGAACTGATTCTGGATAAGACAACCAGAAACTGGAGAGAGAGACTTGGACTCGAGTTTGCCCAGCTGGTTTATGACGGACGCTGGTTCACTCCGCTGTGCAAGGCTATTCTGGCATCTGCAAATGCTATTGCCGAGGATCTTCGCGGAGAGGTTGTGCTCAAGCTTTACAAGGGTACTGTTACAGCTGTTCAGAAGCGTTCCGACAACAGTCTGTTTAATGTAGATTTCTGTACCTTTGGCGAGGACGATGTTTATGATCAGTCTCATGCTGACGGTTTCATTCGTCTGTATTCTCTGCCAAGCCGCATCAGAGCGATCAACGATCAGAATAAGAAGGCTTAACACATAGTACAGTCTGATTAACAATAAGACGGGGTGCATGCTACCCCGTCTTTTTTTATGTGTGTTGGGCAGACTGTTTCTCCGATCCGGTGGATTTTCTGCGAACAGAACTGTATACTTAACTGTAGTTAGTTTATGCTAACTCATTCGGTAAAACCTGGTATACGTTATGGATTTCTATTTTTTGTTCGCTCTTCTCATCCCTTTTTCCGGTACTTTCCTCGGTGCTGCCTTTGTTTTTTTCTCAAAGGTAAATCTCACTAACGCCCTGGAAAAAAGACTGCTTGGTTTTGCAGCGGGGATCATGATGGCAGCTTCAGTATGGAGTCTGTTGGATCCTGCCATGGAGCATTCTTCATTTCTGGGACGGTTATCGTTTCTTCCCGCTGTAACCGGTTTCTGGGCAGGTATTATTTTTCTGTTTCTGCTTGATCTCATAGTTCCTCATTTTCATCCGAAAAGCAGTCAGTCGGAGGGAATGAAGGTAAAACTCTCAAAACCGGTTCTGATATCACTTGCGGTTACTCTTCACAATCTTCCGGAGGGCATGGCTGTCGGAACATCATATGCAGCTGCTCTGGAACATGGCGGCATATCAGCCGCTTCAATGATTTCCCTGGCAGCCGGCATAGCAGTGCAGAATATACCCGAGGGTGCAATTGTTTCCATACCGCTTGTTTCTGCGGGATACAGCAGATCTGCATCATTTGCAGCAGGTGTTCTTTCCGGTCTGGTTGAGCCTGCAGGCGCTCTGCTGATAGTTTTTTTCTCTTCCTTTTTTCTTGGATATCTTCCCTATCTGCTAAGCTTTGCGGCTGGAGCCATGGTCTATGTTGTTGTGGAGGATTTGATCCCGGAAATGTCCCAGGGATGCCATTCAAATTCCGGGGTTCTTTCCTTTTCTCTCGGGTTTACTCTTATGCTGGCACTTGATGCAGGATTAGCCTAGGCCTTTTCTGCCGCTTCTGGTAAAGAGCAGGAGGTGTCTGCATCCCTGAGACGAAAAGAGCTCATATGCCGGTATCACTCATAAAGCTCAGAAGCCGGATTTGTATCAAAAACTTCATTTATATATCTGCTGTTTTTTTACCGGACATACTGGTAAACCGGGGATATTATTTAAGCGCTGGGCGCGGGTGTGTGCGGAATTTGTCTCCTGACATTCCTGAGACATGTGAATTCCGGAAATAAGTTTTTTGTGCTCTCTTTGGCGTTTCAAGTATAATAGGTCAGTTCTAATTTTTTGAGGATTCTATATGGCACTTTGGGGTGGACGTTTCACACAGGAAGCTGATGCAAGATTCAAGGATTTTAATGATTCTTTAAAGTTCGATTACAGACTGGCACAGCAGGATATTGAAGGATCGATCGGATGGGCCAGAGCAATTGCTTCCGTCGGTATTATTTCTTCAGATGAAAAGGATAGGCTGATTGCCGCCCTGGAGAAACTTCTGGAATCGGTCAGCGCAGATCCTCACGGTATCGCCGATGCCGGTTTTGAGGATATTCATTCTTATGTTGAAAGCCGTCTGATCGAAGAGGTGGGGGATCTTGGCAAGAAACTGCATACGGGAAGAAGCCGTAATGACCAGGTGGCAACAGATATCAAACTCTGGTGCCGGGCTCAGATTGAAGTTCTGCTTTCTTCTATTCGGAATTTACAAAGGAAACTCACTCTTACGGCGGAAACCTACCAGAATGTTGTCATGCCGGGATATACGCATCTGCAGCGGGCTCAGCCGATTGTTTTCGGACACTGGGCTATGGCCTATGTGGAAATGCTAGAGCGCGACTATCTCCGTCTTGAAAATGCCCGCAGGCTGATGAATATATGCCCTCTGGGCTCTGCAGCTCTTGCGGGAACGGCATATCCGGTGGATCGTGAACAGCTTGCTCATGATCTTGGTTTTGACGATGCGACAAGAAACAGTCTTGATTCGGTTTCTGACAGGGATCATATTGCAGAAATTCTAAGTTGTGCATCTATATCCATGATGCATCTTTCCCGCTTTGCCGAGGATCTGATTATCTATAATTCCGGTGAATCTGCATTTCTTGAACTTTCCGACAGAGTTACGTCCGGTTCATCTCTTATGCCGCAGAAAAAGAATCCTGACGCTCTTGAACTGATCCGCGGCAAGACAGGCCGCGTATATGGGGCGCTTATGGGGATCCTTACAACCCTGAAAGCTCTTCCTCTTGCCTATGACAAGGATATGCAGGAAGATAAGGAGGGACTTTTTGATGCTCTTGATACCTGGCATGACTGCCTGGATATGTCAGCTCTGGTTCTTGAGGATATTAAGATCAGAACCGAGCGCACGACGGCTGCCGCAAAGGGCGGATATTCGAATGCAACCGAGCTTGCTGATTATCTGGTGTCAAAGGGCGTTCCGTTCCGCGAGGCTCACCATATAGTCGGAGAACTTGTTGTATATGCCATTGGCGAAGGCAAACCTCTTGAAGATTTGAGTGTGGCGGAATTTCAGAAAATATGTCCGGTCATAGTCGATGATGTTTATCCTTGTCTTGAGATATCATCGGCTCTTGCAAAGCGCTGCGCCAAGGGCGGTGTTGCACCGCAGCAGGTTGCTTCAGCTATAGGTTTTATGAAAAATCATTTGGGTTTATAAGCAATGAATAGTAAGGATTTAGGAAGTTTCTGCGTGGCACTGTCATCCTCAGACCGCAGATTGATTGATTCAACAGTTGAGGAAATTATTCGCGCCGTATCATCATCCGGGGCAAAGTGCAGCGGTCCTATTCTTCGAAAGAATTTTTTCAAGGATAACGTTCTGTATCATAGCCGCAGGATCAGGGTTGCTCCCACTGTGGATACTGCAGCCGCTCTTGACGGACTTAATCTTTCCAAAGAGGTCTCTGTGCGGCTGCTGAGAGATTAGTCATCTGAGAGATAACCCTGTATCACAACCGGCAGAGTGTTTTGCCGGTGCCTGGGGTGACTGTCTCTGATACGAAAATGGATGATCGTTTCTGTCTGTGCATGCTGTTAGCATCCGCCACCGCACAGGCGGGAAACACGCCGGGCGGGACTGCCGGTTAAAAAAGCAAATTTCAGCGGAGCAGAAAACCCGATACATAAAAAAATAATAATGTTGTGACAAAGTGCAAATTTTGCTTGCATCTTGATTCATTTCATTTATAATTATCTCGCATTATCGTTAATGCTTACTTTTTATACGGCTTTTGAAAAACCGTAGTTAAAATCTGCTCGATATGAGCGGTACGTTTTGAATATCACTACTTGGTGCTTTAAAGAAGATAAAAGACACTGAGCTGTGATTTTCTTATTGTTCTTTAACCAACAGGAGCTCTGGCTAAAATGCAGCAGAACCAAAGAATTCGAATCCGTTTGAAGGCTTTTGATCATCGTTTGATCGATATGTCCACTGCGGAAATCGTTGAAACTGCTAAGCGCTCTGGCGCAAAGGTTCGTGGTCCAATTCCACTGCCTACACGTAAGGAACGCTTTACCGTACTGATTTCTCCACACGTAAACAAAGATGCACGTGATCAGTATGAAATCCGTACACACAAGCGATTAATTGATATTGTGCAGCCTACCGACAATACTGTTGATGCTCTTATGCGTCTTGACTTGTCCGCAGGTGTTGAAGTGCAGATTCGCTTAGATTAACGGAAAAGAGGTAAAAACAAATGTCAATCGGTTTAATCGGTCGCAAGGTTGGTATGACCCGCATTTTCAATGCGGACGGTGTATCTGTACCTGTGACTGTTATCGAAGTTGAAGCTAATCGTGTCACTCAGGTAAAGACACTTGATAGCGATGGTTACAATGCTATCCAGGTAACAACCGGTAGCGTTAAGGCTAGCCGTCTTTCTAAGCCTGAAGCAGGACACTTCAAGAAGGCTGGCGTAGAAGCCGGTCGTGGTTTATGGGAATTCCGCCTTGCTGATGATGAAATCGAAGCATACAAGGTAGGATCTGAAGTTAAGGTTGATCTTTTTGCTGATGTTAAGAAGGTTGATGTAACTGGTATCTCTAAAGGTAAGGGTTTTGCCGGTACTGTTAAGAGATGGAATTTCCGTACTCAGGATATGACTCACGGTAATTCACGTTCACACCGTGTTCCGGGTTCAACTGGTCAGAACCAGACTCCGGGTCGTGTTTTCAAGGGTAAAACAATGGCTGGTCATCTGGGTAACGTTACTACTACCGTTCAGAGTCTCGAACTGGTACGTGTTGATGTAGAACGCAATTTATTGCTGGTTAAGGGTGCTGTTCCAGGTGCCGTAAACGGTAATATCATTGTTAAACCAGCTGTTAGAGTTTAATACTTGGGGAGATAGTAATGGAATTAGTAATGAAAGACACCCAGGGTGCTCTTCAAGTTTCTGAAACTACTTTTGCGCGTGAGTATAACGAAGCTCTTATTCATCAGGTTGTTGTTGCATACAACAACGGAGCTCGTCAGGGCTCTCGCAAGCAGAAGAATCGTTCTGAGGTTTCAGGCGGTGGAAAGAAGCCATGGAATCAGAAGGGTACAGGTCGTGCTCGCGCTGGTAGCATTCGTTCTCCACTCTGGAGAAGCGGCGGTGTAACATTTGCTGCACGTCCTCAGGATCACAGTCAGAAGGTTAATCGCAAGATGTACCGCGCTGCGCTGCAGAGCATCTTCTCTGAACTTATTCGTCAGGATCGTCTCGTTGTAGTGAATGATTTTTCAGTTGATCAGCCAAAGACCAAGGTACTTGTTGAAAAGTTGAAGTCTATGGATCTTAATGATGTACTCATTATCAAGAAAGACATTGATGAAAATCTGTTTCTTTCTGCACGCAACCTTTACAAGGTTGATGTTCGTGATGTTAAGGGTATTGATCCGGTCAGCCTCATTCGTTTTGATAAGGTGTTGATTACAGCTGATGCTGTAAAGGAAGTTGAGGAGTCACTGAAATAATGAATCGTCAAGAATACCTTTTAGACGTTATTAAGTCTAACGTTTTTTCTGAGAAAGCCTATAAGCTCGGCGAAAAAAATGTTCTTGTTTTCAAGGTTCTTCCAAAGGCAAACAAGAATGCTATTAGAGATGCTGTTGAGCAGGTACTGGGTATTAAGGTTGTAAGTGTTAATACTCTCAATGTTACCGGTAAGACCAAGCGCAACAAATACGGTCTGAGCAAGCATAAGAACTGGAAGAAGGCTTATGTTAAGGTCCAGCTGGAAGAAGGCAAGTCTATTGAGGACGTAGCCTCAGACATTGGCTCAGTTGCTAGTGAGAATCAGTAAGGGAGTAGAAAATGGCAGTAATTAAATGTAAGCCGACTTCTGCAGGACGTCGTCATGTTATCAAGGTAACGACACCTGATTTGTATAAGGGTGAGCCGTTTAAGCCACTGACTTGTGCAAAGAGCAAGACTGGCGGACGCAACAATGCAGGTCGTATTACCACCAGACATATCGGTGGCGGTCATAAGCAGTTCTACCGTCTTGTTGATTTTAAGAGAGTTAAGGACAGCATAAATGCCAAGGTTGAGCGTATAGAGTATGATCCAAACCGCTCGGCAAATATTGCACTGATCTGCTACGAAGACGGTGTCCGTAGCTACATCCTTGCTCCTAAGGGTCTTAAGGCCGGTGATGTTGTTGTTTCAGGATCTGATGCACCTATTCGCGTAGGTAACACTCTTCCGATGCGCAATATTCCAGTTGGTACCACTGTTCATGCAGTTGAACTTTTCCCTGGAAAGGGAGCTCAGCTTGCCCGTTCAGCCGGTGCTTTCGCACAGCTCGTTGCCCGTGACGGCGCCTATGTAACAGTACGTCTCCGTTCCGGTGAAATGAGAAAGGTGCTTGCTGATGGTCGTGCAACTATCGGTGAAGTTGGAAATTCTGAGCATATGCTTCGTCAGCTCGGCAAGGCCGGTGCTAAGAGATGGCTCGGTGTTCGTCCTACAGTTCGCGGTATGTCTATGAACCCAATCGATCACCCACATGGTGGTGGTGAAGGTCGCAACAAGGGTATCCAGCCGGTATCTCCATGGGGAACCAAGTGCAAGGGATACAAGACCCGCAAGAATAAGCGTACTGAAAAGTACATCGTACATCATCGTAGTAAGTAAAGATAAGAGGTAATAGCCATATGCCACGTTCTCTCAAGAAAGGGCCCTTCATTGACCTACACTTGCTGAAGAAGGTAGAGAAAGCAATGGAATCTGGTGATAAGAAGCCTATCAAGACTTGGAGTCGCCGTTCTACGATTATACCTGACATGATTGGTATGACCATTGCTGTCCATAATGGTCGTCAGCACGTACCAGTTTACGTGACCGACGAAATGGTAGGTTGCAAGCTTGGTGAATTTGCACCAACTCGTTTGTTCCGCGGACACGCAGCTGATAAAGCAGCCAAGAAGTAATAGCAGAAGGAGTAATATAAATGATAGAAGCTAAAGCTATTCATCGTTATGCACGTTCTTCTGCTCAGAAGACTCGCCTGGTTGCAGATCAGGTAAGAGGCTTGCGTGTTGAAGACGCGTTAAATTTATTAAAGTTCAGTCCTCGTCATGGCGCTGCTCTGGTATATAAGGTTCTTAATTCCGCAATAGCCAATGCAGTAAATAATGAGGGTGCTGATGTAGATGCACTGAAGGTATCAGCAATTATGGTTGACGAAGGTCCTTCCATGAAGCGAGTATTCCCTCGTGCTAAGGGTCGCGCTAACAGAATTGTTAAGCGCACATGCCACATATCTGTTGTTGTGTCTGATCGCTAGGAGATAGTAAATGGGTCAGAAAATTAATCCAAATGGTATTCGCCTAGGTATTACCAAGCAGTTCACATCAAACTGGTACGCAAATGCTAAGGACTACGCGCAGAATCTTGCTTCCGACTACAAGGTACGTCAGTATCTTACAAAGGAACTTAAGGATTTCTCTGTATCACGTATCCAGATTGAGCGTTATGCAAAGAGTATCAAGGTAAACATAAGCACGTCACGTCCGGGCGGTGTATGGGGTAACAAGGGCGAGGTTATTGAAAGACTTCGCAAGGAAATTACCAATATCACCGGTGTTGCAGCTCAGATTAACGTTACTGAAATTCGCAAGCCTGAGTTGGACAGTAAGCTTGTAGCTGACGGCATCGCTCAGCAGCTTGAACATCGCGTAATGTTCCGCAGAGCTATGAAAAAGGCAATCAGAAGTTCTATGACCTCTGGTGCCCAGGGTATCAAGGTTGAGGTCAGCGGTCGTCTGGGCGGTGCAGAAATTGCTCGTTCAGAGTGGATTCGTGAAGGTCGTGTGCCATTGCATACTCTTCGTGCTGATATCGATTATGCAGTATCTGAAGCTAATACCACCTATGGTGTTATTGGTGTTAAGGTTTGGATTTTCAAGGGTGAAGTTCTTGGCGGTATGTCTGCAGTTGAAGCTCAGCAGGCTGATAAGAACAACGCTCCTTCAAAGCCAAAGCGTAAGAGTCGTGGAAATAAGTAAGGAGATAGGTTAAATGTTACAACCAAAACGTACTAAATTCCGCAAGGTTCAGAAAGGTCGTAATCGCGGTCTTGCTCAGACAGGTAATACTGTTGAGTTCGGTCAGTTCGGTCTTAAAGCTGTTACCCGCGGTCAGTTAACCTCCCGTCAGATCGAAGCAGCCCGCCGTACCATGACACGATATATTCAGCGTGAAGGTCAGGTTTGGATTCGTGTATTTCCGGACAAACCTATTACTGAGAAGGCACTTGGTGTTCGTCAAGGTAAAGGTAAGGGTAGTGTTGAATACTGGGTTGCAGTTATTCAGCCAGGTAAGATCTTATATGAAATGGGTGGCGTAAAAGAGGAGACTGCGCGCAATGCATTCGCTCTTGCAGCAGCTAAACTTTCTGTGAGAACTACTTTCGTAAGCAGGACGGTGATGTAATGAAAGCAGAAGAACTTCGCGAAAAAAGTGTGGAAGACTTGAATAGTCTGTTGGTAGAACTTACTAAGACTGAGTTCGAGCAGAAGTATGCCCACAAACTTAACAAACTCGAGAAACCTCACTTGATAAAGAATACACGTCGCGATATTGCTCGCGTGAAGACAGTGTTAGCAGAAAAGGCAGGTAAGTAATGAACGAAAATAAACATACTCTACGTGCTGTTGTAGTTAGCGATAAGATGGAAAAGGCTTTTGTTTGCGCTGTTGAAAGACGCGTTAAGCATCCTGTATACGGTAAGATCGTTAAGAAAACTACTAAGCTTCATGTTCAGGACGTTAATAACGAGGCTAAGGTCGGTGATATTGTTGAAATTAAGGAATGTCGTCCTATTTCAAAGACCATCTCCTGGACTCTTGTTTCTGTGGTTGAACGCGCTAAGTAATTATTAGCAGTTGTTAGAATAAAATATTTGGGGAGTTTGCATAAGCAAACTCTTTTTTTTTACACATATCACGTTTTTTGTGATATGATACAGTGCCTTTGTAATATAAGGTGGGTTTTTGGTACTTCAGTTGGAAGTGCTTATCTATAGTGTGATGGAGAACATTCATGATCCAGATGCAAAGTACTCTCGAGGTGGCTGATAATTCAGGCGCTCGTAAAGTAATGTGTATTAAGGTTCTCGGTGGTTCACATCGCCGTTATGCATCAGTTGGTGACGTTATCAAGGTTTCTATTAAAGAAGCAATACCTCGTGGAAAGGTCAACAAGGGTGATGTATACAATGCGGTAGTTGTTCGCACCAAGAAGGGCGTAAGACGTCAGGATGGTTCTGTTATTCGTTTTGACAGCAATGCAGCAGTATTGCTCAACAATTCGTTGGAACCTATTGGTACTCGTATTTTCGGGCCGGTAACTCGTGAACTTCGTACAGAGAAGTTTATGAAGATTGTTTCCCTGGCTCCGGAAGTTCTGTAAGAGGTTGGAAGGTAATGGCATCTAAGATTATCAAAGGTGATGAAGTTATCATTTTGACCGGTAAGCGCGATGACAAGGGTAAGCGTGGCAAGGTTAAACAGGTTATCCCTGCTAAGCATCAAGTTATTGTTGAAGGTCTTAACATGGTAACTAAGCATGTTAAACCAAATCCATATACCGGTGATCAAGGTAAGATTGTCAAGAAGGAAGCTCCTATTGACGTATCTAATGTTGCGATCTTCAATCCTGAAACAGGAAAGGCTGATCGTGTTGGTTTTGATTTTGTTGATGGAAAGAAAGTTCGTATTTTCAAATCAACAAAGAAACAGATTGTAAAATAATTGGAGTAAGCGATGGCGAAACTACATGATATTTACAAAAATGAGGTAGTCGGTAAACTGATGCAGCAATTCGGTTACAAGACTGTCATGCAAGTCCCTCGAATTGAAAAGATTACCCTGAATATGGGTGTCGGCGAGGCTCTTGACGATAAGAAGATTCTTGAAAACGCAGCTGCTGATTTAGCCGCAATTTCTGGACAGAAGCCTCTGATTACAAAAGCTCGTAAATCAGTAGCCGGTTTTAAGATCCGTGAAGGATATCCAATCGGTTGCAAGGTAACCCTTCGCGGTGAGCGTATGTGGGAGTTCCTGGAGCGTCTTATTTCTATTGCTATTCCTCGTATCCGCGATTTCCGTGGTGTAAGCGAGAAGTCATTTGATGGCAAGGGAAATTACTCGATGGGTGTACGTGAACAGATCATTTTCCCTGAGATAGATTATGACAAGGTTGATCGTGTTCGTGGTCTGGATATTACTATCACTACATCCGCTAGGACCGATGACGAAGGCAAAGCTCTTCTTTCAGCTTTCAACTTCCCATTCCGCAAGTAAGGTAGGGTTATGGCTAAGATATCAATGATTAATCGCGAGTTAAAGCGCGAAAAGTTAGTTAAAAAGTATTTCGAGAAGCGTACCGCTCTTAAAGAAGCTATGGTAGATCCTAATCTCTCTTCTGAAGAGCGCTGGCAGGCATGCATCAAGCTTCAGAAGCTTCCTCGTGATTCCAGCTCAAGCCGTCTGCGCAGACGTTGTGCTATTACTGGACGTCCTCATGGTAATTTACGCAAGTTTGGTCTTTGCCGTATCAAACTTCGTGAAATGATGATGAGAGGCGAAGTTCCTGGTTTGAAGAAAGCAAGTTGGTAATTGGGAGGATATGACCTATGAGTATGCAAGATCCTATCGCGGATATGCTGACACGTATCAGAAACGGTCAGGCTGCAGGAAAGATTGCTGTTAGTATGCCTTCCTCTAAGCAGAAAGCTGCTATTGCCAAGCTTTTGAAGGAAGAAGGATATATTTCCGGCTACACCGTAACTGGTGATGTTAAGAAGGTTCTTGAAGTGGAACTTAAGTATTTTCAGGGTAAACCAGTAGTTGAGATGATTCGCAGAGTATCTCGTCCTGGTCTCAGAGTTTACAAGAGAAGCTATGAACTGCCACAGATCATGAATGGTCTCGGTATAGCAGTAGTATCTACTTCAAAGGGTATCATGACCGATCGCGCAGCCCGCAAGGCCAAGCTCGGCGGTGAAATTATTTGCTACGTAGCATAAGGGGAAAAAATGTCACGTGTTGCTAAAGCACCTGTCAGCATTCCTGCTGGCGTAGAAGTTAAGGTTGAAGGTCAGACTGTAACTGTAAAGTCAAAGACTGCAACTCTTACAAAAGTTATCAATCCGGCTGTTGTTCTCACTCTTGATAACAACGAGTTGAAGTTTGCTCCTAAGGACGGAGTTCCTGGAGCTGATGCTCAGGCCGGTACAGCCCGTGCCCTGGTTAATGCCATGGTGAAGGGTGCTGAAAAACCTTTCGAAAGAAAGCTGGTGTTGGTTGGTGTGGGTTACCGTGCTCAGGTTAAGGGTAAAGAACTTAATCTTTCACTCGGTTACTCTCATCCGGTTGTTCATATTATTCCTGAGGGTGTTACCTGTGAGTGCCCATCTCAGACTGAAATTGTTCTGAAGTGTGCCGACAAGGCAGTTCTCGGACAGCTTGCTGCAAATATTCGTGCATATCGCAGTCCTGAACCTTACAAGGGAAAGGGTATCAGATATGATGACGAGCATGTTCGTATCAAGGAAACTAAGAAGAAGTAAGGAAAGTAAATGGACAAAAAAGCTTCTCGTCAACGTCGCGCTCTTAAGGCACGTTGCAAAATGGCAGAATTGGGTGCAGTTCGTCTGGTAGTTTTCCGCACTCCTCGCCACATTTACGCACAGATTGTAGATGCAGGAAAAGTTCTTGCAGCGGCTTCCACCCTTGAGAAGGAAATCAAGGATCAGGTCAAGTATACCGGCAATGCCGAGGCTGCAAAGGTTGTTGGAAAGTATATTGCTGAAAGAGCTCTTTCAAAAGATATCAAGACTGTTGCTTTCGATCGTTCTGGGTTCCAGTATCACGGTCGTGTTGCAGCTCTTGCTGATGGTGCTCGCGAGGCAGGACTGCAGTTCTAAGGATTAAAAATGGCTAGAAATGAAAATCAAAATGGTGACCTGCAGGAAAAACTGGTTGCAGTCAACCGTGTTGCAAAGGTTGTAAAGGGTGGTAGAATTTTCTCTTTCTCAGCGCTTACTGTTGTTGGTGATGGAAACGGAAAGTTCGGTTACGGTTACGGCAAGGCTCATGAAGTTCCAGCAGCTATTTCAAAAGCAATGGAGCAGGCTAAGCGTAATCTTATCCAGATCAATCTTAGAAATAAGACTTTATTCCACGAGGTAACCGGTGATCATGCAGGATCTCATGTATTTATGAAACCTGCAGCTGAAGGTACCGGTATTATTGCTGGCGGTGCTATGCGTGCTGTACTGGAAGTGGCTGGAGTTGAGAATGTTCTCGCTAAAGCTTACGGTTCAACAAACCCTGTTAATGTGGTTCGCTCTACTGTTAAGGCTCTCGCTTCCATGAAGACCCCTGACGAGGTTGCCGCAAAGCGTGGTCTTTCTGTTGATGAAATTCTGGGGTAACAAATGGCTGATAAGAAGATTAAGGTTACTCAGACTCGCAGTGCCATCGGTCGCATTCCTGCTCACCGTGAAACACTTCGCTGCCTGGGATTACGTAGAATTGGTCATACCGTAGAGGTTAAGGATACTCCTGCTATTCGCGGAATGATTAAGACTGTTTACTATATGGTAAAGGTTGAGGAGTAATACAATGGGTTTACGTTTGAATGAGCTTTCTCCAGCTCCAGGTTCAAAGCCAGCTAAAGTACGCCTTGGTCGTGGTATCGGTTCCGGTATCGGCAAGACCTCCGGTCGCGGTATCAAAGGTGCCGGTGCAAGAAAGAGTGGTGGAACCCGCCATGGTTTTGAAGGTGGTCAGATGCCTTTGAAGATCCGTCTGCCTAAGTTCGGATTCTATTCAAGAAAGGCTGCGATTACTACTGAACTTCCTCTTTCATCTTTACTTAAGCTGCAGGATACAGAAATTGATCTTTTAGTTCTTAAGAAGGCTGATGTTATTTCAGATAAGTTTGAGAATGTGAAGATCGTTATGTCCGCCAACACTAATGTTGATAAAGCTATCTCCCTTAAGGGTATTGCTGTAACCAAGAGTGTTAAGGCTGCTATTGAAGCTGCAGGTGGAAAGGTAGAGTAATAGGGGTTTTATAACTAAAATGGCAAGAACACCAGGTTTGGAAAAAGCCAAAAATGGAGTCTCTGAGCTGACTCAGAGACTGATTTTTGTTGTGCTTGCTTTAGTCGTTTTCAGAATAGGTTCGCACATTCCTTGTCCTGGAATCAATGCTCAGCGCCTGGCCCAGGTTATGGAAGAGCAGAAGGGTACCATTATCGGCATGTTCAATATGTTCAGTGGTGGTGCTCTTTCTAGAGCGTCTCTGTTTGCCCTGGGTATTATGCCTTACATTTCCTCTGCAATTATTGTGCAGTTGCTTGGAGTTATGGTTCCGTCAATACAGGAACTGAAGAAGGAAGGTGAGGCAGGTCGTCGCAAGATAACTCAGATGACCCGGTGGGGCACGTTAATTCTTGGTGCGGTGCAGGCTTTCGGTATAGCCACTGGTTTGCCGAATATGATCCAGGGAATCGTAATTGACCCAGGATTCAGCTTCTATTTTACGACTACTATAAGCTTGCTTACAGGAACTATGTTCCTTATGTGGCTGGGTGAACAAATCACCGAGAGAGGTGTCGGAAACGGTATTTCTCTTATAATTTTTGCCGGTATTGTGGCTGGTTTTCCTAATGCGATTGGCAGTACCTTTGAACAGTTTAAGCAGGAAGGCAGTAGCTATGTCTTTGTTCTTCTGGGCATAATTTTCATGGTTGTTGCTGTTACGACTTTTGTTGTGTTTATGGAAAGAGCACTTCGTAAGATTACAGTGCATTATCCTAGACAGCAGCAGGTCGGAAGAATGTATGCGCCTCCTACTTCGCATCTGCCTTTGAAAATCAACCAGTCCGGTGTTATTCCAGCTATTTTTGCGTCGAGTATAATAATGTTTCCTGCAACCGTTGCTTCGTGGTTCGGTCAGGGTGACAGTGCATTTGCCAGAATAGTAAGCAATATTTCTCAGGTTCTTCAGCCTGGTCAGCCTCTTTATGAGATGCTGTATGCTTTCGCAATTGTGTTTTTCTGCTTCTTTTATACTTCCTTGGTCTTCAATCCGAAGGAGTTGGCAGACAATCTTAAGAAGAGCGGAGCGTTCATTTCTGGAATTTTGCCAGGTGAGCACACAGCGAAGTTCATAGATCAGGTTATGACAAGACTTACATTTGTAGGTTCCATGTATATGGTTCTTGTGTGCCTGGTTCCGCAGTTTATGCTGAGTTTCCTGAATGTTCAGTTCTATTTTGGCGGTACATCATTACTCATCGTAGTTGTTGTCGTAATGGATTTTACATCACAGCTGATGGCTCACAGAGTTTCACATCAGTATGCGGATGTTATGCGTAAGCAGAATCTTAAGTTTACAAACCGTTAAGGTTAAGGAGTAAATAATGAAAGTAGGTGCTTCAGTTAAGAAGATCTGCCGTAAGTGCAAGGTTATCAAGCGTCACGGAGTTATTCGTGTTATCTGCGAAGATCCTAAGCATAAGCAGCGTCAGGGTTAAATATTAGCTCTAGATCAAAAAAATACTTGAATTTTTGTGAGCGGGATAGCTATAATAGCTAGCCTGCTTTTTTTTAGCAGCACTTTCGTCACCACGTATCCGTATCGGGCTTTGTGGTGGCATATTTTAATCACACGTTTAGAGGAGTGTAATAAGTGGCCCGTATAGCCGGCATTAACGTTCCTGATCAGCAGCATGCTGTTGTAGCGCTGACTGCTATCTTTGGTATTGGTAGACCAACTGCCAAGATTATCTGCGAAAAGTCAGGTATATCTGAGCAGGACAAATTCAAAGATATGTCCGAGGAACAATTAGATAAGGTAAGAGCAGAAGTTGCTAAATTCACCGTAGAAGGTGATCTGCGCCGTGAAATTTCTATGAATATTAAGCGTCTTGTTGATCTTGGTTGCTACCGCGGTATTCGTCACCGCAGAGGCTTACCAGTTCGCGGTCAGCGTACAAAGACCAATGCACGTACTCGCAAAGGTCCTCGCAAGGCAATTAAGAAGTAATAGGAGATATTGAATGGCAAATCAGCAACAGACTCGCGCTCGCAAGCGCGTAAAAAAACAAGTTAGCGAAGGTGTTGCACATATTCATGCTTCTTTTAATAACACCATCGTAACTATTACTGATCGTCAGGGTAATGCTCTGTCATGGGCAACCGCAGGCGGTTCAGGTTTCCGTGGTTCCCGTAAATCTACTCCTTATGCAGCTCAGGTAGCGGCAGAGAGAGCAGGTGAGGCAGCCAAGGAGTTTGGTTTGAAGAATCTTGAAGTTCTCGTAAAAGGTCCTGGTCCTGGACGTGAATCTTCTATCCGTGCTTTAAATGCTGTTGGTTATAAAATCACCAACATTACAGATGTGACGCCAATTCCTCATAACGGTTGTCGTCCACCTAAGAAGCGTCGCGTTTAATCTGGTATGGAGATTTATATAAATGGCTAGATATTTAGGTCCTAAGTTAAAACTTAGTCGTCGTGAAGGTACTGACTTGTATTTGAAGTCAGGTGTACGTGCAATCGACAGCAAGTGTAACATGGCTACCAAGCCAGGTCAGCATGGTGCAGTTAAGCCTCGTGCAACCGATTATGGTATGCAGCTTCGTGAAAAGCAGAAGGTTCGCCGCATGTACGGTATTCTTGAACGTCAGTTCCGTAATTACTATCGTACAGCAGCTCGCCTCAAAGGCAATACAGGTGAGAATCTCTTGAATCTTCTTGAGTGCCGTCTTGATAACGTTGTATACCGCATGGGATTCGGTTCTACCCGTGCCGAGAGCCGTCAGCTTGTAAGTCACAGATCTATTCTTGTTAATGATCGAGTAGTAAATATTCCTTCTTATCAGGTTTCTCCTGAAGATAAGATTTCTGTGCGCGAAAAGGCAAAGAAGCAACAGCGCATCCTGACTGCAGTTGGTCTTTATCAGAATCGTCCGGTTCAGTGCAGCTGGATTGAAGTTGACACAGACAAGTTGGAGGGTGTTTTCAAGGCTGTTCCTGAAAGAGCTGATCTCCCAAGCGAAATTAACGAGCAGTTAATTGTTGAATACTACTCCAAGATGTAGTCGTAAGTGAGGTAATATGGGTTCTGTAAGAGATTTTTTAATTCCTAGACCAGATATAGAGGTATCAAAGGACAGTATCTACTCTGCAAAGGTTGTTCTTCAGCCTATGGAGAGAGGTTTCGGTCTTACCCTCGGTAATGCTCTTCGTCGTATTCTTCTGTCTTCAATTGCAGGTTATGCTGTAACTGAGGTTGAGATTGCTGGTGTTGATCACGAGTATTCAACCAAGGAAGGTGTAAAGGAAGACATTGAGGTGATTCTTCTTAATCTCAAGGGTATAGCTGTAAAGCTGTTCGACAAGGATGAGACAACTCTCACTCTTAGCAAAAAGGGCGCGGGACCTGTCTGTGCCGGTGATATTATTCATGGTGAAGATGTATTCATTGCCAACCCTGATCATGTTATTTGTAATCTGACCAGTGATAAGAGTGAAATTGAGATGCGTCTCAAGATTGAATACGGTCGTGGATATCAGCCTGCGCATACACGCTTACATAATAATGATGAAGAAAGACCGATAGGTCGTCTTTTGGTTGATGCTGTTTACAGTCCGATTGTAAGAATAGCTTATGATGTTGAATCTGCTCGTGTTGAACAGAGAACAGATCTTGATAAACTTATTATCGACATAGAGACTAATGGTACTATTGAGCCTGATGAAGCAATTCGCAGCGCTGCAACCATTCTCTATAATCAGCTTGAGCCGTTTGTAGATCTTGGTTCTAAGCCGGCAGCTAAGGAAATTGTTCCTGCTGAGCCTAAGATCCCAGAGATACTTAAGCGTCCTGTTGATGATCTTGAACTTACCGTTCGTTCCGCTAACTGCCTGAAGGCAGAGGCAATTCACTATATAGGTGATTTGGTTCAGCGTACTGAAGTTGACCTGCTGAGAACTCCTAATCTCGGTAAGAAATCCCTCAGTGAAATTAAGGATGTGCTTGGACAGCGCAATCTGTCTCTTGGAATGCGCATTGAAGGATGGCCTCCAAAGGATATTGCGGAAAAGGGTAGTTTTAATTAATTTTTAAATTCTGAATTAAGAGGTATTAGTCATGCGTCATCGTATGAGTGGACGTAAGCTTAACCGGAACAGCAGCAGCAGAAAGGCTTTGTTTCGTAGTTTGGCTATCGCTTTAGTTAATTATGAAACGATTAAGACAACACTTCCTAAGGCAAAGGATCTTCGCTCTGTTGTTGAGCCTTTGATTACACTGGCTAAGGTTGATACTCTGGCAAACCGTCGTCTTGCGTTAGCACGCCTTAACAATGAGGCAGCTGTATGCAAACTTTTCAATGAAGTTGCACCACGCTTTAAGGAGCGCAACGGTGGTTACACCCGTGTTCTCAAGTGCGGTCTCCGTCCTGGCGACAAAGCTCCTATGGCTTATGTACAGTTGGTAGATTAATCGATTATATTGATTTTTATTCTGCAAGGCTCTCTTCCGAGGGCCTTTTTTTATGTGAAAATGAACACACTGTTCAGTGTCGAGCTGATAGATTTGATGTTTATGAATTCACAAATCTTTTGATTATTGAGCCCTATCCCTGTTTGTTATTTTTGACGGTTTATAATATATATCCGTTTGTTTGACTGCTGCCTTTGCAGCGGTTTTGTTTATTCAAATTTTCGTCAGCTCTGTTTCTTTTATTAGGAAACCTTGTTAGTGAATTTAAGAGCTTCTTTAACTTAGATTTTTACGTGTATGAATGATAGTGATCCGAAATTTAACAATTTAATCGATCGTCTGGAAGTTTTGAAATCCGGTCTGGAAAGAGAACTTGAAATTCAAAGTATTCAGCGATCACTTGAGGAGCAGGCTAAATCTAGACTGGCGGAAAATCTTGAATTGTTTAAGATCAATTTTCCCAACATATACAGACGTTATGCTGATTATAAGCCCGCGGGCAAATATAAACTCGTATGCAACGACAATGGAGAGCCAAATCTTCTGGTAGTTGAAAGTGGCGGTTGTATCTACGGTAAAAGCCCTTTTGATGATTGTCTGCAGTCGGTTGAAGAGTTTATGAAGAATCAGTCTCCCTTTCTGGTGATGAAGGCGGATTCAGCAGAGAGAGATTCAATCGGTCAGCTTCATTTGTATATACGAAATAAAATCTGTGAGGAGGTTGCCCATATATGCTCGGCTTCAAGTGATATGAGGCAGTATGATTCCGTCCCCACAATGTTTATGTTTGGCCTTGGGCTTGGTTTTCAGCTAGGTTATCTTTATGAAAGAATGACTCCTTTGAATCTTTTTATTGTTGAACCGGATGAAGAACTGTTTTACTACTCCTTGTGTGTGTTTGACTACACTTCATTGCTTGATTATCTTAAAAGAGAGAATCTTGGGATCAATTTTTACCTTCACACTGATTCTGAGGAATTTGTCCATAATGTCAACAGCTACCTGATTGATCATGCCGGTTCGACTCTTCCTGAACTGGCAATGTTTGTCTATAACAGTGACATTATGCAGTCTTTTGTTGAAAAGGCCAGACGCGATTTTGGCACGCTCGTTCATATAAGCGGATTTTTTGATGACATGATCTTCGGTATCTGTCATTCGATGGATCATATTCTTAATAATATTCCTGTTCTTAGGAATTGCATGCTTCCTAAAAGTATTGCTGAAAAACCGGTGGTAGTTGTCGGTAACGGACCTTCTTTGGATGACGACATAGATCTGCTGGAGCGGTATCAGGATAGATTTTTCATTATTGCCTGCGGTACCGCCTTTTCTGCACTGTGCAGACGAAATATCCGCTCGGATATCTATGTGGCTGTGGAACGTACGCTCGATGTATATGAATCTCTTGTATCCATATCAGATCACCGCGAATTTTTTGATGAAACTCTGTGCATGGCTGTGGATGTTGTGCATCCTAAGGTATTTGCTTTATTTAAGCATAATATAATGATTTTAAAAGGCAATGAACTTATGCCTGTCTGGCTGTTTGCCAATAAATTGGCTGATTTTAAGGTTAATCTGATAACCAGAGTTAATCCTCTGGTTTCAAATCTCGGCTTGGAGCTGGCATCAACGCTCGGGTTTGAAAATGTGTATCTGCTTGGTTTAGATAACGGTTCAGCGGGGGAGAGTACACATTCCAGATATAGTCTGTATTACGATGACGACAGAAACCTTAAGGATCAGTATAAAAATATGGTACTGGATGAAATGCCGCTTGAAATGCCGGGGAATTTTGTGCCTACGGTGAGAACCAATATGTTATTTAAACTCGCTGTTAGGATTATGGAACAGACGATTTCTGCGTATGAAAACCAGACCGAATACTGCAACTGCTCTAATGGAATGAAAATAGAAAAGTGCAGGCCGCTTCATTTTGGTGAAATTAATTGGGCTGAAATGCCTCTTCTTGATAAGCAGGCATTGCGCAGAACGCTTCTGAATGCGGGAACAGTACATATCGATCTTGATATAAATACTGCAAAAAACAGATTTCAAATCAGTAATTTTAAATCGATGCTTGATCAGATTTACAATGACTGGAATGAGAAACCTTCAACCCGTGCCGAGTTCATTTTGCGAGAAACCTGTCATTCCGGATATCTTAATGAGGTGTCAGCAAATGGTCTGGTGGGAGCCAAGGCCGTGCAGAGTTCGCTGGCTATGCTTTTCAACTACGTTAACAAGATCCTCTATCATTTTCAGGATGAAAAAAAGAGCATAGATTTAGCGCACAGAATTCTGAGAAAGTACACCCGAAAATTATTTGCGGGGTGCAAGGTTATTTATGAGCATACTTTTGAGTATGAACTTGGCAAACACATAGAAGTTTATAATCAAATAATTGAGGAGCTCGACAGACAGCAGTCAGATGAACTGAAGATATCAAATAACGATCAACCGCAGATTTGACGATCTGATGATAGAGCGGCATCTAAGATTTCGGGACTTAAAAGACTGGATCCTGTCGGTTAACAGGGTGGAATCCTTTCCGGTCTAGACTTCCATTATTGAAAGCGCATATTGGAGCGTCAGATTAGCCTGAGTTAGAATGGATACAGCTCCGTGACTCTGTATATTGCTCTGAACAGCTTCGACAGCACCTGTCACTGAATTTTTACCTTTGAGGTCTAATTTGGAACTGCGGCCCCGGTCAGTTACTGTATGATCTGAAAAAGATGATTTTAACTGACTCTTGCTTACACCAAGCGCTTTGAGAATGGAACCGAGACTGTCGGTGATATCGGCGGCGTCGGCAGAAATTTCGTTGCCGGTCTGCCCTGTGCCGTTACTGTCACTGACTGAACTGTGAGTATGAACAGAGTTTGATGTATCAATTGAACTAATTTTTTTATTTGGATCCATAACAGCTCTCCTGATTATAAATTTTCGTCTCAAAACGTCTAGTATTCAAATGATTTTTTTTGTTTTTTACCTAATTTTGATCAATATCCGTGCCATGTTTAAGGTTTTATACAGAGTAGGATAGCTTATATTTTACTGACTGATCTGGGTGTCAGAATTCTGCCGTTTATGAGCGTCTGCCTTTCGGTTTGCTTCAGCATTTTCATATGCAGATGATTTGATGATGTTTCAGAGTTTGAAGAAGAACTTTTGCTTGTATTGAAAAATAAAAAAGGCTGCACGGCAGCCTTTGATTTACAGCTTTAGGATTCACCTCGTTATTGCCCCAGCAGTGAAAGAGCAACTTGAGGTTTTTGGTTAGCCTGAGTGAGAATTGACGTTGCAGCCTGCTGCAGAATGTTGGTCTGTGTCATTTTCGCAGTTTCTGAAGCGTAATCAACATCTCTGATTCTGGATCTTGCATCATTCACATTCTCTATAACATTTTCCTGATTGGATATAGATGACTCCAGTCTGTTTTGCGCGGCACCGAGAGAAGCACGGTACTTGTCAAGATTCTTAAGGTAGGTGTCAACATTGCTGATAGTTGTCTGGGCAAGAGCAAAAGTACTGACATGCAGACCGGCCACCGCACTGGTTGTTGCACTGAGATTTGCGGTGTCAACCTTAACAGGACTGCCGTCACCGAGTATTTTAGACATAGCCTTGTATTCTACATCTACAGTGTTGCCAGCATAGGCACCGACCTGAAATCTTATGAATTTCTGTGTACCGACAGTTGTGCCCAGGGCGCTGCCGTCAGTAAAACAGTACAGATTTTTACCATAGGTTGTATCTCTTGCTATTCTGCCGATTTCGTTGCACAGATCCTGCACCTCCTGATTAAGAGCGGTTCTTTCGTCTGAACTGTTGGTGCCGTTAGAGGACTGGACAGCAAGGGTACGGATGCGCTGAAGCATATTGGTAACTTCATCCAGAGCGCCTTCAATAACCTGGCATACGGAAATGCCGTCATTGGCGTTGCGGTTACCCTGGGTGAGACCGTTGATCTGCGCAGTCATACGATCTGATATCTGAAGTCCTGCCGCATCATCTTTGGCGGAATTGATTCTGAGACCGGAGGAAAGTTTCTGATAAGAGCCGTCCAGCTGTCTGGTTGCCTTAGCTAAGTTTCGTTGTCCGTTGATAGAACTTACATTTGTATTTACAAAAAGAGCCATAACCATTTTCTCCTAAGCTATAATGTTCTGCCTCAAATGAGATGAAGCACATAAATAATTTGATTTTGTAAATTTACTTAATCAATATTCATGCCAAAAGTTGCAGTGCCAGTGCTTATTTATGATTTTGATTGAATGAATGATATGTTTGGCTTTATATCTGGTATGGTTTGACATGTTATATTTTTGACACGGCATTTATTTGCCGTATGTGAACATTTTTGATGGAGTATTAAGCAGCCTGGAAGTGTGGATAAATGATTCCCCGCTCGTGCGTCCCTGCGGCAAAAATATTCCTATTTCATACTTATTGATCGCTGTCGTGAAGTCTCAGCAAAGAATGCAAACGATGTTTCGAGATTTGTTATAATTGAACAGGGTGGAGGATATTTGTTACTTCAGGTGTTAATTTCCTGAAATATCGTGTTGTTTTTCGGTGGTCATCATTATTCTTTTCTACTCTTAAATTTCTTTTTTCGGGGCTTATTCCATGGATTTCAAACTTTCAGATCTGCTTGTACATGATGATATCGTTATTCAGTGTCACAATATTCCTGATGCTGATACTCTTGCCGCTGCTTATGGTTTGTATCGCTTCTTTACGCATCATGAAAAAAACGCTCAGATTATATATGCAGGAACAAGTCCAATCAGCAAGGCAAACATGAAGTTGATGCTGAGTTTTATGAAGGATGCATATGTCGAGTTTGTAAATGCTGAGGAGTTTGTGTCCAGTGATTTGCTCATTGTGGTTGATGCTCAGTACGGGGCTTCAAATGTGGATTATATAGAGTCTCCGTATGTGGCGATTGTAGATCATCATCAGCCGGACAGGAACAAGAAGGATGTTGATTATGAATGTATCCTAAGTTCTTACGGCTCCTGCTGCAGTGTGGTTTATCAGCTGCTGGTTAATGAGAACTTTCCTATTAATGATGATTCTGATGAGAATGTGCTGGCGTCAATTTTGTATTACGGTCTGTACATGGATACGTCGGAGTTTTCAGAGTTGAGACACCCTGCGGATAAGGATGCCAGGGATGAACTTAAGGTGAATAACGAGATCTTCATGACTTTGCAGAACAACAACCTGTCCCTGCAGGAGATGAAGATTATTGGAGATGCCCTCTCTAATTATTATTATGACGAGACAAACCGGTTTGCCGTAATCGAATCCCCTCAGTGCGATCCTAATATTCTCGGTGTTGTTTCTGATTTTGTAATAAGGGTTGCCGGAATTGACTGCTGCGTGGTGTTCTTTTCCTCCGACGAACTTATTAAACTGTCGATCAGGACAATTGCAAAGGAAATCAGAGCATCGGATCTGGCCAGAGAACTAACGTCTCTGGTAGGTAACGGAGGTGGTCATCTCCATAAGGCCGGAGGTAATATAGTCCCGTCTGAATATCAGAAACTGTATGCGGGGAAGAGTGTTGCCGAGTATCTCAGGGAGAGATACTGTCATTTTCTTAATTCCTGTGATCTGGTTTATTACAATAAACTCAAACGTACCGATGAGTTTAAACTGTATAGCAAACGCAGACTTGTTGTGGGGTACGTTCCTACTTTGGATATTGCTACCGATGGCACGGAGCTGATTGTTCGTACATTCGAGGGAGATGTAACTATCAAGGCATCAAGTGAATGCTACATAATGATCGGAATAGAAGGGGAACCGTATCCTATAACCAGGAGCAAGTTTTCTAATAAGTATGATCTGGACATTCCTATTGATGCACCGTTTGATATTCATGATCAGCAGTATCGCAACAAGGTAACCAATCTGACGACATATGAAAGATATATGATTACCAGCGAAGTTATGCATCGCTGCAGGGCTCGCTCGTACAGGGTGTATGCCAAAAAACTGACAAAACCGACAAAAGTTTTTACCAGGTGGAAATATGACAGTTATATGTACGGTGATGTAGGTGACGTGCTTGTTATGGTGGAGAATGATCCGGAAGACATATATGTAGTAAAGGGGGATCTTTTTGCCAGAACGTATCAGAAGGTTTAGAAGACGAGCAGCAGCTCTTAAATCCATGTTTATCAAGTCAAGAATGAAATCTGTGAAACTGCATGGTTGCAAGAGCTGCCGGACATTACCGGTCCTTTTGATAGTAAATGATATGGTAAAAATTCAAACCGGAGGATTTGCCGTTTTAAGTTATCAGTATGAAAGCAGGTGTGAATTACCCTGAATAAAGACCTGATCAGCATGAACTGACAGATAACGCAGGGCATACGGAAATGTAAGCCTGCTCTGAAAAGCCGGGGTAAGCTATTCTCCAGGTGATTGCGCAGGACGATGTTCGCTGTGAAGCAGGATTCTCAGACTTCAGCCGTGCGGAGTGTTAGGAAAACAACGCCTTGATTTATTGAAATTCATTATATGCCTGCAGGTATGAATCCTTCTGTTTCAGTCATGAGCTGCCGCCCGTGATTGGCATATTGAACTCGCACTGCAGAAAGGAGATAGCTGGGTTCTGAAACCAGCCGGCAATCTCCTCCATTCCGGTGTTAATCAGATCCTGTTTAAACGCCGCTGCTAAGGATCTTTTCCAGTGTTCCTCTGAGGTTTGATACCATACCTCTCAACTCTTCAAGCTGAGTACTGTGCTGATGATGTTCAACGAACTGTTTCATGTCATCGAATGATTTACGCGTGTTTTCATGGAGCGTAATGTGGTATGAAGCAACACTCTGCAGTTTAATTATATCTTCGTTGATATTCTCTATTATTTGTGCGATTTCTGAACGGTCTTTGTCGCTGTTGGTTTTGGCTGCATCAAAGAGATCTCGGGCATTGTCTGTTGCACTTGTCATGCTCTCGAGTTCTTCTTTGTTTCTTTCAGTCTCATTTATAATATTGTTGATTTGCTCCGTGAATCCTTCGACGCTGTTGTCTATTTTTGCGGATGCGTCAGCTGTATCAAGAGATAGCTTCTTTACTTCGCCTGCCACCACGGCAAATCCGCGGCCGTGCTCTCCTGCTCGGGCAGCTTCGATAGTGGCGTTCAGGGCAAGAAGGTTTGTTTGATTTGACAGATCTGCAATCATACCTGTACATTCTCTGATGGCGTTCATCTGCTCTCTAAGTACAACAAATGATTCAATGAATGTTTCCTGTAACTTTTTCATCGATTCAACGCTGGTACTCATGCTGTCGAGTACTGAATTGATATTTTGAATGTCGTTGAGGTTTCTGTTGTATACGTTTTCTATTTTTTCTACGGATTCATCAATATCCGCCTTTATTGCAGAAATCGAGTTGACGTTATCCTGCTGTCCGACCAATGCCTCGTAGTCGGTTTTCTGCCCGTCAATGTAGTTTACTATCTCCTCTGAATGATTGTCATCGGTGATGGTTTTTTCCATTTCCTCTGTGATCGCGTAGCCGTTCTCGACAAGGGCTATTCTTTTCTGAAGTCTTTGAGCTCGTGCTTTCCCTGAGAACATACTTTTACCTCGAAGATTATGTGAATCGGAATATCTTTCAGTGTACATTCTGCTCTCACTGTTTACCGTGAGAATTATCTAATTTTTATGTCTCTTAAAAAAATAATTAAATGTTGTCAATGATTTGCAGTAAGAGACAGTTGTTTAACACTCTAATCGCCTGAATTTTCAGACTGTCTGGGAGCTGATTGCATGGTGGAAGCATAGGATGGAGCAGCCCCTAAAATTTCAAAACGAACATTGACCCAACTGAATAAAGAAGTAAGCAGTCAGAAACGCGTCGCTCATTCCATTCACCGGAAGAATTTTCATTCCTTTAACCCATACAGTCATCTCCCTGAGCTCTGTTAAAAGCTTCAAACCTCTTTTATTTCTGATAAAGGTTTTATCTGTAAATATTACAGACTCTGAAAAAAGGGGCAGAAGATCAGCAACAATCATCTTCGAAATTACCCCGACTGATGTTCCAAACGAGAATTTATGCACATTTATTACAAATCAAACATCGGATAATCAGCATGAATCACAGGTTCAAAGGAGTATTTATGGCTGCATCAATCAGAACTGCTGACGAGCTGGCAGAGAGCCTTTCCAAAGGAGATTCGACACTTTACACAAAGATTGTCGATAAGGATTCAGACAATCGAAGCTTTATGATCTGTCTGGTAATTGGTATTGTCCTTCTTATAGCACATTTGTTAATACAGTATGATTACTATGCAGTCAAAATAGCAAAACTGACAGGAAACAGCGTGGAGACAACCGCCAAAATTATCAGCGTGGACAGGTACGAACGCAAAAAAAGAGACAGAATTAAAGACATAAAACGATACGGGCGTCATAGTAAGCCGGATATTTTTTACGATACGGTTGCAGTGACTGATGACGGTATAAGACTGAAATTTCAGGGTGAGTCATTTTATGGAAATGTAGGCGATGAGATTGATGTCAGATATGTTCGTGACAATCCGCAGAACGCCTATGTGGCTGAAAATCCGCATTCCGGTATTCCTGGTGCAATTACCGCCGCACTGTTCCTTTTGGTCGGAGTTGTGATCCTTATAAAGACATGGGGGATCTTCAGAACAATCAGACTTTACAATGAGGTAATAAGCAGGAGGCTTTATCTGACAGTTACTCAAAGTGATCAGTTCAGTTCCAGAATGATAAAGAAGAAAGCCATATGGACAAAGGTATACATTCCCTGCTATACATATACTTTGCCTGACGGCAGAGTTCTGGTATTTGAAGGACATCCTCAGGAGGAAAAACCTGATACCGATCCCGGAAGTATGCAGTACGAATTCAGAATTTACATGGTGAATCCGGAAGACAGCAATGACGGCAGGTACATACTTGCAGATAACAGGGACTGATGTTTTAAGAAGAGCAGATAAAAGGGTGCAGGATCCGCCAAATTGACGTACTGCACCCCTGCTTAGATGCTTTCCTTTGTGTGCAGGAGAGAATTACGGGTATGAAGAATTTTTCCTGCACAGCAAAGATGAATCCATATCACTCAGAGATCTGCCTGAGCCTGTCAGTTTCTTCAGATACATTGTTTCTTAACAGAAACGAAAAAATACCGGATTAGCAGTCTCTTTTTCGGTGAATCCGGTATTTGATTTGCGTTCTCAGTTTATAAACAGTTATGCCTTCCAGTCATCAGTAAACTCAATGTTACCGTCAGTGTAGGACCAGGTGATCTTTGAGTAGGTAAAACTTACAGACTCCATATCATGGTAAGGCTTGTTTTCCGGCAGGAATGTAGTAGGTGTATTCTCTTTCATGGAGACGATAATTGCATCCTCAAGATTGATCTTGTAGTACATTTCCTCCTCTCCGGTGTCCTTGATGCGGTAGAAAGTCAGCTCCACGGTTACGCCCTCGCCCTTGCAGCAGGCAGCAAACAGTTTAGGTGAAGCTACATCCTTTGCCTTCAGTGCAGTGAGCGGATGATGGATCCTCTGTCCTGTAGGGAGACCGGTATGCACGTCTCTTGGAATTTCAACATCATGGTCCATTCCGTATACCAGAATCTTGTCCTTCTTGTCGCCGCCCTGATCGCATGAGCCCTTGATTTCGCCCTGGTTCTTGCCTGTGACTTTCATGTACATTGTTAAGGCCATAATAAATACCTCCAGTCTTGTTTTTTAAGTTCAGTTATTTTTTTTTGTTCCGATCTTGCAGTCTGTTCGGGATTCATCACCGGAACTTTAAAATCTCATCATCTTCTGTAGAGATAACTGACGGAAAAACTGGAGGTTACAGAAATATTTAGAAAATTAATCTGTTCCGTAAAATCAGAAACTGTTGCATAATTTCTCAGTCTGTCGAAAAAATGCATGAAAAAAAGCCGTTTACTCAGCATCCAGGGGGTTGTGCAGGTAACAGCTTCAATTTTGCCCTCAATAACAGGTCGGTGTACAATTGTGTTTGGCAAACTCTCTCAGTTTTCGATCCCTTCTTTGAATCGTTCATCAAAAAAACTCAAGAGTCTACTGCAGATCATGTTCAGTTAAGCACACGGAAACACCTCACTCTGTTCTGAACTAAATGGAATAAATGCAGAAGTATCAATCCGTTATACCGAATTCTTTGTATAGCAATTTAAACTGATCCCATAAAGCGAGTAGAAAGTCTGACAGGTTGAACGGCTGTCAGAGCTTCCTACCAGAACAGA